>JACKZZ010000001.1_pt1 | contig 134592 bp, 99 predicted proteins | sample 8027871 | NCBI WGS metagenome assembly JACKZZ01 (sample SAMN15724774, study PRJNA655200) | protist metagenome | isolation source: fluorescence activated cell sorting (FACS) single amplified genomes of... | place: USA: West Boothbay Harbor, Gulf of Maine | collected 2000-07-19
ATGCTGTTGGTCCGACACAAGAAGGAGGCGGCCCCTGTGACATGTCTATATTGTCCACGTAAAAATAGTAATCACCCGTTCCATACGTGGTAAAAAACCTTACATATAAATCACCAGCGGGAGGCAAAAAACTTGGCGAAAAAGAGGCACAAGAGGCTGACGGTATATGATTGACTCCATCTATAGTGAAAACGGTTGTCCAGGGACCAGTTGAAGATGAACCATATTGCACCTCCGTGGATCCAAAAGTAGCTGGTGTCGCACCACCGCCAGTATAATCTATTATTTTGTAATCAAAAGACAAAGACACTGTGCCCGCGTTTGAAACACCAGTTAAAGGAGAGATTAATTCTCCTCCTGCTGCAGTCCAAATGTTGTCTCTGACAGACTGACTTCCCGCACAAGGGTCAATTGCTGTTGTGGAATAAGTTCCTGACCACAACCCTATACCACCTTCAAAATCATCTGAATAGGATATTTGTGCATTTAGGGAAGTCGTAAGAACAATGCAAATAATGGTTACTACGGTTTGTAAAAATTTTTTCATAATTTTTTTGATATTGATTTTAGAGGGAGATTCTCCATTGGAAAGTTTAATGTACAACGTTATCACAAGATTATCAAAATATATTGCTCGCAAACCGACTAAGCGTTATATTTTATCGACACACGACAGTCAATTACAGAAATTGCAACAAATTAACATTAAAATCATCTGAAGTAGTTCATAACCGTCACTTCAATTTCTTTAGATTAATCGTTTTTGTTAAGTTCGCTAGTATTAAACTAAATTCAAATTAATGTTATGGAATTAAGCTTGAAAAATAAAGTAGCTCTTGTCTGTGGAAGTACGCAAGGCATTGGATTTGCGTCAGCAAGTGAGCTCGCAGCTCTCGGGGCTAGCGTAATCTTGTTGGCAAGAAACGAAATCAAGCTAAAAGACTGTATTAAAAATTTACCGGCAATTAACGGTCAAAGTCACCGTTACATCGTAGCCGATTACGCTTCTCCGGCGAATCTAAAGTCGACGGTTGTTGATTTCTTATCTAAAAACGAGCCTGTTCATATTCTCATTAACAATACAGGTGGACCTCCTGGTGGACCCATAACTGATGCTGCTACAGACGAATTTTCTGATGCATTTTCAAAACACTTGATTTGCAATCATATTCTTTCTCAGGCAACAATTTCGGGAATGAAAAAAGCGGGGTATGGTCGAATCATAAATGTTATTTCTACTTCTGTCAAACAACCTTTAAATGGCTTGGGAGTTTCCAATACCATTCGAGGTGCTGTAGCCAATTGGGCTAAAACCATGGCGAACGAGCTCGGACAATTTAACATCACGGTAAACAATGTATTACCTGGGGCAACAAATACGGGTCGGCTTAATTCGATTATTTCGACAAAAGCTGCAAAAATGGGTGAAACTGAAGAGGTTGTAAAAGCAGATATGGCAAATGCTGTACCCATGAAAAGGGTGGCTGAACCATCAGAGGTTGCCAACGCAATTGCTTTTCTTGCATCACCTGCAGCGAGCTATATTAATGGCATCAATTTGCCTGTTGACGGCGGGAGAACTTCCTCTCTTTAAAGTCGTTCTTATTTTGACTTTATATCGAGAACATAATCGGTAGTTTAAAATAACTCCTTACGGGTTTTCCATTCGTTTCTCCCGGAGTCCATTTGCCTGGTATTTTTCTTACTTTTCTGACTGCCTCCCTCCCTAGCGATTTGTGCGGTACAATACCAATGGTTTTTACGTTGGATATGGTTCCGTCCACCTCAACAACAAACTGCACAAAAACTCGACCTTTTGCGTGAATTTCTGCCGCTTGTTCTGGATAGCTAATGTTCTTTTGTAGCCAAGACATGAGCGCAGAGTGACCTCCAGGATAGGTACATGGTTTCTCGACGATTGTGACAATGTTCGTGTCAATTTCAATAAAAGGTCCCTCACCACTTCCTATTGTATCTATTGGCAGATTTGGATTAAATACAAATGGGTCAATCGGGGTGGTGTCCTGAACGAATAAAACCCCCTTTTTTAAGGTGTCAACAACTGTAATATCATTTGTTGGTTCTCTTTTAATTTTAGGAGGAATGTTTTTTCGCTTAACCTCCTGTGGAATTTCTTCATGGAGCAATGGATTCTCAGTCAGGTCGTATTGCACCATGTCTTGCCCCGTTATTTGTCCAGTTCTCCATTCGAAAGCAACAAGACTGCAACCCAGGGCAATGAGTAGTCCTGTGCTGAAAAATAGCTTTCTTTTTGACTCTAAATTAATTTTGCGATTTTTCTGCATCTTAAAATGTTTTGGTTTCTTATTAGATGCAAAACCATGAAAGATTACATAAATTAACCGTTAGCGGTATTCAAATTTGATGGGAATCGAAAAGGATACGCTTATATTCATCCCCCCATAAATTCCAGGGTTCATTGGCGGTAATTGCAATAATACGCGCATAGCCTCAATAGAACAATCTTCACATACAGCATCAGAATTGAGAATAGAAACTGCTGTTATTCTGCCGTTTTCATTCAATTTAACTAAAGCCATTACTATTTGCTTCCCCCCACTCAACTTTACACATTCAGGCACCTTGATATTAGAACGAACGTATTTAAATACTTGTTCCACTGTACAATCAAAAACTAATGATGTATAGTCTCCATCACCTAAGCAAGCATTATAATGCGGCCTTTGATCAATATCAAATATACTCTTCGTTATCTTACCTGGAAATGGATCAATATAGAAAATCTCGTCATCGTCTATCCAGGGTTCATTACTGGTAATGTCACCAATACCTTGACTATTCAAGTCGTCTGTAAACTTTACTGTGTTCTGTATATTGAACTCCGGTGATAAAAGTTGTATTTCTAAGATCTCGGTATTTGGAATAGGCTTCTCTGGAATTTTTTCATCGTCTATGATTACAACCCAAGGTATCTTTTCTGATATCAGTGGCTCGTGGATATCCACCGTATCTCCTTTGCTAATTACCCACTCAAAAGCCAATAATGACAATGCCAAAGAAATTACTAATCCAATATAAAAGAATCCTTTTCTTCTTTTTTCGATATTCGCCTGATCCGATTTCTTTTTATACATCTATTAAGTTAACGCATCAAAATTTGAAAAAAGTATGCTGCGTTCATTCCGGCAAGTAAAGCTTGAACCCTCTGCCATGAATATTCATTATCTCTATCTTTTCATCTCTATTGAGGTGCTTCCTAAGCTTTGCGATATAAACATCCATGCTTCTACCATTAAAATAATTATCGTCACCCCATACAGCTTTAAGTGCATCGTTTCTTTCCAACACACCGTTGGCATTTTTACACAAGAGTTTCAAAAGGTCATTTTCTTTTGTAGTTAACCTACTGGCGTCACCATTAAACTCCAGCGTTCTTTCTAATGGTTTAAAAATATATTTCCCCACCTGATACTGACTTTCTTCAGCAGTTCCTTCTCCTCCTGTTCTTCGCAAAATGGCACCCATTCGTGCTAATAATTCCTCCATTGAAAATGGTTTGGTCATGTAATCGTCAGCCCCCGCATTGAACCCCTCTAGCGTGTCCTCTTTCATTGACTTCGCCGTTAAAAACAACATCGGAACATTCTTGTCTATACCGCGAATTTCTTTTGCAAGTGTTAAGCCGTCTTTAACCGGCATCATCACATCAAGAATTAAAAAATCAAAATCAGATTGTACAAACGCATTGTACCCTTCTTGCCCATTTGACCTCAGTTCAGTGTCGTATCCTTTTGCAACTAGATAATCCTTTAGCAATGTGCCCAAATTTGGATCGTCTTCTACTAACAGTACTTTAATTTGATTTTCCATAATTTTTAATTTAGAGTCTCGGCCAATGTAAACGGCAAAAACAGTTTGAAGGTGCTACCCTTTCCTAACGTACTTACTACACTAATTGTGCCTTGGTGTTTTTCAATAACAGCCTTAACATAACTCAGACCAAGACCAAATCCTTTAACATTGTGTATGTTGCCCGTTGGAACCCGATATAATTTATCAAAAATTCGTTTTTGATTTTCTCTACTAATTCCAACACCATTATCATTAATGCTAATCACGATTCCTTCCTCTAAAGATTCCGTAGTTATTTGTATCACAGGCACCTCTGGAGTGTATTTGTTGGCGTTATCAAGCAGGTTATAAATAACATTAGTTATGTGAATTTCATCTCCCCAAATAGCATCCTTTTCAGCCCCCAGATCTAAATTTAGCTCCCCATTTTTACTTTCAATTTGAATCTTAATGTTATTAGTAGCATTTCTTATTATTTCATGCACTCCTAGTGGTTCTTCCTTTAATTTTAGTTTTCCTCTGTCAATAATGGCAGTTTGCAAAACATTTTCCACCAATACTCCTAATCTCTTGTTTTCCTCATTAATCATCCGCACAAAATTGGCTTTTTGCCCTTCGGTACTTTCTATTTCCCTATCAGAAAGTGCTTCGCAAGCCAATGAAATCGTAGATATTGGGGTTTTCAATTCATGTGTCATGTTTCCTATGAAATCGTTTTTAATTTCTGACAATCTCTTTTGATTATAAATTGTCTTAATTGTAAAATAGAATGCATAGCCTAGACCAGCCATAATCAACAAACTAATTAAAAGGACTCCCCACATTTTGCCAATGACGTAGCTTTTTTGATTCGGAAAAAATACGCTCACACTGTACGGTGAACCAAAAATATCTGCAGGGAACAAGCTTGAGTTAAATTCTGAATTTAGTAGCTGGGTTAAATTACTTTTAGTGGATTCTGACTTAAAATAAGAAGGACTTCCCCAGGTGTCATACACTACAAAATCATAGTCAGCAGTAATGCCGTGTTCCTTTAGCTCAAGTTTTAATAAAGAGTCCAATGCTTCCGATGGCAATCTTTCATTTATGGTCTTTAACATATTTACATTGAATAAGTTGCCCATTACCGTACTTAGATTTCCTTGTTGGCCAAGTACATCCGCTGCCCAATTATTTATTGGCTTATTTGTAATCTGCTGAATGTTCGGATCTGAAGACATAAACATGGAAGATGAAAAAGTTCCATTTGCACTTCTTTTTTCAATGATATTCATGTGAACCGCCTGACCATCCTTAATTACAATGGTATCTTTTATACTCACATTGGCATTCGGGTCGTCCTTTTCTAATTGTTGCAATTGATTAAATAAATTAGAAGCCCCTATTTGCTGTTTTACTTTATTAAAGTGCTCGTACGTAGTAATCCGTTTGGACAAATCGGCCATACTTTCCTTTACAGTATCTACAAATAACGATTCCTTCAAAGTTGCCGCGTTATTTACTAAATACCCCAAAAGAACAAATAACAAAAGCATTCCAATTGAAATTGGAATAACTAAAGTTGTTATTGTTTTCTTAAACATCTATTCGAAGTGCTTTTAACAAATGTAGGCGAACTACTTCGCTGCGTAATGGCATTTAACAGTCTTTAACATCCTTTAACTCACCGTTAACATTGATTTTCTACGAATAAAATACGTTTGTAAGGTCATAGCAATCAAAATATGCAGCATTAGTTCAGATTAGCATGAAAATTTAATTTTAGTTGATATTTATGTATTCTGGCACAAAAGTTGTTTTAAGTCTTTTAGCGATAGTTATCAAAACAACGCTAAATGGTTAGGTTAGTTTTCATAGCGGTTTTCCTTGTTGGTTTGGGTTCTTCCATTCCGACGGGGGCAGCTGCGTTTTCAACGTCTGAAGACAATTTTATTACCCTATATCCCAACCCGTTCAAATCGAGCTTTACGCTGACTTTCAATCTACCAATAAATTCTGCGCAAATTATCGTGACCGATATTCTAGGAAAAAAGATTTTACAGAAACACATAACAAATGTGTCAACAGTATATTTTGATTTTGAAAAACACAAATTAGAAAAGGGCGTTTACATTGTTAATGTAAAAACCCCTGACCTGTTCTTGTCAAAAAGGGTCGTTAAGAGTTAGGAGCGACACGCAACGTTTAGGCCTGAAATAATAATTTGGTCTAAAAAACATAGTTTTCTAAAAATCCAACTCAAAACAAAGCAGAAACCTTCCCGATAACGATTGGGAAGGTTTTTTTTATGACTTTATTTTAGGGATATTTGCCACATGATTTACTTGGAGAATTATATAGATGGAGAATTACAGCCGCCAATAAATGGACGCTTTTTAGACAATTACAACCCTTCAAAAGGTGTTGTTTACAGCCAAATACCGGATTCAGATAAAGCAGATGTGCAAGCAGCCGTTGTCGCGGCAAAAAGCGCTTTCAAATCTTGGTCGGAAAAGCCGAAGGAGGAAAGATCAAAAATTTTAGTTCGTTTAGCCGATCTTATAGCTGAAAACCTGGAGTCTCTTTCTGCGGCTGAATCTATAGACAATGGAAAACCATTGAGCCTTGCCAAAAAAGTAGACATTCCTAGAGCCGCCTCCAACATTCGATTTTATGCTACGGCCATTTTACATTATGCTTCTGAATCTCACTCGATGGAGGGCACTGGAATTAATTATACCTTACGCAAACCCATTGGTGTGGTAGGATGCATTTCACCATGGAATCTTCCGCTCTATTTGTTTACTTGGAAAATAGCACCAGCAATTGCCGCTGGAAATTGCGTGGTAGCCAAGCCGAGCGAAATTACACCAATGACGGCCTATCTCTTTTCTAAACTTTGCCTTCAGGCTGGTCTACCTCCGGGAGTGTTAAATATCGTTCATGGATTAGGGCCAAAAGTTGGTGCAGCCATTACAGAACATCCAGAAATTACGGCAATCTCATTTACAGGTGGTACTCAAACTGGTGCCACTATTGCGAAAGTAGCTGCGCCAATGTTCAAAAAATTAAGTCTGGAATTGGGAGGTAAAAATCCCAATATTATTTTTGCAGATTGCGACTTAGATAAAGCCATCTCTACATCAGTCCACTCCTCTTTTGCAAATCAAGGCCAAATCTGTCTTTGTGGGTCTCGAATATTTGTAGAAGAGTCTATTTATGACGCGTTTAAGAAAGGTTTTGTAAAAAAAATTAAGCAATTAAAAATTGGTGATCCATTTGATCCTAAAACAAATCAAGGCGCAGTTGTATCAGAAGATCATATGAAAAAAGTTCTGGCATGTATCGAACTAGCGAAGGAAGAGGGAGGAACAATCATCGCCGGTGGCAATCGTGTTGTGCTTGAGGGAGATTTAGCGGATGGCTACTACATTGAGCCAACTATTATAGAGGGCCTTCCATTTGATTGCCGAACCAATCAAGAAGAGATATTTGGCCCCGTTGTTTCCATTGCTCCTTTTAAAACCGAAAATGAAGTGCTCAAATATGCCAACAGCACAGCGTATGGACTTGCAAGTTGTATTTGGACAGAAAACCTAACCAAAGCTCATCGTTTAGCAGCATCATTAGAGACTGGAATTGTATGGATAAATTGCTGGTTAGTGCGAGACTTAAGAACTCCATTTGGGGGTGTTAAAAACTCCGGTGTAGGTCGTGAAGGCGGCTTTGAAGCTTTGCATTTTTTTACTGAACCTCAAAACATCTGTGTGAAGATTCAATAAGTAAAAGTTTACTTAATAGTTACCTTACAAGATTCTATACCGCTTTCAGTTTTCGCATTTAAAATGTAAACACCTGCAGCTAATGTCGAGCTTGGAATTTGCACTTCAATTGAAGCGTTTACGCTAATTTGACTTATTAGCTTCCCGCTAACATTGTAGAGGTCAATTGACTCAATTAATGCATTAGCTGCACTTCTAATAATAATGTTATTTCCAGACTCAAAAGCATTTAAAGTATTAATAACCGCTTCATCTATACCCACAGAAGACGAATTAACTTCTATTATTTGCGTTTTTTTATCTCTACAATCACCGAAATTAGCTGATGTACTTAGAAGCTCGATTGTATAAGTTCCGGGCACCTCGTAGGCATGTATAGGCTCGAAATCTTGATATTCTTTCCCGTCTCCCATTTGCCATAAATAATTAGAGCTGCCTGCCGAATTGTTTGTCAAATCAATTATTTCGTCAACCTCAACTGTAGTGGAAGAAACATTGAAATCTGCAATTACAGCATCGGGCTGTCCCACCTCTATGGACTCATTGGGTAGTGCGCAATTGCTTAACACAGTCACTTCATATATAGCGGAAGGAAGATTTTCAATTACAAAATTTTCGTTGTTTGAAATCGCGGAGTCTAAAATCATCCCATCACTGTCGGTCCAAGAAACATTGTAGGTAGTTAATTCTTTGTGATTGATTTCAATTGAACCATCTGAAAGGTTTGCACAAGTTGCATCTGAAGCTGTAACGTCATATTGTTTTTCAATGTGAATTATGAACCGCGACATTGAATCATCCTCTGCCAAAGTTACGTAGCTATAGGTTGGGTTAGACTTTAAATCCTGCGTTACTCCAGTAACAAGATCTTCCAAAGTAACACATGCCCCACTTACAAAATTATTCATGTTTTCAAAATCCAAAGTGTATGTTCCTAATACAGCAGATCCAGCAAAGGCCTTTAGTAATATTGAAGTAGATTCTTCTCCTATGGAAGCAAAACACAAATTGAAATCATCATCAGAAACAAATGCAAGAGACGGAACCTCATCAATTGAAGGAGAATACTTCTTATGAAAATCCTTTGATCGGTCAAAGTTTGAACTGGCCCCTTTTAACACATTAAGTACTGCAACGTCTTTAAAATCATGACTAGCAGATGTCATCCTTACATTCATCCTGTTTTTTGGCATCGTACCTCTTGATTTCACAAATTTAGTTTCCGCAGCAACCTTATGAGATTCCCTGAATTCGATTTCATCGAACACCGTAGATGCATGAACCCAAAATGCTTGGCTGTGTGAAATGATGCTATCCATTCCTCCTGCGGGAGACGGGTCACCTAAAACATACCAAGCATATGCCGCTTCTTGCGCCTCATATATATATATGATTGAATCTACGCCCGCTCTATTCGCCTCTGACAGAGCATTCCAATTTACCGCACATGGATATGGGTTCGTTATTAAATTCCAACCATCCTCATAAAAATCTGTGACCTCAGTACATGTTGTACAATTGTTCGTTACCGCTATATCTTGATCTCCCATACGAGGGCTGCCAGACACTGAAAGATCAACATCAATATTGCCCGTGTACAATCTAAAACCTTTATCTGACTCCACTCTTTCATCTGTATCTGTAGGCACTTCCCATCCATTATTTTTTGTGCCATTCGCATTAGCTTCTATGTAATAGAAAACGCTATTCCAACTAAAATAGGGAAAATCAGACCCTGTAAATCCAGCCATAGTGATGCCATCATCCCTCCAATCTTCTATCGTTACTCCATTAACTGCAGACCCCAACTCTCTCCATCCATGAGTTGTAGTTACCAATTTTCTTTGCACTTCAATAGCTCCTTCGAAAGCATTTTCTGCAAACGAACCTACATCTATCATTTGAGCCGTTCGCATTTCTGTGCTTGACAGGGTAACAGTAGCCCCACTTTCGTTATCTACAATACAATCGTTAATATCAAAGATAGAATCAATAATAAATGCCCCTGAAACGAATTCTACATCATGCGAGGGTGTGTTATTTGCAGTGTTTGACAACTCCAACACAGAAAACGTTGTGCTACCAGTTATCGATTGTAACGAACTTCCATCAAAAGTAACTGTATCCCCAGCAAAGTAGGTATACGTTCCTGAGTTGTTCCAGTCACCTGCAAGGTTTATTCTAGATCCTGAAGAAGTAAGAGTACCCGTATTCGTAAAACTTCCTTCAATATCCATAGAGTCGCTAACATTATACGTGGCGTGGTTCGCAACGCTATCACTAAATTCATGACTGTAAGAATGCGTGAATGTACCCGAGTTTACCGTAAAATATCCAAACAAATTAGAGCTAGTGAAGGCAGTATCCGTTGTTACTGTAGATGTATTATTGATTTCAACATCAGAAAATGTCGACACAACGCTTGAACCTAACGGTATTACTTGAGCTGAAGTACCATTAAAATTTACCAATGAATTATGAGGCTCAGTTACTTTGCCTGCGTCAAAAGTACCGCTTCCTTCGATTAAACCTGTTATCTCTAACTGATTTTGACCTCCTGTAGTATTTTTGGCAACAAATTGAGAGAAATTAGCATTAGCGGCGGCTGAAAAAGTCATTCCTCCTGCTAAAGAAATATGACCACCATCAATTAACTGAACTGTGGCTCTACCCCCCGAGCCACTAGAATTGATTGCCATATTACTTCCTTCTAGTACTCCATAGCAATTAATTTGACCAAACATGAAAACTCCCGATCCTTGACAAATAATCGATCCATCAACCACTGTTTCTCCTATTAGTGTGTCGCCAGCAGGGATTGTTAAGCCTATTGCTCCAAAAGTTGCGGTATTAATTACCCCTAGAGTTTGAAAATATTGATTTTGCGTCAAACTTACATTGTGAGAAATTTGTACAACATCATCCCCATCAGGAATACCATCACAAGAAGTTTCGCCCCCATTATCGAACCAAATTGCCGGGTCATCCCAATCACCATCTGCAATGGATTCAAAAAATGCTGCGCAACCATCTCCTGTTTGAGCCAAGCTTGTTTTACAAAAAAAGAATACGATTAAAATTAAAAGTGGGGTAAGGATTGTTTTCATAATAAATTTTTAATTCCTGCTGATTACGCTCAGCAATTGTTTCATTTTCCAGTTTTCTAGGGAAATTGAAGTAAATTCAAGTAGGCAATGGCCGCAAATATAACTCATTTCAAAGATAAAGACAAAGTCGGCTAGCAATGTGGTTGCATCCTAATTTGTTAATGATACGATAGCACAATTAGTTTTGCTACGTTTTTAGGCTAAAAAGTAGCTGTTGAATGACGAAAACAGATATTAATCGTTTTAAGAAAACAATAGTCTGAAGTTTATTCAGCTTTCATTCCATTGGTGAAAAACCATTCAAACGAAGCGTTAAACCAATTTTCGAATTGACGATATAATTTAAAAATATTCATTAATCTAGTTGCTTTATTACGTTTAGAATTTAGATAAAAATTTGTTTAAAAAAACGTTATTAATTTATACTAATTAACAACGGATTGTTTGATTGATTATTGCTTTAAAAAGCAAACTGACCCCTGTTTTATTTTTCAAATGTGCTTTTCAGTGCTTTTAAATTTTTGGTTTTTATCACTTTTCTGAATAAAACCGAAGATTATCTGCGTGTCTTTTTGTCAACTTTATCCAGATATTTAGCTTAATAAAAAGTGTAAGTTCACACTTTAACATTCCTTTTTATGCCAACATTTTTATGTGTCTTTTTTTTCATCGGATGGTGTTTTCTTGCCTCAAGTCAATAAAAATCACATTGTTTCGATTCTACTCTTTTGATTCATTCCATTCAAGAGTTCAGCTCCGATTCTATGGAGGGCAGAGAAACAGGAGAGACTGGAGGACTGAAAGCCCAATATTACATTCAACAACGTTATCGTCAGCTCAATCTTCTTCAATTTGATAGCACCTATTTTCATGCGTTTAATTTTGCTAATCCGTTTAAGAAATCAAAAATTAAAGGCGTGAATTTAATTGGATGGATTAAAGGACAAACACGTCCTAACAAATACATGGTTATTAGTTCACATCACGATCACCTGGGCATACGCAACGGAGAGATTTATAACGGCGCAGACGATAATGCCTCAGGAACCTGTGCGCTGCTCTCGATTGCTGAATATTTTTCCTCCTACCCACCAAGTTGTTCTATTATTTTTGTTGCATTTGATGCGGAAGAGATGGGACTTCTGGGGTCCAAGCACTTTGTTAGCAAGCCTCCTATTCCTTTAAAAAACATTCTTTTTAATCTAAATATGGACATGATTAGCAGATCTAAAAAAAATGAACTCTTTATTTGTGGAACTCACCACTACCCTCACCTTAAAATCCTTTTAAATACGGTGGATTCTTTATCGTCAACGAATGTCATTTTTGGTCATGATTCTGGTTCAATGAGAACGGAAGACTGGACTTTTGCTAGTGATCACGGCTCGTTTCATAAAAAGAAAATTCCCTTTGTCTATTTAGGTGTCGTTGACCACGAAGATTATCATAAAATAACGGATGATTTTGAAAGAATAGACCCCTCTTTTTATATCCGATCGGTTCGCGTTGCTCTTGAAATTGCAAAAAGAATGGACTCCAAGAATGCTAAACAAGACTAACTCTTTCTTGACCTTAAAGTTTGCACCTCTTGCTTTAGCTCTTTAATTGCTTGTAAAATTGCCTTATTTTCAATCGTCTCTTGTTCGAACTCTTTCGTATTTATACTACATGTGAACTCCCAAACCTCTACAATCTCTTTCACAGAAATCTCGTATGGAGTATAAAAAGAATTGTCTGAATATAACATCAAGTTCTGCCCATCTTTATATACCCGCTTATAAACAATTCCATCCGTGAGGGTTACTAGTATATAGGTGTTCCCCTCTACTATTTGTTGGGGGCCATCAACAAACCTCCCAACGACGAAAGCTCCCTCTCGAAGCGGAAGCATCGAATCTCCCTTAATAGGGAAAGCTCGAAATTTTCCTGGGGGCATAAAAGGCAATTTCATTTTTGGAAGCTCGTCAATAAACTCAGGGTCCCCATATCCCTCAGTATAGCCTGCTGAGGCCTTAACTCCAACAACCTCAATTAAATCTTGATTACTTTCATCAACAACAATGGGAAATAGGACCCTTTGAACACCGACTTCAATAAAAGGAATTTCTTGCGACAACGTTAGGTCTCTGCGGACCAATACATCAATAGGGAGTTTAAAATAATCCGCCAACTTAATCAACATTTCAATTGGTGGTGAAGATCGGCTTTCCTCATAAGCTCCCAAACGTGATTTTTTTATGCCTATTTCATCAGCGAATTGTTCTTGAGTGAACTTTCTAAGCTTCCTAAGGTGAGCTATATTTTTCGCTATTTTTGACATAACTAATTTTTTTAGCTAAAATAACTAATTTTTACCGTTAATTTTGTGTTAATCATAAAAAAATGCACAACAGGTCCATTTTACATCTTGATTTAGATACTTTTTTTGTCTCCTGCGAAAGACTATTAGACGCACGGCTAAATAATCGTCCGGTATTGGTTGGTGGCACCACTAACCGAGGGGTGGTGGCAGCATGCAGCTACGAGGCAAGGACATTTGGCATTTATTCCTCTATGCCTATGAGGCTTGCCCAACAGCTCTGTCCTGAAGCAATCGTTATTAGGGGGAATAGCGGCACTTACAGCAAATTCTCTGATGTGATTACCGAGATTATCAAAGAATCATCTCCTGTATACGAAAAATCATCTATCGATGAATTCTACATAGACGTGAGCGGAATGGATCGATTTTACGGCTGCTACAAATGGGCGATTGAGCTCCGAGAAAAAATAATCAGAGAAACCCACCTTCCAATTTCTTTTGGTCTTTCCACAAGCAAAACCGTAGCCAAAGTACTTACCGGAGAGGCTAAACCTAACAATCACAGGCGTATTTTAGAAGGTCAAGAGCAGCCCTTTTTAGCCCCATTATCTGTACGAAAAATCCCAATGGTGGGTAATCAAACCTATAAAAAGCTCCGGGGAATGGGGATAGAGCAGGTTCAAACCATTCAAAAAATGCCCGTTGAGCTCATGGAAAAATTAATGGGGAAAAATGGTGTTTCACTTTGGAAAAAAGCACACGGAATAGACCATTCGCCTATCATTCCTTACCATGAGAAAAAATCAATTTCTATAGAAAGAACCTTCGAAAAAGACACCTCTGACCTGCAAAAATTAAGAAGCATTATTATTGCCATGGCTGAAAACTTAGCTTACCAGCTAAGAAATGGAAGCAAATTAACCGCCTGCGTTTCTATTCGCATTCGCTACTCAGACTTTCAAACTTATAGCCGCCAAAAAAGAATCTCGCACACCTCTTCCGATCATACATTAATTAAAGTTACTACAGAGCTGTTTGACCAGCTATATGATAGACGCGTATTAATTCGATTAGTTGGTGTTGGTTTTAGCCACCTGGTTGGCGGGAATTATCAAATTAATTTATTTGAAGACACCGAAGAGATGATTCGACTGTATCAAGCCATGGACAGAATCAGGAATGCCTACGGCCAAGATGCTGTGAAACGAGCCGTTGCTATGGGGTCTAAACGAATAGGGAGGACAAATTCTTTCAACGGTCAACCCAATATTATTCCTGCACACAGGAGAGCCTAATGCTAATTAACTGTCACACTCAATACAGTTTAAAATATGGCATTCTTTCACTAGAAGAAGTATTCATCGAAATAAAAAAGGGAGGGCACGACATCTTTGCGGTAACAGACATCAACAACACCTCAGCATGTATGTACGCATTAAAAGAAGCAAGCAATTATGGTTTGCAAGCTGCTGTTGGTGTTGATTTCAGGAACGGAATAAGACAGCAATACGTTTGCGTTGCCAGATCCTGCGCTGGGCTTAAAGAAATTAACGATCACCTAAGCTTTCACCTTATCAACTCACTACCCTTCAACAGCAAAGCGCCAAGCTTTGAAAATGTTTTTGTTGTTTATCCTTTTGGGAGCCACCCCCCACTTTCCGAACTAAAAGACTACGAGTACATTGGTTTAAAACCTAATCAAATCAAATCGCTGTATCGATCCCGATTTCACTATTTAGAAGCTAAATTAGTTATCCTGCAAACCGCATCGTTTAGAAACAAAAAAGACCACAATGCACATCGCTTATTGCGTGCAGTCGACAGTAATTCATTACTCAGCCAACACCCGATTAGTCAGCAAGCGATGATTAGTGATCGCTACCTCAGCGTTGACGAAATCAAAAAGCTCTTCGAGCACATTCCTAAGAGCATACAAAACACGACTAAGCTACTTGAAAGAAGTCTATTCAACCTCGATTTTGAAACCAACAAAAATAAAAACCCATATACAAATTCAATCTCTACAGATCTCGAGTTATTAAAGGCTAAAAGCTTGGAAGGATTGACCTATCGATATGGAAAAACAAAGCCGAAAAAAGTCATGGAGAGGCTACATAAAGAGCTCAGTATGATAGAACAACTTGAATTTGGCTCCTATTTCTTAATTAACTGGGACATGGTTCGGTATGCTCGGCAGAAAGGGTTCTACTATGTAGGAAGAGGAAGTGGCGCAAACAGCCTGGTTGCTTACCTATTAAGAATCACCGATGTTGATCCAGTAGAGCTCGATCTTTATTTTGAGCGGTTTATTAATCCTTACAGGAGTTCTCCACCAGATTTTGACATCGACTTCTCATGGACAGACAGAAATGAAATTACCCAATATTTATTCAGCACCTATGGTTTGAATAAAACCGCATTAGTTGGTACTTATATTACCTTTAAACACAAGTCTATCTTTCGAGAGCTAGGTAAAGTATTTGGATTGCCCTCTTCAGACATCAAGCGATTTCAAAACGATCCAAAAGCCGCTCTATTTGACGAGTATGGTAAGCACATCTTACACTATGCCGAATACCTAGCGGGGTTTCCGAGTCATTTAAGTGTACATGCTAGCGGCATTTTGATCTCTCAAAAATCCATTACCAACTATACAAGTACTTTTATGCCTCCTAAAGGTTTTCCGACTACTCAATTTAATATGCACGTAGCCGAAGATGTTGGGTTGCACAAGTTCGATGTGTTAAGTCAGCGGGGACTAGGAAAAATAAAAGACTCTATTTCAATCATACAACTCAATCAAGGGAAAAAAGTTGATGTACATAATACCTCCCTAATTAAGCAAGATCTCAAAGTAAAAGACCTTTTAAAATCAGGAAAGACCATTGGCTGCTTTTACATCGAGTCTCCAGCAATGAGGATGCTATTAACAAAGCTTCAGGCTGATGACTATCCAAGGCTTGTTGCCGCCAGCTCAATTATTCGTCCAGGAGTTTCAAAAAGCGGAATGATGCAGGAGTACATCCTTAGGCATCAAAATAAAAAACGAAGAATCGCAGCAAAAAAAGAGCTCCCAGAGCTCTACGAACTAATGGAAGATACATATGGGGTAATGGTTTACCAGGAGGACGTTATTAAAGTTGTACATTATTTTGGGGGCCTCACACTAGCCGAAGCTGACAAACTAAGAAGGGGCATGTCTTGGAGTCTTCGGAAAAAAAGTGACTTCATAATGGTAAAAGAGCGTTTTTTTATGAACTGTAAAGCAAAAGGATATGCTACAGAAGTGATTTCCAAAATTTGGGCGCAAATAGAAAGCTTTGCTAACTATGCTTTTGCTAAGGGTCATTCGGCTTCGTATGCCGTAGAGAGTTTTCAGGCGCTCTACTTAAAAGCCTATTTCCCGCTAGAGTACCTGGTTGCTACCCTTAATAACGGTGGTGGGTTTTATTCTCCCGAACTGTACCTCCATGAAGCTCGAATGCTGGGAGGACAAGTAGAAGCTCCGTGTGTTAATTTAAGCCGCAAACTCACTACCATTAAAAACAAAACGATTCACCTAGGGATGATTTATATAAGAGGGCTCGAAAAAAATTTAATGTATAGAATTGTTGCTGACCGATTAAAAAACGGAGTCTATAAAGGTCTGAGAGATTTTGTTGATCGCTTATTTTTGCCCTTAGATCAGCTAATATTATTAGTCCGAATTGGAGCATTTCGATTTACCCAGAAAAACAAAAAAGAACTGCTTTGGGACGCGCACTTTTTACAAAAGAATAATAAAACAAAATGCCAAAATGCCACTCTTTTTAATACCGAGATTAAATCCTTTGTCCTTCCAGAATTATGGCATCATGATTTAGAAAAGCCTTTTGATGAAATGGAATTAATTGGGTTTTCTCTTTCCAACCCATTTCTATTACTAAAAGAGGCTATTCCTTCTCATTTGGTAGCGGCTAACTTACCAAATTATATTGGTAAAAAAATAAAGCTCGTTGGTTACTTAGTTACTCGAAAAAACACACAAACAAGTGTGGGAGATCACATGGGGTTTGGTGTTTTTTTAGATTTAGAAGGTAATTGGATTGATTCTGTACACTTTCCAAGTGTACTCAAAAAGTATCCATTTCGAGGTCCCGGATGTTATTTAATCTCTGGCGTCGTAAATGAAGAATTTGGGTTCATCTCTATTGTAGCTGAAGAAATAAAGCGTTTAGAAAATAGAAATTTGGATACGCCTTCGACAAAACTAAACATTAAGGAGAATTAATATCTCACGCCTAAATTCAAGGCAAAAATTGCCTATTAGCTGTTCCTTTATTTAAGACTTGCAAATTCAGTAACGAAAATATACATTTGCACCCTTGTCATTACGACAGGGCCCATAGCTCAGCTGGTTAGAGCACCTGACTCATAATCAGGGGGTCGCAGGTTCGAGCCCTGCTGGGCCCACTAAAGATAGTAAAAGCCTTTTCCACAAAATAATTGGAAAAGGCTTTTACTATCTTACAGCGTGAATTCGGGCTGTTAGCTCAGTTGGTTTAGAGCACTACCTTGACAGGGTAGGGGTCACTGGTTCGAATCCAGTACAGCTCACTAGAAAAAGTCTCAGTACACTAACTGGGACTTTTTGCTAAAAAGAAACTTTCACCTACCGCTCAACAACTATTTTTCGAGACAATACTGTGTGATTTTTGCCTCCTATTTGAATATAATATAAGCCCGAACAAAGACCTGAAACATCTAAAGAACAATGTTCAGGGAATTTCTTTTCTATTAATAGCTGACCATTGGGTCCAAATAATCGGATAGGTTCTTCTAAAAATTCTTGAGGACTTTTTGTCATGAAAATAATGCGATTTATCGCTGGGTTCGGCACTATTTTAAAATCTAATTTCACGTCTAAAGCTGAAGTCGTCGTAGACACCGTAAAAGCACTGTTATCATTGGCATCAGCAATCGAATCTACTGTGCACGGCGTCATACCAAAGCCCGTATAAAGTGACAGGTCCACTGCATAGACTCCTGGCGCAAGAATTCCGAGATTAATGGTGTCAGATTCATCACAGATTACTGTCAACATGCCCAAACAATGTCTGGCCTCAGCAATTACCGATGATCCGACCAATGAAGCCACAAACGATTCCTTTGCACAACCTCCAGAGCTAAAAGTAAAATGGCCCACCAACTGAACACTATCGCTAACGGATGGACTCGATGGGACGATTTCAATAGAATTAATCACTCCTTGGGCACTAAGCAAGTTTGCTAAACAACATAAGGAAAGAATCAGCTGAATTTTCATGCCCAATAATATTTTACTAAAGATGCAAAATAAATGTATGGCAAGATTGTTATTAATGTTTTAATCATCTTTGTACAACAATAGACCGTGGCAAAAATCATCAAAAATATCATCTTCGACTTGGGGGGCGTTCTTTTAAATATCGACTATGATTTAACCCTTCAGGCATTTCAAAAGCTAGGCATCAAAAACTTTGAGCAATTTTACTCTCAAGCTAAACAATCTGCCATTTTCTCTTTATTGGAAACTGGCAAAATATCTGCCGATATATTTTGCAATGAAATCAGAATTATTGGTGAAATAAACAGCCCAAATAACGACATAATTGATGCCTGGAATTCGATGCTTTTAGATTTTCCGCAAGAGCGGTTTGACTTTTTAAAAACAATCAATAAAAGGTATAATTCATTTTTATTAAGCAACACCAACAGCATCCATTTAGAAGCTCTGAATAAAATAATTTTAGAAAAAAATAACGTTTCAAACCTCAACAGCTATTTTCTAGCGACATACTACTCTCATTTAGTCGGCCTTAGAAAACCACATCCAGAAATTTTTCAGCACGTAATTGACGATAATAATTTAAACCCTGAATCAACTCTTTTTATAGATGACTCTGTTCAGCATGTGAATGGAGCAAAGTCTATTGGAATACAATCGGTATTGTTAGACACAAATAAAGAAACAGTAATTAACAAATTATGTTTTCTCTTGACATAGCTCAATCAATACGCCATTAGTAGACTTCGGATGAAGGAAAGCGATCCGTTTATTGTCTGCGCCATCTTTAGGAGATTTATGTATCAATTGGTAACCTAATTCTTCGAGTCGATTTAATTCAAAATCAATGTCCTCTACTTCAAAAGCAAGATGATGAATCCCCTCTCCCCTTTTCTCTATAAACTTTGCAACTGGGCTCTGCGGATCTAAAGCTTGCAGGAGTTCAATCTTACTTTCACCTACATTAAAGAAGGTCGTTTTTACACCTTCCGATTCTACATTTTCTGACTTGTAGCTATCAGCTCCTAATAAATCTGCGAAAATCTTTTCAGAATCCGCACTATTTCTAATGGCAATACCGATGTGTTCCAGTTTCATTTACGTAATCAAAAAAAATCCTCCAATGTATGAACACAGGAGGATTTAACTTATAATTTCTTAGTAATCAGTTCTTGCTAAACTCGTCGTTAGTATTATCATAATTCAGATAATACAGCCCTTTTTTAAGTGTTACACAATCAATCTTGTCACCAAATCCTTTTTTCACAATATTCCCAAAAGAGTCAAATATTTCGTACTTCGTCTTTTGAGTAAATGTTATTTCTTTCTTTACTTTCTTTGGATAAAACTCAACTTCTTTTACCTCCGTGTCAATGTATGTTGCTGCAGTTGACATGCGTGGCCGACCTGTATAATCTACTTGCTTCACTCTGAATTTATTCTCCCCAGAATGTGTTGTCACTTTAAACTTGTATTCCTGCTCTCCATCGGTTCCAACGCCTTCTACTTCTCCAGCCTTTATCCATTTGTTCCATCGATATTGCTCGACGATGTATGTTAGCTTGCCTTTTTCTTTGCTCGTTTTCCAGTTGAGCACCTGATCATTCCCTACGTTGATGGAAATTGTTTGAAAAGTACTTTTTGGCTCTAAAACTTGCGGGTTAATTACTTTTGGCGAACAATCTAATTTGTGAAAAATCTCAACTTCTAGAGGATCTCCTACTTTCAATTGAAAATTCGCAAAATCTATCTCAAATGCACTTGAAGCAATTTCGTCAGTGGTAACATCACCATTAACGGTAACCTTGGTAACACAAAATCCAACACCGGAGCTTCCAAATGGATTTTGAACGTAAATACTTCTACCTTGAAAATGTCCTTGCAATATAATAGACGTCTCCGTTTGGGCATTGACAAACGCAATCGAGCCCAAAACCATTAGTAGTACGACAGATAGTTTTTTCATTTTTGTGCTTAAATTAAAGGATGCTTAGCCTAAGCAGGCGCAATATTACTCGCATTTTTCCTTAAATCAAAATAAAAACTCGATTTAATTGAGCTAAGAAACCAGGCAAAATTAGTCATCATAAATCAACAATCTTTCTACAGTCTAAGATATGTTTTTAATTATTTCAAGCCAAATTAAATACAGTTGTATTTCTCCATTCATTAATTCTTGTATCTTCGTAAATTATTAATTTGAACACTAATTTTAAAGCATTTGTTGAGAAGAATGGTTAATAAATTTTTGATTCTTATAGCTGCGGTATTGATGTTTTCGTGTAGTGAAAACCTGAAAAAAGATACCCCTGAGAGAGAGACCAAAGGAAAGTGCGTTTACGGTGGAAATATAAAAACTGCTGGCAATGAAAAGTATTTTGACTTATTTCCTGTTGAAATTGTTTCAATGAGTGCTGCTAGAGTCTCTCAACAAATACACGAAGGACTAGTTAAGTTCAATCCAAATGATTTAACCGTAATTAACGCTGTTGCTGAAAGCTGGGAGAAAAGTGCGGATGATTTAGTCTACACGTTCTCAATTAAAAAAAATGTTTTCTTTCACGATGATCCCTGCTTTGAAGGTGGCAATGGACGACAAGTTAATGCGCACGATTTTATTTATTCTTTTGAACTATTGTGTGGCAATAATCGAAACAACAGTAACTATGAATATTTATTTAAAGAACAGGTTGTGGGAGCCAAATCATTTCACAGTGGTCATGCTAAATCAATCGAAGGGATTGTTGCTTTAGATGATTTTACGCTATCAATTACGCTTGTTAGCCCTAATCCTACATTCATTTACTCTTTAGCAAGCCCTGCTTGCGTCGTCATTCCGAAAGAAGCCTATGAAAAGTACGAAACAAACTTAATGGTAGGTGTTGGTGCCTTTGCTTTTTCTAATGAAGATCCTGTGACCGGAACAGTGTACCTCAAGTTTCACCCTAAGTATCATTTATTTGATGATGAAAATAATCGATTACCATATGCAGATTCGTTGACATTTAAATATTATGAGTCTAAATTAGATGAATACGATGCGTTTGCAAGCAAAAAATTATCCTTTATTGATGGGCTACCTTCTTCTAAAGTTGCTGAGATTTTACAAGAAAACATTAATAATTTCGAAACAAAACCGCCAATTTATGAGCTCAAAATAGAGCCCGAAGCAATGACTCAGTATTATGAGTTTAATATGACAAAACCTCCTTTTGACAATGTATTGGTTAGACAGGCTTTTAATTATGCCATTAATCGGCCAAAAATTATTGATAATGCCCTTAACGGCCAAGGAATTGAAGCTCGATACGGGTTAGTTCCAAAGATCAGGGCCTTTAGTGATTACCCTTTTGAAGAGGTACAAGGATATAATTACAACCCAGAAAAAGCGCAGGAACTATTGGCTCAGGCAGGATATCCGCATGGTGAAAATTTCCCAACGGTTTCTTTAGAAATAAATTCAGGGGGCAATGTCAACAATAAAGTTGCAGCTGAAATTGAGCGTCAATTAAAGACCGTACTTAATGTAGATGTATCTAGAAGTACTGTTTCATTTTTGCAAAAAATAGAAGATAGTAAATATAGTAAGGCAGATATTTTTAGGTCCGCTTGGATTGCTGACTTTCCTTCACCTGAGAATTTCTTAATGATCTGTCACGGTGCTAATGTTCCCTCTTCTACTACTCTGCCTTCTTATCCAAATACTATGCGGTATGTAAATGCTACATTCGATTCCTTATATGAGGCGGGAATAGGTTCTTCAGATGCTAATGAGAAAATGAGGCTACTGGCTCAAGCAGAAAAAATAATGATGGAAGATGCTCCTATGATGATGCTTTGGTATGGAGAAGACTATAAAATCATTCACTCAAATGTGCAAAACTATCATCACAATGCACTTAATTTCATTGATTTCTCGAAAATTTACCTGAAACATCTTACCGAGGATGAGTACAAAGAAATTAAAGGGTTAGAGTAAACTCAACTCACTATTGTCAATTATTGTGCTGGAAGAAGCCGAGGCTTCATCGTTTTTAAGCATAAAAAAGTCGCTTTTAGAAGCGACTTTTAATCTTATTGTCTTAAGTAATTTCTTTAAAACTCGTCAATAGAGACTTGAAATGATTTTGCAGCTTTTAACATGTCATTAACTCTTGCACGTGAAAACAACCCTAAATAATGACTCTCAATGGTAAAGTACGAACCCTCGAATTCTTTGATAAGGCAAAAATGGTTAAATCCGCCAATATCAGCGTCTCCTTTTCCTTTCAATAAATAGACAATCTCATCGTCATCTTCATTGTGAACGATAAGGTCAAAAACCCCATAGTCCTGCGTAATTTTTTCTTTGATTGTATCCATCGACTGCTCTTTCTTTCCCCAATCCTCTATAGTAAGATGAAACTTATCATTAAGCTTTATATGCCAGGTGACCTCTTGTTTGTGCTCAATCTGTGGCCGCTCTCCGATTGTTTTAATGGGCAGCATCATCTTATAGTTTAAACCCACGTTGTCAATCCTAAAATCGCACATACTCATATCAGAATAATCTAATTCTTCGACCTCTGTTTTTTCAACATTTTCAACTTCAGGTTGATTTGGATCTTCTTTCGTTTCTGAACCTCCACATGACGCCATAACTATGCATACAGCAGGTAATATTAATTGTATTCGTATCGTTTTCATCTTTTTCTAATTAGAAATCTAAAATAGAACATTTAATTAAATCTATTTATATCCACCTCCGGATTCAATGACCTTTTTTGCAATAAATGTTCCGCAAACTGATTAGCAAAAAACGGAGCAAGCAAAACTCCTTTCGATCCCAACCCATTAAATATTCCAAGCTTATTATGTACTGGATGCATCCCAATGAGTGGCCGCCTATCTACTACTGTGGGGCGCAAACCAGCACGGTGTTCAACGACCTCAAACGTTCCCTTATATAGCTTTCTTAACTTTGATAAAATCTGATCTCTTCCATCTGCTGTTGGCTTTATGGTTTGGTCCGCCCAATTATAAGTAGAACCGACATCATATTGATCATTGCCAACAGGAACTATGAAAAAACCCCTATTGAGTAAATTGGCAGATTTTAAATTCCTAGACTTAATTCGAAGTAATTCACCTTTTGTTTTTTGCAATGGAAGGTGATTAAAATAGGTGTTTTCACACCCTTCGTGGCCTTGACAAAATATTAAGTAATTGAACTGGGTATCCCCGTAGCTGCCCGCTTCAATATCCAATAAATTTTTAGTGAAGGCCTCTTCTTGCAGGTTGTTGTGCGCAATTAGGTGCTGTCTGTATTGAACAAGCATTCTTTTTAATTCCAACCTCCCGCAGTTCACTACCCTTCCGTAGCCAAAATCATTGTTAATTAACTCATTAGAGTGTGTTATTTCGCTTGTTGAAATGTACTCTATATGCTCTGCTGACTTATCCCACATTTCTTTGTAAGATTCGGTTGCGAAAAATTTCAGAATATCATAAGTCCGAATAAAATTCTGAGCTAACTTTTCACTAAGCTGCTGGTAAAAATTTTGTGAAAAGGGAAGAAGATCGTCAATCATCCAGGTTTTGTTCACCCTTTTAAATCCCATGGGGTTATACATTCCTGCAGCAATAATAGACGATGATTTTTGATGTCCTTGATCTATATAACGTACTTTTTGCCCTTTTTGAACTAAGGTTTCGCCCAGAACCGTTCCGGCAATACCTTGACCAACAATTAAAACATCAACTCTCATCAAATGCTGGGGATATCTTGAAAGCACATAGCAATGCCAATGAAAATTAAAATAGAACCTACCGCCACACTGACTGCGGCAATATTTTTAGGTGTTAATTTTTTCTTAAGCTTACTCGCAAAATAGATTTTAAGAAGATCTATTAGAAACATAGTACCGAGGCAAAGCACAAAAAAGAACACTACACTAATCCCTTCAATATCTTGACCCTTAACTTGGTACGTGCAGACAAATAGCCAATAAGCAAGGACAGCAGGATTCATCGCATTAAGCGCTATTCCCTTCGATATTAACCCGAAAACATTTGGTTTTTTCAGTTGTTTTATGTCTATATTTTGAGCTACTTGGGGAGTCTTTTTACTAATTATTGTGTAAATACCGTAGACAATAATGATACCCGCGCCAGTAAATTTTAGAAATTCATAAGTCTCCAGCCAAATCATTATTCGCTCTGCACTGAAATATGCCAGAAATAAATACAACACATCCGCCAGGAGAACGCCAATATCAATGAAAATAGCATCTCGCATTCCTCTTCTAATGCTCGTTTCTAATAGAACAAAGAAAACGGGACCTATGAGCATGCTCAAGAAGAGTCCGAGGAGTACACCGCTTTTTATTAATTGAAAATCCAATTGTTTAGTTGTATCTGTAAATCTACGATTTCCTAAACTATTGAAAAATAAAAAAGCCTTCTTCTCCCGAAAAAGGCTTTAAACAGCAAAAAGTGTTGAGAATTGCTCCCGCAATTATTTATATCTCACACCAACTAATTTCAATTGTATACTGTTAATCTCACAAAGTGTCTGAATATATTCTTGTACATTCCCGATTTTCATGAGGCCACTGGCTTTCTTTTTTAATGCTTTTAGTTCTTTTTTTAAATCAATCATGTTTTTCGTTTTTGGAATGTTACATATTGCTAAACAAATCCTGTGCCAAAATCAAACATAATGACCAAGCTGCTGATTAACAGGACATTAATGAAGCCTAATAAGTTTTATTTTAAACTCCATTTCCAGTTGGGCTAACCTGATCGAAACCATAGTTCCTTACGGGCATCATATCGACTCGGGCACAAGCATTACGACGATTAGTTACAGCTCTAACGGAACCACCAGCTCAAAAAGATAACCCTTGATGAAGCCACGATCAAAAAATAGGCCGTCACCCGGAATGAATACAAATTATTGGTACTATCTGGAGGAGCAGGATAGCGTGAACAAATTGTATTGGGCTTAACATAAATAGATTACGTTCTGGTTTATTACTGTTGTATTGAACTTTTTAAATTTAATAGCATGAGTGAAAAGAAAGCAGATGAGCCAGCTCCAAGACTACGATTGATGTATTCCGACATGATAGAAGATCTGAATCGGAAGCTAGGATCAAAAGGAGATGTTGTAGTGCGAAAAAACAGAACTGACCAGAATCCCGCAGAAGACAACAAAATCGAGATAATGTTCATAAAAAACAAGGGAGGTAGTACAGAAGAAAAATAGACATTAAATGGCAATTGGCTTTACCAAATACACTCTTGGTTATTAATCAAGGCTCCCTATAATTTTATTACTTTAGGCAAAAAATAATTGAATCTGCCGATTAAAAGAATAGCCTTATTTGTTGCTTATGGTAAAACTGATTAATAGATACATTATAGCCATCCTAGTACTATCTAGCATTTATGCGTTTTACGTTTACAATGATGTTGACAAATGGGTACCTTTTGTTTTTGAAACTATTGTTGGATTTACCTGTCTATTGTCTTTGCTATTATTACTAAAATTAAATTATAAATGGCAATCGTTATTTTATCTTAAAAAGCGTAAAGAAGACTTTCTGTTCTGTGCTGTAGTTTCTACAGAATTTAATCAGCGAATTCTTTTGTATGAATTGCTTGACATACTCACATATGGGGCGATTACCATGCTGTACTTTTTCTTCCCCAATCCAGGATGGGTTATAGGATGTATTCTGGCATTCGCATTTGCTGAAGGCTTTATTTATTCAATTTTAAATTACAATAAATTTAAAATTGGCGTAACTTCCAATGTCATAGTTCTGGCGACGAACAGGCCAAATATTATTCGAGTTCGAAAACTTAAAGCCATATTAAATAAGGGTGGGAATTATGTTTTTCAACACAAAGACGGTCGAGTAGATACTATAGAGTCTGCCTGGATTAGCCAAGAACACACTGCACATTTTAACGACTCGCTTGAAAGTATTTCTAAAAAAATGGGGATTTTCTTAGATGATTTTAATGCGTGAGTTTTAATGAATAGACTACCGCTTCCATTTCTTTTATGTAATCTCTTTTTTTAAGCAGCGGAGCGTAACAATAGGCTTCAACAGTTACTAATCTGTTTTCTGATTCATTCAAGGTAGTTAAGCTCATGTAAGGTCCTCCCATAAATCCATTATGCATGGTATACTGCCCCCTTACCTCAACGGCGTATTTATCATTAAAATTAATCTCCCGTGATTCTGGCATTTTTCCGGGCAATAGCAGTGTTTTTAAATACTGATTTGGAGTTCCCCCTGGCACATTTTGCTTTAAGACTGTATCTCTCCTCGCAATTAAATACTTTTCAGAAAACGCACTATCACTGACATAGGGGTAGCTGTATACAAAGATACCTTGATGAAGCACTCTCTTCCCTTCAGGACCAAGTCCTTTTGCTTCTAACCATGCAAAGCTTCCCGATTGAACTCCATTATTACTGATTAGATTTAATTTCAAAGGAACTGTTAGCTTCACTGAAAGAGAATCGATCAATTGTCTTTGTGCCGTCTTGTTCAGCCTATTTTGAAATTTGCGTTGTGCCCTTTCCAATTCCTTTTTACTGATTTCATCAAGAAGTCCTGGTAGTTCTGCTTGAAGTAATGCCAATACTGAGGTCTTTTTTTGTCCTTTAAACTCGAACCTCAGTTGCCCTTTGGCCCTTCTGCCTGGCTTTCTTACTAATCTTGTCTTTTGATTCTCATTTCTGTTATTAACTTCTACTACAATAATATTTCTATGTGTTAATCGGGCGTTGTTCATTCCTTTTTGTTGAAATTGAAAGAGGGTAAACCTTTCCTCGGGTTGAGGCAAATTATTGAGCCGATATTCTATTTGTTGCTGCATGTAGGCACCAATAGTATCGTCCCAAATTTCATTATCACAAAAAACATAAATTTCATTGGGCATTCCAGCAGATTCTGGAAGAATATCTTCTATTTTGTATTCTCCCCCACAACTTTGAAAAAATGCGGATATTATTAACATGAGCACAGCCCATTGATGCATCCCTTTATTTTTATCTTGGCTAAACCTCATCTTGGTATTTTAATTTTTGTTCCTGTCTTTAAATTATGAAAATTCCATTGGCTGTTCGCGTCTTTTAAATCTTCCATTGATACACCTTCATAACGTTGAGCAATCTCCCATAGTGTGTCGCCCTTCTTGATGGTATAGTAAGTATATTCCTTATCGCTACTATTTGTGGATATATTTTTCGCTTTTGTGTCCTTCCCGTTTGCTTTATTATTACTTGATATTTCATACACCCTAAGCTTTTGTCCGGTCCTTAATCTGTCCGTCTTTAAATAATTCCATTTTTTTAAATCAGAAATGGAACACTGATGTTTTTTTGCAATCAGGCCTAAATATTCGCCGCTTTTAACAACATGAAATGTAAGTTGCCGACTCGTACTGTTGCTGTTATTATAGGATGATTGCCTTCTGCTGTTTGCATAAATTGAATCTTTATTTTTTTCAAAAACACCAATACTCATTCTTGGAAGCACTAACACCCGGCTTTCTTTCGTCTTCGGAATGATGCCTTTAGTATAAGATGGGTTATAAAAGTTTAAATCCTCTGCTGGAATTTGAACATATTGGCCCAAAACATCAAGGTTTATTCGTGCATTGACGTATACAGTATCTAACTCAAAAAATTTCATTTTAGGCTCTACTGGAGTAATGTTATGCTCCTTATAGTAGCTCATCGCATAAGCGCAACCCAAAAAGGAAGGCAAATAGCTTTGAGTTTCTTTTGGAAGATAACTTCTGATTTCCCAAAAATTAGTTTTCCCATTACTTCTCCGAATCGCTTTATTTACGTTTCCTGCTCCAGCATTATAAGAAGCAATTGCAAGATGCCAATCTTGATAGATCTCGTATGCATCTTTCAGGTATTGGCATGCTGCATCTGTAGCTTTATATAAATCACTTCTCTCATCTATATAGGATGTGATTTTAAGACCCCTGCCCTTTGCCGTTCCCGGCATAAATTGCCACAATCCGCTTGCGCCCATATGTGACCGAGCCTTAGCGTTTAGAGCAGACTCAATAACGGGTAAAAATTTAAGCTCTAATGGCAATCCGTACCTATTTAAAGCTTCTTCGAATACAGGGAAATAGAGTGCTGAGGCGCCCAACATTCTTGCTGTTAATTTTTTCTTTTTTTCTGCATATAATCTAGCGAAAGCGATTGTGTATTTGTGCGGTGTGAATTCAATTGGTGAAGCTTCACTTAACAAATCCAATCTGCTAATTATAACCGAATCGGTAAGAATTGCTGTATCGTCCTGCTTAATGTTGAAAGAGCCCTCTTTTAAGCTCTCCATTAATCGCTGGTTGCTTTCAAAATAATATGCCAGAAAAGCACTGTCTAACATTTTAGATAGCCTGTCGTCTCTCTCAACAATGCGTATTATAGAATCATTGCCAACTTTAGATATAACCGTGTCGGATTGCCCAAACAGCATTCCGCCTTTCAGCAAAAAGAAAATAAATCCCGCACGTTTCATAAATTAATTCTTGCTTATGCTATTGGCAAAAGCCAACAAAAGCCCTTCTTGAAATTCGCTAGCCATGAGCTGCAAACCAAATGGCATTCCATTAGAATGCGTCCCAAGTGGTATACTAATAGCTGGAACACCCGTTAGATTTGCTTGTACAGTATAGATGTCTTGGAGGTACATAGTAATCGGATCATCTACTTTCTCTCCTATTTTGAACGCAGTCGTAGGGCATGTTGGTGTAATAATAATTTCATAATCATTTAAAATCGCCCGTGTCTTATCACGCAAAATTCTTCTAATCTTCTGAGCTCTAGAATAGTAAGCGTCGTAATATCCTGCACTTAAAACAAATGTCCCCAGCATAATTCTTCTTTGGACTTCTTCTCCAAAACCTTCAGTTCGTGACAGCACATAAGTACTTTCAACATCGGTCGCATTTTCAGAGCGGTTACCATAATGTACTCCGTCATAACGAGCCAAGTTTGAAGATGCTTCTGCGGTTGTTAACACATAATAAGTAGGAACCAGGTAATCCAAAAAGGGGAAATCAACGGGCTCAACGACGTGTCCTTGATTTCTGAGCAGATCAATGAGTTCTTCCATGCTCTTTTTAATCTCTGGGTCAATTCCTTCGTTTTCTATACACTGTTTTATGTAGGCTATTTTTTTGGGACCAGAAACACTCAGTGTCTTTGAATATTCCTCTGTAGGTTTTTGAGCAGCAGTTGTATCAAAATCATCTGCACCTGCAATCACTTCTAATAACAGTGCCGCATCTTCTACATTATTAGTAAAAGGACCTATTTGATCGAATGAAGATGCGTATGCAATTAGGCCATGCCTTGAAACTCTGCCATACGTTGGTTTCAAGCCTACTATCCCACAAAACGACGCTGGCTGCCTAATAGATCCGCCCGTGTCTGAACCAAACGATGCCAAACATAATCCTGCTTGAACCGCTACAGCAGAACCTCCCGATGAGCCTCCAGGTACATATTCCTTATTCTGTGCATTAAGAACGTTTCCAAAAGCAGAATTTTCATTGGAGCTCCCCATGGCAAATTCATCGCAATTAAGTCTGCCGATAATAATCGCATCTTCACTTAATATTCTATCTGTTACGGTAGCGCTATATATAGATTTGTAATTAGCGAGAATAGCAGAAGACGCTGACACTTGGTGATCTTTGTAGCATATATTGTCTTTTATTCCAATAACTGCTCCTGCAAGCTTCCCCGCATTTCCAGCAGCAATTTTTGCATCCACTTGAGCTGCTTTTTCTAATGCTGATTGAGAGAATACCTCTAAAAATGCATTGAGGTCTTCGTTTGCACTAATTTTTTGCAAGTATTGCTCTACCAGCTTTACGCAGCTGGTCGTCCCCGAGGTTAAGTCTTCTTGGACTGCTTTAAGAGAACGATAGTCTTTCAACTTTTGGATTTACTTTTTTGGCATTCCGTCAGAACCTTCTTCTGACTCGCTGTTATTAGAAGCGTCTTTGAATTCTTTGACTCCTTTTCCAAGACCTTTCATCATTTCTGGGATTTTCTTTCCGCCAAATAAAAGCAAAACGATAACAAGAATTAGCACAAAGCCCCAAATTCCCATCTTTTGAACAAATAATAATTCTAACATCTTTTAAAATTTACCAAAGACCGTAATATATCTTTCAGATTGTGGGCCAAAGTTAACGAAAAACAACTTATAAGTCTAATTGTTTGGGGTTACTTGTTGTAAATCCAGTATTCTGGGTTTTGTTTTGCCATAGAGCCATCGGCATTGATTTTCCAAACTTCTATGTGTGCTTGACTAGTGTTTCCGTTTGCAAGCAATTGTCCTATTTCTTCTTTTGTTTCTACCTTTTCCCCTTTTGTAACAAAAACTTCTTGTAAATTGGAATACACTGACCGATAAGATCCGTGCTTGACCATCACCACTTTACCAGCACCAGGGATAACCAGAACGCTTGAAACTTCTCCTTTAAAAATCACTCTAACTCCAGCTCCTTTTGTGGTGCTGATATCGATTCCATTGTTCTCCACATCTGCCGTCTTTACAATGTTGTGTTTGTGTTTCCCAAATTTGCCGGTTATCTCTCCCTTTGCTACAGGCCATGGCAACTTTCCTTTGTTGCTTTCAAATGATTTGGACGCCAGCTTTATTTCTGGCGTTTCCTTAAACCCAGAAATTGCTTTATTTCCGCTTTTCGCTCTTGTTGCGGCAAGCTCTGCTTCTATCGCCCTTCTTATTTCAAGCCGCAGTCGTTTCTTTTGCTTTTCTTGTTTCGACAACGTGGCCTGAAGCCGCGCTTCATCAGACATAATTTTACTTAAGGCCTCTTTCTGCATTTCCTGGTCCATCAAAAAATGCTTTTTTTCTGCATATTGAGTACCTGCAACCTCTTCATTTCGAATTTTTGTTTGTTCTAATTCTTTTATTTTTTCTTTAAACTTTTGTTGTTCTGCAATGATACGGTCGGCTTGTTTCTTTCTGTAGGATGCATACTCTTGCAGGTATTTTAATCGCTTATAGCTCTGAGACAAACTGTTAGCAGAAAAAAGATACAAAAGCTTATAATCGGTATTTCTATTCTTATAGGCATATCGCAGCATTCTTGCATAATCCATTTTTAGCTTTTTTAGATTACTCTCGTGTACTTTGATTTCTTTTTCCTTATGAAATATCTGATCCGCTATTTTTCTCATTTGATAATTCAAATTTGAAATCAGCTCTTCTCTGTAATTTATTTGATTTTTGATAATCCCAATTTCAGCCATTGTAAGCTGCTTTGAATTTCTTGTCGCTTTTATAAGTGTTTTCGTGTTTTCAATTTTCTTCTGAATTGTTCGTTGCTCTGCCTTCAGACGATTACTATTTGTTTGTGCACGACCTGGCAACACTGAAGAAATAAATATCACAACAAGTAGTATGTGTCGCACGTTATTCATTCTTCAATTCTAGTATACTTATCACTTATTCTAAATGGGAAAGTAAGTTCCTTGTTTAATTTTATTTTAGAGAAATTAAGTTCCATAGTTGATACATCATCAGGACTCGTGATGATTACACTTTCTTTTTCAGGGAATTTTTGGCCTTTAATATCCAAATATTGAGAATATTGAATTTGGATTGACGTAGAATCCCAAATGTTGTTAACGATTTGCTTGTTGATTTGATAATCATGAGGGGATATCCAATACTGATAAGTATAGTGCACTTTACTCTTAGCTCCCAGCTGTATTGCTTTTTTAATTTTTCGATTGTTCATTGAACTCAATTGGTAAAAGGCTGAATCTATTTTAGAATGATAGGTAAGATTTTTACCGAATCCCATTGCATTTCCAACCAGGATGTCCTGAATCGAATTATAATTAAGCCCAGAGTCAATAAAATAGACCAGGTTCTTAGAGCTGCTTATCAAATATTCCTTCGTTAATCGATTCATATATTTCACAGTGTCTTGAGAAATAATGAAAGTAGCAATGGGTTTGCCAGCAAATGAAATGGTAGACCATATTGCACTATCCTTTCTAATACGAATACTTGCCTTAAAACTCTTTTTATCGCCTTTAATACGGCTTTTAACAGCTGCCTTCACCGCAAGTGTATTAAACTGGAAAGAATCCTCAAGTTGATTTTGGAGGAAAGAGTTAGATTTGCTATCAGGCTTCTCGTGCGTAATGCTTTTAATACTTGAACAACCCAAAAAAACAAGCATCATAAAGCTAAAAAGTATTGATGAAATTTGATATTTCATTTCCATAACTATTTATTCGTAGTACTTTTTATGCTGTATTTTATTTTCAATTTGATTCGTAGTACCTCCAATTTCTTTTGCTTTTATCCAAAATTCAACAGCATCTTCTACTCTATTTATCTTAGAGAGTACGTCGCCATAATGTTCTAATATCGTGCCACTGTTGCTTCCTCCTAAATCAATGGCCTTTGAAAGCCATTTTTCTGACTCAATAAACTTTTCCTGTTGAAATAAAATCCAACCATAGGTGTCGAGAAATGAGGTGTTTTCTGGCATAATCTCAATGGCAGATTTTGACATCTCTTCTGCTCTTTCTAAGCTGGTTTTTCGGAGTGATAGATAATAACTGTAGTTGTTAAGAATCAAAGCATTTCTAGGGTCTAGAATTAAGGCTAGCTCGAAGGATTCGTCCGATTTTTGATGTTGCTTAAGTTCGCGATAAGCCTGTCCTAAATTATTGTAATATTCTACATTAAGCATGTCATTATCAACAATAAATCCTTTACCTGTATTGAAGGATTCGATCGCTTGTTCAAAATGTTTTAGCTGCATATTCGCGTGGCCCTGGAAATAATACACCTCTGGCTGTGTCGGATACAATTCTAAGGCCTTTTTACTGTCTATCAACAAGTCTTCATTTAATTGATTTTCAAATTCAATCAACATAATCTGATTCCAAATCGAATAGTGGTCCGGCTCTAATTCAACAGCTCTTCGGTATTTTTTTAACGCTTCCAACGCCTTACCTTCTCGATATAAAAAATCACCATAAACGGTATGTGTTTTTGATTCGTCACTATTAACGACCGACATAATTTCGAGATAATCATAAGCCTCTTTTCTTTTCGCAAGATTTCCTTCGCTTTCGGAGAAAAAATTTAACATAATTTGCAACTTCGAATCTATCGGCACGTCCTTGGATGCCATGGCAATCCTCAACTCTTCTTTCGCTCTTTTAGAATTTCCATGATATCGATAATAATCATATAATGATAATCGTACCAAGCCATTTTGGGGCTCAATATCAAGGATTTTCTCATAGGTCTCCAGAGCTCTTTCGATTTCTCCAATCTCTTCGTACAATTCTGCCAACATTCCCCATAACGCCACATCGTCTGGATGCGCGTCAATCAGTCTTGTAAGCTCTAATATGGCTTTATCACTCTGGCCTATTTCAAGATAGAGGCGGTGTTTTTGCAAAGATAATTCCGCAGATTCGCCAATAATTTTTTCAGCAGCCTCAAAAGTAGCCAGTGCTTCCTTGTTGTTACCAAGGTACAGTTGTGATTCTGCAAGTGGGAAATAATACTCCGCGCTATTTGGAGAAATGGCAACGAGGTTTTTGAAGGATTCAACGGCCTCCTTGTGCTTCCCGTTTCGCTGATAAAGATAAGAAAGCTGGAGTAAGAACCATGTATTCTGAGGGTTCAGCTCTACAGATTTTTTCGACGTAGAAATAGCTTGTGATGTTTGACCCTGAAACTCGTAAAGTCCACTTAGTTGATAATAACACGATGCGCATTCTGGATATATTAGAACTGCTTCGTTGAACTTGTCAAAAGCCTTTTTATAATCTTCAATCACCAAAAATTTATTCGCTTCATGGAATAAAGTTTTGAAAATGATCTCCTGTTTATGATCCAGCTTATGTTTCCCTTCTCCAAAACCTGAAGAAACTTCTGAATTCGCTGTTTTTTTTGCAGCACAGCTTGTCGCAAAAACTAAAAACCCTATATAAACTACCTTTCTCAATTTATAGTTTCTGTTGCGTAAAATCACCAATACTTAAGTCCAATTCACTTCCTTCTATTTCAACCTTATTACCAATCATGCTGTTTTTTATAACTATGTTTTTCACACTTGAGTCAGTTTGAATAATCGAATTCTTGATAACTGCATTTTCAATAACTGTATTTTCTCCTATTGATACATGGGGGCCCACTACAGAATTCAATAATTGTACATTTTGCCCCACAAAACAAGGGGGGATTATTACAGAATTATCGTTAATCGCAGAATCAGCAATATTATTTTCATCTTTAATAAACTCCAACACCCGTTGATTGGAATAAACAGTGGCATCTTTGTTGCCGCAATCCAGCCACTCAGTTACCGTTCCAGGTTTGAATTTTGTTCCTTTAGACTTCATGTTTTCGAGAGCATTCGTTAATTGAAATTCCCCCTTATCCTTAATGTCATTGTCTAGCAAATACTTAAGCTCGTTTCTTAATAAATCACCATCATTGAAATAATAAATTCCAATAATTGCAAGATCAGAAACAAATTTCTCGGGCTTTTCAATAAAATCTGTTATTGTGCCTTCATCATTTAATTTAACTACTCCAAACGCTCTTGGATCTTCTATGCTTTTCGTCCATATAATACCATCGGCATCCGAATCGAGTGTAAAGTCCGCTTTAAAAAGCGTGTCGGCAAAAGCGACGACTACATTTCCGACTAAAGAAGGTGCTGCGCAATATATGGCATGAGCTGTTCCTAGCGCTTCTTCTTGATGATAAATGGTTCCCTTAGCTCCGAGACTTTCGGCTATTCCAATAAGGTCTTTTTCCACCTGATCTCCAAAATCTCCAATTATGAAAGCAATTTCTTCAACCGTTTCTCCACAAACTTTGGTGATGTCTTCAACAAGCCTTTCAACAATAGGCTTTCCTGCTACTGGAACTAATGGTTTTGGAACTGTTAACGTATGCGGTCTGAGCCTTGAGCCCCTACCTGCCATTGGTACAATAATTTTCATTTTTTAATCCTATTTTACTCCTGTACTACCAAATCCTCCACTTCCTCTTGAGGTGGCTGACAGTTCATTTACAACTTCAAAGTTAACTTGTTCATACTTGGCAACTACCATTTGTGCAATTCGTTCACCATCTTCAACCACAAATTCTTGATCTGATAAGTTTACCAATAACACGCCTATTTCGCCACGATAATCAGCATCAATTGTGCCCGGAGCATTCAACACGGTTATTCCTTTTTTATACGCCAATCCACTTCGAGGCCTTATTTGTGCCTCAAGACCAGCAGATAGCGCTATAAACAGCCCTGTTGGTATTAGCGAACGGCCCATTGGACTTATCGTAATAGATTTATCAAGGTTCGCTCTTAGGTCCATTCCAGCCGATAGAATTGTCTCGTATTTAGGTAATTTGTGTTTTGATTTATTGATGATTTCCATGCTTGTTTTTCAGATGATTTTCCTTAGTCTAAACAGCCATTTACTCTTCAGCCGAAGGTATTAAATTTTTCGGTCTTTCTATGAAGATTACGATGGCTATATAAATAGCTAATAATGCCGAATGATAGAGAAACATGCTGCTGGTAATACTTCCATAAGGGTCAAATGGTGAACTCATAAAATAAGCAAGAACTGCCAGTCCAATGTAAAGAAATATTTTCCTCATATTATAGGGAATTGGATAGTGCCTTTGGCCCAGAAAATATGAGATTATTGTCAACGATAAGTACGTAGAAAATGTTACCCAGGCACAAGCTTCGTATCCATATAGCGGAATGAAAATATAATTACCTGCGATAGTAATGATGGCGCCTATTGTAGCCATATATGCCCCAAATTTTGTTTTTTTGGTCAGCTTAAACCACATATTTAAATTCCAATATATTCCAAGAGAGAAGTTAGCTAATAACAGTATCGGGACAATCCTTAAGCCTTCCCAATAGCTTTGTCCAATAAAGTATTTAAAGATGTGTAAATACAATACTACAATCAAAAACATGACTGCCACAGCAATTACGAAAAACGTCATAATTCTGCTGTACATCAATTTTGACCCTTTATCCTTTTCTCGATTAAAAAAGAATGGCTCTGCAGCAAATCGGTAGGCCTGAAGAAAAATAATAATGATCATAGAAACTTTATATACCGCTCCATAAATTCCGTTTTGTATTTGAGCGTTTTCTAATGCATTAGCATGGCTTAAACCCTCAGCAATACCAGAATCATACACGATTTCTTTCAACATTATTCGATCTATAACTTCATTTATGCTCCCTGCAAATCCAAAAATAACAAGGGGCAAAGCATAGGGTAGCATTTGTTTAAATATGGTTTTATTGAACTTGAATCCACCAAAACTAAATTCTGGGATCAGCATTAGAATTTTAATCCCGCTTGCAATCATGTTGGCAATGAATACATAAGCAATTCCTATTTCCGGGTTGTAAACCGCCTGAATTAGGGCATTACTATTGTGCTCATAATTCATTCCACAATAGACCAGGAAAAATAAAATCAGACCGATATTCGCGATAACACTTGTTAAATTGATAAACGCAAATCTGCCTGCACGTTCCTGGGATCTGAGTTTAGACATGGCAATGGCCGATACAGCATCCATTGCCAAAATAGCGCCTAACCACTTAATGTATTCGGGATTGGCCTGGTATTTCGTCCAGTCTGCTATTTGCTCAGTAAAAATCCAGGTGCTTGCAAGGAACAAACACGACAGTGTAAAAACGGTAACCATTGCTGTCGCAAATACCGATTTTCTGGAATTTCCATCTATCGTTGAAAACCTAAAATAGCTGGTTTCCATGCTGAAGGTTAGAATCAGCATGACAAATACCATATAGGCGTATAGTTCTGTTATCTGACCAAATTGTGCCTGGCTAAACACTTCTTTGTTGGTATAAATAGGGGTTAGCAAGAAAAATAGAAACCTTCCTATCATTCCCGTCAATCCATAGATTGCCGTTTGTCCCGCTAGCTTTTTTAATACACTCATTGAAAAGGGCGTTCTCAGCCAAGAACAAAGTAACGAAAACAGAGCACCCTATATTTCTTAACGAATGTTAACTATCAACAGGGCATTATTAACTAATGAGTCTCTCTATTATTCGATATTTGCGATCCAATAGTTCTGCTCTAAATATTACCCATTAGATGCCCTGATGATATCTAGAGATACATTTTTCTGATTGACTTCTTTGATTGGGCCCAACACCAACCAAGCAGCTGCTTGACCAAGGTAAGGCACTAATGTGCAAATACAATAGGCAAGTGCAACTCCTTTTTTAGGGGAATTCGAAGTTGTAATGCCAGATTGAGAAATGAACTTTTCTTGGCCTTCGCTGAGCTTCCAATGAGCGATGAAAATCCAATACACTGAAAAAATTGGAATGAATAAAAACCCTACGGCCTGACCCGCGCTAGCAGCTGACAAATCTTTGGCAGAACCTATTACCTTCCAATTTCTGAAAAGCAAGATTAGGGCAAAAATTATACTAAGTATAAACCCTACTACTCCCAATACTAAGGACATTTGAGCAAAAGTGGCCATTGTCCTATAGCTATTATAGTAAGAGTCCCAGTCAGCATCAGATGCACTATAGCTTGGCATCATAATGAATTCTGCGTACAACATAATTAATCCGGTGATAGCGCCAAGAACCAGGTATCCAATAAAAGAAAATTTCCAAACATTAAATGGTGTTTTGATATAGCTTTCTTTATAGGGTACCAATAATTTTATTTTATCTCCCAACTGATTTTCATCTAATGATTCCATTATATATTTTTATTTAAAACTTAAATTAAAAAATGTTTTTGGTTTTACCACTTTTTGATGGGTTATTTTCCTGGGAAGTTCGCCTTTCTTTTTTCGAGGAAAGCAGCCGTTCCTTCTTTGAAGTCTTCTGTTCCAAAGCATTTGCCAAATTCTTCAATCTCTTTGTCGAATCCATTGACTGCTGTTTCGTACTGAGCATTGGTTGATCGAATTGCGCTTGCAATTGCCACCGGAGAATTTCTCTTAATTTTTGAAGCCATTTTATTGGCCAATGGCAATAGCTCTTGTTGTGAAACGACATGATTAACCAATCCTATTCTATACGCGTCATCAGCACCGATCATTTGAGCGGTAAGAATTAATTCAAGCGCTCTCCCCTTACCTACTAGCTGCGCTAATCTTTGCGTTCCTCCATAGCCAGGAATAACACCCAATGATACTTCTGGCAAGCCTAATTTAGCATTGTCTGAAGCAACTCTGATGTGGCAGCTCATGGCCAACTCTAATCCGCCACCAAGAGCAAACCCATTTACTGCTGCAATCACTGGTGTGACTAAATTCTGTACAAGATCGAACAGTGTTTGGTGACCTTTCGCGCTAAGGTTTTTTCCTTCTTCTATTGAAAAATGGGCAAACTCTTTTATATCAGCACCAGCAACGAAAGCCTTTTCACCAGTACCTGTTAGAACAATGGCCTTAATGGAATTATCACTCTCTGCTAATTGAAACGCTTCACTTAATTCTGCAATGGTAGCTGAATTTAGCGCATTAAGCTGACTGGGCCTGTTAATTGTAATTGTGCAAATACTTTCTTCTGATTCTACTAGTATATTATTGAAGCTCATCTTTTTGATTTGTTAGCATTGGCAAAGAAACAAAAAAAGAAGTTTCTGTTGGCGGAATAGTTTCAAACCAAACCGTTCCTTGATGATTTTCAATAATGCTCTTAACCATCGCCAGGCCTAAGCCAGAACCAGAGGATTTAGTAGTAAAGTTTGGCACAAATATTTGCTCTTTTTTGTCTTTACTAATGCCTATTCCATTGTCTTTTACTTGAATTACAACTGAATCAGCAGTCATCTCTACTACTACAATAATTTCACCCTTGCGTTCATTTGGAATGGCTTGGATTCCATTTTTTATTAGGTTATTAAACACCCGCGTTAGCTGTTCATTGTCTCCTGTGATTTTTAGCACTTCTTTCCCTGTATTGTTGGTAAAGTTCATTTTAAGATTCACGGTTTCGGAAAAGAGCTCGCACGCCTCATTAACCAGCTTAATTATGTTTATTTCGCCAATATTAGCCTTCGGCATTTTAGCAAAATTTGAAAATTCATTGGCAATAGTTGAAAGCGTATCTATTTGTCGAATCATTTTATCAGAAAAGGAAGCCATTCTTTCTTTAAAATCAGGGTCGTCCGGGTCAAAAGATCGTTGTAAGTGCTGTACACTAAGCTTCATGGGCGTAAGTGGGTTTTTAATCTCATGAGCAACTTGTTTTGCCATTTCACGCCAAGCACTCTCTCTTTCTGATTTTGCTAACTTTTCTGCACTGAATTCTAATTGCGTTACCATGTGATTGTATTCCGCTACAAGGGAACCTATTTCATCACTGCCTTTCCAATAGATCGGTTCATTTTTCTTGTTAATTCCAACACTCTTAAATCTTTCCTTTATAACGCGTAAGGACTTCGTAATGTAGTTGGAAAGCAGATACGCCAATAAAATTACCCCTATTAGCATGGCTGCATAAACCACAATTAAAGAGGTGAGAAATTCACTGACTTCTCTTTTATTTGCCGCATCAGATCTTGAATACGGCAAGTTTACGATACAGATGTTGTTCCCGTTTCTGTTTTTTACATACGAATACGTAGATAAAAATTTAGTGTCACCCTGAACGTGCCCAATGACTACGTGTTCTTTTCTTTTGAGTTCTGTAAAAATACTATCGTTTATCGTTTGCAAATAGAAATTCGGGTCTTCTATTTCAATTTGTGAAGACATCAGAATCTCACCGCTCGTATTAAAAACATTGATCTCTAGGTTATTGACGTCAGCAATCTCTAGAATTTTGTCTGCAAAATCTTTAATGTACGTATTCAAGTTTTCCTGAAGCTCACTGTCCTTTAAAAAATACTGAATCGTTGCAATTACTCTCTCTTCTTGTCTAGATAGTCTTTTTTCGTGATAGACATCATTTTTTGCTTTGAAATGATAAATGGTGAATATGCCCGTTACCAGCATGGACATGAGTATCATCATAACCATAGACAAGTAAATTCTAGACCTGAGGCTTGGGTTGGTAATTGACATAAATTAAAGTTACTATTTTCCCTAACACCAAAAATCACGCCTTATTAGAAACAAAAAAATCCTGCCTTAAATAAGCAGGATTTTATATTAACTAATGGGGTTTAGTTACTAATTTTTTAAAGCCTCGGCGCCACCAACAATTTCCAAAATTTCTCCAGTAATTGCTGCTTGTCTTGCTTTGTTGTAATGAAGTGTCAAATCTTTTTTCAGTTCACCTGCATTGTCTGTTGCCATGTGCATTGCGGTCATTCTTGCTCCATGCTCCGATGCATGAGAATCTAGAATTGATTTATACAATTGAATTTTTAAAGATTTTGGAATCAAATCGGCAACAATTTCTTCTTTATTAGGCTCAAAAATGTAATCACTAGCTGTATTGTTTTCCGCAACCTCTGGTGGCAATACAGGGAGTAATTGTTCAGGAGTAACTTCTTGTACTGCCGCATTCTTGAACTTATTGTAAACCAAAATTACTTTGTCATAAGATTTGGCAACAAAAGCATCCATTAATGTTTGTGCTATGGGTGCTACCGTTTCAAAATTCACCGATTCCCAAACCTTTTCCAAGTCAGACGGTAAATCTCCTTGGTTGGTTTCAATGCTTTTACTCTTTAATAAGTCGTTCGCTTTTTTTCCTATAGTCAAAATATGCACCTTATTTTCCGCATATTCCTCCTTAATCAAACGTTGACATTCTTTAATAATGTTACCATTAAAACCGCCGCAAAGTCCTCTATTGGAAGTGATTGCGACTAAAAGCACATTGTCGACGCCTCGTTGTGCAGAATACATTCCTTCCGAAGTGTCTAAGCTTTCGCATAAATTGCCGAGTATTTCTTGCAGTTTTTCCGCATACGGACGCATATCAGTAATTGCATCCTGCGCCCTTTTCAACTTTGATGCAGAAACCATCTTCATTGCCGAAGTAATTTGCATCGTTGAATTAACGGAGGCAATTCTGGTTCGTATTTCTTTTAAGTTCGCCATTTAATCTGTTTGAATTTTAGCGTTTATTCAAGCAAACATTAATGTTTTGCAGTCAATTCAGCTGCTGCACTTTCAATTGCTTTAATTGCATTGTCGGTAAGCTTTCCTGACTTTAATTCACCCAAGACATCGCTGTGTTTGGACCTCATGTATTCCAGGAATTCTTCTTCAAATGCTTTCATTTCTTTTACGGGCACTTTAGAACATAAACCTTTAGTACCAATGTAAATAATCGCAACTTGTTCTTCAACAGGCAGCGGAGAACCTTCATTTTGTTTAAGGATTTCTACGTTTCGGGCACCTTTATCTAGTACGGCCTTTGTTGCTGCATCTAAATCTGAACCAAACTTAGAAAAAGCTTCTAGTTCTCTATATTGCGCTTGATCAAGTTTCAGAGTTCCTGCTACTTTTTTCATTGATTTGATTTGCGCAGAACCACCAACTCTAGATACTGAAATTCCAACGTTAATCGCTGGTCTCACACCTGAGTTAAACAAATCAGACTCAAGGAATATCTGGCCATCAGTAATTGAAATAACATTGGTCGGGATGTACGCAGAAACGTCTCCAGCTTGAGTTTCAATTATCGGAAGTGCTGTTAGTGAACCTCCTCCTTTAACCATTTTCTTCATGTTTTCAGGAAGGTCATTCATGTTTGATGCAATTTCATCGGATGAATTCACCTTTGCAGCTCTTTCTAACAATCTTGAATGTAAATAGAATACATCCCCAGGATATGCTTCACGTCCCGGAGGTCTTCTTAATAACAACGAAACTTCTCTATATGCTACGGCTTGTTTTGATAAATCATCATAAACAATTAATGCAGGTCGGCCCGTATCTCTGAAGTATTCACCAATCGCCGCTCCAGTAAACGGTGCGTAGAATTGCATAGGAGCAGGATCTGCAGCATTCGCTGCGACAACAACAGTGTATGCCATTGCTCCAGCCTCGTCTAGTTTTTTAACAATTCCAGCAACTGTCGAACCTTTTTGCCCAATTGCTACATAAATACAAAATACCGGTTCCCCCGCATCGTAAAATTCTTTTTGATTGATGATAGTATCTAGCGCTACGGTAGTTTTACCGGTTTGTCTATCTCCAATAATCAACTCTCTTTGGCCTCTTCCAATTGGAATCATAGCGTCAATTGCTTTAATTCCTGTTTGAAGTGGCTCATTAACGGGCTGTCTAAAAATAACTCCTGGCGCTTTTCGTTCAATCGGAAGCTCAAACGTTTCTCCTTCAATGGCGCCTTTCCCATCAATAGGGTTTCCAAGCGTATCAACAACTCTACCAACTAACCCTTCGCCAACATTGACCGAGGCAATTGTTCCTGTTCGTTTTACTGTGTCTCCTTCTTTAATAGAGTCTGACCGACCTAATAAAACCGCCCCCACATTGTCTTCCTCGAGGTTAAGGACAATCGCTCTTAAGCCATTGTCAAATTCTATTAGCTCTCCGAGCTGTACGTTAGATAGACCGTATACTCTAGCAATGCCATCGCCTACCGTAAGTACCGTGCCTACTTCTTCTAATTCTGTTTCTGATTTGAATCCTGCTAATTCTTCTCTAAGAATTGCTGAAACTTCTGCTGGTTTAACTCCTGCCATTTTTTTCTCTTTTAAATGGTATAACTACACTTCGTTTTCGAGTTTAGTTTAGTTTAATTGTATAGTTACTGCTTCCAAGCAGCTCCTTTTTTAAATCGTTTATTTTCTTTGAAATACTGGCGTCAATCATCTTGTCACCTATTCTAACTACAAACCCGCCTATTAAATTTGGATTGATTGACTCTCTTAATTCAATCTCTCCTTTTGCGAACTGTTTTATTAAATTCAATATTTTAGTTTTTGCTGCATCGTCCAACTGGATCGCTGTGGTTACCTCAGCAATTACAAAACCTTTTAGCGCTTTGTATTGTGAAATGAACTCATTCGCAATTGGCTCTATTAATTCTTCTCTTTTTTTCCTGGTCAAAAGATTTACAAATGTACTTGTAATTTCTCCTGATTTTTCAGCAAAAACCTTATTTAAAACCTGCTGTTTTTTGTCTCCCTTAACAATGGGACTATTCAAAAGCAAACTCAGTTCTCTATTCTCATTAATTGTAGCAGCAACCAGTTCCATGTCTGCATACACCTTTTCGAGTTGATCCTTTTCTTGAGCCAAATAAATTAAAGATTTCGCATACCTGATCGCAGCTCGTTGTCCTGACATTTCTAATTAGTTTAAAGTAACCTCTTCAATGAGATTGTTTACCAATTCTTGTTGCTTGTTGTCATTAGAAAGTTTTTCTTTTACCACCTTTTCCGCTACCTCAATTGCTAATGCAGCAACTTGAGTTTTTAATTCGGTAATCGCTGCAGCTTTTTCCAATTTAATGGTCTCTCTGGCTTGAGCTACTATCTTATCTCCCTCAAGCTTTGCGTTGTTTTTCGCTTCAGCTATAATTCCCTCTTTAATTTCTTTTGCTTCTTTCAACAACAAATCTCTCTCTGCTCTGGCTTTATTTAAAAGCTCCTCATTATTTGATTGCAAAGCGGCCATCTCCTCTTTTGCGTCTTCAGCAGCCTTGAGTGCACCTTCAATGGATTCCTCTCTTTTCTTTAAGCCTTCTAAAATTGGTTTCCAAGCCATTTTCTTCAAGATGAATAAAACCACCAAGAAAGCTACTGTTGTCCAAATTATTGTTCCTAAACTGATATTGAGCATAATCTAATTATTTTGTGTTAAACAAATCAAGGCCCCAGCCAACCGCTGGGGCTACTTGATTAAAGTACAGCAAGAAGACAAACGATAATTGCAAAAAGTGCTGTTCCTTCTACAAGGGCAGCAATAACAATCATGTTAGTCCTAATGTCGTTTGCCATTTCTGGTTGACGAGCCATCGCTTCAACAGCGGACCCACCAACTCTACCGATACCAAGTCCAGCACCAACTGCTGCCATACCTGCACCGAGTCCAGCAGTAATTCCCTGACTCATTCCGCCTATTTCTAGCATTACATTTAAAACGTCCATTTTACTTTATTTATAGTTTAACAATTATTCCTATTAATGGTGCGCTTCTTCAACAGCAGATCCAAAATAAATCGCCGCTAGCAAAGTGAAAACATACGCCTGAAGAAACGCTACCAAAAATTCAATTAAATACATAAAGATCATGAAGAGTGTCGAACCAATCCCAACTCCCCAATAACCGGCTTCGCCCGATGCTCCAAAAATGAAGATCAAACTAACAAAAGCTAATATAATAATGTGTCCTGCTGTGATATTCGCTGTAAGTCGAATCATTAATACTGCAGGCTTAATGAAGATTCCTGCAAATTCGATTGGAGACAATATCAAAAGTACCGCTTTTGGCACACCTGGCGGGATAAATATGTGCTGCCAATATCCCTTATTCCCTTTAACCGTCGTAATAATGAAAACGACCACTGCCATTACCAAAGTGATGCTTAGTGTGCCAGTAATGTTGAACCCTACTAAGAAGGGTATCAACCCTAACATATTTGAAATCCAAATAAAGAAGAAGACAGACAATAAGAATGGAGTGAATCTGTCCGCCTTTGCAGCACCTATTGCCGGAACAGCAATGTCATCTCGAACGAAGAGAATCAAAGGCTCAAATACATTTTGAATTCCTTTTGGTGCCTTTCCTTCACGCGACTTCATCCTTTTCGCGACACGACCAAAAATAATAACTATCAACAGGCACACCAATAGAAACCCAGCCACATTCTTCGTTATCGATATATCAAAAGGGGCAAGCAATTTGCCCTCTTGGTCTAGGCTTAGTTTTTCTTCTTCAAGTCCTTTTATAGTAGCTTTTAAGCCTTCATTTTCATTGTCTACAGCATTCTTAAGTTCAGCATTAAGCGTAGTAAGCTCCGCACCTAATTCCTTTGCTTTTTCCTGCTTAATCAACTTTTCTTTTATTCCTTCAAGTCCGCCATTATCCTTAAAATAATAGATGACTTCGTTGACCAGTATAAATTCCTCATCTGCGGAGATGTGCGCATGACCGTCCATATCTAAATGGTGCTCGTCTTTACCGTGCTTATAGAATTGTGAAGAGGAGAAAATTTTAAACCCGTCTTCAGCCCACAATAACACCGGAAGTGGAATGTGATAACCTGCCCAAGTCATTTCGTGGGCATCCTGAACGTGGTGTTGAATGAATTCTCCTGTATTAAACGGTTCTTCGTTGCCTTCATCATGATCATCATGGGTAGGGCCTACATGATGCGTTGATTCCGTTTCATGCTCTTGTTCTTGAGCAAGAATTCCTTCAGTATTATAAACAAAAATTGCAGCTATAGACAACAGGATTGATTTCCTTAATAAACTACTCACAGTGTTGATTTTACTAGTCATTTACCTCTATTTCCCAACTATTACCGTTCAAAAATTTCGGTGCAAAGGTATAAGTATTTTCAAGATTTGAAAACTTAACCCTTCTTATTTTTTCGATAACCGACGTCCTCTTAAGACCTTAGCTCCTTTTTTACAAAAATTACCTCCAAAAAAAGAAATGCCATATAAGCACATCCAAATGAAAGTGCGGCAGGTCTAAAATTTTCTTTATCCAATAATCCACAGACAAGCAGAATGATTGCTGCTGCCGCAAATTTAATCCCCATGGATACGGTAAATGCATTCACAAATTGATAGGGATTCTTTTCTTTTGCGTTCACTAACATTTTAAATGAAAGGATATTTAATGCCCCTATCAAAGGGATGGTCCAGTAAATTCCTATTGGAACCTCCAAATTGGCAACACTACTAATTACCACAACGGCTGTAGATATCAAGATTGCAGTGAGTACTAGCGCATAAACGACAAACTTTGTAAAATAAGAATTCATCTTTTTGTTTGAATAATTAATATGTATACCGCAATCGCTACGGAAGCAAGAGACAATCCAATGGTGAAAATCGGAAATGACAAGCTAAAATATTCGTCGCACTTAATGCCTCCTAGCACACCTGCTAAAATAACCAAAATCATCTTGAAAATAATTGGCAGAAAATTTGGTGACCCTGCACCGACCGGACTAAGCTGTTTCTTCGACAAGCTCCGTTTGATTTTGAGCAGCATGAAGCGTTGAACTTGAAATGTCTTTTACGACTCCGCCCATGTTGCAAGAGCCCGTAAAAGTTGCGCCTGGCTCAATCGCGAGTTTATTCGTATGAATATCTCCTAAAATTTTTGCAGTTGTTCTTAAAGACAATAGTTCATTAACCCTGATTTTACCTTCGATTACACCTTCTACCTCAGCATTATTACACACTACTTCTCCTTCAATTTTTCCTTTTGGCCCTACAACTAGTCGACCTTTTGTGTTGATTGTTCCAGTAACTGTACCGTCAATTCTGATGTTACTTTCAGAATTAAATGAACCCTCTATTACTGCTCCTTCTACAATTCTGTTAATTCGGTCCGGTGAATTACTATCCTGTGTCTTAGCCATGGTATTGTTTGAGTTTGCCTTGAACATCCTTTTTATTTGTGCAAATATACAAAATTCAGCGTTTTACATCTTCTAAACAAGTGGTGACTACAATTAAAAACAGTTAATCCATGTAGTTTTTAATGAAAAATGCCTGATAAGCAGCCTCCTCTTTTTCAATCAATAGGGAGGCGTAATTCTTGCCGGAAATAACAAAGAAATTATCTTCCTTATTGTACCTTTTCACGGAAGTTTTGTTCACCTTAAAAGCAATGAAATAATCCATGGCGTCGTTTTTTGTCGCAAAGGATTTAACCATAATTAGCTGCTTTGTTGTATTTAAAAAATTACTAGACGTAACCAGTCCTTTCGAGCTAAAAGAATTCCCGTTAAAATTAGATACGCTCATCTTTATGGGGTTAATGCTCCCTGTACTCTTGTCGTGCATATAGATAAAAAAATGCGGCGTTAATGGCTCGTAAATATAGGTGCTCTCACCCTCATCAGCATCTGTTACTGTGGTTTGATTTTTCATTAAATCCAGGGTCTTTTTGGCCTCTTTTCCTACCTCTGTATTTCTGCACATTCTAATAACGTCAGAAAGCGCTTTTTCAAAAGGTTCTGGATTGACTACTGGTGGTGTAATTCTTCCGATAGACAATGCTTTGAGATACAAGTACTGGCACCTAAATTCTCCCATTGTAGTATCGGCAGCGACTTCATTAGCCTTCAAAATTACAGCCTGATAGTTCCCTCTTTTGTACTCCTTAAAATATTCTCGATACTCATCCTTCAATTTATCCTGTTCCTTTTTTCTTTTTTCCAAATAATTAGGGTCTACGATCAATTGTGCATATTGAGACATCGGAAATTCCGCAAGCAGTAAGCTCTTGTATTGTTCTGCATTAACCGCTGATGAAAGGCTGCCTATTCTATACAATTGATAAATTGCAGCAGGAGTTAGCCCAGCATCTGGAAATCTTCTTAAAAGCTCTTTAAAGCTATTTGTTGCTTCCTTATAATCTTTTAGCTCATCCTTATACACCACACCCTCGCCATAAATTGCTTTAATAATCAGCGCATTACTTTTCTCATAATCTTCGGCAGTTTGAGGGATGTTTTTTAAATAGGTTCGTGGATTATATCTTTCAGCAACCTCCGCACTAGTAGAGTCCTCTTCGTCTGGATCAAACCCATCCATATTCACAACCATGACCTCAGCTTTGTTAGAGCGCCTCCAATTATCTTCCTTTTCGCGATCCCCCCATTTTTTTTTGAATTCCGCAAAGCCCGAGCTTTTCAATTGTGGATTATACACCCAGAATTTACCCCCTTTTCCTGCATTGTTGGCTAATAACATGGCGTCTTGGATTTGCTTTTGAAGCCGTTCTTCTCTCACCCGTTCTTCTTCCGCTTTTAACCTTTCAATTATTTCTAGAACCACCTGCTCCTGTTCTTCTTTAGATAATTTTCCAATTCTTTGAAGGCTGTCTTGTAGCGCAATCTGGCGCATATTCTCTACCAGAGTCGTTAAGCTTTTGTTTTTGGCTTTTATTATATCGTGTTGCGGGTGCTTCTTCAGGACAACACGAGCTGTACTGTCGTAATAGGCTTGCGCCACCTCATAATTCTTATCTTCAAAAAACAGATCCGCTAAACGTAAATACGTTTTCGTCTTTTGATGAATATTATCATCACTTTTTTCAGCCGACTTCTTCAAATACGAAATCCCTTCGCCTCTGTTGTTCTCTTGCAGTTCGAGATCACCAAGAGCATAGTAAATCTGATCTAAATAATCGACATTCTTATCGTCTCTTGCCATAGCCAGCAACTCTTTCTTTAGCTCTAGCTTATTTCCGCCCCCCGATAATGCCCGATTAATTTTTGAGTAGAAAGTCATTTCGTAGGTTGGGTTCATTTTTATGACCTGTGTATATGCGTCATTTGCTTGATTAGCATCTCCTGTTTTCTGATACAGCTGTGCTAAAATGAAATACAACCTGGTTCTTATTGCTTTTTTAGGTTTAAGCAAGATTGCTTTATTGATCCTCTCGATTGCCTTTGGCCAATCTTCTTGCCTGATATGAAGATCGGCGAACACAATCTGCACTTCCTTTGCCATTTCTTCAGGAAATGGTGCTTTAACTTTGACTTCTTCGGCTTGTTTCTTCTTCCCCTTTTTCTTGTACTTTGATCTCCCTTTTGCTCCTCGGTTATTTCTCTTGCTTATTCCTAAACGATCTCTATTCTTATTCTCCTTCTTTTTGTCATTTTCTGCTTCCAAAATGGCATTTTCTGCTTCTTTATCAAGTTGTTTAAGGTATTTGGAAGCTGCATCAAAATCTTGCATTTCAATCAATGTTTTGGTTGCCCACAACCTAGAATCATAGCTGATTTCTTCCAGTTCGTATTGATCCATCACGAATTCAAATATTTCTAGCGCAACTTCAAAATCATTTTTATGAAAATTCGCCTGTCCAATGATAAACCAATTATCATCAATCCATTGACACCACTCAGTCTTTGCAAACTTGCCTTCTTTTTTTTCTGGCATCGAATGCTTGTTGATTACAGTAGCACATTTTTTAATTGCAGTATCCATGGCTGGGTACAGTGATTTTGACCCTTTCTCGTCAGCATAAATGAAAATTGGTAAAAGCTCATTAAAATCCTCCTTGTAGCCTTCTTGAAAATTAATCACAGCCTCTTTCATTAGCTCTCCAGCATTAAAATAGCCATTATACCTCGCTGTGGTGTTGTGAAATGACCGATTCAACCAAGCGTTTTTTTCCGTTGAACAACGAACAAAGACAGCAGACAAGACCAAAGTCAATCCAAAAACAATTATGTATCTATTATATTTCAGCGTATTCGTGATATTAACCTCTTAATAACTCAAAACACGCAAAATTATTTTAATTTATTGATAAATGAACCCGAATTTCAAGAATTGGCTAAACATAATTGTGGGGTGCAGTTCGATTTTTGCGATATTTACAGTGTAAATGGATGTTGATAAACCTACAAAAAAGAGCTCTTTTGCTGAAAAAATTCAGCGGAAATCGAGATATGTTCGATTAAATAACGAAACCTTTGAAGAGGAGCACTCCTTTACCTTGTCTCGGTTCAATATGCTGATTTATTTGTTATTCAGCATCATTGTGGTGATTCTTTTATCTTACTTGCTTTTTTCCTACACCGCACTTAATGGGTTAATTCCAAACGTTCCTGACTCCACTGCAGAAAAAGCACTTATTGAAGCAGACAGGCAAAACTTATTTGAAATAAAATCAATCAGCAGTGATTCTGATGCGCAAACCAGATATAATAATAATTTAATCTCGCTCCTAAAAGGTGAAGTGCCAGAAAGTAACATAGAAATTGGCTCGACAATAGACACAACTAACGATTACAGAAACATCTTGTTTAGTAATTCCAAAGAGGACAGTTTGCTGCGCCAGAAAATCGAAGCTGAAGATCAGTTTAGCATTTCAGGAAGCTCCCCCAATAATGATAGGGATGACAAAATGAATGGGGTTTTCTTTTTCACGCCACTTCAAGGAGACGTAACCAACTCATTTGGCGGCTCTAAAGGACATAACGGTATTGATATCGTTGCACCTCAAAACGAGGCGGTTAAGAGCACGCTGGACGGAACAGTGATTTTTGCCGGATGGACTACTGATAACGGGCACATCATTCAGGTACAACACGCACACAATTTAATTAGTGTGTACAAGCATAATTCCGTTCTGCTTAAAGGTGAGGGCGATAAAGTTCGTGCTGGGGAGCCCATTGCAATAGTTGGTAATACAGGGGAGCTTTCTACAGCTGCACATTTACATTTTGAGCTATGGTATAACGGCAACTCGATTAATCCCCAAGAGTTCATCACCTTTTAAAAAGTTGTTCGATAGAGTTGTTTCTCTGTTTTTAACTCCTTAAGTAATTATATTACCCGTTGGTTATGTCCAAGCTTTGAATAACAACAAATTCGGGTTAGTTTGCGTTATTTGGTGTTTCCTGTTGTGCAAAAACCCAAAGGCAACTGTTCTCGTTTTCGCAGATTGTCTGCATGCAAAAACTATTCTCGCACTGAACCAAATCTAAAGAAATGTGTATTGTTGTAGTATGAACATGACAAAAACTATTGGAACAATAACAGCCTTCGTATTACTTCTAATGCTATCAGATTGTGCATTTAGCCAGTGCAAGTTTAAAGTAGATCGGGTTCGAAAGAGTAATGGGGACACAGTAATTGCCACTAAAAGCTTTCCATTATATTCTGATGAAAAAGGAAATTACAACCTGTCATTTCTCAAAAATAATTCTGACTATTTTATTTCCTTCAGAAAAGCTTATTCCTCTTCAGAGGTTCTTAAAGTTGTTAGGGGAATGACACTGCTTATTATGCTCAAAAATGAATCAGAAATCAAACTTGTCGCATCAGAAGATTTTGAAACCAATCAGCTATCGTGCGTTGGAGAAAATTGTAGCATTAGTGCTCGATATCCCGTCAGTCAAAATCAGCTGCAAATGCTTTCAAGCCACGGGATCAAAGCTGGCAATTTCTTTACCTTAAATAAGAATTGGTCATTTGAAACTAAAAGTAATAAAAAGGTGCTCAAAGCTCAAGAAGGTGCGAAATGCATCCTTACACGATAATTATCATAGACTCTTGGCTACTGTTGTGAATTAAATTCGTAGCGCTTGGTAATCTGTAGTGACCTTTTTATTGTCCCTGTTATCTCTGACAGTTTCTACCAACCAGAGTCAACTAAAATATTGATCCAATTCTACCCTTAAAATTCAGGTAAATGAAGATTGATAATAATCAAGTTGCTTTTCAGTGAAGTGCTTCTGAAAGATCTGACAACAACAGAAATGTCAATAAACAGAAAAGCGAGTAACAATTCGGTTAGAAATGTACTCGCTTTTACATTTTTCAGTTGTAAACAACTTACTAATGTCCAAACTACTGTTATTGTGACTTTGGCTTTCACATCACTCCAAGGAGGATGTTTCTACCTCTTATCTTCCAACATGAACCACTAAAATTAATTTCCGAAGAAACAAATCCGTCAATCATGCTAGCTGGTTGAAAGTCGAGAAGTACTTACGAAGTAGACCTCTTTATTTTCTTCCGTCCCCACTAAGCTTTTCAGAAATAAATCTTAAAAGCACTTAGAGCACTAAACCCTGCTAAAAACCCTTTTCGGGAGAATAGATTAAACCCTATTTCTTTTTGGAGCTTCGCTCTTTCAGATCCAAGACTTTCTTCGTCCGACTTGGTCCCTTTTAAGGAATTTGATTTACGATTCAGAACCCGGGAAAACATCACCCGTTGGTGAGTCTTTTATCCCTCGTTTGGTTCTATAAACATACTCAAGAATTGGCGCAAAATGCAACTATTGCGTGTGATAGTTATTAAGACGTTTTTAACCAAGGTTATTAACAATTGTTAATAACTGGCATTTGACTCGCGGGATTTACCTGGGCAGAATTGATTTTCATGTACATTTTGCTAAAAAACCTAATTGCTTGTTTTAATATGGCGAAATATTCACCTTACTCTAATTCTAATTTAACGGGTTGTCGATTATAAGGTTATATTTACCGACTTTTTATTGCTTTTTTATTATGAGTGAATTTTGGATTAAAGCGGCTCAGCTCTTATTGAGCCTTTCTATACTGATTGTTCTCCACGAAATGGGGCACATGATTCCTGCGAAGCTTTTCAAAACGAGAGTGGAAAAATTTTATCTATTCTTCAATCCTTGGTTTTCACTGTTCAGGTACAAAAAAGTAAATGGCACGAAAAAATACGCGTGGTTTTCTAAGGCAACCCCGGAAAGTTGGGAAGAAGACAAAAATAAAACTGAATTCGGAATTGGATGGTTGCCGCTGGGAGGTTTTGTAAAAATCTCTGGTATGATTGATGAATCCATGGATAAAGAACAAATGGCAAAACCAGCTGAGCCATGGGAGTTTCGATCCAAACCAGCATGGCAAAGACTAATTATCATGGTTGGGGGGGTTGTTGTAAATCTAATTTTAGGATTTCTAATCTACATGATGGTTCTTGGAATCTGGGGAAGAAATTATTCGGAAAGCAATGACGTTGCATACGGTTTTGCTGTAGAGCCTCTATTCGAAGAGCTTGGTTTTAAAGATGGTGATCATATAGTTTCAGTTAATAATGAAAAACTATTCGATGTAGCACAAATCAGCAGACATCTTTTGATGCGCGATGTGAAGAGTGTTGAAGTGACTCATGAAAACGGAACTTCTGAATCCATCTCCATTCCTGATGATATTGGAATGCAAATGTGGAAAACCGACGTAATTAATCCTCTTATTCCTCGTTTTCACCCTATTCTTGACTCTGTTGTTAAGGACAGGTCTGCCGAAGGTGCAGGATTACTGAGGGGGGATTCAATTGTTGCTGTAAACGGAAGCCCTGTTTTTTATTGGAACGATGTTGTTGACTTAATCAAGCCCAATAAACTCAAAGACCTAACCATTACTTACGCTAGAAACGGCAACATTAAAACAGTTGACGTGCAAACGGATAGTAACGGCACAATTGGCATTTCGCCTTCTCAACAAGCGATTAACCAATCCATTTCTATCCAGCACCAGACCTTTTCTTTCTCTGAGGCCATTGCTGAGGGGTTTTCATATGGATATTGGACATTGCACGATTACGTAGTACAATTCAAATACGTTTTTACGAAAAAAGGCGCCACCCAGGTAGGTGGTTTTGGAGCAATTGGCAACATGTTTCCAGGAACGTGGGATTGGCACCAGTTCTGGTTAAATACGGCCTTAATTTCAATCATCCTTGCCTTCATGAATTTGTTGCCAATACCCGCTTTGGATGGTGGTCACGTCATTTTTCTTCTTTGGGAAATTGTCACCGGTCGTGCAGTGAGCCAAAAAGTCCTTGAGCGTGCGCAATCTGTTGGTATGATTTTGCTTTTAGGATTGCTATTATATGCGAATGGACTAGATATCATTAAAGGTTTTTTCTAGGCAGATATACACCAATCGTTATTCATAACTACGGAGACAATGCTTGTAATGCCCACAAGTATCTATGTACTTTTACTTTGCAATTCCTTCGATATGAAATTATTAATACTTCTGGCCTTTATTGTGTTTTCGAGTTTGTTGACTATTGGCCAGGACCGTAACGGGATATACAAAAATGAAAAAACCGATCAAGAAGCCTACTCAGAAGGGTCTAAAGAAAAACTGAAAGCATTAATCATTCCTTTTGAGCCTAAGATGTATATGTCTGGAATAGATCGAGATCTCGCGATGAAGACTGGAATGACGTTTCAGCAAATACGCGATAATATGCGTTTTGGATTAACCAATGTGCTCTTGACTGATATGCACCGTAAAATGTCTTGCATTTCTTTAATGCATGTTGATACCGGATCCATTGATAAGGAATTAGCCTACATATACTCCTCCATAGGATATAAATACAAGGAGATACCTAAAGAGCAGCTTTTAACAGCCGAAGAAATCAAGCCAGACAAAGACGCTGCTCCAATTGTAAAAGCAAAATTCAAAATCAATCATTTCGTCGGCAATGTAAAAGAAAAAGTAAGCTCCATTGGAGAAGCAGAAGAGGTTGAAGAAAAAGATTTTAGCGGAGTAAATAATGGTGAAGTAGTGACCACCTACAGCCAGTCGGAAAAATACATGGCAACAAGCATACATAATCCGAACCTACTGACTCAGCTCAATTCAAAATTTGAGGCAACGGTCTTTATTTTTATCAATCAGCTTGACATAGAGAAAGCCGCACATCCCACACAAAAAGGGCTTGCTACTGATAGCTACAAAAGAAAAATTAAAGTCCATTATACCATTTTTAATCTGGAAGGCACCGAAATTTCTTCAGGAGCATGCCTCTCGTATTTCTCTTCTAAGAACAACGACATGAATGTCATTATCAAAACCCATTTTGCATCCATCGCTTCAAGTATTTCAGCAACAGTAATTCCAAAAGAGGAAGAAAAAGTAAAAAAAGCGGATACAAGAAGTGATCTGGAAAAATATTAATCGATGAGTACCTACGCTTTTATCATCGGCGTTTCAGCTATTATTATTCTTAGCTTTCTGTTTAATCTTGTTGCGCGAAAAACAAATGTCCCCAGCGTTTTAATGCTAATTGCCTTAGGCGTCGGAATACAGTACTTAGCCCCATATGTCGGTCTTGAACTCGAAGAGGACCATCGTTTAATGAATCAGCTAAAAATACTTGGCAATGTTGGTTTGATATTAATTGTGCTTGAAGCCGCATTAGACCTTGAATTAAAAAGAGAGAAAATCGGGATTATTGTTCGCTCGTTTATAGTTGCGACCATCGCTCTTGTTGGCTCCTCCTTTTTAATCGCTTTTGTGCTTACCCAATTTTTTAGCGATGCAACATTTTTTAAAGCCCTTGTTTATGCGGTCCCCTTATCTATTATGAGCAGTGCGATTATCATTCCAAGTGTTGGTCGACTCTCTAAAGAAAAACGAGAGTTCATGATTTATGAAAGCACTTTCTCCGACATCCTTGGAATCATGTTTTTCTATTTTTTAATTCAAAACGCTGCAGCTGAAAATGCTGGAACTGTACTAGTAGATGTTGGAAAAAACATTGGTTTAACCTTGGTAATTAGCATTGTTGCCAGCTATGCGCTAGTTGTTCTATTTCAAAAAATAACCAGTCAAGTAAAGCTCTTTTTAATCATTGCCGTTTTAATGTGCTTGTATGCAATCGGAAAATCATTTCACTTATCAGCGCTGATTATTATTTTAATGTTTGGTTTGATTCTAAATAATACCGGAGTATTTTTTCGAGGGCCTATGAGACGGCTTACCAACAAGGAAAAGCTCAAGCCTATTTTTCATGATTTCCATGTGCTGACTTTAGAGTCTGCTTTTCTAACACGCACCTTTTTCTTCGTCCTTTTTGGCATTACTATCCACCTGGCCTCTTTAGTTGATGTTCGAACCGCAGTCATCAGTTGTATTATCATTGGAAGCCTTTACCTAGTACGCTGGTTTTGCTTATTAATTATTGTTAGAAAACAAATAATTCCACAATTATACATCGCGCCAAGAGGATTAATCACAATTCTACTTTTTTATGCAATTCCCGATGGATGGATGGATTTTCATGGTGAAGTACTAACCAGCTATGAATCAAGTTATGACCTAACAATCGGCAACTTCGAATCTGGCATTTTACTCTTCACCATCTTAATTACAAGTTTAATTATGATGGTTTCTTTAGTATTAGACAGAGGAGGAAAGGTGCGAGATGTATTGAAGATTAATCTAGGGAGTAATCCGGATTCAAATCATGACTCTATCATTGATGACATAGAAGAATACCAAGTAGAAATTAATCCCCAGAACTCCTTGAATGGTGACGAAACAACGAATAATTCAGAGTCAAAAGAAGAATAGCGATTCTGAGTTTCCATTTCTATTAGTTTATACCTAACTTCGCACCCCAATTTTAACACTTCAGAAAATGATGGATACGTCTGTAGACTTCGGCATAGATAAAGCCCTAGACATATTAGGAATTAAAGAAAATAATAGCGGTGCTGCTGCTGGATCACATTGGTTTGCTACTCGCGGGCCAAAAATTAATTCATATTCTCCCGTTGACGGCACCCTTATCGGGTCTGTTGCTAGCGCCACAGAGGCCGAATACGAAGCGTGTATTAACAAAGCTCAAGATGCTTTTAAAGAATGGAGAGAGGTGCCCGCGCCGCTTCGTGGTGAAGTAGTTCGGCAGCTGGGCGAAGCGTTGCGCGAAAAGAAAGAAGCCTTAGGTAAATTGGTTTCTTATGAAATGGGAAAATCATACCAGGAAGGTCTCGGGGAGGTGCAGGAAATGATTGACATTTGCGATTTTGCCGTTGGTCTGTCTCGTCAGCTTCATGGATTAACGATGCATTCGGAAAGACCAAAACACAGAATGTATGAACAGTATCATCCACTTGGAATTGTTGGTATCATTTCGGCTTTTAATTTTCCAGTAGCCGTTTGGAATTGGAATACTGCTTTAGCCTGGGTTTCCGGTGACGTCTGTATTTGGAAGCCATCAGAAAAAACACCTTTAACTGCTATCGCGTGTCAAAACATAACGCAAGAAGTGTTTGCAAAAAACAACGTTCCACAAGGTGTTTCTTGTTTAGTTGTTGGAGGTGCTGATCTCGGTAAAGCAATGGCTGAAGACGTTCGAGTTCCGTTGGTTTCCGCAACAGGATCTACGAGAATGGGTAAATCAGTAGGTGCCGCTGTTGGTGCTCGATTAGGTAAATCTCTATTGGAATTGGGAGGAAATAATGCAATCATTGTTACTCCGAATGCTGATTTGGACATGACCATTATTGGAGCTGTTTTTGGTGCCGTAGGGACAGCTGGTCAGCGATGCACGTCAACTCGAAGAATCATTATCCATGACTCGATTTATGAAGAATTAAAAACAAAGCTTGCCGCAGCCTATACGCAACTAAAGATTGGTAACCCTCTGGACGAAAACATGCACGTTGGTCCTTTAATTGATACAGACGCTGTTAATGCCTATACCAAAGCCATGGAAAATTGTATTGCTGAAGGCGGAAGTTGTGTTGTAGAAGGCGGAGTATTAACTGGGGAAGGTTACGAAAGTGGTTGCTACGTTAAGCCTGCAATATTTGAAGCCGACAACAACATGAAAATCGTACAGCATGAAACATTTGCTCCTATTTTATACTTATTAAAATACACAGGAGAAGTTGAAAATGCCATCGCCATTCAAAATGGTGTTCCTCAAGGATTATCGTCAGCCATCATGACTACCAATATGAGAGAAAGCGAGAAATTTCTTTCTTATGCTGGTTCGGACTGCGGTATCGCGAACGTTAATATCGGCACATCTGGCGCTGAAATAGGCGGTGCATTCGGTGGTGAAAAAGAAACGGGCGGCGGAAGAGAATCTGGTTCTGATGCTTGGAAAATCTATATGAGAAGACAGACCAATACTACCAATTGGTCTACGGAACTGCCGCTGGCGCAGGGCATCAAGTTTGATCTTTAAACCGAAAACAAAGCGTATGATATAGGTAGCTGATTTACATTGTAATTATTTAAATCTGCTGAAATTCCTGACAAAATGCTACTGTTACTGGCTTTAATTAAACTATTTTTGATGTTATGGGTACTCTTAACTTCAGAAGTTTTTTTACAAATGCTCTGCTATTGTTTCTTTTCTCAACCGTTAAAAGTCAAACAATTGAAAGGTCGGTGTTGGGCTCTTTTGGGGGCTCTTATATCGTCGGAAGCTATCAACTACACAGTAATGTAGGAGAACCAATAATTGATTACAGCGTTACTGATTCCGCCGTTATAATTCAGGGGTTTATACAGCCCAACTATAGCGGGCCAATGGCTATATGGGAGGATGACTTTGTGAAAAATGAATTTAGCATTTATCCGAACCCTACAAATTCAGAATTCACTGTTAGGTTCGATGAATTCAATCTTGGCCCTTATAAAATTCAAATAACCAATTCCCTTGGGGCGTTGCTGTATACGTCAAAAGACTCCTTTAAATTATTTCACCACATTTCTGCTAAACATTGGGACTCTGGAATATACTTTGTGAAAGTGTTCTTTGACAATAGCGCAAACAGCGCCTGTTATAAACTAATTAAGAATTGATGTTGAAGTGGTCGATTATTTTCTTTTTCGCGATTCTGCTGTATTCTCATACAGGCAATACACAATCGTGGAATAGTGGGTTTAATTTCCAAGGAGTTATGGAGGATAGTGGTGCCTTGCTAACAAATCATCCCATTGCTCTTCGCTTCACAATTGTGGACGAATTCTCTGCCGTTTTATGGCAAGAGACAACCAGCCTTACAACAAATGACTTTGGTGTTTTCAAAACGGTAATTGGTGCAGGAATGTCAACCGGCGCTGGTTCTGCAGTCAACTTTTCAGAAATTGACTTTTCAATTGGAATTACGAAATTAAAAATTGAAATTGATGCCGATTCTGGTGGCTATTTGCTCTTTCAGAATAGCGAATTACTCGGTGTTCCATTCTCCGAACACAGTTATTACAATCAGGAAGAAAAAATGTTAAACGTAAATCTTAATGATTTGGATTCCTCCGGACTTGCTTTAGATCATGTTGTCGTTTGGAACGGTTCTAACTGGGATATGCTTACCACGAAAGGAGATCTTTCTGCCAATTACTCTTCTTTATCTTTCTCCTCTGCTGCTTCAGGAAATGCGCTATATGCAAACTCTAGCTCTCATTCCACGTTTACAGATTCAGCCTTCTTCACAAGTTATTTGGACACCGCTGCCCATTCTTTGGTTTCGACACATTCTGAAACTTCCACAAGTTCCTCAAATGCGAATTCCGCATCCTATGCGCAAGGTCATAATGGTGTTTCATTCGCCGGTAATGTTATTACTAATTCGATGTTTATCGGCACCTTAAACCCTACTAGCATTTCATTTTTCACCAATAATCTTAACCGTCTTAAACTAAATGAAAATGGTAGTTTTTTACAAGGCGTATCTGATTCAACTCACAGTATGTTAATTAAAGGTGTTGATGGCTTTCAAGTTAAGGGCACACTTGGAAGTGGCGATTTTTCTTCGCTAAATAATGGAAGTCACTTTTATTTTTCACCCAAGTATAGCTCAATGTGGCTCGGAACTACTTTTGACACTTTATGGCATGAAAGCAATGCTAAGAATTATAATTTTGTGTTCGGAAGAAACAGTTGGATTAATGGGAGTACATCTGCTGTTTTTGGGGATAGTTGTGTAGTCACTCCGATTACTGGAGTTACATTAAGCCCAGGCATATGGAGTTTAGCCTTAGGGAAAAAATGTGCTGCAAGTGGTGCTTACAGCTTCTCCTGTGGATATAATTCTTATGCAAAGACAAACCGATCAGTTGCGTTGGGATACCTGTGCACTGCTCCTTACGGCTATTCCTGCGTCGCAATGGGGCATTCCGTAATTGCTCATGGAAATATTACACCCGTTGTAGCAATAGGCCACAACATCAACAATAATGGTCAGTACTCGCTTACCTTGGGACATAACATTGATGTTAAAAACCGAAAAGGGAGCTTTTTATATAGCGACTTCTCTACCAATGACACACTAAGTCCACCTTCAATTGACGACAACCAATTTCTTGTAAGAGCTGCTGGAGGAACAATTATATATAGTGACTCTGGTCTTTTAAGTGGTGTACAATTGTTCAGTGGTGGTGGCTCTTGGTCTACCGTTTCAGATTATCATAAAAAAGAGCTATTCCGACAACTTAATGAGAATGAAATCTCTAATCAAATTTCAAAACTGAAAATTTTCAGTTGGAACTATCAAAGCCAAGATGATCACATCAGTCATGTGGGACCTATGGCGCAAGACTTCTCTACGTTATTTAATTACGGCATCAATAATACTTCCATCTCTACGATTGACCCTGATGGGATAACTATGCGCGGCATTCAGGAAGTAGATTTCAAATTAAATACTTTAAATGCACAAGTAATTCAATTTAAAGATAATGCTGACGTAAATTTTGAAGACGCCAGGTTAAGACTTAATAAAATTGAGGCGATATTAAATGATCTGGATAACGACTAATATTTAACGCTATGAAAAAATCCTGTTTTACAAAATATTTAAGCGCAATGATAACCGTTTGCATTGCTACAACCACTGTCAGCCAGACTTTTTCTGAAGGGTTTAATTATCAAGCAGTCTTGCGGTCTTCTACAGGAGTAATTTTAAATCAGGAACCCATAACCATAAAAATTGGGATTATTGCTACCTCAATTTCCGGAACATTAATTTACGAGGAGGAACATCCAGACACGACAACAGCCTATGGCTTGTCTCAAATAGTTATTGGGCAAGGAAACACAACTGGTGCTGGTGCTCTAGTCGATTTTGGGAACATCAACTGGTCAGCTGGTGATTATTTTGTAAATGTAAAAGTGGATATTAACAATACGGGTAGCTTTATTGATGTCTCAACGTCTCAATTTTTCGCGGTACCCTACGCGATGCATTCCAGAACAAGTAGTCAGGAATATGCACTTAGCACACTTTCTGATGTCGACACAGCTAATATTGAGGTTGGGCAAACTTTAGTTTGGGATGGGAATAACTGGATTAACTCGATAATTGACTCCGTAAATTTCGCCTTTACGTCTGATTCTTCTTCATTTAGTGATACTGCTTTTTATGCAATAAATAGCGGAACATCTTTAATGTCGGATAGTGCCAATTTTGCTGCATATGGTGACACCTCCAACCATGCTGTAACTGCTGGCAGCGCACAATTCAGTGATTCTGCAACCTATTCTGACACGTCCCTTTACTCTTGGAATTGCATTAATAGCTGGGATTTAAACGGAAATTCATTAACCGGTTCAGAATTTATTGGCTCAGTCAATGCTGCAGATGTTATTTTTAAAACAGATAGCTTAGAGCGCATGAGAATAACAAGTTCTGGTAAAATTGGAATAAATATCACTTCGCCTACAGCAGACTTTGAATTAATCGGAGATAATGGCTTTCTTATTTCAGGGACACATGGCTCCGGGGCTTCTCAGGTTTTTACCGGGGATCGATTAGTTTATTATCCTAAAAAAAGCCACTTCTACGTTGGTGGAGGAACTATTAACTTAAATGACAGCTATATTGGCGACTATTCATTTGCTTCTGGCTTCAACAATACGCCGAGAGGAGATTATTCGACTGCTTTTGGTTACGCTTGTTCATCAAATGGCGAAGCCTCTTTTGCTTCAGGTTATGCTTCGCAGGCAAATGGTAATTATTCTTTTGCGCAAGGACAAAACTCTATTGTCAACGGCGTATCCGCTATCGGCATGGGAAGGGCAGCAAATTCCCACGGGCTTGCGTCAATTGCATTAGGTTATCATCCTGCCGCGACAAAAGCGCACGCGGTCTCCATGGGTTACTACTGCTCCGCACTGGATACAAGTGCTTACGCACTAGGGTACAGAGCCAATGTTAGTCATAAGGGATCGTTTTTATACGCTGATGCATCATCAACATCTGCAACATTCTACTCCACGGCAGAAAATCAATTCATGGTACGTGCAGCTGGCGGCACTATTTTTTATTCTGCAACTGACTTGTCTACCGGAGTTACATTACCTGCGGGCGGTGGCGCTTGGGCTTCTGTATCGGATTCAACCAAAAAAGAAAATATTTTACCCGTTGATGAAATAGACATCTTAAACAAATTAAAATCAATTGAAGTTAGCGAATGGAACTACAAAACGCAAGATTCAAGCATAAGGCACATTGGACCAATGGCGCAAGACTTTTACGCGCTCTTTGGCTATGGTGAAACAGACACAACAATAACGACCATTGACATTGATGGTGTTAATATGGCGGCCCTAAAAGGCTTAATACATAAAGCAGAGCTTTTGGAAGAAAAGACGTTAGCGTTTAAGGCATTAAATGAAAAGTTTCATGAATTAAAAGCTGAAAAAGAAACCATTCTACACAGGCTGAATGAAATTGAAAACCACCTGGAACAACGTTCTTTGGAAACTGCTAAGAAGTAGTCAATTACTCCTCCAGTTTTAATCCGTAATTTTTACCTTTTTCTATCGCTGGTATACCCTCTGTCATCCATTTTGGCTGAGGCTTATCTAACAGATAGTGGTCGAAAAACTGCCTCATTCTGATACTTAAATCACGCATGTTTGCTTTCTTCCTGAGGTTGTGTTGATCTCCATTATAGTTGAGAAGCCAAGCCGGTTTGTTCAGTCTGCGGAGGGAAACAAAATACTCAATTCCCTGGTACCAAGGGACCGCACCATCATTATCGTTGTGCATTATTAATACCGGAGTCTCAATCTTTGGGACGTAAAATATTGGCGAATTTTCAATGTATACATCAAGACTGTCCCACAGGTTTCCACCAAGCCTTGTTTGTGTTTTTTCATACTGAAACATTCTACTTAAACCGCTGCCCCACCGAATGCCCCCATAAGCACTCGTCATATTACTGACAGGTGCCCCTGCCATCGCGCATTTGTATTTATTGGTCATGGTAATTAGCATGGCCGTTTGATATCCTCCCCAGCTCTGACCCTGCAAGGCCATTTTTGAAGAATCGACCCAGCTGAATTTTTTTGTTAAAAAATCTGTTCCTGAAACAATACAATCATAGGCGCTTTTTGCCGGATGACCGTCTATGTATTTAATGTCCGGAATAAAAACGAGGTATCCATTACTTGTGTATTCACTTGGATAAATAATCGATGCCGTTGGTCTTGGTGCAAAGTGGCGATGCAGGTTATGGGAATTCTTCTCATAAAAATAGACCATTAACGGATATTTTTTTTTAGAATCAAAATTCTCAGGCTTGTACAACAAACCCTCAAGCTGTAATCCCTTAAAACTTTTCCACGAAATCAGTTCAACTGTTCCCCAGTTATAATCACCTTGCTGCGGATTAGCCTCACTGATTGAAGACACCTCAGCAAATCCCGTTGTCGTTACTTTTAAGTCTGGATAAGTTTCAAAACGCTGCGTTCTGAAGATAACTTTATCTGAATGTTTCGCTTTTATTAGCGTGTTCATTTGTGCATCAGCCCTATAGATATTTCGTATGGATTGTCGTCCCAGTTCCGCAATCGAAATTGCTTTTGTTGTGTGATTAAATCCTTCCCAGAAAGTAACGTCTTTCAAGTCAATGTAATGCTCCTCCGGATCTTGATCCCAATATCGGTATTCCCAACCCGAGCTTCTTGTTCTTGTTAGGTTTTGAGGTGGAAATTCATTTTTTAAATTAATCCGCCAAGCATTAAATTTGTCATAAACAATAATGTCGCCATCTTTCGTCCAGCCCGCTATTCCGTATGGGTTAGGCGCCATTGGATGATCGTCATCTTCATTGTCGAAACGAGCCGTTATCCCCGCTGTAATGCTTTTGTCTTCTAGCGTTTCGCAGTTTACCGTATGCCAAGTTGTGTCTGCTTGGCTAAAGTAGGCAAACCACATTCCTTCAGGAGAAAAATACGGTCGATATTGTACTTTCTTGGCCAGCAGTTTTTGCTCACCTGTAGCTACACTAATTCTATAATAGTCGCTAAACCAACCTTCCCAAGACATGAGCCGTTCATGTGGAAGCTGCGTAGATCCCAGACAGAAATTACCATCGCCATCCATTTGCGAATAACCCTCAAAGCCGAGCGTTGCACTTCCTATTTGACTAAACTTATTTTCCACCCTATTCCAAACGGCTAAATATCCCTTATTCCTGTCTCTTTTAACAGATAGTAGCTGTTGAGGTTGGAGCCGACCGTCTTTGTAGTTCCACACATCAAGCTGGGCTTTTTCATCTGCTGGAATAGTGTCTTTCGGATCGTCTTTTTTTAATGGCGAGGTGTACAGAAAAAGTCTTTCTCCTGACTTTGAAAAGTACGGCTCATGTGCATCATTTATTCCCCAGCCTTCTTCCAACCAATCCGGTTGGATAGGCTGATTTATTCTCTTGTTATCGAATACATAAAGGGTGTAATTTTTATTCTTGCCAGTATCAGCAGAGGCCATGAATCCAAGGCTTTTTTCGGCTTCATCAAAAAACAAATTTTTTGCGGCCCCTTCTCGATGAAAAATCCTAACAACACTATCTAATTTTGTATCATACAGATATACTGAAGCGGAGTCCAGGCTGTCCGAAATAACGCTATTTCTGATGTAGGCAATTTTATTGCCCAATCTTGATATTGCATACGCATCCGCTTTTTCTATTGCAAGCCGTTGGCCCGTTTCTGGATTGAGAAAAAGGGTTGCTTTTCCTTGCTCGGTTATTTTAGGTGGTGCAGGTTTCTTCTTTCTTAAAAAACACTTTTTCTTTTTCTTTTCTACTGCTTTAAATCGATCATTGTCGTCAAATACTATTGCCGTCCAACTTGATTTTTCTTCTGCAATACTGTAGCTGTCTACTTTGTCAAAACGAATCAAAGTATCCATTCCGTTATGCCAAATCGCGGCACTGTCTTTTGGAAATTTTGCCTTTTTTACTTTTTTAATTTTTAGGGCTCGAATCGTGTCGTATGGTTGGCTTATTTTAAAAATAATAGTATTTCCGTCTGACGATACCTGCGCTGACTTTCCTCTGGGTATATTTTTCACCTCAGCACCTGCTCCACTTGAAATGTAGAGCGCTCCATCTCCTGCGATTGGGTTAATTTCGAAAGTAATTCTAGTTCCATTATCTGAAATCTGTTCATTCTTGATGTGGTTCCATTCATCATAAGACGAGGCGTCTATTTTTTTCTTTTGTCCATAATATACGTGGGCAAAAATTGCAAAAATGAAAACCGCAATAAATCGTTGCATTAATTTTGAATTTGGCCGAAGATAACAAGAATCACCCAAAAGAATTAATTCCGTTTATTCAAACCCATTCTAAGGGTGAATGACAGGTTTCTGCCGGGAGCAGATATTCCAGAAGAGAATTGTTTGTAGTGTTGATCAAGAAGATTGTAACACCCCAGTTGCAATAAAACATATTCATGCAGATTAATGCCTAATTTCAAATTAAATGTATGCCAAGCGGGCGTCCCGTTTTTCGTTGCTTCTGCTAAATTATCCTCTCCATTGGGCGAATAGTCTATGGCTTGTTTTGCCCCATTAAATCGGGCAAAAAAGGACAAATTCCAATTCCGCCTTACCAGACTTATGGTACTTTGTCCGTATATAGGTGGGATATGCCCCAAAGGAGCACTGTTTGATAAATCTTCTCCAAAAGAATAGGTAACTGTTGTGTTCCAATTAATCGACGGTGTAAATCGAATCATGCACTCGGCACTACCTCCTAGTAAAAAGGCATTGGAAGCGTTGCTGTTGGTTTGCACTCTTGCTAGTTCGCCATCATATAAAATAGAATCCTCACCATTAAGTTGATGGTCAACGCGCACAATCGTATTGGTAAGTTGCGTATAAAAAACTCCCGCACCCAATCGAATCGCTTCTGCTTTTTGTTCCGAAGAGGTTACTGTTTTTATAGTCTTTCGAAAAGACTTTACAAAACTAATCTCTCCATTATAAGCGTTTTCAGGTTTTAGCTCGTTGTTGGGTACAACCACATATCCATTTTTTTCAAATACTTTGCCATAGTCGTCAACATTAGGGCTGCGAAAACCTGATGAAAGAATAAAATTCACTTTACTTGTGGGGTCGGGCTCTACCATGATTCCTAAACTACCAGAAAGTGCTCCTCCATTAAAATTGATTTCATCAAACGGAAGCTTTAGCAAACTAGAATCCAAAAAGCTTGATTTTAAAATCGCTCTGGAATATCGAACTCCCGATTTCAAAACCGCATACTTTGAAAGCTTTCTGTCATAAGCAAAATAAGTTGCAAAAGTACTCATTGTGCTCCCTCCATCTGGATATCGGGTTGATGTACTCACTTTTTCGAGGGTTAAAATATTTTGCGAATATGCCGTAGATGCAACGATGTTATGCGTTGCCTCAGCACCATAAGAAATAGACTGCCTGTCGTTCAAGGTTTTTGCGAAATCAAGATTGAGACTATACACCTGTACATCTTCGAAACGACTGTTTCTCCATTTATTATTAAATTTTCTATTAATTCGGTCTTCATCAATGTTTTGAAACGCCAGAATAAAGCTGGCTTTATTAAAAAGTCCTGATTGATTTGATATGACACTCTTTAAAGAAGTTAATATTCTTCGCTGGGGTCCATAGTACCACTCTGCATATTTGGGCAACCCACCAACGGTATCGTTCAGCCTGTCAAACCGGCCTATATTGGTAGAAGTGGAATACTGCGTATTCCAAATCAAATCAACGTTTTTTGACGCTTTGTACCTCACCTTCTGGAGCATGTCATACTGTCCGTATGCCGTTCCAACCTGCACATTAGGATCTGCATTAATCACCGCCGAATCCGACCCATTGATGCGCTCTGAATACTGTCTCATCAATCCAAAATCATCAAAACCGTGAGCCCTGTTTGTTCCCATTCTTAAGTCACCAAAAGAAGACCTTGTAAGTGAAGCCAGATAAGCCCATTTTTTACCGCCCAATTCTAAATCGATGTGACCGGTTCTTTCTTGATTTACAGAGCTGTATCTCGCAACAGATTTAACACTTCCCCCTGTGAAATCTTTTGTCCCTTTATATCTTGGTGTTTTGGTGTGAAAATGAATCACTCCCCCAAGTGCGTCGCTCCCATAAATAACAGATCCCGGGCCAAAATAAATATCTGTGGATTGAAGGACATTGTTGTCTACTGTTATCGCATTTTGCAGATGGCCTGATCTGTAAATCGCATTATTCATTCTTACTCCGTCCACCACTAATAAAATTCGGTTCGCCTCAAATCCTCTAATTATTGGACTTCCTCCTCCTGCTTGACTTTTTTGAACCATAACCGAACCTGTAGATTCTAACATGTCGGCAGTAGTTTGCGCATTAATGTTAGCAATCTCATCCGGTGCTAATATTTTTATTTGAGAATTTGTACTCGTTTTTGGAGGATCCCTTTTTAATCCATCGTCAACCTCGATTTCGAACATGAAGGATTTATCTAATAAAAACATTTTAAACCCATCTTTCTTTAGTGTTTTGTAAGACACCTTTTTCGTATTGTAATAGGGGTTTTCAAAGACTAACGAATCTTTGGCGCTAAAAGGCGCCAATGAAACCTGGCCAACTAAATTGGTTTTAACTGACTTAGTATACTTTGTGTCAGAAATAACCACATCCGCGATAGGTCTGTAATCCAGCGGGTCAATTACCTGAACAACTTGTGCTGCGCACTCAAGCATTGGTAGTAAGAACACAAAAAATAACGGGATTCTCATTCTAAAAGTTCTTGCAAAACGAGGTGCGAATTTATGTTTTTTATTCCCTCCAACTGTATTTGATAATAATCAATCAATGTTTGAAGTGTTTCTCTACGTATTTCTCGTGTGAGCTTTAATTCTTTTAACGCATCAAATTCCATGCCCATTAATTGAAATATGGTTTCTGAGGCAATTACACTAGACTTCCCTTTCCTATAGCTGTCGACAACGAATTCCCCTTCAATTAGATTCAAAAAAGTGCCTTTCTTAAAGCTTGAAATATCTGGAGCAATCCCTAAAAAAGTAGTCAGTTTACAAACGAACCACAGGTGCCAATTCGGGTTAAATGCCGTTTGATCTATCCGTATTAAGAAAGATTGAATAAAATCGAATACCGGATCGTTTTTTTCTTGCTGTTGAATAGACTTGAACAGTATTTCATTCAGAAATAGTAACACTGTCGCTTTCATTGGGTTACTGTGTAGGGTCTTGAATGGAGTGGAAAGGTCTAAGTTTCGTACTGTATGCAGGTCTTTTTGTTCAGAATAATAGTATTCTACAGCAACTAAAGATAACGGTTGTAATTTTGCAATCGTGCTGGACTTTTTCTTCTTTGCCCCTTTTATCATTAGTGAAATTAGGCCGTGATTCTTAGATAGTAGTTTTACTATAACACTAGATTCTGCGTAATTAATGTGATGAAAAACAATGCCTACATCTGCTTCTAACATCCTTCTTTTTAATTAACGAGATTTCTGGGGTACAATTAGTTGATAATTGCAATCTTAGTTACTACCGCCAATGACCCGTCTTCACTGGAAGCAAAAACCAAATAAATGCCACTTGATACTTTTTGATCATCGAAGGTTCGACCGTTCCACAAAGCTTGTCCACCATAAGAGGTTGTTTCAAATACCAGGTTACCGCTAGCGTCTGTAATTTTCACATCTGAATCTCTGAGCAAACCCTTAATAGCAATCGTGCCATCAAATTCGGGTCTAACCGGATTGGGATAGGCATAAACTTCTGAGAAAAACTCGCCCCCTGCCGTCGCGCTGCCCCTATATGAAAATACGCCTTTTGATGTGCCGAAGAAAACTTCACCCAGCTCGCCATTGATTTCAATATCTTTTATTTCATTTGACGGCAACGGACTATTTTCTTCATTAAAATGGAGCACCTGGGTTGTTCCATCCTCACTAATTAAAAAAGCACCTGAATTTTGAGTTCCTATCCACTTTCTATTTGCCCCATCAATTTCTATGGTTGTAATCGACTCCGTCTCTAATAAAATTTGAACGTTTCCGTCCTGTTCAATCAAGATTTGCTGCGCATCATAATTCCCGCCACTAAAGACATTCGATGGGCTATAAATAACTGCTGGTCCAGCTTCTGTTCCAACCCATAATTCTCCATCTAAATCTAATGCCACACAATTTACATTTGCGACAGGCAGGGCGCCGTTACCAACCGTGGTTGTAAGCACCTGACATTCGTCGTCATTTTCATCTGTTGGAGTTAGGTTCGTTTTGTAGGCCCATATTCCTTTGCGGGGCACTGTTGCCCAGATGGTTCCATTGTCATCCATTACAGAATTAGAAATTCTATCTGTTGGTAAAAGAGAAGTGCAACTATAGCTTTTCCATGTGCCATCTGGTGATTTCATACTTAATGGGGATGGGGATCTAGAACTCGTCACCCATAAATTTCCATCCATATCAAAATGGCATTCTGACAGGTCATAAAGGTTCGTTGTTCCCGTTCTCTGCTCAATACTAGAGTTTGTTTTATTAAACAAATTATTAATCTCCCCCCCTGTCATTTCCATTAAACCAAGCACGGAGCTAGAAGACACAAATATATGCTCCGGATTGCTTGGATCAACAGCTACATAGGTATAGTCAAAAGCATCTGTACTGTCAAAAACAGATGAGCTGTTCGTGTTTTCATTGAATGTAACCCAATAATCTCCAGCGAACTTGCAGAACCCATTTCTATTGTATCCATTGGCTCCCAGGCTACCCTGTAATTGTCCAGCAGTAATCCATAAATCATTTTCAACAAAATTCATAGAATAGCTTTCTGAAAATAACGGCCCCTGAGGGTAAATAGACTGCGTGTTCCAGTTTCCAATTGCCTTGATTAGGCCTTTTCGCTCCGCACCAATCCAAGTCGTCACCCCATCATAGTGTGCATCAAATGAATTAAAAAAATTACCTCCAAAATTGTATAGATTTTCAAGCTGATCGTTTAATCCGTTCAGGATAGCAATCGAGCTTCGGTGGGTAACAACTAATTTTCCTGCTGCAGCGCGAAGACTAAAAATATCTTTCCCTGATTCCGAATGGTCTATTTCCCATATTGCGCCATTAAATGCAAATAAGGAATCGTCATTGAAGAGAGGATTTTGATCCGCTACAAACAACTTGCCTTCAAATAATTCTATCTGCGAAATATTCATCCCGGCATGTGGAAGATCGGTGCGACTACTCCACTGTGTGTAATCTACCAAGAATGGATTGCTGAGGTCGGCTTCTTTGATGCCGTTTTCCATGCCCGCGTATATTTTAGTGTCATCCGTAGCTACATCGTTTACTTTCGCATAGTTGCCGCCATCACCAATAATATAGGTGTCGTTTACTTCGTTTCGGCTTAGGTCCAATTTTACAATGCCAAAACCTAGTGCCAGATAAGCCCAGTGATCTACACAATGAATGCCGTATACTCCCTTGTCTCCAACAATACTTGAATTCTTAATCGATGAGATGTTCGTAGTTTGATTTCCTTTAATCAGGTCAATATTACCATTGGAATAACCAATTACAACGGTATGTTGATCGGCGTTGTAAGACATACAATTAATCCCGATGTCTGACAAACTAATTCCCTTCATGAGCTTTTCAATGCTCTGATCTTGAATGTTGTATGTAAATACGGAGTGTGGAGTGGCAGCATAAATCAAGTTATCATCTTGGACTACCCCAATTACTTTGCTATATGGTAAATGATCTCTCCAAAACCCAACCTCTGGAAGCTGAGCCAAAAGACCTCCTGCCTGAAGAAAAATAATCGCTGATATGAATAGTTGTTTCACTGCTGTCTACAAACTAAAGAAATTAAAATTTATTGTAAGAATTTCTACTACTTTTGTTGCGGAATTAGACACAAAGCTAATTTGCAGTCTATGCCTATTCCTAAATTGGGCTCGTGGCGCAACTGAATAGCGCACTGGATTTCGGCTCCAGCGGTTGCAGGTTTGAATCCTGCCGGGCTCACAAAGAAAAGAAAGCTCACCCGGAGGGTGGGCTTTTTTAATTTACGAACGAGCGAAACCTGTTTCAGCGAGAACGGGAATTACAGAAAGCCGAGATCCCTTGCGATCAAGCTTTCTTTTTGGAATTTGGAGTACAAAGGATCACTTTAGTAATCCTGCCGGGCTCACAAAGAAAAAAAAGCTTAACCAAACAACTTATTCAGTCATCTTAATAATCTTCAAATCAGGACTAAGAATGTACTCTTTAACTAATTGATCAACTTTAGCAGAAACTTGGACGTATGCAATGATTTCACCCGCAAATAGCAATTGATTTTCAATCTGTTCGCGCTCCTTTTTAACCGTTTCTGTAATGCTGTCATTTTCATCAATTAGACTGGTGAAAGATTCAATGTTCCTTTTTTCACCCTTAACGCTCTCGCTAAACCCATAAACCAAAGCAGGATGACTAACTTCTGATAAGTTACGCTCCGCTTCTTCAAGCCCAATTATTGACACTTCTCGATTATTTTGCAGTTCTTTTGTCGATTGCTCAAGTGCTAAAAGAGTACTGTCCAAAACCAAAAGTCGGGCTTTTAATGAGTTTACTAAAACCGTATCTCCCACCTGAACTTCAGTTACGGGCAATTTTACTTGTTTTTCGAGGGCAGATTTTATGTTTTCTTCAATACTCGGGGTCGCGCAGCTGTACAGTATTATTAATGCAAAGCCTAAATAAATGGCAGTTTTCATGTCTGGTAGTTTGTAGCTAAACTAATAAAACAAATACAAGTCTTGTTGAAAATATAGTAATTAGGAGTTCAAAAGGTGCGCTCTCAAGCGAAACTGCTGAGACCATCTCCAGGTCTGAACCTTCCTGGTTTGAATAAAATACCGTCTACTTTGCGGCTAAATGTTTCTTCAATTTCTTGTAACTAGATACCGTATCAAAGAAATAAATTAGTTTCATGGTAATCGTATTTTGTTGCCTTTGGTCGAATACAGACCCAAGGTTGTTGATGTAGCTGGTAATGAGTTCGCTTTCATCCCTCTGTAACGCGTTTTTGTAAACGACATTCAAAAAACTACCTGGTGCAAATTGCCATGCAAATATCAAGTCTGTGTTGAATGCGTTGAAATTAAAGTCTGAGTCTTCTTTAAAGTCTTCGTCCGGAACAATAAATCCATCTTCATCCAAATCGCCATAGTATCGATAAATACCATACGACCAGTAATGCCTAATTCGAAGGGTTAGCGACAAATTATTCTTGAATAAATATTTGCCTTGAAGAACATTCTCTACCGTGAAAACATCTCGAACACCATATTTGGGCTGGTTGTTAAAGAATCCTGCAAAACCAGCTCCTCGTTTGAAAGCCGTGTATTCTGAAGAGGGGGTAAGTGTTAATTTATCGCTTAACCTGACGATAGGACTTATCCCAACATTGAAGTACGAATTCTTTATGTAATTTGAAAAGTAAGCATATCCAAATCCAATATTTCCGTCCAATGCTAATTTCTTCCTGTAATCACTTGAAATGCCGATTCCATTGAAGTACCATTCGGGAACAATGAATTTTTGACCCGGAACCCTTGACTCAAACAGGTCTATTCCGTCGCCAATTTGTGAGCTCATATCAACAAAAACGGAGTTGAAGCTGGGAAATGTCCAAAAATACCGAGCATCATATTTCTTATTCAAAACTTCACCTGTGGTGTAATTTTGATTGATACTAAATGAGAGTCGATTATAGGCCTTGTTTAAAATCCAGAAAGGATTGTATTTGTTATATTGAAGGTTAACAGAATGTGTTCTTACATTAGAAATAAAGTTCACACCAAGGTCATTCGGGTTAAAATTAGCAGACTTGTTTTCAGTGGAAAAGCTGTACTTAAAATTGCCTTGAATTTTTCCAACACTGAACGAATAACTCAATCCATCACCACCATCAAAACTTGTTAAAGATTCAATTAGATTGGTGTCTCGTTGGGAGAGTATTACGTTACCAGACATGGAGTATTTCGAGCTCTTTGAGATGAGGTTTAGTCCGGCGGAAATTACATTTGCATCCATGGTTTTACCCGACCGCAAGGTGCTCAAATTAATCAGGTAAATCGAGCTGTTATTCTTTAAATTTTTATCGAACGAAAAAATGTTGTAATTGGTAAGTGGATTTGTTTCTACTTCTCTTGTTATTCCACTTGCTGTGTCTTGAATGAGTGCCTTTGTTGAGGATGTCAGAGCGTTCATAAATCCAATTCCTAGCCCATTTTTATTTCTGCCAGATATCTTGGCAACGTTCAACAGTTGGGAATTAATTGGGTTATCAGAAACAACTTCATTTGAATCTAAATCAGCATAGGCCGAAGCCCTGTTTTGAGGTGGCCCACCAATTCTTCTGGAGTAGAAAAGATCTCCCAAATTAAATAGGTCAACTCCTTCTTGAAAGAAAGGTCTTTGTTCCTCGAAAACAACTTCAAATGCTCCGAGGTTTTTCACAATGTTATCCGAACGAACTTGCGAGAAATCAGGAAGTAGAGTCATGTCAAGTGTGAAACTTTCGTTGAGACCAAGTTTAAGGTCAGCACCGGCACCATACCCAAGCGTGGCCTCTCCATTTTGTGTTTGCACGAAGGAAGACACGTATGGAGATAAGGATAGCCGAAGTGGATCCTTGATGTTATTTAACCCTTTCAGCGTTCCCCAGTAATTGAGAGGCGTTTCTGTATTTTTAGGAACAAGAGACCACTGTAGTTCTGTTCTAGAACGACGGATTTCTCGAGAAAACTGAACTTTCCAATCCTGCTTTTCTCCCTTTGGAAAACGAAAAGCGTAGTAAGGAATTTTCATTTCAACAATCCAACCATCTTCCACTACCCTAGTTGCACTCTCCCATACAGCATTGAATTCAGGGTCGGATAGTCTAGAATCAGATTGCACTCCAGAGGCAGACACCGAGAATATAAAAGCATCTAGCATTTTATTATAGGGGTCTATGGAGATACTGAATAAATCTGCATTCAGCTTGTCGTCTCGTTCTCCAAGTTGTGTTAGGATGCTGTCGGGGTTGTCGTCATAACAATGGCCCAAAAAGTAGATGTTGTTGTCATCGTAAATAACTTTCACTTCTGTTTTGAAACGAGGCTGATTGCCCTCTGTTGGATTGCGCTCTAGAAAATTTGTAGCCACCTCTGCTTCCTCCCAATCAGCTTCCATCTTAAGCCCGTCGATCCGTATTTTTTCAGTTGCTCTGGTGGCACGAACTGTTTTGCTTTGCCCCCAAGTTGTAACACACGTTGAGATCATTGTAAGAACTACTATTTCTCTAATCAATTTCAAGCTAATTATTTATGGGAATCAATCGCTAAGTTAGGAGTGAATTTGGAATACAATTCCAAGATTCGCTTAAAGGTTGAAATGATATACGAATGGTTCATAACGTTGACCAAAAAGAATTTTTTCAACCTACTCTCGCACCGGGCGAGTAGATCACTTTGTATTGATAAATGTATCTTCAAAATAAAGGGTCCACTTACCGTTAGTTCTCTGCTCTCCGTATTCCTTAAGACCGTTTTCGCCATTGGATTCAAAAATGAACCTTTTCGTTTTACTGGCATGAACAATCAACTTTTCAGTGTTCAAATTCGCTTTTAATCTGCGACTACCTTTTTCAGAAAAAGGGGTGTAATAATAACAGCTATCTGTTTGGCTGTAATTGATTATTGTATGGAGCTTTAACGATTCGGAGTTTAGTTTGATCACCAAAATAGCTCCATTTAAATCGTAGCATATCTCCTCGAAAGCGGATTCTTTGGAGCTAATTTGCCCGTTGTTAAACAAGGTTGATTCACCAACCCATTCGCCCACCAAATAGCGGAGCTTATCCATTTCTGGATGCTTAGATGACTGCGTGTAGCCGCTAACTACTGAAAGTATAAGGCCAATTGCAAAAATGTAATTTAATGTGAACATTAAGTACTATTGAATTTACCAATTGTAACATCTGAAGGATTGAAAAGTTCAGCATTTTTGTGAAATTATACACCAGGATAAAGGTTTTGAGTAATCACCTGTTGTAACACGTACAGCCACCAATCAACAGAAAAACGATTGAGATATTTGACAATAAAATCTATTCCGAATCCTCACCAGGAATTAACTTTTTACAATTCTGAAGTTATTATTTGACAGGTGCTGCACAAAGTTTACTATGCTTACCTGAGCAATTCTATCATCATCTTTCATCTTTTTTATGTATTCCTGCACAACCTTAGCATTTACATTTTCTTTCTGGTATCCTGGAACTGTATAGTGACAATCTTTTGTTTGTCTCAGCTCATTTAGTGTGCGTTTTTTGATTCTCATAACCATCTTATTGTATTTTATACAATAACAAATGTAACGATAATTTTTTTAAGGAATAGAGGCCAGATGCAAGCCCTCTAAAATGTTCAAAAACTCTACTCAAAAGTTAAATAAAATACGGGGGCGATGGTGAATTACAACTGTTCTAATCGCAAAGCGAGATCGACGAGTTTATTTGCATAGCCCCATTCGTTATCGTACCATGAAACTAATTTGAAGAACTTGTCATTCAAGGCAATTCCAGCCTTGGCATCGTAAATGGATGTTCGGCTATCGGTGGTAAAATCTGAAGAAACTACATCACTACTTTCATAGCCCAAAATACCTTTTAGTTCATTTTCTGATGCTTTTTTCATCGCTGAATTAATCTGCTCATAACTGGTTGAATTTGTCAAACGAATCGTTAAATCAATTACAGAAACATTAGCTACCGGCACTCTAAAAGACATTCCGGTTAATTTACCTTCTATTTCCGGCAAGACCTTACCTACGGCTTTTGCCGCTCCGGTACTGGATGGAATTATGTTCTGATAACCCGATCTACCCAAGCGCCAATTTTTCGCAGATGTGCCGTCCACCGTGTTTTGATTCGCAGTGACTGCGTGTATGGTACTCATCAATCCTTCCTCTATCCCAAAATTGTCTTGTAATACTTTGATCACAGGAGCCAAACAATTCGTGGTACAAGAGGCATTCGAAACTATATTATAATGAGGCTTTAATTCATGATCATTTACCCCCATAACAAATGTAGGCGTGTCATCTTTCGCTGGGGCAGATAAGACCACTTTCTTCGCACCAGCTTTCAAATGTTTCTCCGCAGATTCAGTAGTTAGAAAAACACCTGTACATTCCAAAATCACCGACGCCCCTATCTGTTTCCAATTTAAACTTTCAGGATCCCGCTCATTCGTCACGCGAATCGGTTTACCATTTACAATTAAATAATTGCCGTCTATATCAACTGTTCCGTTAAATCTGCCATGAACCGAATCATGCTTCAATAAATAAGCGATGTAATCAATCTCTAATAAGTCATTTATGCCTGCAACATCAACCGCAGGATTGCTCAGCGCCACTCGGCAAGCCAGCCGACCTATTCGTCCAAATCCGTTAATTCCTATCTTCATAAATCTAAAGTATGAAAACTTACTGTATTTTATACAATAAGACTTGAGTTTGATGAAAAATAATATTTATGATGTAGAACAGCTCCCCTATTAAAATTGACAATTTTATGTGCTAAATAGCAAATTGAATTTTTGTCTCCATAATCTTAAAAACAAAACTAAATGCAACAATGTTGCATTTTAAGGTTATTGTAAATATATTAGCGCAATAATCATTTAATCGCATTTAATTTTTAAATGATTATCGTAAACAATGTTTCATTAAAAATTATTAAATCATGGACAAACTAAGTTTTTATGACGTAAAGAGTAAATCAAAATTCGATTCAGACAATTACGATATCAGAGAAAAAAATGGCAGATATTTTGCCGTCACAAAATCCCAAAATGGACCACATGAGTGTTGGAGAGTGCTATCAAAAGCAGACGGAGAGCGACTTAAGTCTAATTAAATCAAGATGTAATTACCCATCTCCATCGCAAAGAAATTCTATTGCGTTTTGGCAGTTGTTATTAGGCCTTGATAATTGGCAAATCAAGACTATACGTATCTCGGAGATGCAGGTAATTGATGATCATTACGGCGATATTCCTGGTCACGAATTTGTTGGGGTAACCATTGATAATGCAATTCGATGTGCTACCATTTATCATACAAGATCAATTTTTGAAGACGATATTATACATGAACTGTTACACGTACGTTTCCAAGATTGGACGGAGGAAGAAGTAGTGAATTCCACAAATAAGTTGCAAAAATTAGATAACCCAAAAAGTTACATTGCTGAATTGGAGCCAATCTATACCTTTAAATGATTGGTCTAAACAAGAATTAAAGATGTAACTGTGTCCTCTATCAATTTAATTTAAAATAAGATGGTGATTGTGCTATGCTTAAATTAAAAAAGGAGAAGTAAAATAAGATGGATACAATTAACTTAATCATAGTTTTAGTTTTTATAAAATGATTCTTAAAGGTAGTAATAGATTTTTGCTCAGCGTTAATCTTTGCATAAGATTAAATTTACGCTTTGTAAAAAAGTGAGTCGTATTGGATTAATAAGTAATAGTCTTACCTACATCCTCCAAAAAGTTTGAAGGATTTCCTTTTGGGCTCACAAAGACAAAAAAGCTCACCCTGAGGGTGGGCTTTTTTATTTCGGACGAGCGAAACCCGTTTCGGCGAGAGAGGGAGCTACAGAAAGCCGAGGTCGCTTGCGATCAAGCTTTTTTTATGAACGCTAGCCACAATTGCACTCTTCAAGTGTTGGCTGATTCTCATCCGCGATTTTAACACATTAATCAAACATTTTTAACTCCGCTCCCGGAGAACACGTATTTTTATTAAATCAATAACCCATCACAATGAACACAATTTCTAAACCTATCACATTTGCACTACTATTTTATTTCACTTTTAGTTTTGCTTCTGCTCAAATAATTAGTCAGTTTACATGGGACAGCGGTTCCCCGACAACAGCTGATGTAGGGCCCAATGCAACCGGGATAAGTGCAAGTGCCGTTGTCGCCTCCAATGGAGTTGGTGGTACCAGCGGCTTAAATGCCGGGCTACCGAAAATGAATATACAAATGGTTCTTCCCGGAAGTCCAACTTTCGATGTTGCCGGAATTGACGTTTCAATCGATTATCAAAGAGAAGAAAACGCTGGAAAATTTATAACGCGCGGCTCTAGTCTAGTAATGCAAGGTTTCGGTAATTTTTCAGTGTCCTACAGAGTAGATGATGGCTCCGGTGGGTTCAACACGGTTAGCTCTGGAAACGTGTATGCAATTCCCAATGATAATACATTTAGAACTTATCGTTTCTACTACCTTCCTACCACTGGCTTTGGTGCTTTACTAGTAGATGGTGTAATCCAGTGGAGCAATGATGGGCCCGATGGAAGAGACTTGTATTGGACTGGTTCTGGTGATCTAGTTGTCGGAAGCGGGGCAGATGGAACGGGTTTTAACAATACATTTTTTGACAATCTAGTAATCGCTAGCGTTACGGGCACTCCATTACCTGTAGAGTTGGTAGCATTCAATGCCGAAGAACACAATGAGAATGAAGTTGATGTACAATGGCAAACAGCTTCTGAAAGAAACAATGATTATTTCGAAGTTTTAAAGAGTACAGATGGCCAAAATTATGAATCCATCGGGCAGGTTCCGGGCGCTGGAAATTCAGCAATCTTATCCGAATATAGTTTTACTGATTATAATGCGACAGTGGGCACTATTTATTACAAATTAAGGCAGACTGATTATGATGGCAATTCAGAAGTTTTTGGGCCAACGGTGGTTACTATTGAAGGCGACGTTTCAGATGAAACGTGTGTTTTAATCGCTTACCCAAATCCTTGTCCAGGAAATTGCAGAGTAAAATTGAGTGACTGTCCAATAGGTTCTCCTAAAATTCAATTAATGATGACGGATGCAACCGGCCATGTTGTTAATGAAATATACGATACTCGAAATTTCGATGGCTCATTTGATATAAAAATTGATAAATCAAATAATCTCAAGCCCGGTATCTATATTATTACCGCTTCTACAGGCGAGAATCATTTCTCGGAAAAAATAATAATCAATTGAATAACGGTTTCCTACAAAGAAGGTTGTTAAAGACAATTGTAACCGGTCAGCCTGAATAATTTATGTCGCAGACGGCCCTGTGAATTAACTAAATGCATTCAGCGAACTTCTTTAAACAAGAGAATTAGCGATCAATTTTAAATCTGGTCGAGATATTTAATGGGGGTTTTCACTATTGGAGTAGGTCAAAGCAGCAAGTATCAATTTCATGCGTATGCCGCTTTTTTCAGTTGATTTACTCAAATCAAATAAACTATAGAGTCGTTTCAAAGAAGACCGCTCGCCATCATAACTTAGAAAGACAATTTCGACGGGCTGCCCCCCTCAAAAATGTGAATGGAGAAAATTCAGATCCGAACACTCTAGAAAATAAAGTAGGGCAAAATCACAACGATAAAATCATGAAAAAAATAATTTATTTGGCGGTTGTTTCATTTGGAGTCTTGCTGTTTTTTCCAAACTCATTCCCATAAAGCATTTCTTTTATACTTTGGTGTGTATGCTCTTGCTTTACCCCGTTTAGGAAGAAGTTAGATCGATATTCCACCAAAGCTTCAACCTTACAGTTCTCTAGATTAACAGCCCTGGCGTCAATCCAGCCTGGACCATATTCTGCTTTTTTCAAAAAGACCACATAAGCAACTTTACAGTTTTTTAATGTCGAATTAATTATTTCCACGTGCGAATCATCTTTACTATTAATCGCTAGTTCGCAATTCTCAATTTTTAAATTCATGCATTTCAACATGCTTCTTTCTCCTCCACTAATTGCTTTGTCAGCAATTCCATTCATTTGCAGGCTATACAATCCCATTTGGCTTCCCGAAAAGTCAAGCGCATCGTTACCAATTGAGTCGAAACTTACATTGCGCACCGTACCAAAAACAAAATCTCCATCAAATGCATCGGCATTCGTATTTTTAAAACTAGAATTCTGAAGGCTTACATCAGACCTAAATACATTTAGATAATCGTCCCCTCTCAAGTTGTTTTCGAAAGACACATATTCTATATCTACATCTGATTGATAAAAGGTAATTGCAGAAGGGAGCTTCCAATATTGTAATTCAAAATTGCTCAGCTTATTGAAGGCCACATGCATCAATTTTGATCTTACGGGGCTATTAATGACTAATATTCCGTTGCCTCCTTCGCCAGTAATTTGAATTAACTCGTTTTCATTTCCAATCATTTGAATTCCACCGTAGCAAATAATCGAGGCTTCATTTTTCAAGGTGATCTTGGCTCCTGCTTTGATAATTAACTGTTGATTTGGCCCAACAGTTAAGTTTTCAGAAATTACATGTTGACCCTTGGGTATTTCAACAAAATCTGGACGCCTTTTAATGAATGGAAAATTCTCACAATTTGGTTTTCTTGTTTTAATAATTTCACTAACATTCTTTGGGTCTTGGAAACTCCAGCGATAAGGAGTTGACTCAAATGTTTTTGTTGTTCCCGGGATAGTATATACTACACTTAGACGTTTGTCAAATTTTTTCTTCTTTAACAATTCAGAAGGTATTGTAAATTTCTCCTTAACCGAATGTGACTGTATGCCAGGAATACTTGATGCCTGTATAATCGGAAGGCTACGATTGTGAATTATTAAGGAGTCCTTATATTTAAGGCCGATAAATTGCAAAGGAGCGTAGTGAGTGTTATTAAACTCTATTTCTAGCTCATTTTTCACCGTATCTTTACCGATAATGTATGCTTCCAAGGCGTGTTTTGGTGTTATAAATTTGCGTATAAATGCCGCATTCTTTTTAACCAACTGATCGCCAGAGAAAGAATAATCAGATTTGTTTAATCGAATCTTTGATAAATTTTGCACCAATACTTCTTCAATAGATTCGTTCATTGTTTGAATCTCATTATCATTAGAAACTTCTTCTAACGCTTTAAAATAGGCCTTTTGAAAAATTTCGTCAGCGAATAATTGGTCGTGCCAGGTAGGATAATTTTTTGCCTCACGGGCTTGATTGATCCATCTCCTTTCGCCTAACAGGTACCTTAAGCCTACAATCGATTGATGACCAATGCTTTTAATAATCGAATTATCGTATCCGATAGGCTCAATCCTTGATATTATTGGATTATAATAGAACTTTATATTGTCAATGAAGGCTCCGTGTGGGTGCCCCGTCAAATCCGTTATTGCAAAATATTTTGCTAATTGATCGACATTAAACACCTCGTCTAGAGTGTACTCCCCCTTGGCATATCCTATAACTAAATCTTTTGCAACCAGGAATTGCTCAAATCTTGGGTTTCCTAGCTCTTTTTTACCCAAATTAAATGGCTCGATTGGCGACCCTTGAAAATAGTTTGAATTCAGTCCCGGCCAATAAGGCCAATACTTTGATGTATTGAACCTAAAGGTAATTCCCTCGCGGAGTCCATTATTTTCAATAAGTCTCTTATCAAAATATTCTTCAATTGCATATACTCCCGCATCTTGACCATTAATAAAAGTCCTTACAAATTTGTATCGTAAATTCATAAGGCCAAAATGGTGAAGTAATTCATGAAAGTACCATTCATTTAAATTGCCTCTTGTATGAGGTTGTTGAAAATTGAATACTTTAATTCCATTTATTGCCCTGCCTTTCTTGACCTTTACCCTAAACGACCATTTAAAGGCGTGCTCCCAATGATCTTTTCTGTCACCTTTAAGACGAACTTCTACTCGAAAAGTGTCTCTATTGTAGACTAATTCGCTCAAAACCTTGTCTCTATAATCTTTCGTTAACAGGTCGTTTTTCAACGCTTCTAGTCTGTTTTTTTTTAGTAGATTATATGCACTGTCAGCAATGCAAAGATGAACAGTGTCCAGTTTTATCTCCTGTATCGGTGGTACGATCCGACCTTTTGATTCAATAGGCTGCTCTGCTGGTTTTAGCCAATGTCTATATTTAAAGGAGAGGGCTCCCAGAATAAAACAGAGGATTGCCACCAATCCTAAATAAACCAATCTTTTCATTAAATCTTTTTTTCAGAAACATACAGCCGCAAGTAATGAAAGACATTCTAGCTTACTGTTAAAATGAAAATATTCCGCTAAAATACCATTTATAGTCAATCTACAACTTGAAAAGTTGGGGGAACTATGTGGCTTTGGCAAAATCGTTATAAATAACAAGGGGTCCTGCAAAGAAGGATGCCACAGACCCTTATAATAAGCGTCTCAAAAATAATTTGTGTCGCAGGAGGGCGGGGTATAAATGGGGTGGGTATCCTGACGGATTTATGCAACCATTTTTGAGTTATTTAATTGAGGGGGTGAGATTACATGAGGTGGGGTGTTTTAATCTATCAAGCCGGAAGTGTTCAGCCATTCCCAGGAGAAAAAGTTGCCATTTCAAATAAAATACTGAGACTTACTCTCGCCTTATTTCTGGGCATTAACGGTAACGAGAAAGATAATCATACCGTAATTACGTAGTTGGGTAATGCACCAGATATAGACTGGGTTGCTACCAGACCTAATTACATGTTGGGCAGCGCCCAATCTAAGATTAATTTAATCGCGTCGGTTAATCAGTTGCCTCCTTATAACAGTTTTATCTTGAGCTTTATAGCTGTAGGCCGTTGGCACGTTTCGCTATTGGATAAACCTGAGCTAATTCATAAATACCCGTCGCCAATGAAGGCTTGATTGATTGTATTTGGGCTTCTAGATGGCTTGCGGCTGTACGGCAAAAGAAAATAAACTTGTTTTTACTTTAATGCATGCATTTGAAAAATACAAATCCATGAATTTCAAAAAATCATGTTTCGCCTTTTTTTTATTTACAGCAATCATCTTCATTGGCTGTAAAAATAAAACGGAACCTGCCAAGGATGAAAACAACCGACACGGTCTTGAATTGAACGAAGCTAAAAAATGGGAAGTCGTAGGTAATATGCTTTCTCATATTCGTTTAATGAGCAAAAATGTGTCCGATTTTCAGTCTGACGAAGATCGTAATTACGCTTTGTTAGCTGAAAACCTGCATACCAATGTTGATTCGTTGATCTCGAATTGTACCATGACAGGAAAAGCACATAAGGAACTTCATAAATGGTTGATGCCTCATATTCAATTCATAGACGACCTAGCTGCAGCACCAAATGATGTTAAAGCGAAGGCGGCTATTAAGTCAATCCAAAATTCTTTGAAAAATTTCAATCAGTATTTTGAATAGAACAGACTGGATCTATTCATTTCATTACTAGCCCCGAGTATTGGTTTTAGGGGTGACAAAGTATAATAGGATGATGTAGGTCTTGCATAATTAAGTCGGTAATACAATTAATTTAAAAAGAAGAAAGCTGGTCTTTTTCCAAAAAAACCTCTTTTTTATTCCTTTTTTATCGTTTTTTTCTCTTTTTTATGCGTTTTTGGCTCCTGTCTGTATACTAGAAAACCGCGTCCCTAAATAATTAAAATGCTCTTGAAAACTGCGGTTTTAGTACTTTCGTACTGACATGAGGGAAATTGCAGTACAAAGTCCTGCCCAATCAAAAGAAATCTTCGACTATTTAAAAGCTGGGCCCATCCTTTTAGATTTAGGTTGTGTTTATGCACTAATTGCTTTACCAACTTCGAGTGGGAAATTGGGTTTGGACACCTTAAAAATTCGCCTTCCTGGCAAAAATTACGGATCGATGATTTCAGATTTTGCACTTTTCATAAAGGAATCTGACTTAGATGAAGCCGTCAAAAGCACTTTGCTTTCGCCGCAGAATCAAAACAGACTTGAGGGCTGTTTTATACGTTTACCTTGGAAGCAATCAGAGGCATTAAATACATTCACTAAAAATGGCACCCACCAAGGACTTATAGTACCAGAGCCCATTCGTTCATTCTGCCAAAACATGGAATCCCATTTTCTAGAAGACAAATTGAACCACAGCGGTTTTCGTCGCTTAATTTGCACCAGCGCGAACATAAGCGGAGCTCCCTCTGGCTCAATTACTAGCCTGGACCGCGTAAGAATTTTCGGAAAGGAAAGAGAGGTGTCCTTATTGGTGAGGTTTAAACTTGAGGCAAATGAAGAAAGAGGCTCGTTTCCTATTTTTTCAATTGACAAAGAAGGCTATACAATCGAACGAAAAGGCCCTAAATTTTTGCAGTTTGAAAACCAATTAATGTCATTGGGGCTTTCAGAGGTTGTTCAGTAACGAAATTAATTCCTGATAATTATCGCCGTGTTCTATGTTCATGATAAACTTGCTCGCTTTAATGGCTTCGTTTTTAGACCATTTTTGTTGAGTACAGCGTATAAATTTATTGAGTAGCTGTTCTTCTGTAGCTGGCCTTTTCCAATGCCCGGGCCACGAGTCACTTGTGCTTCTTCGACCGTCATTTGTTTTAATGATTACACTCATCTTTCCAAAATCTGCCGGGATATCTCTACTCATTTTTAAATTCGTCCTGAACAAAATATGTTGCACCTCTTTGGACCTAAGCTTTGATTCCGAGAAACTATCATCATCTATTCTTCCGTCCAAAATGGCTAAAGCCACATTGTATTGAAAACTAAATCTTGCCTCGTCAGAATCTTTTGGAAATGGGCGATTACAATACTTGAACACGGGCGTTATTATAGTAATATCCTTTGGGATAATCCCCTCAGAATAATGTTTGAGCCCTGCGTCGATGGCAATTTGCATCGCTGTGTGTGCGGGCCATTTCTTAAATGCAAACCCAGGGTTTGTGAAACAGTCTAATTGCTGCATCCCGGTAATAAGTTGATTAAAATCAAATTCTTCTCCACCAAAAACATTGGCCCAGCCACTTGGGCCTTCTATTCCATTATTACAGGCCGTTAAGCCGTTATTAATCAAAAATGCACTCTCTAATCCCGACCTGGCAGCGGCTCCACAATGAGTGGCCTTCGTCATGGTTCCAATATTAACCGATAGGCCGGAAGATCTGCTCGCAGCATGGCCAATTGCCATTTCTTTTTTCTCATTATTCATATCCAACAAGATGGAAGAAGCCATCGCACTGCCCATTGGCCCCACAGTTCCTGGCGGGTGAAAACCGTGGCGATCAAAAGGAAAATGATTCTCCTTTTGTGCTGCGATGACATCAGAAGCTACCGCTGCTTTTCTTAAATCAGCCTCTAATTGTATTCCGGCAACAAATGCCTTTAAAAACAATTCACCGCTACCTTCGCCGCTCTGTGCTAATGCAATCAGTGGAGCCAACACTGGAGATACGGCATGCGTTGGAGGTAAAAACATAGGTTCGAAGTCCATGCTGTGTATTGCGCAGCCATAGATAAATGCCGCATCTGTTTTAGAAAGTTTAAGCGAACCACCCAAAAGCTGAACACCTTGAACCGTTTCGTTTTGAGCAAAATATTTCTTTAATAAATCAATTGTTTCATGCTGCAGGCCTAAAATCAGTACTCCCAATCCGTCCCGCATTATTTTTTTTGCACTTAAAAGTGCAGCTGGGTCAATTTGATTAAGCTGAATCCTTTCCGCTATTTGTACAACTTCTTTTGTGGTGTTTGCTGAGGAAATGGCCAGCATTTCCGCATTCTTTAGGCGCATAAGTGTTCTTAATTTAATTTTAGAATAGGGCTAGTGGGGTTGGCTTTTTGGAAATTGTAACAATCCAAAACGAACTTACTGAAAAGTCGGTGCACGTCTCTACTTGACACCTCAAAATGATTCTTAGAGTACCTCTTTTCGTTCATTGTTGACTTTTTAAGTTTTGATGAATTTTTGACTAATTGACACGGTGCCATCGGTGACATTTAGGAAATATAATCCACTTTTTAATTCCGACAGGTCTTTATCAAAATAGCCACGGGGTTTCGCACTTTTAGGAATTATCCAGGTGTCTATAACGGCTCCCTTACTATCAAAAATGACAGCGGTCAACGGCTCTTTGATTGCCGACTCAATTCCTAATCTCAAATAACCAACTACCGGGTTTGGAAAAATATTAATTGTCGGATACGCTTCTTCAAGATTAATAGAAAGCGCTTCCGATATTGTAACGTATTTAATTCCTGAAGATCCTCCCTCAGCCCATACGACATGAAATTTTCCATTACCACGGCAAATGTCTGGCTTGGTTTGCGCGCCAGATGCGTTCGTTACATTGATGGTATTCGCAGAGTCCAACCCCAGAGATCCGCTGGTAGACCAATTAAAAAACACCTCTGGATCGCCACTATTCGCCTCCCAAACGACGCCAAGATTCCCGTTTACATAAGAAACTTGTGGGTAATTAGGGTTGTTCCCTGTACCAGTCGATAGCTCTATGCTGTGCAAAGCACTGTCTGTTGCTAAATTGTATTCGTTTAAAAAAACCTTGGCTTCCCCGATCACTTCAGACTTATAGACAGAAATTGCTGTGTCTAATCCCGTAAAAATAGCGTCTGGTCCTGTACTCGGACAAGAAAACGTATTCCAAAGATGATTATCAACAGAAATTACATTCGAAAAAGTAGCGCCTCTGTCCATAGAAATCACCGCTTTGATGTCTCTGATGTTTGAAGCATTGTTTCTGAAATAGATCATCACATATTTATTATTGACAATAATTTCGGGCTGACAACAATCGCAAGCTTCGTCCCCTAATAAGGCTCCTGCGTCAACATTCGGCTCAAAGGTTAACCCACCATCAACAGATCTGGCAACCACGTATTGAGGATTAAGACCAGCTGCATCGTGATCCATGAAGGTAACAAAGACCGTGTCATTAAATACGGCAATGTCTGGGTATTGCGGAAAGCCGTTGGCCAAATTATCAACACGAACAGTGTCACCAAAACTGTCTCCGTTATCTGTCGATTTAACTAAATAAATATGCCCCATTGAGTAACCATTCGCTTTAAAAACCACATACACGTTATCGTTCCATGCCGCTAGATCTGGCCCACTCCAAGTGTACGATTGAACTAAAAATCCTGAGGGATTAAGCTGAATTGGCGCGTTGAAATCTGAGCCCCCGTCGTGTTTAGCGAAATACAAGTTCTTTAGGGTTGAGCTTGTCCATATTACAGCGGGAACAGCGTCATTTGTCATGGTTATTTGAGGGTGGTAATTTCCATACGCAGAAGGAATTGAAATAGGGCTAGACACCGACATTGTTTGGGAAAGTGCAGGCGTGTATGAAGCGCAAAAAGCCAATAAAAATAATGTGCTCGATAGTGTCCGTATTGCTTCCTTCATTCTTGTCTGCAATTATATTTCCAGCGCCATCAGGGTAATGTCGTCCGTTTGTTCTTGCTTGCCCATCCAATCATGTAGCTCTTTTTCAAGTAGGTTTTTCTGGTCTTCGATGGCAAGTTGGTGAGATGACAGCAGGGTGTTTCTAAGTCGCAGTCGGTTGTACTTTTTATCTTTTTCTCCACCGAACTGATCGGTGTAGCCATCTGAAAACAAGAAAACTCTATCGGACTTAACAATTGAAATTGTCTGTTCTGTAAAAACATGATTTCTATTCGAGGCGCCTATGGAATAAATATCTCCTTTTAGCTCATAAAGCGCTCTTTTCCCATCTGAATTGTGCTTGATCAACAAGTCGCCCTCTTCCAGCTTTTGTTCGGTAATGATATATAGAGGCCTTGCAGCTCCGGAAAAAGAGAGTGTTTGTTGATTTTTATCAATCATGCACATAGCAATGTCCATTCCGTCTCTTATTGGAGCTTCATTGTTGTGAGAAAGCATGAAGTCATAAATCATACCATTAACCATGGTGAGCAAATTACCCGGAGAAATGTCTTTATTAATGGCTGCAACCGCATTTAATTTTTCATAGCAGACCATGCTAAGCATTGCTCCTGGCACCCCATGCCCCGTGCAATCAGCGACTGCCAAGTGTGAGTGACTATTGCCCTCATTCATCCAAAAGAAATCGCCGGACACCACGTCTCTGGGCATGTATATTTTGAAATTCTTTTGAAAAACCTTTCGGATTTCGTCGTCTTTAGGAAGAATTACATTTTGTATGTTTTTAGCATTGTTAATGCTGTCTTTAAGGTTCTTATTGTCGCTCTTAATGGACTTAACTCGCTCGAGCCTCATAGCGACCGTGTCTATCAGTTCCTGGTTACTAAATGGCTTAATTAAGTAGTCATCCGCGCCAAGGCCAAGGCCTTTTCTAAAATCATGGTTGGACGACTTAGCGGATAGAAATATAAATGGAATCATCGCCATTTTATCATTACTTCTTATTCGTTTTGCAACTTCATACCCGTCCAGTTCAGGCATCATGATATCACAAATAATCAGATCAGGACTTTGCTGTTCAGCAGACTCAATACCCTCAAGGCCATTCTTGGCAATAATCACCTCGTAATCACAAAAAACCAACAACTCGGAAAGTGTTTCTCTGATGTTTTTTTCATCATCAATCACCAGTATTTTCTTTTGATTACTCATCATAGGATTTGTCTCGTCTCTATTAATTCGCTTGCAAAGCCAGCAAAACCGCTTCTTTTTTACGAGCAGAAACAGCTACGTTGCTCCCGTCAGTTAACACCAAATAGCCCCCCTTTCCTCGGACATAAGTATCTACACAATTCATATTCACAATAAATGACTTGTGCACCCGCATAAACCCCGATCGTTCGAGCTCTTCTTCAAATTCTTTCATTGGCTTTGAGACCAATATTTTTTCACCATTTGCTAAATAAAAATTACAATAGGCCCTCTCAGCCTCGCACTTAACCACCTCTGAAAGTTTAACAAATCTAATCCCCTCTCCCACCGGAATGCCAATCTTTTCATTTACTGCAACATTATTCAACCGATTGGGCGCTCCGGTTGTAGCTTCTTTGTTGTTTGACGAGTAATTTATTAGTGCTCTTCGTTTTTTCAACCTCATTTCGATTGATGCCAAGAGATCTGTACTTACAAATGGTTTTAAAATGTAGTCGTCAGCACCCAACTTAAGCCCTTGTTTGATGTCTTCAAGCTGCACCCGGGCCGTTAAGAACAGGAAGGCTGGCATCAGCTCTTCTGACATTCTTTTATTAATGGAGCTCAGGACTTCATAGCCATTCATTTTCGGCATGTTGATATCACAAATAACCAAATGTGGATTGAATTCTAAAATAGAATTGAACCCATCTAGCCCGTCCTTCGCGGTCGAGACAGCGTATCCGTTAATCTCCAGCAAGTCCGACAGCGTCATACGTAATCCTGGCTCATCTTCAATCACCAGTATTTTGTTTTGTTCTTCCATGGTTCACTAAATTAATTTATTCGCAATATTTCAGCTAATTTCAAGTGTTTAATTTTCTAAGTGCGCTTCTGTGGAGGTAGGCTTGTGTTCGTAGTGGTCAATTAATTGTAAAGGGAGCTCCACAGTCACTGTTGTTCCTTTATTCTCAATACTCTGCAAATGAATACTGCCGCCGTTTAATTCTACATATTCTTTTGCTATGGCCAATCCTAAACCTGTTCCGGGTGCTGGCCCTACATTTTCTGCCCGGTAAAAGGGTTGAAAGAGCTTTTCTACATCAGCTTCGGGAATTCCAATCCCTTTGTCCTCAACAGACACAACTATGCGGTCTGATTCAAATGCTAACACCACAAAAGGATTGCTTTCTTGTGAATATTTAAACGCATTAGAAATTACGTTTTCAAACACATGCCGAATTAGTTTTTCATCAAGAAAGGCTGTTTTTTTCTCTCCAACAATTTCTAGCTTCAAATGCCTTCCTTCAGGATAAATAATATCCGATTGAACCTTTATGTCGCTCAACATTAATACTAGGTCAACCTCCTTGGGATTAGGTTGTAAATAGCTTGAGCCAATCTTTCCCAGAATTAGCACGTCATCCATTAATTGGGTCATTCTGGAAATTTCTGAAGTGATTCGTTCTGATGATCTTAACAAATTCTCCTTCAATGTTGACTCAGACTCCTTTTGAATCACCATGTTTAGGAGCTCACTGTTCGATTGAATGATTGATAATGGTGTTCTGAATTGGTGTGAGGCCATGGATATGAAATGACTTTTTAGATCACTTAAACCTCTCTCTTTGTTCAGCGATAATTCCAGTTGGTGCTGCAAATCCTTTTCGTCGGTTATGTCAAAACTAACAACAACATATTTATCTATCTCTCTGCTAACCTTAAAGAAAGGGACAACGGATACGATTAGCCAGACATCCTTGTTTTGTTCCGTTTTAACAACAAGTTCTCCTCGCCAGGTTTTCCCAGATTTAATATCTTCCCAAATGCCCGCCGAAGCGTCTTCCTCTTGGCTCGTTGAAATCAAGTCGGTAAATGTTGATCCCAAAATATCCGATTCATTAAACCCAAGAACCTTACAAAAATGTTCGTTTGAATACGTAATTATACCTTCCGTATTAAACTCAGAAACCATAGCAACCTGATTTAAAGTGTCCATTCTGTAATACAATTCATTTTCAGAATTCAGCAAGTCCTCGGTCTTCTTTTTAATCTCCTGTTCAAGTTCTTTTGTGAAATTTTCTTTTAAAAGTTCGCTTTCTACCTGGCTTGTTTTGTCTCTAATCGTGCCAAACAACATCACCGAATCATTCTCTCTTTTTATTCTTGCATGCAGCTCAATGAATTGTGGCCGTTTTTCCGTAGTATGCAACTTATACTCTACTACTTTCTCTCCCCCCACCTCCAAAAGATTCAAAAGTGCCGATCTAATCTCGTTTACTGATTTTGGGTGTACCGTTGAATAAAATGCTTCGCCAGTTTTGACCCGATTGCAGATTTTACGATTCGCGTAGTTATCAAAAAACTCGTTAACCCCATAAATTTTATCTGATTCCGTATCCCACTCAAAACTTGCAAGTTTTGCTACCTGCTGCGCTTCCTTTAGGGATTGACTTCTCTTTTCAACCAGTTGCTCTAGGTTAACGAGAATCTGCTCATTGTTGTTTTTTTCCTTAATTAGGGTGTCTCTTAATGCGCTAATAGAAGTTGCAAGCGCGCTGACTTCTACACTCGAAAACCGAGAAGTTATAACCTGTGTCTTGTACTGTTTATTGATTAGTGCATTGGTGGTTCTTCTCAGCATTTTTAGTGGAGAAGACAAGAATCTCGCCAAGAAATAAAAGGCTAAAGAAATTACAAAGAAAATGACCGCAAGAAACAGATATACTTTTTTATTGAGGTCCCAAACTTGGTTATTGACTTGTTTAGATGAGGCAGACACAAGGATTCGCCCTTTAAAAACCTCAGTATTAAAATCAGCATCACCAAAAACATACTCTTCATTATTCTCGGATAAGCCCGAAATTGTGTCTGAAAAAAATCGTTCTAAGAATATGTCCTTCTTGCCGTTTTCTTCTTCTACTTCAATAGCAATGTAATCCACGTCGTCTTCTCGGCCAGCCCACTCTAGTGTTTTCTGAATTCCCTCAAGACTCTTGGTTTCATCCCCAATTGTGAAATTAAGCTCAACACCCAAAGCAACCGTCTTAGCTATATTTGCTAGTTGTGTTTTTTTGTTGGCAATCATCATGTCCTTTTGGCTTTCTGGATAATAAAACGCAATAACAGAAGCCATCATAAATACAGATAACGTAAAGGGGAGCCAAATTCTAAATGTCAGTGATTTCCACATTCTTTTATTGACTTAATGTTATTACGAATTTTTCTGGGACGGCGACTTTTTTGGAAACAAATCCAATAGACCCTTCGTTTTTAGAAATGAAATCAACAATCTCATCATCAGAATCGAAAAAATTAGGCGCATTAAATCGCCCTTGAAAAACCAGTGATAGCCAAAATTTTTTGACACCATAAAAAGATTTGTCGTAAATAATTCTAGAAACTTCTTCGGCATTTATATGCTTAGAAGACGGCAAGGCAATAATCACATCAATATTTTTGTCCCAACTGTAGTACTTCCCTTTAAATCGCTGCCTTAATTCAGAAATGTTTAATTCCGTTAGGCCCGTTACATTTGCAACAATTTGATACTCGTTCGAATAGTCTGCCTCTTGCGCAGTCGCTTTTCCGCAGGTTATAAGCAAAAATGAAAAACTCAAATAAAATACAATTCTAAAATCCATATGCCAGTTGTATTTTATATTCCAACCTCGTACTGGTGGAACTCATGTGCGACAAATCACTATATGAATATTCAACCTGTGCCTTCAAATTGATCATTGGTGTGAATTCGTGTTTATAACCTACAAAATATTTGATCCTGAATTGCTCCCGATTAAGTTGGTCTTTAGCCTCTACAGATAAAAAATCAAATCCAAGAAATGGAATGTACCTTTCTTTAATTGGCACACCTAAATAGATGTAGTTTGAAAAGTTTTGTGCAATTCCAATTGAGTCCACACAGGTTATATTCATTGAAAATTCATCTAGGATGTGTAATTTTTTTCCAAAATTAGCGAATGAAAAATTAACCAGCTTAAAATTAAGATCATCTAACACCACATTAGAGGCGTGAGAATGATTGTGACCAGATAAATCGACATTGTTGTAGTCTTCGTTAAATAAGGCGAATCCGATTCTCATCTGATCTTTTGGTTTGATGTGCGCAGCGACAGTAATTGAGGGCCTAATTTCATTGCCAACCAGCTGGCCAGTCATTGTCGTGTTGCCAAGGACAACATCGTAGCCAAAATTTAAACCTCCTAGGTTTTGTCCTTGGATCCTAACTCCCAGCACATGCACAGGAGTAAAATAACTAAAGCTTAAGGGCCTAGCTATTGTAGGAAAAAATAATCTACCATGATGATATACATCGTTCCAATAACTAACTGGCGTGTGCATTCTACCTACAATAATGCTGTGGTTTTTATAATATTGGAATTTTAGTCTGGCTCTTTCAATGCCTGTTCCAAATCCGGTTGAAGAAGATGGAGATGGTTTGATTACAATTTCACCTAAAAAAGAAATTTTACTTGTGAGTCTTGAGGTGATAAAAAGGTCGTGTTCACCGATATTTAGAAATGACATAAAGCTGCCTTCGACATAAGAATTATAATCCATGTGCCCATAGCCATTAATTGCTGTTCTTTGTTTTTGCGTGAGCCCAACCAAAGGGCACGCCATCATAAAAAACAACAATATCTTTACTCTTTTTTTAATCATATAGCAATTTTTACGAGAGGCGTTTGAGGAAAAGAATAGGGGGTAGATTTTGACATTTTTTTCGCTTTTTTAACTGGGTGGGGAATGCTAATTATAACTTTTGTTCCGGCTTTTTCCTTGCTCTCAATTTCTATGTATCCACCGAGCATTTCAATAAACTCCTTGGCGATATTAAGGCCAAGGCCTGCACCTCTATACTTTGTAACATTATCAGCTCGATAAAAAGGTTGAAAAATCTTTTTTTGATCCGTTTCTGGTATTCCAATGCCCGAATCTTCAACAGAGATTGTTGTTCTGTCTTTTTCCAATTTCACCGACATTTTAGGGCTTTCAGCTTGAGAATATTTAAACGCATTTGAAACAACATTAATAATCGCGTGTTGTAAAAGCTGCCTATCAAGATTCGCGCTTTCAGCATTTCCACTGATTTCCAAATCCAAACCTCTTCCGTCCTTCTGTAGTTTATTGGTTTGCGTCTGAATTTCTTTCAGTATATCAACAAGGTTGGCTGGGTTGCATTCTGGCTTGAAATACCCTGAACCTATTCTTTCTAGAATCAAAACTTTGTCCATCAAAGTGGTCATGTAATCAATCTCATTTATAATTCGCTTTTCAAATTTAATCCGGGAAGAAGGTGTTTTTTCGGCGGAACTAGATAGCGCTATCAACTCAACATTCGATTGTATGATTGATAGTGGCGTTCTAAATTCGTGTGAAGCCTGTTTCACAAAATTTAATCTCATAGTACTCAATTCTTGCTCTGCCTTTAGCATCTTTTCAAGATGATTTTGGTAATTCGGCATCTCCGTAATGCCAAAAACAACACTGGCCGACCCTGCCATTTGATTAGCACCGTCATATAGCGGAAAACTTGAGGCGTAATAACGCTCCTTGTTACCATTTTTATGCAATAATTCGTGTTCGGATATACTCGATTTACAGTCTTTCGCATTGCTCATCGAACCTTTGAGCACATCACAAATATTCTGACCAATTAATTCGGATGCAGAGTAGCCGGTTTGTTTACAAAACTCCGAATTTGCTGTCTTGATTTTTCCCCGCTTATCCGATGTTAGAGCACCAAATTTAAAGTTTTCAAAAATCTTCACACAATCAAAATCACCACCAAGTGTTTTTTTGAGCAGTACTTTTTCATTGGTCTCCTCCAAAAACTTTAAATTATTTCGAATTTCTGATGCTCTGCTTATTTTTTTTTCGACTAGCATTCTAGGTATTTCAAGGGCGATTATCAAAACCAAGGTCGTTAATCCTATTATTAGCCACAAAAGCATTCGCTTTGCTGCTATGGTTTCGTACAGTTCTGGTGATAAAAAAGACGACTGAATGAAATTGTAATCTAATATTATCCCAAAAAACGCAATTGTTGAAAGCACAGCAAACAGCCTAAACGGTCTGCTCGTTGCTGTTACTTTTATATCTAACTTAAATAAGTTATTCATTGCTGGCGTAATCACTTATTTCGTTGACAAAACCCTTCTGGTGTGGCGTTGGCGCTGGCTTTTCATTTGCCTTTTTTTTATTAGGTAGCACTACGGTGACGTCCGTTCCCTTATTTATTTCACTGACAATATTGATTGAGCCTCCGTTTAGCTCTATGTACTGTTTGGCAATTACCAATCCTAGCCCAGTCCCCTGTATATCTGTTGCATTTTCCCCTCTGTAAAATGGTTGAAATAACTTTTGCAAATCCTGCTGTGTAATCCCTATTCCTTTGTCAGAAATCACCACTTTCGTTTCTTCCGGTTTAAAATTGACAACTATTGAAGGGTTGCTAGTCGATGAATATTTGAAGGCGTTGGATATCAGGTTTTCAACAACGTGACGGATTAGCTGTTCATCAATCATTAAATCTACCGCTGTGCCAATGATTTCTTTTTCCAAAACCCTACCGTCACTTTGGATAGCATTGTTCTGTGCTTGGATTTCATTTACAATTTCCAAAAGACTGGTAGGCTTTCGGTCAGCCTCTAAATGACCTGCGCCGAGTTTACCAAGTATCAATACGTCGTCCATTAGTTGAGTCATCCGACTTATCTCTCCAGTAATTCTATGTGATGACTTCTGTAGTTTTAATTTCAACTTGTCATTATCTGATTGCTGAATAATCATGGTAAGCAGCTCGCTGTTAGACTGTATAATGGCCAGGGGCGTTCTGAATTGATGCGATGCCATAGCTACAAAGTGGCTTTTGAGCTCGCCTAATTCCTTTTCCTTATCAAGAGATTTTGAAAGCATTTGCTGAAGCTCTTTCTCAGCAGTTACATCAAAACTCACCGCAACATACTTTTCTATTTCTCCTTGTAGATTAAAAAACGGCACAATGGTCTGATGCAACCAATAATTCACACCGTCTTGTGTTGAATTAACAATTTCGCCCTTCCACACTTTGCCATTTTCTATCTCATTCCATACATGAAGGATTAATTCAGTGTCTTGGTTTTTAGAGTATAAATCGGCAAAATGCGTTCCCATTAAATCCGGTAGCGAAAAACCAGAAACATTACAAAAAATATCATTGGCATAAGTAATTAAACCGTCTGTGTCAATTGTTGATACCAATGCAATTTGATTAAGCGTTTCTACCTGCCTGCCCAGCTCATTTTGAGATATTTCCAGTTTAGAAGTTCGATCTTTAACCTGCAGCTCTAACTCTTTAGTGAACTTTTCTTTAAGCTGCTCAGACGCTGCCTCTTCTGTCCGATCTCTTAAAATTCCGAAGTACCTTATTGGTTCGCCATTTTCATTTAATTCAACGTTGGCTTGCATTTCTATAAATGCCGCCTTTTTACTTTTTGTTCTTAATTTAAACTCGAGGGATTGATTTTTTTTGTTTTTAAAAAAAACATTCAGCTGTTTTTTAAATTGTTTTACATCGTCTTGGTGCACTATTTCCAAAAGTGCCTGTTCAGGGACCTTACGTTCATCAAGTTTCAATTTATAGTTCTCCAAGAACTTTTCAGGGCCATGAATGATCTCATCATTCACATTCCATTCCCATCGAGTAATTTTAGCAATTGCTTGCGCCTCTTTTAAAAGTGTTTCACTTTTTAGAATTACTTCCTCCGCTTTCTTAGACTCAGTAATGTCGCGCATTATGACGCCAAAGGAAGACATTCCGCCTTCATTCGCTTTTACAGGAAAAGCGGAAACGTGCACATCTATTAGCTTTCCGCTCTTGTGTTTGCGAATTGTTTCGTAACTATAGCTTTCGCCCGCAAGAAGCTTTGACATAACCAAGACTTGCTCATTCGTGCTCTCTTGATTATTAACAGTCAATTCAGCAATGCCCGTGTTCTTAGACTCTTCCTGTGTAAATCCTAATAGCTTTTCAGCCCCTTTATTCCAACTTGTAATAATGCCGTCCGCATTCGCAGTATATATTGCATCACTAGAAGAAGAAATAATGAGGGCTTTTTCTTGGTTAAGAAACTCCAACTTTCTTCTGGTTGAAAGGTCTCGATACACACCGGTTACATATGCAATCTTGCCATTTTCAAACTGAGGATTGGCAATCGCTTCACAAGTAAGTTTTTCTCCTGATTTCGTTTTGAATGCCATCTCGGTTGGGGCAAGAACTTCGCCTGGTGTTGCATTTAAAGCCCTATTAAAAGCATTGAGGCAATGATCAATGTTGTCTGGGTGTATGTAGTTAAATAGCATCGAACCCATCACCTCTTCACGGTCATAACCCATGTTTTTAAGCCAGGCCTTATTGACAAAAAGTATTTTTCCGTCAGTGTCAATAGAGTGAATAATATCCGATCCACTATTGACAATCTTATCAAACTGTTCTTGCTGTTGTAAGAGCTTTTGCTCTACTTTTTTTCTTGCGTCTATGTTAGTAGCAAAAATGAGTGCGTAATCGTTGTTTTGAATTCTTACAGGCGACAGCCTAAAAGAAAACCAACCTTTTTCGTGAAAAAAGCTAACGCAAAAGATTTCACATTCCTGTTTTTCCCCTTCAAGCGCAAGCAAAATATCACTAGAAAGGAGCCTCATCTCTGGTCCAACGTTTAAAACATCATTCAGCTGTTTTCCAATAATTGAAGCGCTCCCTTTGAGCTCCAATCTATTAGAATATGCAATGCTTAAGTCCCTGTTTAATGCTAAGATAATGTCAGGTGAGTTCTCATTAATGGCGTTCAATGTTTTCTCACTTTCCACAGTAGCCTGCTTATTTAACGCATTGTTTATGGCCGTTGAAGACTGGTTGGCAATTCTTAAAATTCTTTCTACCTCTTCTTCGCTTGTTATTCTACTGGCAGAAAAGGCGAGGAGACCAATCGTTTTAGTCGCAGACACCAGAGGAACCAGCCCAATCGTAATAACATTCAGTTTGCTGAAATTATCGACGACTGCTTTTTTTAGCTCCGAATCATCAAAATGATCTTGCAGTATTTTCTTAATCGCACTTACATCCGAAGTAATGATCGGTTGGCCAGCTAAAATTGCCTTCCTCAAGGTAGAATTTGGATCACTAATGGAGGGCGTAACTCGTGAAATATCTATATTGAGCAGCTTTTGGCGCTCCTCTAAAATGCTTTTATCAAGACTCTCTGAAATTAGCTGAAGTTCCCCAAGGTTTTCATCAAAAAGGTAGATCCTGCTTGGATGAATATTTGCTGCATGTTCTAATGAAGCTAGAATTTGAGCTGCTGTTTCCTCGATTGATTCGCCATTAATTATGGTTTGATTTATTTTGTCTGCATAATACAGTTCTGCATGGTTTACTTCGTTCTTTTCTTCGGCAAATTTTCTTGCGTTAATGTCCGTTAGAATGACGAGCTGTTCGTTATTTTTGCCTGCATTGGCAATTCTTACAGCATACCAATTGAGTTTATCATCCAAGCCATGGCCTAAAAACTCAAACTCATGCAGCTTTCCAGAAACTGCTTTTTTTAATTCTAAATTAAATTTTTCATGCTCTTCTTTCGGGACTATTGAAAGAATGTGTTCATTAATCAGATTTTCTTTCTCAAGGCCAACAGGAGCTTGATTTAAATACACTATTTCCCGTTTTTCATTGATGGTTATAACAATGTCGGGAAGACTTTGCGTAATGGTTTCTATTTTCTCTTTGTTGTCAATTGCCTTTTGCTCCGCAAGCTTATACTCGGTTTGATTAGAATAATAAAGATTGACATGGTCTGCAGACTTAATTGGCGCAAAAGTAACCTTATAATACTCCTTGTTTATCTTAAATTCTTGGATGGTGATTTTTCCTGTCTTGATTGAAGAATTTGCAATGTCAAGGATCTCAGCGAGCACACTACTGCCATGAGACTTCTCAATTTCTGCAAGAAGAGAATGTGCCGCCTCGTTAGTGTATTTCATCTCCCCTTTTCCGTCAAACCTCATTACCGGATTAGGGTTTTCCTTTGGAAATTGGGCTAATTCCTTTGCCGATTTAATCTTGGTCTGAATGTCTATCTCGAGATTATCATTAATTCTTTTAAGCTCTTGATTAACCTCATATATCTCCAGGCTTTTTACTTCAAGAATTTTCTCAGCTTGCTTTCTTGCTGTTTTTTCGCGCAGCACTGCTCGCTTTAATATGTCTAGTTCTTTGCTCAATTAATTCTTTGTTAAAATAAATTTAACCACAGAACCATCGGACTCCAGCATCACTTCTTCTACATTTAATTCTTCTTTATAGAAGGCAGATGTTTGATCTATTAAGCCCCTAGCTAGAATGGGCATCTTCCTTTTAGAGGTATATATCAACTCCAGTTTGTTGTCACTTATTCTTTTTGGTGCAAAACCAGGAACCGAAGCGCCTGGATATAACTTTAACGCCTCTGGATGAATATAGCTATCAAGTGCTGATAAAAAATCAAATGAAGTCGCGTGCATTTCGAAAAAACCTTGGTATTGTCTAGAAAGCATGTGAAAAAAACATTTCGAAAACCCCATCAACATCTCATGTGTGCTAAGGCCCGTTATCTTTCCTAAGGAAGCTAAAATTGCATACAGTTCGGCTTCTGGATAGTCACCTACGGTGGTATAACTACCGCTCAATTTCGTTTCGCCCAATACTTGATCTAAAACGTCTAGACCACATTCATTTTCTATCATTTCAATTAACTCTGTAAATACAACGCCTTTCATGTGTTTAATTTTTTAGCTGTTTTGCTAGTGAAACAAAATTTAATCGCAGATGAATTTCTTAATAAATTTTGGACGCACTTCGAGAAGGGTAAAATTTGACGAAAAATCACAAGTGATTGACTAAATATTAAAAATCAAGAAAGGGTTGTCTCTCAAAAGTTATTAATTACTCGTCTCCTCACTGGGGCTTTTTCCATAGAATTCTTTGTAGCTATGAGAAAAGTAAGATAGTGTTGAAAATCCTGTTTTTCTGGCAATCTCAGAAAGTGATCCATAGCTCAACTCTACCATTTGCTTCGCCCGAATCAATCTAAATTCTTTCATAAACTGATTGGGAGACTTGTTTGAAAGCTTCTTTAATTTTCGGGTAAATGTGGAGAGGCTCATATTGAGTGAAATGGCTAACTGATCTGTAGTCAATTCAGAATTTTCAAGCTGCTCCTCCATGATGAGATTCAACTTTTTCAATATGATGGTGTCTTGAGAATGCTCTTTGACCAGGCTTGGTTTTGTTAGGGCATTTTGAAGCACCTTCTGTTTTGTAATTAATAAGTTTCTAACCTTTAAATTTAGCTCTCTGAATTCAAAAGGCTTGGTAATGTATCCGTCAGCACCCAGTTCCATGCCTTGAAGCTTGGACTCCAGCTCCACCTTTGCAGTCAAGAATATAAACGGGATCAAGGTCGTCTCCTTATTTGCTCGTATTACCTTAAGAAACCCATAGCCATCTAATTCGGGCATCATGACGTCGGAGATGATTAAGTCTGGTGTTTTTTCCTGTACTTTTCGAACTCCTTCAAGACCGTTTTCCGCACTACGCACTTGAAAACCACTAATTTCCATTAAATCCACCAAAGACATGCGAATTGCTAACTCGTCTTCGACAATAAGAATATCATAACTCCCTATGTTTTCTAACTCATTAATTGGATTGTTCATTTTAGACAAGCTTTATTGGAGTGGTTCAGGTGTATATTTTTCTAAATTACAAAAAATTTTCTGCTAAAAATCGAAAAAAAATATTGTTTTTTTTCCATAAATTCTGCAACTACACGACCTGAAAACTATTTTTTTAATGCTAGAAGTTATTGTATTCCGCCCTTATGACTAATCCAAGCTTAATTTAACCTAATAGTTTTCTTATTATTGTACTTACCCATTTTAAGTTACAGATTATGTTATACAGGTTATTTCTTTCCCTATTTCTCATCGGTTTTTACTCTTTAATAAACACTGCTTTTTGTCAGGACTTTTTAGGAATCAAACAAAGTGATTATGGCGGAATTTACAGTGTAGATGCAAATCCAGCAAATATTGCCGATAACCGATATAAGTTTGATATTAACCTGTTCGGTTTAAGTACTACGTTCTACAACAATTACATGTCCATGAATGGTGCGGATTTAAAAGGTCAACTAAAGGCCGTTCTAGATTCTAATCAAACTAGCATTTTTGACAATCCGGACTGGTTAGAAACCTATGTTCAAAGAAACCAAGACAATGAAAATAATCGGGTGTACCTAGCCAATGAGATTTACGGCCCGGCCTTCTACTTTTCTTTTGGCAAAACGGAGAACGGAAACGGAAAGTTTGGAATTGGAATGGCGTCTAAAGTCAGGAACATACTCAACGTAGATGGTATTGGCTCTACAGCTGCACAGCTGATGTATTCGGGTTTGACCGATTCCACCTTGCATATTGATCCCGCTTCTGGAGCAACGCCGTTTTCTAACGATTATGTCAACGTACAGTCTATGACGTGGGCCGAGTGGGGCGTTAACTTTGGAATGATTGCATTAGACAAGGGAGAGCATTTTGTTAAGTGGGGCGCTAGGGTTTTCCTTATCCAAGGACTGCAGGCTTCCTATGCCTACATGAGTAATGTTGAGTTCCTGTCACATTCTGATTCTACACTTTCTCTATTCAGTTCAGACGTAAATTATGGTCATTCTGACAATTATGAAATTAATACAAATGAAAATGGAGACCTACAGATCGATTTCTTTCCATTTACCTCCAGGAAGGGTCTCGGATTAGATTTCGGAGGCGTTTATGAATGGCGCCCAAACCACGAACAATATAAGTACGACATGGATGGTAAAACCGGTTTATGGAGAAGGGATTTAAATAAATATAAAATAAGAGCAGAGCTCTCAGTGAAAGATCTTGGTCGCGTAAATTTTGATAAGGGCGGCATAGGAGGTGATTTCCTTGCAGACATTGATGTATGGAATTTAAATACTTTTAATAGTGTCAACGGTCCCAACTCTGTCGTACAAATAGACAGTATTCTAAACAGCACTTTCGGCACATCTTCAAACAACAGTAGTTCTTTCAAGATGAATCTACCAACTACTATCAGGGTTTCAGGGGACTACCACATTTGGCACGATCTCTATATCAATGCTGAAGCTTTCTTCGCGGTACAATTCAAAAAAGACGCCAATAAGATTCACAACATTTCTAAATATGCCATTACTCCAAGATACGACTATAGATGGGCGGGAATCGCTGTGCCTGTTTCGTACGGCCAACTTTCAGGCGTACGCGTCGGTACTGGACTAAGAGCAGGACCTTTCATGTTTGGCACATCAGACTTGAGCTTACTCTTTAAAAAAGGAAAAATTAACGGTCTAGATATGTATTTAGGTATTCATGCAGGCGTTCCATTTAATAAAATCAAAGATAGAGATGGAGATAAAGTCTCTGACAAGGTTGAAAAGAAACATCGAAATGCGCTAAGAAAAAAATCGGGGAATAAAAAAGAAGAAGGATGTATCGATGTTCCTGGTGTTTGGGAGTTTAAAGGATGTCCCGACACAGATAATGATCACATTCCTGATAGCGAAGACGATTGCCCATTTGAAGCTGGTCCTGAAAAATTCAACGGTTGCCCTGATACTGATGAGGACGGCATTATGGACAAGTTGGATAGTTGTGTTACCGTTCCTGGAATTGAAGAGTTTTCTGGATGTCCTGATTCCGATGGCGATCACATTAAGGACAGCGAAGATGACTGTCCAGAAAATGCTGGCTTACCGGAATTCAATGGCTGCCCCGACAGAGATAAAGATGGGGTAAAAGACAGTGATGATGCCTGTCCCGATAATCCAGGTCCGATTGAAAACCTTGGATGTCCAGATAGAGATAACGACGGCATATTTGACTACCTAGATGAATGTCCCGACGAGGCCGGACCTGAAGAAAATCGTGGATGTCCATGGCCTGATACTGATGGTGATGGATTGCTAGACAAGGACGACGACTGTCCAAATAATCCTGGGCCAAAAGAAAACAATGGGTGCCCATATACAGATACCGATGGGGACGGAGTGCTGGATAAAGATGACGACTGTGTGAACACTCCTGGGCCAGTTGAAAACAATGGGTGTCCCGTTATAGAGGAAGAAGAGCAAGAAATTCTAAACACAGCATTTGAAAATTTGGAATTCAAAAGTGGTAGAGCTGTAATAAAAGAAGAGTCTTTTCCTTCGCTGGATGAACTCGCTGAATTGCTCGTTAAAAAAGAAGAATGGAAACTCTTGATCGCTGGACATACAGATGACGTTGGTAAAGAAACAGCCAACATGGTTCTCTCTAAAAAACGTTCTGAGGCCGTAAAGCAATACCTGGCCGAACACGGGGTGCTAGAGGCTCGCTTATTTGTTGAGTATTATGGCGAAATGAAACCCATCGCAGATAACGATACGGAAGAGGGAAGGCAAAAAAATAGAAGAGTTGAAATGACCATTCAATTTGAATAAATTGTGACTGAAAAACATACAACTCTTTAAATGGGCAATTGGGAAACCAAATAGGTGTATTGGAAAAAAATCGTAATCCAAACCCTTGTCCTTTCCGTAAATTTGGCCAATCAAATAAAATGAAATCCCATCCACTAAAAAATAAGATCGGCTAACTGGATTACTCGTGGGGCTTTAAGGTAATCAAAGCTTATTAGGGTTAAACATAAAACTTTACTCTAAATACTTCTCATTTCTTTTGTCTCTATTGCTCATCCAAGAGCAAGGCAATCCTCAAAGCACGGCTCGAACCTGCCTAAAGTGTTCCTATTTTTGGTTACTTTTGACCGCCCGTGGCATTGCTCTTAAGAAATATTGTTTTTTTAGTCTTCCTAGCTTCCTGTGCTGTTGCCGATCAAGGCGAATTGAACAGCACTAAAAGCTATCAATGCGATGCCGAATTAACCGTTGTCCAAAAAGGAAAAAAGGTGTTTCTTACTAAAAAATCCACCTTCTATGGAGGAGAAATGCAATCCTTCGAACAAGCGCATGGTGGCAAGTACTCCTGCAAGCTAAGTGAGCAAAATAGCATTGGAATGACCATTCGGCTCTACGACATCAAACCGGGTGATTATATTGACATTTCTATCTGGAAAAAAAGTGCTTCGAAAGAGCAGGGAAGCTTGGTTATATCCTCTACAAAACCAAGCACGCTATATGAAAGAGTCGTTATGCCTATCGTAGAAGAAGAAACGGGTTGGCAGAAACTGCACTACACATTTATGGCGATGAAGAACTACCAAGAGCTGATAATTTATGGCTATAATCCTGACGATGAGCCCGTATATTTTGATGATTTAAGTATTGTTCGTCACCGCTCTCGACCCATCAGCTATAACGAAGAAGATGCACTTGAAATTAAAATTTCAAGTGCGACAATGAAGGTTCTAGATTCGCTTCGTTTACGGGCTCTTGATAATGGAATCATTGACAATACGCTCAAGAATTATTTCGATGCTGAATTAAAAACAGCAAAGGAAGTTATTCCAATTCAAATTCGACTTAAAGGAGACTGGACAGACCATTTGCAGGGAGATAAATGGTCTTTTCGGATAAAAGTTAAACAGGGGTTTTCATTTAATGGACTCAAATCGTTTTCCATTCAAAGCCCACATACCCGTTCTTTTTTAGAAGAATACGTGCTACATAAGCTCTTAGAACAAGAAGATGTTTTAACAACCAGATACGAGTTTTCTCCGGTAATATTAAACAACAAAAACTTAGGAATATATGCTATTGAGGAGCACTTTGATAAACAATTATTGGAGGCCAAAAAACGACGAGAGGGCCCAATTTTAAAGCTTGATGAAGGTGGGCATTGGGAACAAGTGCTCTACAACTTAAAGCACAATGTAAAGCAACGTGTTCCATCCTATGAAGCGGCGGCTGTCCTGCCATTTAAAAAAGGTCGAACCGTAAATTCCGAGGCCTTATATGGTCAGTTTTTGATCGCTCAAAACTTATTGTTTCAGTATAAAAATCACGCCAATAACCCTGAGGAACTATTCGATATTGAATTAATGGCGAAATACTACGCGATTCTCGATATCGGGAGCGTGCACCACAGCATGCATTGGCACAACCATCGATTTTACTACAATCCAATTACTGCCAGACTAGAACCTATTGCCTTTGATTGCAATGCGGAGCCTATCCCTGGTATTGTTCGGTTGCCCATAGCTGGGTTTCGACAAGTACATGGTGCAAAAAACCCTTCTTTTCAAAATTTATTGTTTTACAATGTGGCCAACAATAGTGAATTTCAGCACCATTATCTTCGCTATTTAAAGGCTTATTCAAATAAACAATTTTTAGACCATTTCTTTGAAAAAATAGCTGATAACGTGCGCGAACTTAACTTACTTTTAAGCCCAGAATTTGGTGGTTATACATACAGTTCTAAGAACTATTACAAAACAGCTGATGCTATTATTGAAGCTTTGCCAGGTTTTGAAAACAGCATAAATACCAACGCAATAAATTTTAATGCCCCCCACCCTAATTATGTTATTGACAAAAAGGATTCTGTTTATTTTTATGAAACTGGATTAAAAGCCTATTTGTCTTCTTTTGAAGATTCGATTTCAACAGTTAAGCTTATCAATTACAGCCTGCGTGATGTTGCTATTGTTGGCTATAGCGAGATCGGCGAAAAAGATTCCATGGTGTCTTTTCAGGAGCCAACTAATCTAAGCGCTTATTCTTCTGGCGCCAATTCTTCTGAATTAAAAATCTCCAACAGAGTTAGCCATGTCTGGTTATCGTCAAATGGGATTAGCAATGCTAAATTAGTACAGAAAAAAGTTTTGCCATGGCCCTACCCTAGTTTCGCAAATCCCCGTGCCGAACTGGAACGTTCTGTCGCGCTTGAGAGCACCTATTGGAGACTCCAGGACTCCATCATAACATTAAATCGAGATGTCGATTTAAATCATATTCTTTTTATTCCTAAGGGCTACCGAATTATTTTGCTGCCCGGAACCAACATAACCCTTAAAAACGGTGGCGGTATACTCTCTTATTCTCCTATTTCTGCTATGGGATCCCAACATAGCCCCATCACAATTATTGCGGAGAGTCCGGAGTATAATCATGGGCTTCAGGTTATCTCGCCCGACTCTAAGAGCAGTTTAAATTGGGTTATCTTTAATGGACTTAACACCATGCGACACAAGGGCTGGAACCTAACCGGAGCCATAACTTTCTATGATACGGATGTTACCATTAACAATTGCACCTTTTCCAATAACAGTTGTGAAGATGCACTCAATTTATTTCGATGCTCATTCGAGATGAATTCATGTAAAATTGAAAGGACATATGCGGATGGTTTTGACGCCGACTTCTGCGTCGGCAAGGTCAAAAACTCTGTGTTCTTAAATACAGGCAATGACGGGTTGGACTTTTCTGGTTCTACTATTAATGTAAATGGATGTGACTTAATTGGTGTTGGTGATAAAGGCATCAGTAGTGGCGAAGCTTCAACCATAACAGTAGACAATTGCTATATTTCCAATGCTTCAATGGCGCTGGTATCTAAAGATCAATCTTTGTTAACCTCCGCAAATATGAGTATAAAAGATTGTCAAATTCAATACGCTTCGTATCAGAAGAAGGATGAATTCGGACCCGCAAAGATTCTGGTTAAAAATGTAAATTCTAATCTTGTCACCAATAACGTAATTATTGATCTTGGTTCTTCTATTGAATTTTCTGACACAACGATTGTTGGGGTTCGCCCGATTTCGGTTGATTCTCTTTACGCTCCTTTCTAGTCTACATAAGCCTGTTTTAATGCTCATATCTTGCCATTTAGAAGTCAAATACCAAACAACTACTGCTTAAACGATTGATAAAGAGCACGTTATGGATTGGGCGTATTGGCAGCCCGTGCGTTCAGCTCTAACAGCCTTTCTGCATTTTTTAGACTAGCACTACCGCCAAATCTAAAAAGTTCCTTAAAATGGACCTAATGGCATATTTTACTCCGCCTCATCCGTATTTTTACTTAAAATATAAATTTGACTAGAATATTCGTTATTAACTTTAGATGCTTTTCTATTAGACAAAAAGCCGGATACGAATGCATTAAAAAGGTTGCCATCTTTGTACTTTTCAGAAAGCATACTTACATAATATGAATCGTATTTCATTGGTAATATTTGATCCACTTTAAAAGCGTGCTTTGCTGCAAACCTCATTAAGTCCCCTGGTCTAAAATGATAAAGGTGGATAGGAAGATCGTAGGCAGCCCAAAATTTACCATATTTCTTTGCGTCATATGAAGAGCAATTAGGAACTGCAATAATCAATTTTCCACCTGGCTTTAAAACCCTTACAATTTCATGGAAATATTTATTTAAATGGTACACATGTTCCAGTACGTGCCACATAGTAATAACTTCAAAAGATGCATCTGGAATCTGGTAAAGAAAATCGGTGTGTTGAGTCTCTACACCCTTTTCCTTGCATATTTCGCGGGCACCTTCATCCGGCTCTAAACCTAAAACACTCCAACCGTTTCCTTTACAATAATTTAAAAAGTCTCCCGTCCCACAACCAATATCAATTAATGTCTTTTCCTGTGCGCCATTTCGGGCAAGGCCCTCTTTCTTTTTAATGGCCGTTTTTCTGACCAAACGATACACCTTATTCATCAGGCCTTTTGACGAGTCTGTATGTGAGATATAATCTTCCGATTGATAATACTCCCCGATCTTATCTTCTGTCGGGATTGGTGATGTAAACCGAAAACCACAAGAGTCGCATTCCCGAATTGAAAACGATTCTTTGGAGGTTGAATAATCGGTAGATTCCAAAAATAAATTCGATTTATTCAGACCACAAATGGGACATTTTTTTACATCAATTAATTTCATATGTTCCACGTGAAACCTTTCATTTTACCTGCCCAAATAAACCATTAAAACTGATACGTCTGACGGCTTAATGCCGCTAATTCTTGAAGCTTGACCTAATGTTGAAGGCTGTATCTGGTTTAACTTTTCTTTACTTTCGGATGATAGCGCTGAGAACTTATTGTAATCAATTTCCTTAGGAATTTTCACCTCTTCTAGGCGGTGCATTTTTTCAACTTGTTCCCCTTGTTTATTAATGTACCCACTATACTTCATTTGCACTTCCGCTTGTTCCACAACACAATCGACATTGTCGGCGTAATCCGTCAATTTTTCAAGTATTTTAGAAGAACAACCCGCCAGGTCCATTAGAGTAACATGAGGCCTTTTTATTAAAGAATACAGTTTTACTTTTTGGGTTAACACAGCCGATTTTTTTTCTTCAAATAAAGGGTTTATTTCTGAAGGCGAAACGCTGGTCTTCTTAAAATATGAAATTAGGTCTTTGGTCATATTCAACTTGTTCTTAACAGCCTGCATGCGCTGCTTTGAAGCTAAGCCCAGTTTAAAAGACAGCGGGGTCAGCCTAATGTCAGCATTGTCTTGTCTAAGTAAAATTCGATATTCAGCCCTAGAGGTGAACATACGATATGGCTCGTCGGTTCCCTTAGTAATTAAATCATCAATAAGAACACCTATGTATGCTTCGTCGCGTGTAAGAACCAAGGGATCCTTGCCTTTGCATTTTAATGCCGCATTAATACCGGCCATTAAACCCTGACAAGCAGCTTCCTCATAACCAGTTGTACCATTAATTTGACCGGCGAAATATAAATTTTCAACGAGCTTTGTTTCCAAGGTATGCTTCAGTTGAGTAGGAGGGAAGTAATCGTATTCAATGGCATAGCCAGGACGAAACATTTTAACATTTTCAAATCCTGAAATCAGTTTTAGGCCTTCGTATTGTACTTCCTCCGGCAACGAAGTACTGAAACCATTGACATAAATTTCGACCGTATTCCATCCTTCTGGCTCTACATAAATCTGATGCCTGTCCCGTTCAGAAAACCGATTGAGCTTATCTTCAATACTTGGGCAATACCTAGGCCCAACTGAATTGATTGCCCCATTAAACATCGGGGAACGATCAAACCCCGATTTAAGCACTTCATGTACACTGTTATTTGTGTAGGTCATGTAACACGGGAGCTGATCAACAAGGTTAGTAGAAAGGTTAGAGTAGGAAAACTTTCCAGGAATATCGTCCCCAGGCTGGACCGTCATCTTACTATAGTCCAATGTTCTTCCGTCGACTCTTGGAGGTGTTCCTGTTTTCATTCGACCTGAAACAAAACCGAGATTTATCAGCTCTTGCGTTATTCCTGTAGCAGCAGGGTCGCCAGCTCTCCCTCCTCCAAAATTTTTAAGCCCTAAATGTATGAGCCCGTTAAGAAATGTACCGCTATTAAGAATTACTGTTGTACCTTTTATGACTATACCCATTCCGGTCTCTACACCGACAACCTTATTGCTTTCCACAACAAGCCCAACAACCATGTCTTGCCAAAAATCTAGTCCTTCAATTCCTTCCAACGCTAGTCGCCACTCCTCAGCAAAACGCAAACGATCATTTTGACTTCTTGGCGACCACATCGCGGGGCCTTTAGATTTATTAAGTAGTTTATACTGAATGGCACTTTTGTCTGCAATTATACCCGTATAGCCACCCATGGCGTCTATTTCTTTAACAATTTGACCCTTAGCAATTCCTCCGATAGCAGGATTGCAAGACATTTGGCCAATTGTGTTCATGTTCATGGTGACCAGCAGGGTAGAGCACCCCATATTAGCTGCCGCCGCTGCTGCTTCATTTCCAGCGTGACCACCACCTACAACTATGACATCGTACTTCTGTAACATTTGTTCCACGTGAAACAAAAAGCATAACGCCCTCTATTTCAGTTGTTTATAAAGTTTTAAGCAGCGATTCTCTTCGTTTCTCATTCTTTCTTGCTCTGAATCAGACTTATCACTAAACCCCATTAAATGCAAAACCCCATGAGCCATCACCCGCCTTAATTCTTCCGTAAAACTACTATGAAAATTCTTAGAATTCTCTTTAACTCGGTCAATACTTATAAAAACATCACCACTTACTACGTCCCCATCAACATAATCAAATGTGATAATGTCTGTAAAATAATCATGATTTAGGTGCTCCTTATTTATCGCTAAAAGATACGTGTCTGAACAAAATATAAACGTAAGCGTGCCACACCTGTGCTTGTGGTCATTTATGAAGCTAGAAATCCAGTCAATGTGCAGCGCCGGATTGGTTAAAACAAATGATGTATCCTCAAAACAGAAATAAATCTCGTTCAAGTTAACCGATCTTAATTCGCGATTATTTGAAACTTCAATTCGACAATGCGTCCTTCGTCTTGAAAATTAACCTCGTCCGCTAAGTTTCGCATCAAAAACACTCCTCTGCCACTTGGCTTTTCAATGTTTTTTGGGTCGGTAGGGTCGGGGAGATTTTCAAAGTCAAACCCAACGCCTTCATCTATTACCGTAAAGTCTATAGAGTTCTCACAGCTGTTATACTCTACAATTACATTTTTATTTGGGTCTCCTGAGTTACCGTGAATAATTGCGTTATTAACTGCTTCAGTTAGGGCAATTAATAAGTTTCCATATTGATCCCCATGAATCGCATGTTTGTCGCACAAATCATTGATTAATTGCTCCACAACTACGATATTTTCTGATTTGGATTTAAAATCTATTCGTTGGGCGGTTTCCATATCTAGTGTTGCCATGTTGTTAATCGACTTTATTATAGTACTCGTTCACTTTGTTTTTGTAGTATTGTTTTAAATCCGGTGGGACGGTCTTTAGCATCTCTACCTCTTTTTCCTTTTTTCTTTTATACTCGAAATATTGATTTGGGTTACTATAATTTTGATTTTTTACGCCTTCCGATTTTCTCTTGTTATCAAACTCTTGCTGGCGCTCGGCTTTTTCGTGTTCTAATAACCGGGAAACTATTTCCTGCTGACGCAACAATGTCTCATTGTTAAATCGCTTATTAACAAGCTCTTCCTCTAGCTTTTCCATGTCCTTTGCGATTTTCTTAAGGCCATTTCCATCTCCTGAACCGTCTTTATTTAATTCCTGAGAAAGTCGCTGCATTTCTTTTCTAATCATCGCTTGTTGCGCCGCAAGTTTCGCAAGTTCTTCGCTGCTAGTTGGCGCACCACCAGAACTATTCTGTCCTCCCTTTTTTCCTGGCTTTTTTCCATTTCCTTCATTCTTCTCTCCCGGGTTTTTCCCCTTACTTAACGCGTCTTTCATTTTTTCTAGCTGCTGCTGCATTTGCTTGCGCATTTCACTAAGGCTTTGACTTGGTTTTCCAGATGACGGCTTTTTGCCCATTCCGCCTGGTTTTTGGCACTCACCCATTCCGGGCATTTTAGATGCCATTTGTTGCTGCATTTGCTGCATCGCCTCATCAAGCAGGAGCGCTAAATTATTAGCTGATGTCATTGTGAACTGTTGACGTTCTCTCGCCTGTGGAGTCTTTCTTTCCTTTATGTTTTCTATTGAGCTAGCTATTCCTCGTTTCATTTCTTTCACTTCGTCACCAATAATATTCGCTACGGTTATCTGTCTTTGCGCCAGTGCCATTAGGGAGTCTTCAATGATTCTGGCGTCATCTTTCAATTTACGCTGTTCTCGGCCCAAATCCACGTATTTAGGATCCTTTGTGCTTAGCGCCTTTAATTCTTCCATCACATTTTCTTGGTCGAAAGAAAACGTAATCAGATTTTCGAGCAGCATACGAAGCGCCTGCATGTCTTCCTCTGCTTGCTTTTGACTATCACCAGAAAGCATGTTTTTTAGTTTCTGTGCGGATTCTTTCATTTGTTCCGATGCAGATTTCTGACTTTGGGCTGCCTTCTTGTCTTTCTTCTGAGATAATTGCTCCGAGCTTTTATTCATCTCCTGCTCAATCTTCTCCATGTCTTGTTGAGCTTCTGACACATCATGTTTGCTTTTGAGCTCTTCATTCATTTCAGACAGCTTCTTAACTTCCTCTTTTATTTCTTCCTGTTCTTTATTTAACTCGTCTTGTTTTTTGCTGCGCTCTTCGGAACTGGATTTTTTTTCTTCAGATTCTTGGGCTAGCTCTTCCTGTTTCTTGGCGATGTCTTCAAGTTTGGACGCGATGTCTTCAACCTTTTGCTCGAACTCAAATTGCTTAAATAATTCCAACGATTGCTCCATGCTTTTTTCCATGTCCTCCTGGTTCCAATTCATCTCCTCGAGCTTTTCTTGCACCTTGTCCTTGTCTAGCTCATTCATTAATTTTTCCAGCTCCTCGTAAAGCTTTTTCATTTCATCATCCATGATTTTGTCAAAAAGCTCTTCCAACATCTTTTGTTTCTCTAGAAGCTCTTTGTCTAGGTTCTTGTATTGTTTTTGCTGTTGATTGTTGTTTTTATTTTGTTGCTGAACCATGTCCAATTTGTTCTCCAACTGTTTCTGCCTATCCAATAAATCCTGAATTCTGTTTTTATCTTGCCAAGTCATGTTCTTTTTGCTAAACATATCCTTTTGGGCCTCCTTAAGTTCCTTTTTTATGTCTTGGGCTTCTTTTATACTCTCCTCCAGTTCTTTCTTAATTTTGTCATTAGCCTGGTTTGCATTCTCCGTGAGTTCTTTTTTTGTGGGCGCCTTGAAGTACTTTTTTTGTGTCCTTGCACTTTTCGATCCATTAACCGCATCATTGTCCCAAACCGTGAAGAAATACTCAATCAAATCTCCCGGCTGAAGTGCCAGGTCAGTTAAATCCCAATAATGAAAAAATTGATCTTGATTATAATTTGGATTAATACTTAAACTTTGTGTCTTCAGAGCTGACTGTTTAAGTGACTTCTCTTTACTAATAATCCTGTAGCTAAACTCCAGCTTTTTAAACCCGTAGTCGTCTTTAATGTTTCCTGCAAAATATTTCCTCCTCTGATTGGTTGAGTCAACACTTTCTTCCACTTGAATCTCAGGGTGTTGATCTTGGATCATATTCAAGAAATAGGAAACCTCCAGTTTGCTCGTCATGAATTCATTCTTAGACTTAACTGTATAGTCTGCGCTTTTTATTACTCTTTTTTCTAGTTCAAATTGGCCTGCCAATGTTTCTGTTAAACTCAAAATTGAGTCGTTCATTTCAAATTCCACCCTATCCGTATTTGCCGTCTTAAACTTCCAGGTAACATCTGTTCCTTCTGGGATAATCAAATCCCCAGTATTTTTAATTGTCTGGTCAGCTCTTCTAGTATAGCTCGGATAGCTCAAATCAACCTCAAAGTTTAATATCGTTGGGTTGGGAATTGTCTTTAGTTCATATTGCTTTGAATCGTAGTCATTTGCTGTTAAGCGGAAAGGGGTGTTGTTTTGTACATTTTTAAACGTATGCTTAAACGCAATGCTACTTTCCTTTTCCATCTTTACTATGCGGCCATCTATGTCTATAAAGACTTTTTCTGGCGCATAATTGCCCTCTATTTTGATTTTAAGCGTAAAGTCTTCTTTTTCCACAACTTCTAGGCTGTCATTGTCTATTACAAATGCAAACGGCGCTTTCTTTTCGTAATGCACCCCATAGTGCAACAGTCTGTCTGAAGGACCAGTAATGAAGTCTGAATTGATGAGCAACATTCCTCCAAAAATTACCGCTGGGATTAAAAGCCACAGCAAGTGCTTTCTGTTTTCTGTTAAATCTATTGCAGAAGAGAACGGGATGGGATTCAGCTCCTCAATCCTTTGATTTATACTTGCTTTCACCAATAATAATTGCTCATCATCCGCGTTGCTCGTCATGTGATTTAGTTGCAGCGTGTTTAAAAGCTTGTCTCTTACGTCGGAAAAGTGATTGCCAACAATTTCTGCGGCCTGTTCGTGAGAAATTATTTTTCCAATACTCGTTAGCTTGATAAGTGGCGCCGCGATGTTCTTCACTAATAAACCCAAAGAAGACGCAACGAAAACCCAAAACAAAACGGCTCTACCAGCAGGCTGAAATTGCCCGAAATATTCTAATAGATTAGCTATCAAAAAAAACGCCAAGACAAGACCGATGCCGTAAATTAGGCCTTTGATCAGTTGGTTTTTATAATACTTCCTGATAAATGCGTCTAGCTTTTCGTGTAACGTGTTATAATTGTCTGGTCTCATGTTGATTTAGTACCCCGGCAAGAAGGGTTCGTTCATTCTTTTTAGCAAGTGTTATAAGTACGTAAAGTTAAACGAATAGTTCCTTATAAAATTGTTAAAAATCACGCCCTTCTCTATTTTATTGATTCTGCTCGATTCGACACAGCGCCTCTGGTTTTTATTTGGCATATAATCGTTTATCTTTGCCCGAAAATTTTACCCCTATAATGACTGAAAGAAAAGTACGTGTTCGATTTGCTCCAAGCCCTACTGGCCCGCTTCATATGGGCGGCGTAAGAACAGCTCTATACAACTACCTCTTTGCAAAAAAATACAATGGCGATTTTATACTTCGCATAGAGGACACCGATCAGGCTCGGTTTGTTCCAGGAGCTGAAGCCTACATTATTGAGTCATTAAAATGGTGCGGAATTAGTCCAAACGAAGGGCAGGGGTTCGGGGGAGACAAAGGGCCCTATAAACAAAGTGAAAGAAAAAAACTTTATGGCGCTTATGTGCAACAGTTGCTGAGTACCGGAAACGCCTATTATGCATTCGACACACCTGACGACCTGAATGAAATGCGCGAACGCGCTAAAACAATGAAAATGCCAAACTGGCAATACAATGGCATTACCCGAGGTAACATGAAAAATTCGTTAACCTTGCCAGCTAATGAAGTCAAAAAACTTCTTGAAGATGAAGCCGCATATACTGTTAGGATAAAAATGCCTCGTAACGAAGAGGTCAGGTTTCACGATGAAATTAGGGGCTGGGTGATCGTGAACACCAACAACTTAGACGACAAAGTACTCTTCAAAAGTGATGGAATGCCCACGTACCACATGGCCAACATCGTTGACGATCATTTAATGGAGGTCACGCATGTTATCCGGGGAGAAGAATGGCTGCCCTCAGCGCCGCTGCATGTGCTGTTGTATCAATACTTGGGCTGGGAAGATACAATGCCAAAATTTGCCCACCTTCCTCTCATTTTAAAACCAGATGGAAATGGAAAATTAAGCAAACGCGATGGTGACCGCTTAGGCTTTCCCGTATTTCCACTAGAATGGAAAGATCCAACAACAAGCGAGGTTTCTTCCGGTTATCGCGAAAAAGGGTATTTCCCAGAGGCCTTCGTCAATATGATGGTGTTTTTAGGGTGGAATCCCGGCACTTCGCAAGAGCTCTTTTCGTTAGAAGAATTAACACAGGCTTTTTCTCTTGATAGAGTAGGAAAGAGTGGCGCCAAATTCGACCCCGACAAGACAAAGTGGTTCAATCAACAATATTTAAGGGCTAAATCAAACGAAGAACTTGGTCAACTGCTGGGAAACCTCGTAGAGGGCGAATTCGATTCTTCGTTTTTAGCTGCGGTTGCGGGCATGATGAAAGAACGGGCATCTTTTCCGGTCGAACTATCAAGTGGAACCTATTTTTTCACTGCCCCTGAAGTTTATGACGAAAAAACACAAAGAAAAAAATGGAAAGAAGAAACTCCTGACAGAATGAGGGCTTTAGCAAAAGTTTTCGAATCCGTAGAGCCCTTTTACGCAAGCAATATAGAAAACGCATTCAAGCAGTTTCTGGTTGATGAGGAGCTTGGCATGGGTGCCGTTTTACCCAATTTCAGATTGCTTTTAACAGGGCAAGGCATGGGGCCTTCCATGTTTCAAATTGCAGAGTTGCTCGGCAAAGAAGAAACACTTAAAAGAATGAGTTCGGGCATTCTAAAACTGGCGTAATGGGCTTTATAAGAGTTAAAGACATTGCTTGTTATTCTCACCATGGCTGCATGGCTGAAGAAGCGAAAATTGGTCAGCAGTATAGCGTTGATGTTGAAATTGCTACTAACTTTTCGGAGGCCGCAAAAACAGATGACTTAAGTCAAACCATAGATTACTGCGACATCAACAGAATTGTAGTTGAAGAGATGGCTATCCGATCAAAATTAATAGAGCATGTTGCGCAGAGAATCCTGCATCGCTTTAAAAAAGAACTTTCTGGGCTCCATTCTGCTGAGATTGAAATCAAAAAAATCAATCCTCCGATTAATGGTAATGTATCTTCTGTTTCTGTAGTGATGACCATTTAATTAACCCTAATTTTATTACTCTTTCATGTTTTAGGGATAAAACACACCAAAAGATTAGAGTAACATACTTAAATATTTTAAATTTGTTTGAAAGGTCACGTGGCCGAGCGGCTAGGCTATGGTCTGCAACACCATCTACAGCGGTTCGAATCCGCTCGTGACCTCAACAGAAAAACAACAAACCCCTAAGCATCAATTGTTTAGGGGTTTTTTATCGCTACATGGGGACGATTTTGGGAACAATCTACCCTTTAGTTGCTGCTATTTTAGCATTACAAAACATAGAAGTTGGATTGCTGAAGTTCTTTAATTTCGCGGTACGCATGTGTTACCCTTCAGACATTATTAGAAACAATCTTGTCTCTAAGCGCGAAAACGGCCGTATCAATGTGCTTGATAACTTCGTCTGTTAAATCTTCTTTTCCGCTGATTTTACCATAGGCATCTTCGACTTCCATTAAGCCTTCCAATAGCGCTGCGTCTTTTTCGTTTCCTTTGAAAAACGCCAACAACTCCACAAACTCATCCAACTGGTGCTTTTCATTAATTAAAAGGTCGTACTTGGATTCTGTCATTCCAAATTCTTCTATTGCTTTGCTGGTAAAATACATGCTTTCGATCAGGCTCCCTATCATGGTAAGTGTAGCAATCTCAAATTGATCATGAGAAATTAAGTACTTTTCTGTTTTCTCATAGTCTTGAAAAAGAAGGCTTTCTAAATCTTCTAGATTATCTTGCGCCGCTGTGTATTTTTCAATGTCACCATCAGAATAAATGTGTTCCTCCCACAAGGCGTCTGCCAATGTATTCGCAGCATTTCTTGCGTTAAGGCCATCATCCAGGTGGTGATGAATGAGGTCGTAAATAAGGTCTGTTTTATAAACGCCAAAGTTTAAAGCAGTCGAAAAATCATCTTTATAAAGGCCTACATTAGTGACATCGTTGACATAGTCCGGATGAAACACGTCTTTGTCGTCAGCAGACAGTTTCATAAGCATTGAAACAGGTGCGGCGCCGTGATTGGCTACAAGCATGTCTAAACGAAACCTGAGCGTTTCAAGATCGTTTTCCACTAGCTCAGACCCTTCAATTATGGTGTCGACAGGTGTCGCATTCGTTGTCGGATTATCATTTGGCTGGGTCGCGTCGCTTCCACAGCTGTACGCAAGCATTGTTGTAACTGAGATTAATAAATAGTCTTTTATCCGCATGTTTTTTATTTTTCGAGACTGGAAAATTAAGAAAAATACTTGTTAATAATCTGTTTTAATGTTGTTATTCAATGGAAGTTTTAGTTGATAAGCCAAGTCTAAGTCTTTTGAATTATCTAAAACATCCAGTCCGTATTTTACTTTGGTTGGGTCTCCGTAAAAGTATGTTCCGAACAAGCGGTCCCAAAAACTAAAAATATTACCAAAGTTACTGTCTGTCCAGGGTCGCTCAAAATGATGGTGAAACTTGTGCATATTCGGAGAAATAAAAATGTACGAAATCAACTTATCCAGCCACAATGGCAAAGAGATATTAGCATGCGTCATATACGTGAAAAATATCGTGGCAATCCTATAGAACAAATAAAATGAAAGCGGTGCGCCAGTTAGCACAATCGCTAACAAAGCGAAGGATTCTCTTAAAATATAATCGCCTGGGTGATGCCTGGTTCCTGTTGTTGCGTCCACATTCGTATCGCTGTGGTGTACCATGTGCATTTTCCACATATACTTAATTTTATGGAGTAGATAATGCACGAAATATTGCGCAATAAGGTCTAAAAATAGAAAGGCGATAAGCAGCTCCGCCCACGCTGGCAAGTCAATCAAATACAATAAACCAAAAGAATTATTATTAGACCACTCAAATATTCCTAGCGACAATACTCCAAATCCCACGTTAATCAGCATCACAGCAACTAAGAAAACACCATTAATTCCAGCGTGCTTCCATTTCTCATACTTTTTACGAAATAGCGGCACTCCAGCCTCCAACAACCAAGCAAAAGAAAGACAGCCAAATATCCAAACTGCTTTTTGCCATGCAGGCATTTCCTCTACAAATTGTAGCACATGATCCATTTATTTACTTTTAGTTATAAAGTAAAACGTTCTCGGGGCTCACCTCAATTACTCGATGATTATTCGTTCTATCGCGTGCCCTTTGTTCTTGTTAATTTTACAAATATACAGCCCGGCTGCCTGGCCCCTAATGTCCACTTCAATTCTCGTATTGCCCATAACAGGTATTCTTTTTACCAGCCTGCCTGTGGCATCAAAAATTAATACCTCCTCTGCCATCATTGACTCGGGCACTTCAATGAAAAAAGTACCCCCTGACGGGTTAGGATAAACTGAAAGTGTCCCCTCTGTCTGCAGTTGAACACTGGTAGCAACTTCCAGGAAGTTACACCCAGAAGTATCTTGGCATCCAAAATTATCGACAATAGCCGCATAGCTTCCGGTAATTCCTGGAGTGAACGATTGGCTTGTTTCTCCCGGTAATGGTAGACTGTTGTTGTCGCAGTCTATCCACTGATACGTGTACCCTGGTTCAGCCGTTAGTGTTGTTCCGTCGTTGGTCACGCTAATGTCAGGTATTGAATTCACCGTAACTTCAACACTATCACTGTTCTCACATCCGTTTAAGTCTTCGCCTATTACCGTATAAATAACCAACCCTGATGCTGCGATGAATGGATCTCCGTTGGTAATTCCGTTGTCCCAAACATATGTTGTCGCTCCTGCAGCGCTCAAAATCAGCGAGTCTCCCTCACATGCAGACTGATCAGCGCCTGCGGAGACCGCGGGCAAATCATAAATTGTAATGGTAATAGGAGACGCGACACCTTCGCAACTTCCTACTGTTTCGGCAACGTAATAAGTCGTTGTGCCAACTGTTCCTCCCGGAGTGATCGAGGCTCCGCTTCCAACGTTAACAGATAGCGCTGCATCAGAATACCAGTTAAGGACGCCTGTTGTGCCTGATGCAGTTACGTCTGCAATTGTTTCTCCGACACAATAAGTGCTGTCGCTTGAAGCTACGGGCGCTGGAGGCGCCGGAGGACTAGAGACAACAATTACTGAACTACTTATTGAGCAGGCACCATCGTCAACCATTACAGTGTATGGTCCTGAGTCTAGACCTACAAATAATCCGCCATTAGCTAAGTATGTTGTCCCGCTGTCTATTGAATAAGTATATGAACCGGATCCGCCCGAAACAACCACCGAAACTTCACCATCAGATACTCCACAGGCAGAGACGTCGGTGTTCGTTTCTGATGTAATAATCGGCAATTCATTTACCGTCACATCAACCGAGTCGCTGTCTTTACAGCCATTTGCATCTGTTCCTAGAACCGCATAGGTTGTAGTTCCTAAAATACTTCCTGAAAAACCAACATTATCAATTACTCCGCCATTCCAGACATATGAAACCGCTCCGGCACCCGCTAATACAATAACTTCGCCTTCGCAAACCGTTTGATCGGTTCCTGCAGAAACTGCTGGCGCAGGATAAATGGTAACCTCAATCACATCAGAAGGCCCTTCGCAGCCAGAAATGGTTTCAGCGACATAATAAGAGGTTGTACCGACAACCGTCGTTGGCGTAATGTTTCCGCCAGAGCCAATGTTGGTTGATAGGCTCGCGTCGGAATACCAATTTAATGTTCCTGTTGTTCCTGTTGCCGTTAAATCTGCAACTGCCTCGCCTTCGCAATAAGTTTCGTCTGCTCCAACGGTTGGCACTGGTGGTGTTCCCGGGCCGGAAATTACATGCGTTGAACCTTCGGCTGAACAACTTCCGTCTGCTACCACGACCTGATATGTTCCTGCCCCAAGACCGGTAAAACTGCCCCCGTTAGCAACAAATGTAGCGCCGCCATCTATAGAGTAGGTATAAGATCCTGACCCCCCAGATACGCTTACCGTTATGGCCCCATCAGACGCCCCGCAGGTGGTGATATCTCCAACCGTTTCGCTTATTATGGTAGGCGTTTCGTTAACCAGGACTTCAACGCTGTCTGTGTTTTTACAGCCCGAAGAGTCTGTCCCAAGCACAGTGTAAGTCGTGACACCAATAGAAGCTGGAACAAAAGGAACGTTGTCCGAAACGCCCCCGCTCCATGAATACGAGTCTGCGCCAGAAGCCGCTAGAAGAAGGGTGTCAGTACTACAGACGATTTGGTCCGCGCCCGCATTTACTATCGGTATGTCGTTTCCTGTTACGACAACATCTGCAGATCCTTGACAGCCGTTAATGTCGGTCCCTGTAACGGTATAAGATGTTGCTCCCAAAGTAATTACTGGAAAAGAAGCGCCATCTATTATGCCACTAGTCCATGCATAAGTAGCGGCTCCAGAACCTGTTAAAGAAACGCTATCGCCTAGACATACCGATAAATCAGAACCCCCGGATACGCTGGGCGATGTATACACCCGCGCCGCAACAGGCACTCTTGCTGAGATACACGATGGTCTTCTTAGCTCCCAATCGTAAAAAAAGTAATAGTGATTTAAGCCTCCTGCAGTCCCCGCACTGCTTCTGGTAACGCTGCCCATTCCAGCTAAATCATAAGGATAAGAAACCGATGCATTGTTTCTATATAGGTCGATTGTTCCTGTCGCGTCTACGCCTAACTGGTAATCGACTCCTGGAGAAACCATAAAATTAAGGTCGATTCTTGACGTTCCGTCCGGAATATTTATTGTTGCTGAATTAATAACTGCACCCGTATTGTTTCTCAGCTCCACAGTTCTGTTGCCCGCGCCATTTGCATACACTAATACCGATACAATTTCAAAATCCTCATATACATCAAATTTTAAATGCTGATCGTTTGTGAAATTTGCACCGCCTCCACTATTGTCTGGCTTGGCGCCATTTGCTGATGTTTGCAAAATCTCTGACTCAACGAAATAAATGGTTGGAGTAGACAAGACCGGAGTAATGTACGAGCCGCCGGTATTTATTAAAGTTCCAGAAGTAGGGGAGTCGTACCAATTCAGTATCCCAGACCCTGAAGCACTCAAAGTCATTGATCCAGAATCACAAACAGACGCGTCAACAGTTGTCGGTGCAATTGGCATCTCAACATGTATCATGTTAGCAATGGTCATCACGTCATTTCCATAGCTGTTTGTAGCGGTAAGGCTAACGGTGTAGTCCCCGTTTGCTGTGTAGCTGTGGGTTGGGTTTTGAACAGTTGAACTTGATCCGTCACCGAAATCCCAATCCCACTGTGTTGGTCCATTCGTGCTCAGATCAGAAAAAATAACGGTGCCAACACAGGTAGTATCAATGTCTGAACTAAAATTAGCTGTCGGTGGTATTGTCGACAAAACACATTGCCAGTTCATTTGAAAACCCGCGCCATTTACACCCCCATCAGAGTGAAACACTAAAGTTATCGAACCGCCGGAAGAAGAGACTAAACTTGGGATGTTGTCATTACAGTAGCGATCAATTAAAGGTGAGGCTGAAGAAGCCCCGTCAAAAACTTCTATCCAATCGTAATCGCAATTCCCAGCAGACCCAGGCTCAATATCAAAAGAAATAAATGTTAGGTCTATTGTTGTTGCACCGATGGGTGAAATGGTAATTTCAGCGTCTTCGTCGTCTCCGTAATTAGAAGTGTTACCGCCACTATCATACAAAATACCTGTGCAAGTTGTCTGCGTTGCTGCTGTTCCTGAGGTTGGTAGTGAAATTTCATTGACCGTTTCAAAACTAAAAACAGAAGCGAATCCTGCGTCACCACAACCGTTGTATGCTTTAACTCGCCAATAATAAACGGTGCCCGGTAAAAGTGAGGTCGAATTATAGGTATTGGTTGTAAGCCCAGAAGCGCTCTCAACAATGGAGCTGAAGCCCGCGTCAGTAGAAACCTCTAAATCGTATGTGTCTCCTGGACCTGCCGCGCTCCATGAAAAATTTACAGGAAAAGTTACCCCTATTGCTCCGTCAGCAGGCGCAATGAGCGTTGTTAGTCCAGGAGCTGAACCGCTAATCGTAAGCGAAACATTGGCCGTTTTAATTCCTGTTGTGCTATTCCCCTCAATGGTTATCGTATAAGTGCCGGGGGCAGCAAGACCTGTGTTTGAAACCGTAAAGGACGTTGTGTTTCCTGGAACAATGGGTGAAACGGCAAACGTTCCGGTTGTTCCTGGAGGAGTGCCCGTTGCAGTAAGCGAAACGGGGTCCACATATCCACCAAATGTACCAACGTCTACTGTAAAAACCGCGTCGCTAGGCGGGCAAACAGAAATCGCTCCCGGTGTTGCCGCAAGTGTGTAATCCGTTGTAATTACTGTAATCTCAAAATTATTGTCTGAAATATCTAAAAACGAACCGTTGCTGCAAATCACCATAACTCTTGCTGTGGTGGTTGCAACGTTCGGAACCGAAATAACTTCACTTCCGTCATTCGTAACATTTGAAGCTAAAACCGTAGGATACGTGGCGCCACCATCGGTGGAAAGAAGAATATCCACCTCTGCACAGCTTACGGGTGCGTTATCGGTGTTCGCAACATTCCACGTTACCGTTTCGGTAGAAAGTCCAGACCAAGAAATCCCTGTTGCACTCGGATAGTTAACAATAAATGGCCCTGACCCCGCGTCGGTGGTAACCGTGACATCCGCATGATCGTTACAGCCTACCACTCCATGAGGTTGGTCCCGAACTGTAACTCTAAAGTTCATGGTTCGTGTGACCGAAGGAACAACTTCCCATGTTGGTGTTATTCCCGCAGCTAAATCAGTCAAATTTGGAAAATACCTCGTGGGGTCAGTTGATGGGATGTTAGATCTAAAGTTTGGTCCACTAGTTGACGTTGCAACGGGTGGTTGAGTAGAGGGGGTGTTGTCCATTTGCTCCCAGCAATAGTTTAACACATCGCCATCGGGGTCAACAACGGTTGCTGTAAGCGCAAAGGGTGTGTTTGCAGGAACTGTTACATTTCCGTTGGTTGCGGTAATCGTTGGTGCCGTATTAGACAACGCAGTAATAACCTCACAGGAGTGAGACATTATCTCGTTGTCTATTTCCTCAAGACTGATGCCGTGAAAATGATCATCACTATTGCTTTGAACATTTGGTGCGCATATCCCCGCATAACCCATTATAGTCGACGCACTTCCTGGCTCCATCGCCGTTGCATTGTTCCGGTTGCAACTGTTGTTTTGAGTGTGGTTTGCCCCAAACTGATGCCCTGTTTCATGAGCCACGTAATCAATATCAAACGGGTCTCCCACGGGGGCTGAACTTCCTGTAACTCCTCTTGCTTTTTGGCTTCCGGAGCAAACTACACCTAGCCCCGCAAGGCCGCCTGAGTTTGTTCCAAAAACGTGGCCAATGTCATAGTTTCCGCTGCCAATGGTATTGTCTATTTCTGTTTGATTTTCATTAATCATAGAGCCGGGTGTACCGTTGGTGTATGGATCGGAACCTGAATTCGTGAAAATGATTAAATTATTATTGGCAACTATTGTCATGGTAATGGCCATGTCTCGCTCGTAAAGTCCATTAACTCGGTTCATCGTTGTGACCTGAGCAGACTGCGCTAAAGCAACAGTTCCACCGTGAAACGTTGTGTACTCTCCCGTAGCTGCAACGGCCATTCTATATGTTCGAAGTTCACAAGTTCCAAACTCCTTATGTTGGGCAGAAGAAAACTCTTTTTTACCTTTTTGAATACTCCCCAAAAGGCCGCAGCTCATGTGTTTAGAAGTCGTAAAGTCTCGTTTGAAGTAAACTTTGTAGTTCTCCGTATCACCCATAGAGTAGGGATCAATAAACATGCTCCCTTTTTGAGGAGATAAAATCATCGCGTGAAACCCCTGAAGCGTAACGTCAATTTTAGCAAAATCTCCATTTAAACCAATGGCGTCGTAAGATCGTATCCCGGGGAATTTCAACTTAAGTTCTGGGTGCATTGTGTTGTTTTCAAACACTTCGTAAAGTCCTGAATTTCCGTCTGGGTGAGGCAATTCAATGATTAGACTATTTCCTGATTTTTTTTGGTCTCGATGAGGAGCTGAAATTAATTCGTTTTTTAATTTTAAAACGTCAATCTTTACCGTTCTAAAGGCTTCTGCCTTTATCACTTCCTTTCCTTTCAACAAAACAAACCCGTTCGTGTTGTCTGTCCAAAAAGAACTTTTGTGATTTTGAGCTTGAACCAGGTGTGCTTGGGTAAATAATGTGAGGGCTAAAACAAGTTTAGTAAAATAATTCATTGGGTTAAGTTTTCGTGATGCGTTACAATTTAACAAAATACTATCAGAATCTGAAGTGACCACGCTCATTAACCCCACAATGTCTGCGAAAGGCATCTGATTCTGCTCGCAATCTTAGTAGTGTCGCACCTTTGCTTTTGTTTGATTTTTACAAAGGTTCAGGTTCGGTTACTTAAAATTTATATGAAAATCCAACACCTAAAACTTCTTTTATTTGCAGTCTCGGCCCAAGGTGAAACCCTGTTTCGTTTCCGTCTCCGTCCCGTTCAATGATTTTAAATGAGGTGTCGTGATCATATATTGCATTCGCTGATATCGTTACAGAAATGTACTTATTAACCTTCATACCCAACAAAAGTCCTACGTTGACATCAATATTCTCTGGGCTATTTAAGTAGTTTGAAAACAAATCTATATTGGACTGGAAGCTGATGTCATTTAGAGGTGATTCACTATTGCCTGAAAGATTCTCTTTTTTATAAACTATTCGTAAAAAACCCCCAAACTCAGCTCTATATCTGGCTCCGGGTTTTATAATTTCACCTGATTCGTTGCGCTCGGCCGGTTGCACACCAAAAGAGCCGGCGTCCGCTAGCTTTTGGTCGTGTACAAATGTTATTTTGCCAGAACTAATGGGCGCTAAAAACATAGACAATGCTGCGTTTGGCTTGTAATCAATTCCTCCACCAAACACCAAGTATCCAGGCGCAAGAAAGTTTGAAGTAAGGGTTGTTTCGTTCGGGTAATTGAACCCGGGGGCAGCCTGTGACTTAAAATTTACTAGCCCTGAAATACTAAGTTTTTCACCTTTAATTTGATAACCCAGCTTCGATGTAAATTCAAGTTTGTCGTCACTTTTTAGCCACTCTTGAGATGAGAGAGCGTTTTTTTCGCCTTGCTTAATCATGCCGTAACCAATGTTAATGCTATTATCGAAACTTACCTTCTTTTTCTTATATCCCACATTGAAGTTTAATATCGTATTGACACTGTAACTACTCAGCCCTCCTGCTGCCCAATATTCACCTATAGCTACCTGAGAAAAATTGGCCCCAAAAATGCCGCCCCAACTCCAAGTAGAGTCTGCATTGTAATTAGGCGTATCATCATTCTCGTTAGAGTTGTTGCTTCTTGCAACTCCGGATGTGGCCATAAGGGATAGAAAAAACAAGATTGCGGTGTTGTTCATAGATTGCATACTTTTGAATGAAATGATGTTTTTAGCCGGCGGTTTTATTGATCTTTTTTAATGCGCACCTCGTGCTGCGGAAAAGGTATCTTTATGTTCCTTTTTTGAAGGGCCTCGCAAACGTTCTTGAGTGCTTCCATGTGAACCTGCCAATACAGCCCTGCTTTCGTGTAAGGTCGAACGAATAATTTAATGGAGCTGTCTCCTAGTTCCGCTACTCCAATTTCCGGTGCGGGGGTTTTTAAAATTTTTGAATCCGTTTCAAGAGCTGCGCCTATTGTTTCTATCGCGTCTTTTAGGTCACTGTCATAGGCCACGTTTACAAAAAGCTCCACCCGAATAGACCCTTCTTCAGAAAAATTAATAATCTGTTGATTGATAAGTGGGCCATTTGGTATGGTTACTCTTTTGTTGTCTAAAGTAACTATTGTGGTGTTGAAAATACGAATGTCTTTAACAAACCCCTGGCTGCCCATTATTTCCACCAAGTGACCAATTCGATATGGATTAAATAACAATATCAATACGCCACCGGCAAAATTTTGGAGGGCGCCTTGGAGCGCTAGCCCAATGGCAAGTCCGCCTGCACCAAGAATAGCAACAAAAGAGGTGGTCGGAACTCCAAACAAGCTAAGAACAGATATAAATAGCATAACAGCCAGGAGCCCACCAGTAATATCAACAATAAACTTTCTTGCGGTATCGTCTAGCCGTTTTGTTTTTAACGCCTTATTGAGCACCTTTTTTGACAGCTTTATTAGCCACAGTCCTAAAATGAGGACTAGTATCGCTAACAAAACTCTTGGCCCAAAAGAAATAACCATATCCCACAAAGCTTCTTTGACGCCATCAAAATTGACTCCGATTGAGTTTGTTTTGGTCATCGTATTTGCAGCTTCAGTAATTAGCGTGTCTTGTTGTGCAACCAGGCTTCCCATTTTTTATCTTTTAGCTAAATTAACTTCATTATCAGCCTATAGAGCGGCTTTGCGTTTTTTTCTTAAACGGTGCAGTATTAATAAAATGATGCCCAACACTAAAAGAGCTAGGCCAGAAAAATATACCTGTCTTTCAGTCCTTGCTTTTTCTTCTTCTATTTTCTTTTCATATTGATTCGGCTCATTGGGTGTGGTCTCGATTGCGCTCAGCCACGAATCAAGCGTATGATTGTTTTCGGTGGGCGTTTTTAGATAAATCGCTTTTGATTGTTTTTTGGTGTGGGCCACACTTAAGGAGTCCGCTATCCTTTTGTCTTCGTCAATTAATAATAGGCGGAAATGATTTCTGTTAAGCTTTAATCGCTTCATGCCCACTATTCGCCGCCCGTCTAGTTCTGGCCTTGCAAAAAGTAATGAGTCTTTATGCCCCGATAAAACAATGTACTCACCTGGATTTAGTTTCATGTTTATTATCGATACGGCTTTATCCTCGTCTATTTTTAGTTTCCAACCAGACAGGTCAACACTTTCATTGCTTATGTTTTTTAGTTCAATCCAATCCTTTTCTCTTGGAAAATCTTGATTTAAATAATTAATCTCACTAAAAATAATTTCGCCCCAATAGTTGCTTGTGTCCCTTTTGGTGACAATCGGCTCTAGGTTTAAGTTTCCAACAGGAATTATTGTTGTAGAACTAGATGTGTCGGAATATCCTTTCCAGCCTAGAAATTTATACCCTAACTGGGTTCTAATTTCTACATAAACAGGAAACATTTTAAAGTAAGTGCCCTTAAAGGGTTCCTGGATTTTCATCTTATTAAACAATATACTTTTAACTCCCTCTCCCGGAGGGTTAATTTCTATTTTTATGGTGTCGCCAAGGGAAAACGCACGCTGAAGATGGCCGCGAATGTATGTCGGTCTATTTTTAGAAAAGTCTCGAAGTCTTTCTACATTTCGTTCCCAGGTAGACATTCTTCCGCCCCATCTTTTGCGATGCATAACCATCTCTTCTGCAATTAAACTATAGATAGAGTCTATTGTTTTTCCTACTGTTCTCTCGGAATATATGGTGTTCAAATAATTCGTGAATCGAAAAATATATTCCTTTTTAATGCTGTCGTTCTCTAGTAATTTTCGAATAATAAACGTAGACCATCTTGGATTTGGCCACTTTTCGTCGCTTAGTGTCGTCATCTCCTGTAAAGTGTTAACCTTATAGGCTTTTCTGTTGCCGATTCCCATGCTAAGATCGGTGTCAAACAAGATCCAGTTCCACCTTCCTTGTGGGGTTTGTGGGCGCCAATACCTGATGTTTCCGCCCGCGTCTCCATTGTCTGCGTATACCTGAATTATATGATGATCTAAATAATTACTGATGTTCATCCGTTGGTTTAGAAGGGCTATATTCTTATTGTCGGTGAATTTGGTGTTTTTTAAAAATTTAAGCAACGCCTTGTAGTTCGTTCTTGTGCCAACTTGCACATCGTTGCGGTGCTTCATGATGTCTATCGAGTCTGTATTCGCGCCATAGTTAAACTTAAAATAGGATTCATTAAGCTTCTCTCTTGCGTTTTGAATCCCCCAATAGCTGCCATTAATATAAACGACGACGGGCTGATAGGCTTGTATTGGAATATTGATTGGTCTCGTAATTTGAGTAATTAAAGCGTCTCTAAAGTGGGCCTTATTAAAGTCGCCTCCTGAATTTCTTAATATGAACGACTTGTATTTTTTAATCTCCTTTTTTTCGCTAAAAATGGAGTACTTAAAGTACTTTCTTCCGTATTTTTTTCTTGCAATAATTGCCAGAGACTTCATGGGTAGACCCTTACTAAAGCCGCCAAATATTCTCGCCCCTGCATTTTGATTGATTCGTGTTTTTCCTTGAGAATCAAAATATTCAATGTTGATTTTTCTTTCCCACCCCTTCCAAAAGTTTGCTCCGTGATAAGGCTGAACAGAGTCTGCACAACAACCTTTAACGTAAATCCCGTTTTCATAACCAAAAAAATTATCTGGATTAGTAGCTATTGACACCACTGGAAGTGTGTGGCTGGTTCCAATTAAATAAGTAGCAGTAAGCACACCAGAAGGTTTATTATTGTGATACGCTACTGCCCGCACGACTGTGGTTCTGTTTATTTCTATTGGGTCTCTATATTTTGAGGTAATTCTACTTGGTCTGCTGCCGTCAAGTGTGTAATAAATAAAGGAGCTTTTGTTTTCGTTTGTGAGGGTTATCGTTTGGTTGTCGGTGTACATTCCGGCCGCTGGTGATATGTGAACTTTTGTGCTGTCTCCTGCCAATAACCGGCTAGAAACAACCACAAATAACACTATATGACCCGTCCTCAACGCATTCATAAAACAGCAAGGTATAAAAGTGCTTTACGCTTAAGATGCGTCTTTTACAAAAAGATTCATACTTGCCTGTTAATAGGAGTTGTAATTACTGAACGCTCAGTGGTCCTGACTCGTCGAAAAGCCGACCATCAAGTCCTTTAGCCCTAATTATGTAGATGTAGGTTCCTTTGTTTATGGTTGCTCCCCCCTCAAGTGATCCGTTCCATTTGAAGGCTGGATTTTTTGTCTCAAACAAAACTTTGTTGGTAGTTAGGTCTAACAGAATGAAGTGAAATACGTCCATATTTTCTGCACCTACTTGCATAAAGTCGTTTATCCCGTCTCCGTTTGGAGTAAAAACGTTGGGTTTAAATGTTATTTGGGCCGGTTTTGGCTTGTTTTCAGTATCGTTTTGGATTTTTGCTAATACTTCAATCGTCTTTTCATCCATAGCTATAGCGCCCTTTTCATTTTCAACTATTAACGAAACGGTGTACGTTCCGGGGTTAGAAAACAGGTGGGTCGGCGACTCTTTTGTCGAGGTTTCGCCATCACCAAAAACCCACTTCAGAGATCCAGAAGACGAGTGCTGCGTGAACGCTATTTCCAGCGGCGCATTTCCTCCAACCACAGATGCATTAATCGTAGCAAAAGGGGCTCCGTTAATCTCTGGGTTTTCTACAATAACCGTCACGCTTTCTGCTCTTGCAGAACTGTCAACGCCAATAGCTTCATTCATCATGAACTCTAAATCGTTGAGCGTTAAAATTCGCCTAGAGTTTTGAGTAATGTGCATATCTGCAACGCTTTCATGGTTGCTTGTTTCATGCTTACTGAATGAGCTCGTTATGGTTTTAACCCTAACTTCGGTAGGAGATTTTATTTCTTCCCAACTCTTTGATGTTTCAACAGAGACCACTCTCGTTTCTTTTTGTTTCGATAGCCCTTCTTCTAAGATACTCGTTGTATCCTCCATTATTTTTGTAGCTATCTCCTCTTCGAAACTATTGATAGGTGGGTCGTTAGTGTTGCTAATGGCCCATGCGATTAGCGCCACGGTAAGGGTTCCAAAAATTATTGCACCTAATTTTCCAATAATAGTAGTAGTAGAGCCCGATGGGGTAGTCGACGGATTCATTTTTTCTTGTATACCAGACCACACTGAATCAGACACCTCAGGGGTAAAGCCCTCAAACTTGTCCTTTAGAATTTCCTCTATTTCCTTCCCCGTATTCAAATTAATCTATTTCGTATTGCTCTATTAGTTTTCTCATAAATCCCTTTGCTCTGGAATACTGAGACTTTGATGTATTTTCAGAAATCTCAAGCTCAGCCGCTATTTCTTTATGGGAATAGCCCTCGATTGCATATAAATTAAATATCGTTTTATATCCGTGCGGCATCGTTTTTAATAGTTGTAATATTTCCTCAGCACTTAGTCGTTCTAAAATGAAGTCTTTATCTGATGCTAAATATTCTGCTTCAGACAGAGAGACGTTCCTTTTGTCTTTTTTTTGTTTCCTTAAATAATCTAATGCGGTATTAACCACAATTCTTCGCACCCAACCAACTAAAGATCCTTCCTTTTTAAAAGACCCGATTCTATCAAATACTTTAACAAACGAATCTTGCAAAATGTCTTGAGCGTCTTCCTGGTTATTTGCGTACCTGCAGGCAACCCCCATCATTTTTGAAGCAAAAGCAGCATACATCTTCTTTTGAGCAGTAGGGTCGTTATTTATACACCCTTCTATCAGCTCTAAATCCGTCATCCCAGCTTGTGCTTCTTTTTCATAGACTCCTAATTTATAAAAAGGGTTGCACTGCTATGGTTTATTCTATTATATTTATTTCGTTTAAATCTTTTACCACAAATTGAGGAGCATTAACAATGGGGCGATATTCTTGGTTTTTACTTGCTGTCCTGGTTTCTTTTTACGCCTGCAACAACTCCCCAATCAAAGAGGTGGCCACCTCTCCAAGTGGTGGGTGGTTGGGAAAGTTACACTTGTCGGGAGGCCACTACGTACCTTTTAATTTCTCAATTGAAGACTCTGTCCTGGTCATTTCGAACTCAACAGAGCATATTCCAGTAGACATTCTTGTCGAAGACTCGTTACGGTGTCATTTACCCGTTTTTGGGTCGGATTTGGTTTTTAAGGTTGTGAATCATCATGAAATTCACGGGTTCTGGCACAACGGGCAAGACCGTAACAAGAGCATCGTTTTTAGCGCTACTCGGCAACCTCTTGGCAACAACCGCTTTAATCATTCTTCTGTAGAGCCGTCAAAACATTTTCAAGGAAAATGGAAAACAACTTTTTCTGTAAATAATAATGCATACCCGGCTATTGGAATATTTAAACAGAATCACAATGTTGTTACGGGAACATTTTTAACGGAAACGGGAGACTATGGGTATCTGGAGGGTAATGCTATTGGCGACTCGTTATTTCTTTCTTGTTTTGATGGCGCCCACGCTTTTTTATTTGCAGCTGAACAAATTGGCGATTCCCTTTTCGGAATTTTTCGATCAGGAAAGAACTATATTGACAGCTGCTGGGTGGCTGTTAAAAATGATTCTGTCGAGCTTTCAAATCCAGATTCTTTGTCCTACATTTTAGCCAATGAACCGCCATTTTCTTTTTCTTTTCCAGGAATCAATACCAAATCCGTTGACTATTCTAAAGAGGCGTTTTTAGGAAGCCCCGTTATTATTCAGCTTTTTGGATCTTGGTGTCCAAATTGTGCAGACGAGTGCAGGTTTTTGTCTCAACTTTATAATGAATACCACGATGAGGGGCTTGAGGTGTTGGGTTTGGCTTTTGAAAAAACACAGCCTTTTCAAAAACAAAAAAACCGCCTGAATTCTTATATTGATGCTTTAGATATTCCTTACCCTGTTGGCATTGCCGGTAATTCCTCAAAATCTGATGCTTCAAAAATGTTTCCACAAATAAGCGCCATTACTTCTTTTCCAACTTGTGTTTTTATTGATAAGGCCGGTAGAGTGGCAAGGGTTCATACGGGGTTTTATGGTCCTGGAACTGGACCGTATTACAATAAGTTTGTAAAAAACACTCGGCTATTTATACAAGAATTGTTAGTTAAATAACCTTTTTTGCGTTGTTTCGCTTAATCAATTGCTGGCTTTTGGCTCCTGTTGGCTAGCTCCCAGGCAGTATGAAAAATCAGTCTGGAAATTTGCACCATTTTTGGAAATAGAATTTTCTCAACATCGTCTGTTGGTTTGTGATAATCTTCGTGTACGCCACTGAAATAAAAAATAACCGGGATGTTGTTTTTAGCAAAATTATAGTGGTCTGATCTATAATAAAACCTGTTTGGGTCTGATTTTTTGTTGTAGGTATAGTCTAGTTCCAATTTCGCATATTCATTATTACATGCTTCGGAAATCAAATGAAGGTCGGTGCTTATTCTGTCTGCACCTATAAGATAGACGTATTGATCATTTTCGTGACTTTCGTCAATTCTCCCTATCATGTCTACATTCAGGTCTGTAATTGTGTTCTTTAAAGGGTAAATCGGATTTTCGGTATAATACTGCGACCCAAGAAGTCCTTTTTCTTCGCCCGATACATTTAAAAATAAAATACTCCTTCTTGGGCCGTTTCCTTCTTGTTTGGCCTTCATAAATGCTTGTGCTATTTCTAAGACAGCGACAGTGCCAGAACCGTCATCATCTGCGCCATTACATATTTCTCCATTATCAAAACCAATATGGTCGTAATGAGCAGACAAAACCAATATTTCCTCTTTTAAATCGGTGCCCTCAATAAACCCTAAAATATTTTCAGCTTTCATGCTGCTATCAATGAAATAAGATTTCATATTCACTCGGAGGGTTGTGTTTATGTTCTCCTCGTTTAATCCTAAGGTTTGCAATTCGGAAATACTTTTTGATAATAACGTTTCTATAAGCGAGTCTGGAAAATAACAATTAGGAATTCTGTCGTATTTCTTTTGTCCTTTATTGTGCAGTTGCATCCTTGGGTTTTCAACAAAATATCGAATCATTTCGATGCTTTCATTAAATTCTTTTTTAATTGTAAACGCCGCAATCGCGCCTTTCTCCTGAGCGGTTTTTAACTTTAGTCTCCAATTGTCCCAGTCTTTAGTTATTCCCTTATCTGAAGAGAAATTTGGGGCGCCCTCTAAGATAATTACAGCCTTTCCTTTTACATCCGTTTTGTAGCTATTAAAGCTTTGCTCATCTATCCCGTATCCTACAAAAACCATTTCTACATCCCTTAATGTAGTGTCATTAAATCCGCCGAAATAATAATAGTCTTTTAAATATTGAAGCTCTATTTTTTGCGGCTTATCAGCTTCGCCTTCAGCATATTTAAGAATAGAAACATCAATGTTTTTAGGGTTTTCGACAATTAACGGAAATTCTTGCTTATATGCGCCGTCTTTCATTCCTCCCGGAACATGTATTCTCTTGTAATAATTTTCAATGTATGCTGCAGCTTTCTTTTGTCCAGGCATTCCCGTTTCTCTACCTTCATAGGCATCAGAAGCTAAAATAGATAAGTGATCTTTAAGTTCTTCTGCAGTTATTGTAGCTGCATACCTAATAGCTGTTGCGTCTCTGTCTATTTTTATTTTATTGGATATAGAACATCCCGATAATAACAAAGCAAAAATCGCAGAGGAGATAAAATTTTTCATACACCGCTTATTTTATTAACTCTACGTTCGTGTCTTCCTCCTTCAAATTCTGTACTCAAAAATGTATTTAGTATTTGTAGCCCTTCTTGGTCTGTTATATACCTGGCTGGCAATGCTAATATGTTAGCATTGTTGTGTTTTATTGCTAGTTCTGCTATTTCTGGGGTCCAGCATAAAGCAGCTCTTACATTCTTATACTTATTCGCAACCATACTAATTCCATTTCCGCTACCACAAATTAATACACCTAATTGAATGTTGTTACTATTAATCTCTTTCCCAACAGCGTGACCAAAATCTGGATAATCTACACTTGTTTCTGAATACGTTCCACAATCTAATATTGAGTGATTTAAACCCTCTAAATGCTCTTTTAGTTTTTCTTTTAATTCAAATCCGGCATGATCACAACCAATAGCTATCTTCATATTTTTATATTTTACACTGTAAAGAACTAAAATATTGAGTAAAAGAGTATTATTAACAACTAATTAATTATTTGTGTTGATTATCTGTTATTTAAAAATTAAAAAAAAATGATTCTTGTATAGTTATATTTTTATACAAACGTAAATCTCAATTGTCAAGGAAAAAAGTACTTTTTAATAACTCTTTTGTTAACCTCTTTCAAACTAAATTTTTCCTAATTTCTATAACTTTTTATTCACTTTTTTTGATTACCGTTATATTTAACAAATGTGAATTAAACTACATAAAGTTCTTTACTTTAACTAATTAGAATAATAAACTCTGTTAATAACATGTTATTAATATTTAATAAGTGACTTGTACAATAAATTTTACAGATATTTATGCACATATACACACTGCTAATAATAACATAATTTATTTTTAAAATCTCTTTTAATTTATTTAACGTTGTTAATAATGAAATTATTCTCGTTTTATCTGATACTGGTTCTTGTATCTTGGTTTGACTGCACTTTAGCTCAACCTAAAGTAGATCTTAATGGCTATAATACTTTTTATCATTCAAATGGGAATATTTCTTCAGAAGGTAATTTGCAAGAAGGTAAACCGAATGGGTATTGGAAAACTTATTACAGCAATGGTGTATTGAAATCTCAAGGAAATCGTATAAATTTTGAATTGGATAGTATTTGGAAATTTTATTCAGATTCAGGATTAATAGAAAATGAAATATGCTATAAAAACAATAAAAAAAATGGTTTTTCTAATGTGTATGATAGTTTAGGAAATTTAGTTTCCACTTGTAATTATATACAAAATCAAAAAAACGGAGAGGAATTAATATATTATCCTAATGGAAATATTAAACAACGAACCAGCTATAATCAAGGTAGAAAGGATGGTAATTCTAGTGTTTACAATGAATCAGGTGTTGTTATTTTG
>JACKZZ010000002.1_pt1 | contig 130135 bp, 96 predicted proteins | sample 8027871 | NCBI WGS metagenome assembly JACKZZ01 (sample SAMN15724774, study PRJNA655200) | protist metagenome | isolation source: fluorescence activated cell sorting (FACS) single amplified genomes of... | place: USA: West Boothbay Harbor, Gulf of Maine | collected 2000-07-19
CTTAAAAATGTACAATTGTTTGTAAAATCGAGCCATTTACAATTTTCACCGTTTCCCATTGGTTGAATTCGTTTAGCACTTGTATTTCGTAGTAATCTACTCCACTACTCCAACCTTTATACGGTGTCCAATCTAGAGTTCCTTCTGTTTCTGTAAGCTTAGTGGCTTTTAAAAGAATCGAAGATCCCAAATCACCTACAACATTAGTCTCTGGGCATCCATTAACTACCTGAATCCGGTAAAAATACCGTTCACTAAAAACATCTACTGTTTCATCATTAAATCCATTCACCCCATCTGGGACCATTCCTACTGAAACAAAATCAGTCGTATCGTCCGACCTCAATATTTGATAATAATCTACAAAACCCGAAGCAATTTCAGGAACAGACCATTCCACCCAAACGGATTCATCATTGACAACAGTTGCTCTAATTACATTGGAAATTTGTTTATCATAAATACCGGGTGCTATAATACCTGCAGAGTCACTCCAAGAATTCAAGACACCACCACAAACTTCTGTAGCCATAACTTTGTAGCTATACGCCACATTACAATAATTGGTTGAATCATCATAATTAGTTATCAAAGGTGACAGCGAAGCAATGAAAATTGCTGTGGTATCGTCACTTTCGAATCGGAAGAGCTCATAAGAAGCAATTGAACAGCCTATATAAGGTGTCCAAGACACATTTGCATGATGTATCCCGGATATTTCTGCAGAAATATTCATTGTACAGTGCTCTACAGCTTCCGAAACCTCCATATAGTTATCACAAATATCTGTCTCAATTAATTTATAGCAATAAACATTATGCAATGTATTTAGACCCTCGTCTACAAAACTAGTTGCACCGAGAACGTTTACAATTTCTATTTCCTCAAAAACACCAGTTGTTATATTTTTTCTAAACAAATTATAGCTTCTAAAAGAAGGATCAACAGATTCTTCCCAATCAATGACGACACTTGTATTAGACAAAACAGAAACCCGCTTTATAACAGGAGTTTCAGGTATTGAATCCAATACATTAATTAAACCAGGTAATGCAATAGAATCGGTACAACCTTCATTAGAAGTAAGCGTCAGGTTAACTGCAAACTGCCCCGGTCCAAAAGTAATGTTAGGATTTGGCAACTCTGATGTAACCCCATTACCAAAATTCCAATTGTAAAGACCACCACTAATAGATGAGCTACTAACAAAAGATACCTCCAATGATGAACATCCATTCACACCACTTGATGTGATTTCAATTTCGGGAGTAGGGTTAATAATTACATCCTGAGATACTGTATCGCCACACAAGCCCCCTATTGAATAGGTAATTGTATGAACACCAGGACCAGCTACAATGGGATTAAATAAACCTGTCGAAGAGTTTGTAATTCCAATACCTGCATATAACCCACCACTATTCATTGCAACTAGCAACTGAGCACCGTCATTATCGCAAAATGGACCAATACTATTGAAAGAAGCATCTTCATCAGGAAGCACTGCAACTTGGCTAATTGATTGGTCAGAACAAAGACCATTAGTAATTGTATAGGTAATCGAAAAATTACCAACGCCTGATATAGCTGGATCAAATTCTCCTTGAAGCGAGTCAACTATGCCAGTTCCAGACCAAACTCCTCCTAAATTTGTACTCGATATTGTGAACAAATTAGAGCTATTACATACGGCTGAAGGTATTGTCACCGTTGCTTCAATAAATTCAAAAACTTCTATTTGAACAGAATCAATGTCACCACAATCTCCACTTATCTCGTAAATAACTGTATGAACACCAGGACCCGCTGTATTTGGATCAAACTCACCAGTAGAAGCATTCAGTATTCCTGTTCCCGACCAAACACCGCCATTTTGAGCGGCATATATAAAGATAGGATTAGCATTTTCACATTGACTATCAACTGGGCTTATAGCCGCGTTAGCCTCTACAACTACATCTATCTGAACACTGTCAATAGCTGTACAACTGCCGTTAGAAGTCACGTAATAAACAATAGAACTTCCAATACCACTCTCTGAAGGGTCAAAAACACCCAAAATTGAATCTACTATACCTGTGCCAGACCATACACCACCAGCATTTAGTGAGGATAAAGTAATCGATGCCTGTCCTTCACATAACTGACTAACGGCATTTATGGTCGCGGCTTGATTAGCCAATACTATAACTTCTACAGAATCCATTGTTCCGCAAGAGCCTGGCATTGTGTAGAACAATGTATGTGAACCTGACCCTGCAATGCTTGGATCAAAAATTCCCGTTACTGAATTAATCACTCCCACACCTGACCAGATACCTCCACCTTGATTTGAATTGAGATAAACAACGGAATCTTGTTGACACAAAACATCTACAGAATCAATTGAAGCATCAGCAAAATTAATTACCTCTACGACTACAGAAAAAGTATCAAAACAAACGCCTTGTAAAGACGCCACTAAAGAAACATTAAATTCACCAGTATCAGAAAAATAATGTGCAGAAGGCATCGATGTAAATTGACTTCCGTCGCCCATATTCCATACCAAAGAATCTGCACCTACCGTCTGATCAATCATAGACATTGTAAATGGATTACATCCGAGCGTATCGCTCACTGTGAAAAGTGCTTTTGGACTTTCAAGAACTGTAATCATTGTATCCATAATGGCTGAAGTAGCACAACCCATAGAATCCTGAACAATTAAGGCCACTGTGTACCACCCCTGAGAATCAAACATGTGATTTGGATGCTGAACATTTGAGGAGTTACCGTCACCAAATGTCCAAGACCAACTAACTGCAGAAGAAGACATATCGGTAAATTGAACCATGCCCGAGTCACAAATAGTGCTTTGAGAGGCAGCAAAGTCAGCAATAGGCCCGGGAACAAAGACAGCGTTCGGAATTGATTTGGTATGCGTACAACCGTTTGAATCAATGGCAGTTAATGACACATCATAGTAACCAGGCAAATTATAAACATGGTTTGGATTACTCATAGTTGAAATAGCACCATCCCCAAAATCCCAATTCAAAATAGTAGCACCCGATGACAAATCAGTGAACTCAACAATCATTGGGGCACAAGAAAAATTTCCTACATATGAAAAATCAGCATTGGGAAAAGAAACATTCGCATATCCAGGAAACAAAATGGTATCAAAACAATTTCCGGTTGGTGACCCAACAATTAAAGTGACATCGTAAGAGCCCGCGTTGAGATAAGTATGCGTCGGTGACTCAGTGTTTGAAGTAAAACCATCCCCAAAATCCCAGAACCACGAATTGGCATTGCTCGATTCGCTTAGGAAATCAACAGAATGCGGTACACAACCAGTAGGATCAGACGAGCCTGTTTCGGCAATTAAAGCATCAGGAAAAATAGATAATGAATCTTCCGACTCACACCCAATTTCGTCAATTACTTTTAAGAAAAATTGAGTTTCTCCACTTGGGATATTCGTTTGAAAAGAAGCGACACCGTTTACTGTGTCTCCAAGATAATTCCATTCCCAATCCACAACGGTCGGTCCCACACTTGTAATCTCAACCAAAAAAGGCTCACAATAATCCAGTTGATTTATATTGAAATTAGAATTAACTCTTCTAACCTCGATTAAAGAATCTATAAAAACCGTGTCAACACAAGATCCCTTTGAACTTATCAGCGTAACATCATAAACAAAAGAATGGTTTGTTTCAAACTCAGGCATCATTTCACCATCAAATTCATAAAATACGACAGGGTTTGATGGAGCTACATACCAATAATAGTGATCAGCCGTAGTATCTGTTGGACTCAATACGAATAGGTCACCTACACAGCCCACTGTGGAATCCGACACAATAATATCTTGATCCAATCCAATAACCAGAATACTATCCAAAAGATAAGTATCGATACAACCTAAACTGTGTGTTGCTTGAACAGACACTTGATATGTTCCAGAGTTTTGATAAATATGACTCGGAAACAAATCTGTACTAGTAAATCCATCGCCGAAATCCCAAGAATAAACATAAGACGCAGTATCTAGTGGCCTAAAATCAATGGATTCACCCAAGCAAATCGTATCCTCAAACGAAAAAGTTGGATTATAACTCATTAAACTAATTAAGGAACTATGAAAAGACCTACAACCATTCGTGTCAGTAACTTCAAGACTAACTGGGATAATTATATCGTTTGACGGATAACTATGACTCTGTGAGGAGATTGTAGAGGTGGAACCATCGCCAAAATTCCAAAACCAATCTATCGCATTTGTTGAGTTATCTGAAAAAAGAATAGAATTGCTTGAACAAGAATAATCAATTGTACTTATGAAATCTGCAATAGGTCCACGAATGACAACATAATCTAGAAATTCCAGAGAATCAGGTCCTGAAGGAGTTTGTACAATTAATCTCACATCATAAGTTCCAGGTACAGTATAAATATGATAATTATTTTCAGCAATAGATGTAGTGCCATCACCAAAATCCCAATACCAACTTGTCGCATTTACAAATGGGCTGTAGTAATATACAGACATAGGAGAACAACTGTACATTGTATAATTAGAATCTGAAACCGTTGTTATTCCACCACCTGGAACAGGTTCACCAATTAATTCTGGTGGGATACTACTGCCATTCATCGTACAATTGGCAAAATTTATGAAGTTATTAATTAAAACACTACTCATACATCCAGACGAAGAAATGACAGTCAATTGAATATCCTGACTACCAGAATCACTAAACATATGAATTGGATTTTGAGAATTGGAAAACGAACCGTCACCAAAATCCCATGCCCAGCTTATTGCATTACTTGTTGTATCTAAGAATTCAACTGCTAGACCATCACAACTAACCTCTACAGCCGAAAAACCACTGACAAAATCTTCAAAATTAAATGTGGAATAATTATCAACTACTAAATAACAACCATTTGAAGTTTGAGTAGTTAAAGTGACCGTATAAACTCCTGGTGTTACGTAAGTATGATTTGGATGTGCTAAAGTGGAGCTTGTGCCATCCCCAAAATTCCATAACCATGAATTTGAACCAATAATATTATTAGATAAATCTACCGAAAAGGGCAAACATCCAGAAACTGTATCCGCAATCGCAATGCTTAATGTATCTGAAGTAATCTGAATTAAAGAATTCTTGACAGTTGTATCGAGACAACCAAACGATCCTGTTGTAATCAATGAAACGGAATAAGCAGAATCGCCAGTGTAAACGTGCGAAGGATTGATTAGTGAGGACGCGTCACCGTCTCCAAAAATCCAATACCATGAAACTGCGTCAACACTATTATCCATAAATTGCACATCAAGTGGCGCGCAACCCATATTTTGATTGAAGGTGAAATCACTTTGGGAACCATTTACTAGAATTAACTTATTGACATAAGTCTTACAGCCATTAGGCGAAGTAGCACGATATTCTACATCATAGCTTCCCGGGGCAGAAAAGATATTGGATGGCTCTGATGACACGGATCCACCAACTCCACTAATGTTCCAAGAGTGATACAACGCATTAATACTGTTATTGGTCCATACAACTGCCTCCCCAGAACAAATTACCGAATCAGAAGGTATGATGTCAACTAAAGGGCTGGACTCTACAGCAATCAGCACACTATCGATTCCAATGCAACCATTATTGTCTGTTACACTTAATTTCACAACGTAATTTCCGCTATCCAAATACAATTTTGTTGTTGTACTATTAGAATCTATAATGCCACTGCCCAAATCCCAATAATAACTTACAGCATTGTTAGTTGAATCTGAAAAAACGATAGAATCTCCTTCACATACCGCAAAATCACTTGCATAAATCGCTATTTCAGGCTCTTCAAAATTTTCAATTAAATCAGTTTTTGTAAGCGTATCCTTGCAACCATAAGAGTTCGTACAAATTAAAGAGACATCAAAGATTCCCGTAGAGGAAAAATTATTAGTCGGACTAATGGTGGTCGAACTAGAACCAGTTCCAAAATCCCAAAAACTAGAAACAGCACTTGCCGTTAGATTGGTAAATTGATAAACATGATTAGAATCACAAGAAGCATATTGATCCACTGAAAATTGAACTTCTGGTAGAGAATGAATAGTTACAATACTCATTATTTGCTTAACATGAGAACAACCAACAGCGTTCGAAGCAATAAGTGTTACTGAGTAGCTCCCTGGCTCCGCATAAGTATGGGTTGGGTTTTCTGTTATTACCGTAGAACCATCTCCAAAATCCCATAGGTATTCTGAAGCATTCATCGATTCATTGTTGAAGTTAATAACATTATCATTTTCACAATTACCAAGTTGAATTGCTGAAAAATCAGAAATTGGATCATCGACAACATGGATAAAATCGTTTATCACCAGCGTATCTTGATCCCCTGCCGAATCTGTAACTATCAATGTTACCGTAAAGAGTCCTTGGGTTAAATAAGTTACAGTCGGATTCGAATTAATAGAGGATGTTCCATCACCAAATTCCCAATAATAAGATGTTGCCCCTACGGAAGAATTTATAAATGTTACGCTAAAAGGTGCGCAACCTTCAGTATTAATAGCACTAAAAGCTGAAACTGGAGCTTGTCCCAAACAACCAAATGAAGTAATGTTAAAAATTACAATAAGGACAATGGCTAGTTTTCTAAATATCATTAAATCCACTTTATCATTTATAGAGCAAGAATACGGCAACTAAAAGAAATTGTAGTTTTAAAACTTCCCAACAAGCTATAATAGTTTCCTAACAAACCCTATGCAGGATTAAAACAAGTACAAAAGTACTAAGTATGCATCTTAAATTTACAAAATTATAGCCACTCTTATTTTCATTTAAACGAATAATGTATTGAGAACTTTGGAACAAACTCAAACAAATTCAGTATAAAGGTGTGAAACTACCAAAACGGAATTCAAAAGCCGAAAAACATTTAACCATAGATTTAGCTTGGAGAAATTAAAGTCAACACCTTTTGAGTCAGAGAGTTTATCAACAATAAATACGGTTCCATTACCCGTTCTATTGGTTGATAATAGCTTGCTAATGAGCTTTATAAATGAAGCTGGAAAGCGTTATTTCCAAATCTCTTCTACCGACCAAATTCAGGAAATCAATTTTATTGCCTACCTAACTGCTATTTCAGCTGTTACTGAAAAACAGTTAGGAGAACTAGAAAAATACTTGCGTTCAAAAGAAAAAGAACAGCGAACAATGAACTGGACGTTGAAAGAGCAAGGTGAAGTTGAATTATTTATTAACTGCGTCAGTATTGAACAAAAATCTTTCATACAAATTTGTATTTATTCCAATTCTCACAAAGCAGAAAAGAAAAATTCTGTAAGCAGACTATTCAATGACTCCAATTTACTTGAAAATGTAATTCAGCAATCTACCGAAGCCGTAGTAGTTGCAGACAATGACTTAAAAATTCTCGTTTGGAATGAGAAATCAACCGAATTACTCGGTATTGGCTCTAAATCTTCTAAAACTGCAAACTGGAATGAAGAATATGAATTGTATGAAATCGATACCATCACCCCCTTTAATCAAGACCAGCTTCCTTTAACAAAGGCCGTAAAATTTGGTATTACCACAAGGAACTGTGAAATGTACATTAAAAAGACAGGTATGTATCTGTCGGTCAATGCAACACCTCTTTATGATCAGAATGAAAAGAAAATAGGAGGAATGGCTGTTTTAAGTGACATAACGGCAATGAAGAAAGCCGAGCTTGCTGTAAAAGAAAGTGAGCTTAAATTCAGAACACTTTTTGAGAATGCCAATGACGGTATTTACATCGTTTCTTTAAATGGTGGGATTTTCAAACAAATCAATAAAAAGGCAGTTGAAACATTAGGGTATAAGAAGAAAGAGCTAATAGGAAAATCAATCGATTTAATAAATATTCCATTTGACAAGGTCAAGAAAAATTGGATCCAGCAAGAACTAGAAACTACAGGAAAAGTAGTTTTTGAACATGGACACATTCGAAAAGATGGTCAAATAGTGCCCGTGGAAATAAGTTCTAAAATTGCTCAGTATGAAGGACAAGAAGTTATCCAGTACCATGTAAGAGATATTTCTAGCCGGAAAAAAGCTCAAGCTGAAATACAGCGATCTTACAAGGAGATTCTATTTACCCAAAACTTGATTCAAGCTGCCGAAAAAGAAGATAATCTTCCTTTTTTGACAAAAAAAATAACAGAAGGATTATCCGAAATAATCAAACCCACGGCAACGAGGTTATACAATTACGATACAGCTACAAAAAAACTATCCATTATATCTGAAGAATTGAATTCCGCTGTCAGAAGTAAGTTTGAAACTTTATCCAAAATAAAAGTAAATAGTATTATCCCTGATCCGGACAAGAATGTTTTTATCCGAAAATTATTAAGAACTCAAGAACCTAATATAATAAGCAGCAAAAAACAGATTCAAGAATTTATTGAACAGCATGTAGAGCACAAATTCCTCAAAAAGTTGGCTCCTAAGATTATTAAAATACTTAACATTAAAATAATCATACTTCTCCCTATTTTGTATGGTGATGAAGTAAAAAGTATCGTCTCGTTCACATTAAGTGAAAAACCTAAAAATGAATCTATTGAGGCTATTATAAGATACTTGAAGCAGGCCAATAATGTGTTGAAAAAAATTCGATTTGAGCAAGAACTTAAGGTATTAAACAATAAGTACACAGACTTAATAGATAATTTAAAGGACTCTGTAATCTCTCTGAATCAAGACGGACGGATTATTTTGGCCAATTACGCTGCACAAAAACTATTCGGATATTCTCAGAAGGAAATTCTAAAGTTGAGCTTAACAGACCTTGTTCATCCCCTTGATCGCGATCGTTCAAACGCTTTTTATGAGAAGCTAAAAACCAGCGAGTTCAATTCAAATTTTATTGGTAGAATCATTGCAAAACAAGGCGAAACAAAATACGTTGAAATAAGCTCTTCAGCCATTTTTGATGACCAAAAGAATTATCTTGGCTCAAGAGCAATTGTTAGAGACATAACGGTACGAAAGCTACAAGAACGCAACAAACATGTCCAACAAATTTTACTTGAAAATGTTGCAAAAAGTGTTGATTACAAACAAATTGTTCAGCAATCACTGCGCTCGTTTGAAGAAGTGCGATCTGGTGAAATGCTTGCTGCCGTTTATAATTACAACCGAATTGAACAAAGCTTCAATCTTATTGGAGCCAACTCCAAAAAACATGAGGAATTTTTTCTCAATCTGAAATTTGCAGGTATGTATCCTGAAGCGGTTATTAAGGAAAATACAAAAGGAGATTATGCCAGGTTTAATGTTGAAGACAATGAATTAGTTGATTTTTCCAACACAGGCTATGCTTTTCCAATTGTATCCAGACACTTAGGAATTCGAGGGGTAATTATCATCTTCTTCGATACTGAAAAAGAAGTAACGAACGAAGAAACGGATGCAATAAACGCAATCAATAATATTTTAAAAATCTCTATCGAGCATCATCAAAGTAAAGAAGAAATTAAACGTTTCACGGAAAATCTTGAAGCTGCAGTTGAAAGAAGAACATCTGAGCTTCGACATGAAATTTTTGAAAGACGGATTATAGAGAAAGAGCTTGAAAGGTCTAAAAATTTGGCTGAAAGTGCGAGTAACGCGAAAACAAACTTTTTGGCCAATATGAGTCACGAAATAAGGTCTCCCCTAAACGCAATATTAGGGTTCAGTCAAATAATGAAAGGGATTTCTGCTAAGGAAGGTTTTTCTGATAAATCGATGACCTATTTGGATAATATTGAAATGAGCAGCAAGAACCTTTCGGCTATCATTAATGACATACTTGACCTAAGTAAAATTGAATCTGGCAAACTGGAATTAGATAATGAGGAATTTAAACTTGAACAGATTATTAAAAATGTCTATCACATTCATAAATCTGCTGCCAAAGACAAAAAAATCAATTTTACATACGAAATAGACGAAAATCTGCCTAATTACATCTATGGCGACAGAACAAAAATTATGCAAGTTTTAATGAACTTGACATCTAACGCCATAAAATTTACTGCAGCAGGGAAAAAAGTGAAAATCAATGCACAAAAACAGTCCGATCGGCTTGCATTCCATATCATTGATGAGGGAATTGGAATCGATGCTAACCGGTTGGAAAGTATTTTTGATCCGTTTGAGCAAGAAGACACATCTGTAACTCGAGAGTTTGGTGGATCAGGACTTGGCTTAGCCATCTCGCGAAGTATTGTACACCTAATGAGCGGAAGTATTACAGCCCAGAGTGATAAATCAGTAGGTTCTACTTTTAAAGTAATCATCCCACTTATAGCAGCAAATCCGACAGATACCAAAACTGAAAATCAATTTACAAATCTGGATTCTGTCGTTTTCGAAAATGATTTTAAAATTGTTTTAGTAGAAGATAATGTCCTCAATCAAGACCTCGTTAAAGCCTTAATGGAACGAGTTAATGTTGATTTGGTTGTGGCCAATAATGGGATAGAAGGCATTCAAAAAGTGGAAGAGCACAGGCCAAATGCTATCTTAATGGATATGCACATGCCCGGAATGGACGGCCTCGAGACCATTCAACAAATAAAATCAAATAGTGAGCTATATTCTATACCGATTATTGCATATTCAGCTGATGCGTTCGCTGAAACCCGAAAAATGGCTTACGATGCAGGAGTGGTAGATTACTTAACTAAACCTCTGGACTTAAATAAGTTATTATACACTTTATCCAAATTCAGTCAAGTAAAGCCAGATCAGTTAGATTTTGGCAACAAAGATGAAATAATAGATAAGGAAGTAGAAGTGCCCGAAAAAAGTGCGGCTGAATTTACATTGAAAATTGATCGAATTCTAGAAACACCCATATTTGAATCCGAAAAATTGCTAGAAAGTTTAAATGATTTAAAAGACTTTTGTAAGCAACAGAAGATCGATATTGATGCTGCTCTTAAACGGATATCAGACGCAATTTATGACGGAAACGAAACTGTATTAATCTCAGAATTGAAAAAGCTTAAATGAGCAGTGTACTAATAATCGACGACGACCGCTTAGTTATTGAGCAATTGACTGAACTTATCTCCAGTTTTGGTCATGAAGTCGCCTTCGTACCTAAACCTAGTTTTGCATTGCAAAGATTAGAGAAAGATCATTTCAATTTAATTCTGATTGACGTGAATATGCCTGAAATAAACGGCATTGAGCTATTAAAGAGAATTAAAGCAAATGATGCTTGGTCAACTATACCCGTAATCATGATGACCGGCGAAGGCGATAATGACACATTAGCAGACTGTTTCGAATATGGTGCTAATGACTTTATTGAAAAACCAATCAATGCCATTATATTAAAAGCCCGTGTTAATGCACTTATCCGGTCTCAAGAGTTAATAAATGCTGAACTGAGTCTAAAGGAACAGGAAGCGCTGCAATACAAGCTTCGGTCTTTGATTTCGCAAATGAATCCCCATTTCATCTTTAATGTGCTCAATTCGATACAATTTCATGTGATGGAAGAAAATAAGGAAGTAGCAATTGAAAGTATTTCCCAGTTTTCCAAACTAGTTCGCACCTCACTTAATAATTCCGACAAAGAATTTATATCTCTTCAAACTGAAATTGAGTTTTTAACAACTTATCTTAACTTAGAGATGGACAGGTTTAGAGGGAAATTATTTTTTAATATTGAAGTTTCCGAAAACATAGACGTCGAAGACATCATGATACCTCCTATGTTAATTCAGCCCTTTGTTGAAAACGCTATAGTTCACGGTGTTGGAAACAAGGAAGGTAAAGGTAACATCCAGGTGACCTTTAGTAGGGATGATGCTTTTTTGAATTGTACTATAACAGACGATGGTGTCGGTAGAAAAAAAGCGAATGAATTAAAACAAATGAAGGTAGGTGGATACGAGTCTAAAGGTATGTCTTTAACAGAGGTTCGCATGGAAATGCTCAACAATACCATCGGTAAAGGATTTGAAACAGAAATGCAAGATCAAATTCTTTCTGATGGAGAAGTAAACGGAACCAAGGTAATCGTTAGAATGCCTTTAATATCTCAATGGGAGATTATTTAATGAAAAATATAATTTATACTGAATTTTGCTTCAGCCAAAGCACCTTTCAGTTACAGACCAAAAAACTGAACATAAATACTACTGCATATGTTAAAAGCAATAATTGTAGATGACGAAGAGAATAACCGAGAAGGTCTAGCAAAAATGATAGACCAATTTTGCCACGATATTAAAGTTGTGTCAACAGTGCAATCGGTAGCTTTAGCTAAAAAGGCAATAGAAGAGCACCAACCAAACATTGTTTTTCTTGATATTGAAATGCCCGGCGGTAATGGATTCAGTTTGCTTGAAGAAATGCAAAATCCTAATTTTGAAGTCATTTTCACTACCGCTCATGCAGATTACGCGATTAAAGCAATCAAGTTTGCAGCATTGGATTATTTGCTTAAACCCATTAATATTAACGAGCTAAAGACTGCCGTTGAAAAGGCCATCAGCAGTCTTGATAACAACAGCAATGGCACACTCCTCAAGAAGAAATACGAAGTATTGAGAGAAAACAGGAAAAATGAAAGTTTTGATTTTGAAAAAATCGCCTTACCGACTTCAGATGGGATAGACTTTTACGAAATAAATGAAATTTTAAGATGTGAGGCTGATAGAGCCTATTGTAAATTTCATATGTTGGATGGCAGAAAAGTAATGGTTTCTAAACCACTAAAAGAATTTGAAGAGCTTCTGGAAGAATGTATGTTCTTTCGTGTACATAAATCCAACATGGTTAATCTCAGACAAATTAAAAAATACATAAAGGGAAAAGGCGGTTACATCATTCTATCTGATGATTCGCATGTTGATGTCTCTGTGAGGAGAAAGGAAGCACTAATGGAAGTTTTGGCAAGCTCTTCGCGATAAGTGGGAACGTCTAAAAATCTTATAAAATAGCTTTAAACGACAATTGGGAAACTAAATTCGCCAATTGGGAAAGAATCGTAATCCAACCCCCTATCCTTCCCGTAAATTTGACTGTAACATCTAAATCGAATAAAATGAAACAGTTAATCACGATCACAATCCTTTCTTTGAGCATTATAACAAATCAGCTTTACGCGTCTGGCTCTACATATTCTTCTCTAGACAGTAAGACATCTCCATCCTACAATATCGAAAACAAGAAAGCGATAGTTGTTAAGAATGATGCTATTTATTTTAATGTTACCATGAATTTCGAAACAGAAAAATGCATGTATTCTCTAGTGAAACTACATCCTGATGGAACTATGGAGTCCATTGGAATTAAAAGCGGCTTTAAAAATCTAAATAAACTACCATTAAGATACTCCTTCAAAGACACTTCAATTTCTAATAGTAATGTAGTCTATGAGCTATACAGAATAGGATCCGGTTCAGAATTGATTGCGCAATGGAATTTTTCCGCAACAAATAATGAAATAAATACAACGCAAATAGAAATGGAACTAACAGAAAATATAAAACCCATAGATGAAAATAACGGTGTAATTACCGATTAATAGTTGCGTCTAACTATAGATTCAATTATTCCTATAATCAATGCCGAAAAGGACTTTCAAAAGAAAGTTCTTTTTATTATTTTTACGACGATATTTATTTTTTTGCCAAATATGAAGTCACCAGAAATAATTAGAACTGTTTCTACTTCGCACTCTGAATTTATTCTGCGAAACGATTCTATTTTAGAAATTAAACTAACAAAAGGTGTTTATTTCACTATTGAAGAATCAAAAGAAATTAACCACCAAATTATAAATATTTCCAACGGTGTTCCTTGCAAGGTTCTTGTGGAGGCAGGTAAACTGAATTTTTGCGATGAAAAATCCAGAAAATGGTCTACTTCTAAAGAGGCTTCTGACCCAATAATTGCCCTAGCATTGCTCATAAATTCACTACCTCAGAAGCTGATAGCTAATTTCATCGTCAACGTTCAAAAACCAAGAATACCGACGAAAGTTTTTACGACAAAAAAAGATGCCGAAAGTTGGCTTTTGAGCTTTACATAAGTTAATCTTAGTCGTTAGATTTTGTTGTTATTTTTTTCCCACTAATCCCCTGCTCTTTTCTCTAATCGAATCTTATCTGCTTTCTTTTGCGCTTCAGTAATTAGATTTTCCGCTTTACTATTGGCCTCTTTTTCAACTGCCACAGCTTTATTTTCTGCTTCCATTTCGATTTTACTGGCCTGCTGGTTCGCTTCTTTACGAATTTTATCAGCAGCTGGCTTGGCTAATTTTACAGCTATAGCTCCTTTTTTCTTAGCTTCTTTAATTAAGTTTTGAGCTTGCTTGTCGCCTTCATTTCGAGTACTGCTAGCTAATGACTTTCCCTCCTTACGTATAGCATTCCCTTGTTTTTTCGCCTCTGCTTTAAGTTGTTCTGCCCTCAATCTTGCCTCATTCATAATCGCTTCAGCCTTAGCTTGTAACTCGGCATCAATATTTTCTAATTCGTCATTGATTTTATCAGTAACCTGGCCCTTAATATCAGCAGCAACTTCTTTTCTCTGATCTTTAAAATCTGTACTAATTTTAGGATCTGTCACTTTACCAATCATTTTTATTTTAACTGGAATCACTTCACTTAAATCCAGATTAACGCCATTACCTGCAGCTTGTGACATTAATCCATCGATCAGCGTATTGGCCTGACTTCCCAATTCCTTACGCGGAATTTCCATCAGAATGTCGTAGTCAAGATCTTGTTCAAAAGAAGTACTTCCTTCAATATTAGTGGCTATACCTCCCAATTGAATATCGAATGGCTCAACCAGGACTTTCCCATCAATAATCTTAAAATAACATTTGACATCATTAATTGTTTGTTTGGCTAACTTTTGAACTTTGACTGCTTTCGCTAACTTATTTAAAGGCTCAAACCCCTCAACTAACATCTTATTTGTAGCGAAATCACCATTTCCTAAAATAGTCTCATAAATGGGCATATAGTTCGCATCTAAAGAAGAATTGAAACTCATTTTTGAAGAAAATATACCTTGACATTTGCGGGCAATCGGCATCAATTTATCAACTGTATTAATGTATTTAGCCATCTGATTAATATCCATTTCATTTAAATCAAAATCAAAAGACACTTTGGGTTGATTCGGATTTTGAGTATCGTATGTTCCATCCATTATCAAACTGCCCCCAAGTAAGTTCATACCAACACCTTCTAGTGTCGCAATTCCATTGGCCAAAATAACGTTCCCTCTCACCTCTTCTATTTTAATCCCATCGTATTTTAATTCATCGATGGCAGCGTTCAATTTAAAATTGACGTTTACTGGTAAAGCAAAAGCTCCTGCTGTTTCTGCCGTTTCTGTTATTTCCGTTTCTACCACTTCAATATCTTCTTCCTGTTCATCAACAGGTAAAGCCATCAACTCATCTAAGTTCATAAAAGTTGAGTTCACTGCAAATTCTCCCGCCAACGCTTCTTCGTTAAAAAAATAACTTAAGTAATTTGTAAAAGTACCTCGAGCTGTCAGGTCTGATTGACCAAGTTTTGCAGCTAGTTTATCTAAACTAATATTTTGGGGATTGAATAATAAAACGGCATCATTTACTGCAACCGAATACGGTACTGCACTTGTCTTGATAATCATTTGACTTAAACTTGCATTGCCTGATGCATTTACTTCTGTGTAACGCTCTTTAAGAACATCAGACATTAAACCGTTTACCACAATGTCTGTTTGCAATAATCCAGAATAAGATTCTTCTTCTTCCATCGGAATAACTTTTTGAAGACTAGCAAAATCAATGAAACTATTCAACACAGAAGAGAATTTAGGATCAGAAATAGGCTGACTTAATTGCAGTTTAGCATCAATAAAATTATCAGCCCATTCAGCATGTGCTTTTTTCAAATTGATTATTAGATTATCTAAATCTTCACCCGGTGCTCTTTGAATATTTGTATGCACATCAATATTGCTAACTCGACCAGGCAAACCTGGGTACTTAAAAAAGGCATTATTAACGTCTAAATTAACATCAAACCCTGGTAAAGACTGCTCGGAATATTTGTCAAAAATTCTTGCGCTAAACCCAATTGTTCCGTCTGTTTCAATTGCGCCAAAATCAGGACTGTAAATACCTGGAACCATCGATAATAAACTCTTGAACTTTGTATCTTTAGAAGCCAATTCAATGTCCATGTCATAAAAATCTTCAGCCATTTCGAACCAGCCACTAAATCCAAGTACAAAATCATTTAGGTTGATATTATTCTCGTCAAACTCAAATTTCATGGTTGTCAAATTCATTTTTAAAGCACAATCAATATCAGCTGATACTTCACGCAGATAAGAAATCCCATCATATGTTAATGAAACTTTTGGGCTGGTTGTTTCTGTACGTAAAATTAGTTCGTCTAGGGTAAAATCGCCATGTCCGCTGTGATCAAATTCTTCTAATACAATACCAAAATCCATGGACGAATCAACATAAGTTATTTTGGCATTTTCAATCCTATAATCTTGCAATGCTAATTTTAATGGTGCTCCAACTGCAGTATCCTCATTATTTTCAATCGCGTTAGAATCTGATTTGACAATGTCGTAATTCGCCTGCCCTTCTTTAGTAACGACTACATTAATTACGGGATCTATTACGTTTATCTTTTTCACTTCATAAGTGTCCCCGAAAAGCACACTATTCAAATCTAATGTCAATTCTAATTTCTTCGAACCAAAAAGTTGAACACCTTCAAATTGTTTTATACCTACAAGATGAGTGTTAGTTGTTTCCAAAGTGAAATTTGGAAATGTAGAAATGAAAGAAAGATTTACTTCACCTAGCTCCAATTTAGCATTAAGTGTTTTTCCCACTTCATTTTCAATAAAATCAATGATTTCATCTTTAAATAGGTACGGAAGAATAATCACTGCGCCCAGTAGTACAATAAAACTGATGAACGACCATTTCAGTAGTCTTTTAAAGACTGATTTTTTCTTTTTCTTAGACATTTATATGAATTTATTAGAGCCTGACACCAATGAGACAAATATCATCAACTTGTTCAAATTCACCCCGCCATTTCTCAAAAGAATAGTCGAGATGTGTTCTTTGTTGCTCCATCGGCAAATTACTGTTTTCTGCTATAAGCTTTCTAAAGGGTTTGTGCTTAAATTTTTTACCTTTTTCACCGCCAAACTGATCTGCAAAGCCATCCGTAAACATGTAAATCGAATCTCCCTTCTCTAATTGTATGGAATGATTTGTAAACGGTTTTCTGTGTTCGAAGGCACCAATGGGCTGCTTGTCTCCCTTTATTTCAATAATACTTTCTGCAGTAGTAGATTCTCCCTTAGAAATCCAGAGTGGGTTGTTAGCACCGGCAAATTCCACTAATCTTGATTCTCTATCAATGGAACACAACGAAATGTCCATTCCATCTTTTACCTCTGTACCATCCGCGTCAAATGTTTCAATAACGATATCTGTTAGCTGATCTAATATTTCCGACGGTTTCGACAATCCATATTCTTTAATACATCTATAAAGTCCATTTGACCCTACTACACTAACCATAGCGCCAGGAACTCCGTGACCTGTGCAATCTACGGCCGCAATTAAAATTCTGTCACCCCTGCTTGCCATCCAATAAAAGTCTCCAGACACAATGTCTTTAGGTTTGTACAGAATGAAAATATCTTCTACCTTATCTACTACCTGTTTTAATGGAGGTAAAATGGCCTGCTGCAGTCTTTCTGCATATGTAATTGAATCGAGAATTTCTAAATTCTTTTCTTCCATTAAATCTTTCTGTAGTTGAAGCTCCTTTGTTCTGTGAGCCACTTTATTCTCAAGGTTTGAATTAATGTCTTTTAAATCCTGAACCAACTTATGAATTGAATCCCGCATGCTTTTAAAGCTCAATGCCAAAATGCCTATCTCATCTGCTCTTTTAACATGTATTTTTGCATCCAGATTACCCCTTGCCAATTCTTTTGAACTTCTAGTCAGTGCCTTAATTGGCTTAGTAATGCCTCTAGCAAAAAGTAATGAAGTAAGAATTATTAATAAAATAAGCACTAAAAAGACCAAGATAATAGATTGCTTTAGCGAATCCACCGCCTGAAAGGCTTCTGACTCATCAATCTCGCTAAGAATTGACCAATCCAATCCTTCGATATGAAGTGGTCTATAGGCAGATAATACATCGACTCCTCTGTAATCTGAAAATATTTTGGTATCCGTTACCCCACTTTGAGCTGATAATGTGCCTTCCGTTTCTACTTTTTGCAGTCCAACTGTACTTCCGAAATTTTTAATCATCTCGATAGTGTCTTGAGACATCCCAATGTCTTGTATCATTTCAAAGTAATGTGCCCGATCTTCAATTAAAAATCTAGATTGATTGCGTAATGTAAAATCATGCCCAACAATGTAAGTTTCACCACTTACTCCTAGGCCTACTTTCGACCACTGCTGTCGATTAGTCATTATGTTATTAATCTTGTCAATCGGCATTTGAAAAATCAAAACACCTATTCGTTCATTTTTATCATAAATGGGGCATGATATAAATGAAGCGTGCTGATTATAAGAAGGCTTATAAGGCTCAAAATCAACAATAGAAATAAAATTTTTCTTATCAGAAGCAACAGCAGAACGAAACGTTCGAGCAAAATTTGTATTGTTGAATGGGCCGTTTAACAAAGAGGTCGCAAAATCTACTTCCTTGAAAACAGAATAAACAATATCGCCGGTTTGGTCATCTACTAAGAACAAATCATGAAATTCAAATTTTTCCAAAAAGTTGCGTAATATCGGATGATATTGAACATGCGCTAGGTCGTAGGTAGAACTGTCATTTGTTGACGTAAGAAAACGCTTGCTTCCAGCTGGATTAGGATTAGCAGAAATATAAAGCTCTTGCAATAATTTCACCCTTTCTTCTTGAGGATAAAAATCTTCCATAATCGCAACCGTTTTGAGATTCGGATTTAGTTCGGGTAAAAACTGATCTTTGTAATATAGCTTGAGCAATTCTTCATTTTCAGGTGTCGCAACTACTTCATTTTGTATTTCCCTAAAACCTTCCTTAAAATCCACCATCGCCTGAATTACCGAATGGTTCTCAGAAAAAGTTTCTACTTGACTTCTAATTTCTTTAAAGTAATCCTCTATTTGTGTCGCCTTCATTTCCCGGACCGCAGTAAGCCGATTAAATGACTCTCTTTCTAATGCAGTTTTGGCTTGATCATAAGACAAGAATCCGATTACTGTAATCGACGAAAATCCAATAGTGAAAAATAATATGGTAAGTCTTAAACCAATTTTCATTGTTAAAATATTACAATTAATAAATATAGTATTTCGATAAACAACTGGCTACGACTTCTCAAAAATTAGGCCAATTTTACAATAGCAAAATTGTATAAATGGTGGAGGTCAAACCATACAAACTTTTTTTTCTAAGTGGTTAATTTAACTTTATCAACCGCTTTGAAATTCTTTCGTGATCCGTAGAAACAACTAACTGATAAGACCCCGAAGCTAATCCAGACGCTGTTAGTTTCATGTAATTCAAACCTTTAGAAGCAGATTGCACTTCATCTTGGTAAACAATTTGTCCAGTTGTATTTATTATTTTTATACTAACAGGAGTATCATTAAACAAATAGTATTGTACTGTAATCGTTTGATTAAACGGGTTAGGATAAACACCAAAAATAGCTAAATCTTTAATTGATTCAGTAATCATGGTGCTTATCGATCCAACTGGTGCGAATAAACAATTGTAATCACTCGCCGCAATACTAACTCCAGTGGCTTGATTTAAATTTCTTTCGCCATCATTCACATACCAACCATCCCCAAAATAATCACTGGTAGATGGTACTGTTATATCAGTGAAGTAAAACCAATCTGCTTGAGTACGTTGTTTATTAACATCTAAAATCATATATCCATGCTCAGTAAGATTAATAAACTGCATATGATCATTTTCTAACTGAATGGTAGAACTCGGAACAGAAAGAGGTAATCCTGGACTTGTAATCGAAGTTACAACGAACTCTACTCCAACAGAACCGGCACCAGTACTTGCATCATAGCCAGATCCTGGAAGGTCGTTCGCCCAAGAAGTATGAATGTCTCCAGTAAGAACTACCAAATTCTCTATGTTATTCGATAAAATATGATCATAAAGTTTTTCCCGCTCCCACGCATAACCATCCCATTGATCATTATTTAATGGACTACCAAACAACTCCAATGGCGCCATCATCACCTGTTGCCCCAAAATGTTCCACTGATTAGAAGAATTATCCAGCTCATTGGTTAACCAATTGTATTGAACTGGTCCTAGCATAGATCTAGTAGAATCATTACTTCCTGTTGCCTGCTCGGTTCTTCCTTCCAACCTAGTGTCGCACATGTAAAACTTTAATAAATCTCCATATTCTATTGACCTGTAAATGCTACCGCTTCCTGGAGCCGTTCTAATTGGCATCCATTCATGGTAAGCCTGCATGGAATAAGCTTTTCTATCTACCCATAATCCTTCGGGTCCCTCCGAATGATTTTCTGCCCCATCTTTATAAGAATCATTGGCAGACTCGTGATCATCCCAGACAGTAATAAATGGATATTGCTGGTGCAGCGTTCTCAGGTCATTGTCTAATTTATAATGAGAATGTCTTACTCTATAATCTGTGAGCGAAATGATCTCATTAATCGGTTCATTGTCTCGTCCCGCGATGTTAGCAGAATAGCCCCCAGTTTCATATTCATAAATGTAATCGCCTAAATGCAGTACGGCAGAAAAATCATTTCGCTGTAAAAGTCGTGCATAAGCGTTAAAGTATCCATGTTCATAATTGGAACAAGACACCACCGCAAATCTTAAACTGTCTACATCTCCTACAGGTGCAGTAAATGTTCGACCGATGATGGAGTACTTATTTAATGCGTAAAAATCATAATAATAACAGCCGTCGGCGGCAAGGCCCGTAACATCAACTTTAAATGTCCAATCCTTTTCTGCATTAGTAAATGCCGAGCCACTTGAGACAATTGACAACATAGCTGTATCAGTAGCAACTCTCCAAGATACTTGCACGGAATCTGTCATTAATACAGTAGAATCCGGAGTTACTCTCGTCCATAAGATTACTTGGTTCGGCAAAGGATCGCCTGATGCTACTCCATGATAAAATGGTGCTAAGGCAGGAATGAGTGAAGTCCGATCATTATTTTCTTGACTCTCCGCATTCCAAGCAAAAAATAGTATAAGAATTCCTAGCTCAAACTTCAACTTGAGGTTATTGAATGATAATTCGTTCACTTTTTCTTTCATTATTAATGATTATTTCGACTATATACATTCCCGAATTAAGCGTTGGATTCAGAAAAATCGTACTTAAGCTGCTGGAAATGATTTCTCTTTGAACCAAACTACCGTTAATTGAAAATATATTTACTTCCACATTTTTACTGTCTTTCGGCAGATCAAAATGTAACAAGCCACTTGCAGGATTCGGAAATACACGAAGATTCGTATGGTCTTTTTCCACTAGGTTTAATGGACCAGAAACTGTAATGTATAATTTTGCTGATTTAGGAACAGACTCATCAAATGAATAAGCCGATCTTGTTCCACTCCCTTCAAAAATAAATGCCATGTTGTTACCGGGAGACCAGCCTGGTCTATTAATTATTTCTTGCACAATAGCAGATAAGTCATCCGACTGTGTATCTGCTCCAATTTCTTCAGCGCTCCAACCATTTGGTGTCCAAACCACACTTGACGTTGTTCTGGATCTAGCGGATATGTTATTACTTGAATTTGAAAAAGAAACGGGGCTATCTTCATTCTCACCATATATTGTAACACTGGCACCACTTGTTTGTGATTCATCTGACGTCAATTCTATGTAAGCACTATTCACAGTGGCACCTATGGGGATGTCTATTCCTTGAAAACGCAAACCAAGCCATTGGTCTTCGTCAGATATAGGCCAAATCCATTCTTCTACGCAGAATTCTAAATCAGCACTTGTCAGGTCAACAGATCCGTCACTCTTGTATTCCTCTGCGTCATCATCAGATGCTTGAATTTGAACTGAAATGTTTATATCACCTACAAATATTTGTATGTCCTCTGATATATTATGTATTCCATCATCATCAAATGCCCAAGCAGTTATGTAATAAGAGCCGTCCATTGGCATAATCCAATCAAATGTATACGGGAATACCGAATCAGTTCCAATAGGTGTATCGTTAATAAAAAATTCGACGTATTCAACAGTCCCGTTTGTGTCAGCTGCAGTAGCCGCGATTGTAGCAAGTTGAGGAGCACCAAAATATTGATGATGGTAAGGATAAGTAACGTCAACCATTGGCCTTCCTAAATACTTATTGTTTAACAAATAGGCAACAGAACCATTAGAAGGGGTCCAAATATCTAAGTTAGAAGGAGGTGTAAACCGATCTGAATTGAGAACCTCTGATACGACTGAGGCATTATCAGTAATAATGGTTCGGATTTGAACTGTATCACGTTCTACAATTATCCATTGAAACGAATTATAGCTTCCCGCATCCCGGGTCCAGACTTTATTGTCATCATTGGTCCTTAATGGAACCCCCCAACCACCTTCACCAATATATACCGTACCATTAATGTCCTCTCTTTCGAAACCTTCTTCACTTACCGCACTCGTTGACGGTTCGACAGGCCACGTAATCTTTGTATCGTGACTATCGCAATCTAAAACAAGTCTTACACCATAGTCATAAAAAAATTGAGCCCAATAATTGTATTGATCATTTCCTTCTGGCTCCGTAGATACGTGTGGGCGCATTGGTTTATGATATTGAGCAAATTTCCAATCAACATTGTCTCCAGTGGTAATTAAATCATTTTCCAACCAAGTTGTTTGCACACCTCCAATAGCTACTTCCGTATTTAAAGTATATAAACGAAGAAGGTCACCACCAAGCGTTAATGCGAAATACTCTTCTATGGACGGCGTGTCAAATAAGTCATGTACTTCCTGTGTACTGTATTCATGATTTCCTCGAGCAACAATTACAGGGCTCATTCGTCCATCCGCTGCTATAGTAAGTTGCCAGTCGTCGAACCAGTCTTGCCATTCTAAATCAAGATCTAACCAAGTAAAATCTCCGGCAAACATGATGGCATCGGGTTTCAGTTTAGCCACAAGAGAATTAGCATTTGCTCTTGCTGCATTATCCAGATAAATTCTGGAATCTCCTCCAGCAATAAGAGAAATAGGCTCATTGCTAAATTGGGGAAGTGTCTTGAACCACATTCTTTGACTGGTCCCCTCTGAATCATGAATCACAAAATAGTACTCTGTATTTGGCAGTAAAGCTGTCAATCGAACAAAACAATTGGTCATCCCTTTCGCACTTACCTGTCTGTCAATTGATTGACTCATCGGATACGAAAGATAGGTAGTACCATAATCAACGGGACCATAATAAACCATTGCCCCAGATCCTGAAACTTGTTCCCAGCCAATGGTCATTGCAATAGCAGGATCATCATTTACAGAAAGTCTATACCTTCTCGTAGCAGAAAATACTTCTAAAGACAAAAAGACAATACAAACGACAATCCAGTAACGTTTCATAAATTTGCTCATATGATATTAAACTATTTCCAATAAAAAAGTAAAATTAAGACTTCACAACCTCAATTGCAACAACGCAACATTATATTATTACTGATTAGAATTACTTGTTCTATTATGCTTCTAGGTCACGCCTGGGAATGTCTTAGGTGGGAAACGAATCTTGGTAATGTTCTTTTAGATCCCAGTGGCTTTGGTAAAGTGTTGGCATGGTACTTCGACACCAGTTTACACCAATTGTATTCTAATCGATTAGCAGAAAATTTTGTTCTTGGCGTGGACCATTCCTTTGGAATTATCTTCATTATTGCTGCGATTTCGGCAGTTTTCATAAAACAAAATAGTAGATTTTTAAAGTGGCCTTTGCACTTTGCTGCAATCTGTTTAACCATCATTGTTTTTTCTTCTTTCTATTCGAAAAACTTTTACATCGGAATTCTTCTCGAAAATGCTGCTCAAATCCTGACTCCTGTATTCCTAATTTATATTACACGCAATAATAACAACAGAAGGTTAGTAGGACTGATGAAATGGTCAATTGCATTTACCTTTTTTGGCCATGGTTTGTTCGCTGTCGGTTATTATCCACAACCAGGCTATTTTATTGATATGATGATTAAAGGTTTTGACATCCACGAAACGTTAGCACGAAATGTCTTGATAGTATTTGGTATCCTAGATTTTATTTTTGCCATTTCTATTTTCATTCCAAAATTATTAAGTACAGCACTTATTTATGGTATTCTGTGGGGATTCATAACAGCAATCGCAAGGATAACAACCAGTTTCAATACCGAATTTTTGGACAATTGGATCGAACAGTATCTATTTGCCTTTATGATAAGAGTGCCCCATTTTCTCATCCCACTAATCCTATGGATTGAGCATCGAAAATCAGTTAATTCGCCCCCTTCCCAATAACTTCAAATTTTCTAGTGATGGATCTTCCTGTATGATCAATTATGGTCAGCTCATGACTACCTTCTAATGGCTGACAAACTTGTTGATGAATTCCTGTAGTCTCTCCTAAATAATACTCATCCAAGTGCCAATAAAGTACTGCATTATCTTCTCTGTGACTTGCTTCAAAAATAGTGTTACCTTTTTCCTCATCAAATGTTATCGGCACATATATTGAACTTTGCTTTTTAGGATAAATCAATGCAATTGGATTATCTTCTTCAGCATCACAATCATTTCTGTAAGGTGGTAAAGATTGAAATTTAGGATGCTTTGACTTATAATAAGATTCTATTATCGGAGGCAGAACCAATCTTGTTGCTGTAGTCATATTATGAACCAATTCACAATCACTATGAACTCTGTATTTGCCCGTGGGGTCAAAGAAAACAGTTTGGTGATATGGACATATTGTTGATCTAAGAGCAGTTGAAGGAATCAAAGTAGTATCCCGGGTTTCACAAATTGAAGAAGCTCGATGACCGCTTTGTCTGCATATTTCAGCTAAAGCCATGTTGTCGTATGGCAATTCAAACCAATCTGATTTTGGCAATCGATCAAATACATCAAACAGTAAGGGTGCAGCAGCCTTTACACCTACTAAACCAGGCCGACCCTCTCCATCGGCATTGCCTACCCATACACCAACCACATATTTTCTAGACACGCCAATTGCCCAAGCATCTCTAAATCCAAAACTTGTTCCTGTTTTCCAAGCTATTTTCTGACTTGTTTCAAAAGCTTGCCAGTTAACATCGTCATCTGGACGGGATACGGCTAACATTGCATTAAAAGTTTCCCAAACAGCTGCAGGCTGAATGTGGTACTTAAATTGGCTCTTTACGGATTGATTTTGGACGAAAGAAAAACCAGCAGGTTGGAATTCATTGCCCGAAGCGTATTGATTCAATATTACACCCATGTTTCCATAGACACCGCATAAATCCCATAATTTAGCTTCAGCGCCTCCCAATATTAAGGAAAGGCCGTAATCTGTCGAAGGTCTATTAATTGTCGTCATTCCCATTTTATTTAACTGATTGTGAAATTTTTGAACACCGTAGTCTTTTAACATTTTAACTATTGGCACATTCAAAGACCTGGACAAAGCCCTTTCCGCAGGTACTGCACCATCAAATTTTTCATTGTAATTTTTTGGTGCATAACCCGATAAAACTATGGGAACATCTTCTATTAGCATCTTTGGTGTAATTGCTCCCTCATTAATAAGCCCTGCATACAAAAATGGTTTTAAAATGCTTCCTGTACTTCTTGGTGCCTTAATCACATCTACATCACCACCGTGTTCCGGATTCTTATTCTTAACATTTCCAACATAAGTAACTACTGTTCCATTTTCTATATCCAGAATCAAAACAGCTGCATTGTGAATTCCATTTTCAGATAATCGCTTATGATGAATATCTACCGTTTTGAGTACATGTTTTTGTACATTCTTATCTAAAGTCGAAATGACCTCTTTACCTTTATAGCCATTCGCAATGAGTCGGTTCAATAAATGAGGCGCCAGTTGTGGTAAATGCGGTGGTTTCTCTGGAAGAGACTCCATTAAAGCCAATTCATAATCCACCTCATCAATCACATTCTGATTATGCAATCTCTTTAAGAGACGATTTCTTTTCGCCTTAAGCTTTTTCCTATTTTTTCCTGGATGCATCAAACTGGGTGCGTTAGGGAGAACAGCCAAGAGACAGGCTTCAGCCCAGCTTAGCTCGTGTGCAGATCGGCCAAAATAACGCCAAGAAGCAGCTTCAACGCCAACCACATTACCTCCCATTGGCGCATTTGATGCATAAAGTCGTAGAATTTCACTTTTGGTTAAACGCCACTCTAGCCTAGTGGACATATATACTTCTATCAGTTTTTCCCAATACGACCTACTTCTTCCCTTTCTAGATAGTCGAATCGTTTGCATCGTAATTGTGCTACCTCCACTAACCACCTTACCTTCCGAAATATTTTGTTTGATAGCACGACCAAATGCCTTAAAGCTAATTCCAGAGTGACTTTTAAAGTCTCGGTCCTCGAACTCAATAATCGCTCGTTCAAATTTATCCGGAACACTGTTTGATGGAGGAAATCTCCATTGTCCATCATCTGCAATTCGGGCACCCAGAATAGCTCCTGTATTATCTTTTAGAACGGTGCATGTAGGTTCGGAGAATAATCGTTCAGGCAAACAAAACAACCAAATAAAAAAATTGATTGTAAACAGTAGGATAAAGAAATACTTTCTTCGCCAGGACCATTTTAAAAGTCTACTTATCACTTTTGGAAATTCAAATACCATTAATTAAAGTTAAAAACAAATGGATTCATACTTCAAGGGGTTTATTAATCGTTATAAAGTTCTGATTAACTGTTTCCGTTCCTATATTTGAATCAGATGATGCGAGTAATCCTATTAGCCTATTTCGTAGGTCCATTAATTGTTTTTGCCCAACTTAAGATCACTACTTACTCAGTAGGTGACGGACTTGCGCAATCTCAAGTTTATGCCATGTTGGAGGATTCCAGAGGTTTTATTTGGATGGGTACATACGGTGGAGGAATTAGTCAATTTGATGGGAAAAAATTCAAAAATTTTTCAACAGAAGATAGTTTGACTAACAATTATATTCTTGCTATTCATGAATCAAAAAATGGAAATATCTGGATCGGGACTAAAAATGGCCTAAGCATCTACAATGGTATCTCATTTGAAAATTTTAAAATAGCAAAACAGGAAAAAATAGCAGTAAGCTGCTTCTTGGAAGAGAAAAGTGGCCAATTGTGGTTGGGAACTTCTAAAGGGATTTATCAATACAAGGATGGGACTTTCGAAAATTGGTCTTTAAAAAACAAAATATTTGACACGTACATCTTTGATTTGTACGAGCACATTGACGGTAGTATTTGGGCCTGCAATGGAAATGGCATCTTACAAATCACAAAAGATAATCATGTATTCTATGGCCAAGAAGATGGCTTATCGAATACCGCAACGCGGCACTTTGCAGGGGATTCAAGTGGCATTTATATTTCTACACTTGGCGGTGGCCTAAATAGGTATGATGGAGAAAATTTTACTATTGTAACAAGAGAATTTGAGGATATTCATGATATGTTTCTTGAGAACGGTATTATTTGGCTCACCTCTTTAAATAAGGGAATTTTACGTCTGGATTTATCTTCAAGTCAATCACAAATAATTGATGAAACCCATGGGTTAAGTAATAATCACACAAGAGCTATTATAAAGGATTCTTGGGGGAATATTTGGTTTTCAACTTCTGGAGGTGGCGTCAATAAATATTTTGGTCAAGAATTCGAACACTTTACAAAATCTGACTGGTTACCCGAAGATTATGTCTACGATGTGCGCGTAGCTTCCAACAGCGACATTTGGACTTCACACAGTCAAAGCTTGGTTAGAACTAATAAAGACACTACGATTGTGTACAACCGAATGAACGGATATAAAGGAGGAAAGGCAAGAGTATTAACAGAAGATCATCTAGGTAATATATGGATAGGTACAGACATCAACGCTATTTACTGTTTTGATGGAAATCAATTTCATCAATTTACGCGAAATGATGGTATACCCGGTGAATACATTGAAGACATTATTCAAGATAAATTATTGAATATTTGGGTTTCAACAAAAGGTGGAATCGCTAAACTTGAACCAATAGCACCCCATGAATTCAATTACAAGATAACCAGTTGGACAAAAGAATTGAATTTAGGATACAGACCGACAATTACAGACCTAGAAGAAGATAATTTAGGCAGAATCTGGTTTAGTTCCGCATTTCGGGGCTTGGGCTATTTTTTGGATGAAAAAATCAACAATTTACAACCCGCAGATGGATTACCAGTTGTAGAAATTAAAACCATGAAAATGAGTCCTGAAGGAAAACTTTGGATTGGTACTGCTGGAATGGGCATATATGTCGCAACTACTGATGAGCCACTAATTAGTTTTTCTAAATACAATAAGAAAACAGATGGCCTGGGTTTAGCTAGTGATCTTACTTTTCTTATTGAATTTGACCAGAAAGGCAATGCTTGGATAGGATCCGAGCAGGGTGTTGATCGAATAGAATTTGGTGAAATGAATAACATCGAACAAATAAAGCACTTCGGCCAAGATGAGGGATTCAAAGGCGTTGAAACCAATCGAAATGCTTCGTGTATTGATAAGGATGGAAATATTTGGTTCGGAACAATAGCTGGGCTGATGAAATACAATCCAAAAAATGAAACTAAAAATACACGTGCTCCAAAACTAAGCTTATCCAATGTTACCTTATTTTACGAAGATTTAGCACAAACTGAAAAGTATAAAGCAAGCATTACCGACTGGCACAAATTGGCTAATCCTTTAATTTTAAATCACGACGAAAATCACATCTCTTTTACCTTTAAAGGCATTAATCAGAAAAACCCAGAGAAAGTATATTACCAATATACGTTAGAAGGGTTTGACATTGATTGGAGCCCCGAATCAGAGAAAAGTGATGCCACGTATTCCAATCTACCTCCAGGAGCATTTTCTTTTAAAGTTCGAGCAGGAAACGAAGATGACGTATGGACAGCAGAACCCATGGAATTTACGTTCACCATCACCCCTCCTTTTTGGAAAACTTCACTTTTTATAATAGGGTCGACTGGTCTAGGCGCTCTTGTGCTGACCTTGCTTATTGCTATTAGGATAAGGGTAATTAAGAAAAAAATTAGGCGGGAGCAAAAAGCAATAGAAATGGAGAGAACGATGCTAGAATTAGAACAAAAAGCACTGCGGCTTCAAATGAATCCGCATTTCATTTTTAATTCAATCAACTCTGTACAAGCATTTATTTTGAGAAATGATCAAAAATCCGCAAGGTATTATTTAGCAAAATTTTCCAAGCTTATGCGGCAAACACTTGAAAACTCGCGCAATCAATTGGTTACAATAAGTGACGAAATAAACTCCCTCAAGAATTATTTAGAATTAGAAAATTTTGGAAGAACTACTCCATTCAAATATACGATAGAAGTAGGCCAGGAAATCGATCCAGACAATGTGTTGATTCCAGCAATACTTCTTCAACCTTTTGCTGAGAATGCCATCATCCACGGTTTTAAAAAACTAGATCGAATCGGAAATCTTGACTTCGAATTTTCAGCTGAAAATAACACCTTGACCTGCACCATAACAGACAACGGGATTGGCAGATATGAAGCTAAAAAACAAAAAGCACAAATAGAACAACAACATAAATCGGCAGCGCTTGAGGTAACACAAGAAAGACTCAATATTTTAAATAAGAATGGAACCCAAAAAGGATTTGAAATCGTTGATATTTATAAAAATGACGTAGCTTTCGGTACTACCATCATTTTAAGAATGCCCTTGAATGAAAAATTTTAATTAATACTTACTTTTACCAGATGAAAGCAATCATTATAGATGATTTATCTGATGCCCGGCTTGCGATAAAATCTGATGTCGAAGCTTATTGTCCAACTGTAAGCATAGTAGGTGAGGCAGAAGGTGTCGTTTCTGGCGCTAAATTAATCAAAGAGGTAAATCCTGATTTGGTTTTTCTCGACATTCAAATGCAAGATGGGACAGGATTTGATCTTCTTGAAATTACAGGAACAGATCGATTTAAAGTAATTTTCACAACGGCATCAGACGAATATGCAATCAAAGCGTTTAAATTCTCTGCCGTAGATTATTTAATGAAGCCTATTGATCCCGACGAGTTAATAAGTGCTGTTGACAAATCTATCAATAACAACCACCTTGGTAGCATTGAAATTCTACAAAATACGATGCGAGATGGCAGCGCAAAAAGAATTGCGTTAAACACACAAGAAAAAACATTAATTAAAGAGATTACCGAAATAGTAAGATGCGAAAGTAGCGTTAATTACACCATGTTTTATTTCTCTGACTCAACAAGGCTACTGGTAACGCAAACACTAAAAAATTACGATGACCTTTTGAGCCCATATGACTTTTTACGAGTGCATCAGAGCCATTTGATAAATAGTAAGTTCGTAAAAGAATACAATAAAAGTGATGGTGGCTATCTTGTCCTGAAAGACAACAGCACGGTTCCGGTTTCTACTAGAAGAAAAAATGTAGTAATGGAAATGATTGCTAAACTTTAGACGTTAGTTTATTGAGGAAATTCAATGCTGCACTTTCCATTTGTGTAGCACCTGGCTCTTCCATTGGTATGTGTCCACAACCTTTCAATACTACTTGTGTTTTTGGGCAATTCAATCGATTGTAAAAGGGCTCACTAACCCACCAAGGAATGATGTGGTCCTCTTCTGGCTGTAAAAATAACAACGGTATAGTAGAGAACCGTTCTGGTTCGATAGCTGGACTTGCTTCAAACAGTGTTCGTAAAAATTTAAGGTATACTTTACCTCCAGAGCCAACTTTGTCTTTTAGCAATTTTTGTACAAATTCTTTGTTGTTCGCCATCGCCCACATCTTCGTAGTTATCTTTATAGGAAACCGAACCCCATCAAATGCCCAACCCATTTTTTTTGTAAAAGCTACGCCTAAAACACCCATCAATTTATTTTTTGAAAGCTGCCGTTGAATTGATTTCTTTCTCGTATCTGCAAGAGCCGTTACCATAAGCCCTTTAACGTGATTGCTTTTACAGGCTGCCTGATAAGACAACATTCCTCCCAAACTAATGCCACATAATACGATTTCTTTCCCGTCTTTGTCTTTTTCTCGCTCAATTAGCGCAACGACTAAATCAATCCAGGTATAATAACTATTGGGTTTTCTAATCTCAGTTAAACCAAATCCAGGAAAGTCGGGTGAAACGCATTCAAACCCATTGGCTCTGAGCACCACGCCAAGCGGGAACATTAACCTTCCGTTAGCACCCCCTCCATGAACCAAAATGATTTTTACTTTTTTATTATTATTAGCTGGTATGTATCTATCCAAGTGAACTTTATAGTTGTCCCAATCCCAGTATTCTTCAACGGGCTCTTCACCTTGTTTAATTTGTGATTTTTCTGGAAAATACTGCTGAAAACCTTTCCAGCTCGTGAAATCATTGTAGCTCTTGTTAGCCATAATTTAGATTAAAACCCTATAAAAGCGCATCGAATCGAACCTGAAGATATCACATTTAGTAATAATATTAATTATTAATGCCCAAGGGCAGCTAAATATCGTTCTGCATCTAATGCAGCCATACAACCCGTACCTGCTGCAGTAACTGCTTGGCGATAATCCTTATCCGCAGCATCTCCTGCTACAAAAACACCTGCCACATTGGTTTTTGACGTTCCAGGTTGTTGATTAATTATATACCCAACTTCATCTAATTCTACATAGGGTTTAAATACCTCTGTATTCGGTTGATGTCCAATCGCTACAAAAAATCCAGTTGCAGGAATTTCTTTTACCTCTCCGGTTTCCGTATTTTTAGCCGAAACACCTGTTACCACATTTCCATCACCCAATACTTCTTGCGTACTTGTGTTGGTGAGAATTTCAATATTTTCTGTGTTTCGTACACGTGCCTCCATTATTTTAGATGCTCTAAATTGATCTCTTCTAACCAACATAGTCACCTTGGTGCAAAGCTTCGATAAATAATGTGCTTCTTCACATGCTGAATCCCCTGCCCCAACAACGACAACCTCTTGGCCTTTATAGAAAAACCCATCACAGACCGCGCAAGCAGAAACACCACCACCCAACTCCAGATACTTTTGTTCTGATTCTAAACCGAGGTATTTTGCAGATGCGCCTGTTGCAATTATGACTGTTTTCGCATGAATCTCTTTCTTTTCATCCACCCAAACTTTATGTACGGTACCAGAAAAATCTACTTTCGTTACCCAACCGTGCCTAACATCCGTATCAAATCGCTCTGCCTGCTGCTGTAATTCAACCATCATTTGAGGTCCTGTTACACCTTCAGGATATCCAGGAAAATTTTCAACCTCATTAGTTGTTGTCAATTGTCCTCCGGGTTGCAACCCCATATACATTACTGGGTTCATACTTGCTCTTGCTGCATAAATCGCCGCTGTATATCCTGCAGGGCCCGAACCAATTATCAGGCAATCTAATTGTTCAATTTCTTCGCTCATGTACTTGTTATTGTTGTTCAATTAACTTGAACTTCTTCTTAAATCTTGGAAAACAAAAGTAAAAATTTTCTTCAGTCGAAGAGTGTCAACGTTCCGATAAAAATATAAATCCTAAGGAGTACAAACTACGGTATCGTATGCACTACCATACCCACTAAATACTCCATACCCACCATTTATGTTGGATTCTAAGTTACCTGGTGATGCAAACGGACTTCCATTGGTCGCAATCTGATCTTCTAAAGACCTAAAATAAAAAAAGTTCGGACGGTCGATAGAAACAAACTGAACGACAACGGTATCACCGTTTTTAAAAAACCGCTCTTCTGGTCCTTCGTCATCCTGATTTTCATTATTCCCCAGTTCTCCTCTGTTATATGCGAACTCAAATTTTTGACCATTAAAAAATTTGTCATCAAAAATAGAACCTAACGGTGCTATCATCTGTTTATCTTTCATCTCTCCCACCTGAGGTCCATAGGTATAATGATTAATTCTTTGAGCAAACCAACGATAACTGTTTCCAATCGTATCCGGATCTTTCATATCAACCCATACAAAACCCAATGAATCCTGATTTGTTCCTAATTCGTACCAGATTGAATCAAAATAAACCGGTTCAGGTATTTTTGTTACCGCTGTTAATGTTTTCCCATCAGCTTGAACGTTCAATTGGTAGGTTTTTCCTGCCTCTCCAAAAGACGTTGGATCCAGCGAAGTATAAACACAATAATTGAATGCTTGTAAATCCTCCGCAGAAATACCAACAGTTCCAGAAATAGCAACTAGAATTGAATCTGGAATTGAACTCGTACATATCTCAATCAAGTCGTGTGTTTGGGTTCCGTTATTCAATGAGACGACTGCGCCATTCACAAACAATCCATTAATCGTATTGTTATCAATGGGATCAAAATATCCTTGCGTTCGGGTTAATATCACTAATGGCGGTCGGTTAATGTCAACTATTCCCTCAACAACTAATTCAACAGGCACATCCGGCAATTCAATTTGTATTTCTTTTTCGCAAGCGACAAAGAATAATGCCAATAAAGATAATTGTAAAAGTCTTTTCATTAGAATTCAAAATTCCAGGTTACAGAAGGTAAAATAGGAAACAAGGACACCTGGTATGCACCAAGATCCAAGGTACCCGAATTCAAATCACCTTCATTGTCAAAATAAATAAAATACGGATTGGCTCTATTGTATAAATTGTAAACCGAAATATTCCAATTCGATTTTATTCTCTTCGGTTTCATTTTTGTTTCGCCAGTTACGGCATCAATGTATTTCTTTTCATGCTTACCCTTTATGGTACAAGAAATATCAGCCCGGTGATAGGCCGGCATCCGATCTCCATTCCTAGGACCCCAAACTGTCACAAGCGCGCTTTCAGTAAAATCAAAATACCTGGAATAAGGCAATGTAATGGTATTACCACTTGCATAAACAAATGCAGCACCCACATTCACTCTTTTGCTTATGTCATAACTCAAAACAACTGACAAATCGTGCCGACGATCATATTTGGCTGAAAACTCATTGCCCTGATCAATAGCATCAAACTGCCTCATCGTTCGTGACCAAGTATAACCGATCCATCCAGTCCAGTCTCCCATTTTCTTTTTTATAAAAAATTCAGCCCCATAAGAATATCCATCACCAAATGTCAACTGGTTGTCTACGTTGTCGGCTACATTATCCTCTGGTTGCGCATTTTGTTTGTACTCTATTAAATTTCTCAACTTTTTGTAATACAATTCTACCGATGTTTCAAAAGTATTCTCTTTGAAATTCTTAAAATACCCTATGCTATATTGCGTACCTATTTGTGGCTTAACTAATTCCGAGCTAGGAAACCATAAATCTGTTGGCAATGAAATGGCCGAAATAGATGCCAGATGCACGTACTGATAATTGTGCGTGAACCCAAGTTTAAAAGAAGATTGGTCGGCAAATAAATACCTTGCGCTGAATCTAGGTTCAAAACCTGGATAGACAATGATAGACTCTCCTTTTCCCCAGGTTCTCGTGCTATCCGTTAATTGAGACGTTTCGTTTTTGTAATAACGTGTAAAAGGGCCAATGTGCTGAAATGCTGAAAGTCTCGCTCCAGTATTTACTTTTATTCTCTCTCCAATCTCAAATTCATCTAGAATATAAACTGCTCCTTCATTCGCTTTTATTCTTGTGATTTCTGAAGAACCAAACTCTTGGTCACCCGAACTTCCAGAAAAAGAGCTTGGGGTAAAGGTGTGATAGATGTAATTAACTCCAAATTTTACTTTGTGATTGGTTCCAGCAAACCAAGTGAAATCTGTTTTTAAATTGTAATCTCGTATTCCAGAGCTTAATTTAAACTTGAATTGACTCTGTTCTGCTTCGAACGCAAATTTATAATCACTGAATATAGCCGTGGTGTTCAAAAAGAGTCGGTCGTTAAAAAGGTGGTTCCATCTCAAAGAAGCTGTTGCATTTCCCCAAGGAACCCGAAAGTTTAAGCCTAAATTATCATTGTTAAATGTAAAGACATCACGCCCAAAATATCCAGATAAGAACAAACGATCCTTATCTGAGATTCTCCAGTTTGCTTTAGCCGTTAAGTCGTAAAAATAATAGCCAGAACCCGCCGCAGAGGCACTGTCGTTAACAAAAGGTTTAGTGAGCACATCAATATATGTTCTTCTCCCAGAAACGATAAAAGAAGCTGTATCTTTTTTAATCGGACCTTCCACTGTCAATCTTGACGCGATTACACCTATCCCACCATTCGCATGGTATTCTTTATAATTCCCATCATTCATGGTAATATCCAAAACAGACGAAAGTCGACCACCATAGTTAGCAGGCATACCTCCCTTGATCAGGTTCACTTTCTTAATTGCATCCGCGTTAAAAACAGAGAAAAAACCAAATAAATGTGATGCGTTGTAGACCGTGGCCTCATCTAATAAAATCAGGTTCTGGTCCGGCCCGCCTCCTCTTACGTAAAATCCAGTATTGCCCTCTCCTCCGGATTGCACTCCTGGTAATAATTGAATGGTCTTTAAAATATCCACTTCACCCATGAACGCGGGCAAGGTTTTTATCTTAGTCATATCGAGCTCTATAGTGCCCATCTGGGTACCGGTGGTATTTTGGTCTTTTCTCTCTGATTCAACCACCACTTCACCAAGTGTATCTAGGTAAAAGCCAAGTTCAATATTAACCCGTTGGTCTTTATTTAATTCTATCGATTGATTAAAATCTTCGAAACCAAAATACTGACTAACCAAAGTATATGAGCCTTCTGGTACTGTAATCGAATAAAATCCGTAGTTATTGGTAGACTGGCCTTTCATTAGTTCTTTGATGTAAACCTCAGCACCAATTAAAAGCTCTCCGGATTTGGCGTCCTTAACATACCCACTCACCGTAAACTTTTGTTGCGCGTAACTCGGCAAGAAAAAGATAACCAATAAGAAAACAAGAATATTCTGTTTCATTATAGAAAATACAATTTTATACAATAACACTTTTAGAGTTGCCTTGTTCAAGACTTTCTAAAATTTAAGCGCTAGCGCAAATTTATATTTAACTTCAATGGCTATCCAAAATTTCTGACAAGCGGATTAATAAATACACGCACGGTGATTACCATGAAGTAGACCATAGAATAAACTCTGGTTTAATACCACTAAAGCTTAATCTTTTAAGCAGCTTTCGTATATGTTATCCCAATAAGCGTCAACAGCATCTTGATTAACTGATTCATTTTCCATCGTGCGTGTATAGTCGTCAGGATCTTGAAAAGTAGTAACGGTTGTAGTTAAAAAGCAATCACAATCGAAAGTATCGTCTTGACATTTATCCAATACTTTTTGTTTTCTCGCGTCAGTCCAACCACCGCATGACATGAGTGCAATTGACAGGACAATTATTATGGAATTAAAGATTTTCATTTAAAGAATTGATTTGATTTTTTTGGAATTATTTTTGTATCAATCAAATATAACTATAAATTAACCAGATGAAAATGAAGATAAGTATTCTATTCATCGCCTTAATCGCAACAACGATTACAGGCAATGCGCAAAAACGAACAATTGCAGGAGTCGACTTTCCAGCTAAATTAAGTGTAAACGAAAAAACAGTTATCTACAACGGTGGCGGTCTTAGAGAAAAATATACCATAGACCTCTATGCAGGAGCGCTTTATCTTAGAAGGCCCTCAATGGATGCTAGCAAAGTGATTGATCAAGATGTTGAAATGGCCATTCGAATTGTTTTAGTTTCTGCAAAAGTAACAAGAGACAAGTTTGTGGAATCTGTAAAAGAAGGCTTTGAAAAATCTGACCGAGGTAAAGCAACTGAAGAAAACATTGCAGATTTCATGCAGTTTTATACAGATGCATTCAAAGAAGGTGACCTTATTACAATCAAATATGAACCTGGAAAAGGGGTTTTATTTTCAAAAAATGGAAAGTTAAGAGGAACAATTAAGGGTCTTCCATTTAAGCAAGCACTATTTGGAATTTGGTTAGGAAATAATCCAGCCGATAGTAGTCTAAAAGATGATATGCTTGGGAAAGTCTAGTACCCCAACAATTGGATTGAAAATTACTGAAAGTAGGTCTAAAAAGTAATTCCAATTAATTACTTTGAATAATTACATTAAATTAATTAAACGTGTATTTTTGCCGCTTGTAGCTGACTTTTCGGGGTGTAGCTTAGTCCGGTTAAAGTGCGCGTCTGGGGGGCGCGAGATCGGAGGTTCGAATCCTCTCACCCCGACCAATCGAATAGCGAGACTTTTTAAGTACTCGCTATTTTATTTAATCTAAAATTTTAACCTGTATCAGCAGTTCCATATTGATTGCAAAATATAATTCCTACTTAACCTATCCTAACTATTTAAATATCAAGGAATAGCGCACAATGATTTACATAACTTCTCACTACTTATATCTAACTCCATTCAATCATTCCCCTCAACAAATCAAATCTTTCAAGGGGAAACAAGTATGCTCTCAATATTTTCTTTCTCTGAAAGATTTCAAGGATATCCACTAATTCTTCGCTAAGGCGAGGAATCTTGAAGCAAATATGTTGACGGAGATATTGATGTCTTTATGCAAACAACTAATAATGACCTTTTTTAATCTTTTTTGAACAAAAGAGTCATCTATTAGTTTTTATCATAATAAAGCCGGCTTGCATGGAGGCTAATTCTTGTTTTCTAACTACTTTGAGATTTTAGATAAAAAAAAGCGTTTTTAAATATGAGCATTCGCACAATAAAACAAATAATTGCATCTCAAGTAGTCAATATGGGAGGTAATCTACTTGACCAACCCTTACCGACAAAAGAAGTGGATCAAATTGATCCTTTCTTACTCATTCACCATTGGAATCAGCCCTTGAAAGCTGGAGGCAAACAAAGTGAGGTGGGTGTCGGTCCTCACCCTCACCGTGGTTTCTCGCCGGCAACTTTTGTATTCAAGGGCAGTTTACACCACCAGGATTCGATTGGAAATAACGAAGTAGTTACTGCAGGGGGAACACAATGGATGCATTCAGGAAAAGGCATTGTGCACAGCGAAAGGCCTGGGAAAGAGCTGGCAGAGAATGGTGGTGAAAACGAATTCATCCAATTTTGGGTGAATACGCCTTCCAAGTACAAAATGGAGGAACCCTATTACCTGCCTATTTCTGCTAGTACAACACCAAAAATAGTGAAAGACAATTCAACGATTAGTGTAATTGCTGGCACATTTGATGGTATTGAAGGACCTGCAAAAACCTACAGCCCTCAGACTTTATTAAGAGTTGCAGGAGAAGAAAAATCAACTTTCCCAATCGCAATACCTCAAAACTTTAACGCAATTATTTATGTCCTGAATGGTGGTTTGAAAATTGATGGAAAAATAATCAAGGATAAAGATATGGTGTGGTTTAACAACGACGGTAATGAGATAAGTATTACGATAACCAAAAAATGCCGATTCATTTTATTATCTGGAGAACCAATTGGCGAAAAAGTGGCTACATATGGCCCGTTTGTAATGAACTCAGAGCAAGAAGTTAAACAAGCCATTTTCGATTTTCAAAACGGAGCAATGGGCAAGTTGGTTGAAACATTCACCTAATTCGTATATTGAAAAACGAATAGCAACGTACATTTAATCTGTCGTTTAATTATTACTCGGCACTTGTCAAAAAAATAAAATTGAAGAAACGCATTCTGTTTATTATTGTCCTTTTTGGTTTCTTTTCTTTTGCAACAGCACAGACAAAAGAGCTAGAAAAGCTATTGTTGCAACTTCCTGATGTTCGCTTTACAAAAATTGAAAATCTAACGCATTTCGAAGCTTCGTATGAAATAAAAATAAAACAACTTCTAAATCACAACGATTCATTAGCGGGCTATTTCTATCAAAAGGTTTTTCTTAACCATAAAGGATTCGAAAGGCCAACAATTATGGTTACCGAAGGTTACAATATAAGACAAAACACCATTAGCGAACTGGCTGAATTGTTAAACGCAAATCAAATTACTATTGAACATCGTTATTTTGGAGAAAGCCTGCCCGACTCACTTAATTACGACTACCTTAATTTAAAGCAGGCATCCGCCGACTTACATCATATCAATCAATTATTCCAAAAAATATATTCAAAAAAGTGGATCAGCACAGGTATAAGTAAAGGCGGAGCTACTACAATTTTCTATCGATATTTTTATCCCAATGACGTTGACTTAAGTGTGCCCTATGTGGCACCGATTAACAATGCTTACGAAGACCAAAGAATCTATGCATTTCTCGATACAATTGGGTCAGCTGAATGCCGTAAAAAGCTTAAGGCGGTTCAAATACGGCTTCTTGAAAATCGGGAAGAAATTTTGCGCCGACTGGTATTGAACAACAAAGAATCGGATGCCAGTTATACCTATTTGACTATTGAGGAGGCATTTGAATATGCCGTATTAGAATATCCATTTTCATTTTGGCAATATGGACATAGTTGTAACGACATACCTAATTCAAAGGATTCTCTTGAAGTGCTGGCCAAGTATCTGGAGCAAGTTTCTAGTATCACTTTTTTTAGTGACGAAATCATAGAACTTTATGGCCCACATTATTATCAATCAGCAACAGAGATGGGTTATTATGGCTACCAAACAAAAGGATTTGAAAAATTGTTGACCACATTGCCCGTTACAAGTAATCCACATGCTACTTTTTTGCCAAACAAGATGACACCACCCTTTAACGGAGAACTTTTAAAAAACGTAAATAGCTGGCTACTTAAAGAAGATAATACGTTCATTTATATATATGGAAGTTTAGACACCTGGTCCGCTACGGCAGTTCCTCCTCAGAAAAAAGACCATTCTATTTGGTTTTTTATGGAAGGGAAACACCATGGAAATGCTAGAATTATGCAGATGACAGCGGTCCAAAAAATCAAATTAATTACTACCATGGAACAATGGTTGTCTTTAAAAATTAAAAACCATTCATCGTTTAATAAATAATCAATAAGCAAACATTCAGTTTTACATTCCTCTGTACCTTGAGACTATGTATTTTTCTTACAGCTGATTATAAAGCTTCTTGTATTTTTCAACCGTCTTGCTAATGGCATAATTCGGGTCGTATGGAAGTACAGGGAGTTTTCCAGCTAAATAACTGGCAGCAACTTGAACAGCTTCCTCTGCACTTTTGATAATGATAACTTGATCAATTTCAACAGCCACTCCCGTAGCATAAGCTATCGGCTGAGTACCTACGGCCAACGCCTCTATAAGCACCATACCAAAACCTTCATACCTCGAAGGGTGAAATAACAATTTTGCTTTTGCAATTTGACCAAGCGTATCTGATCTATTCAGCTCACCTAAAACCTCAATGTTATCTTGAAGGCCTAGTGCCATAATTTTATTTTCTAAAAATTTACGATGAGGCCCATCGCCAATGAATGCTGCACGAATAGCTGGGAAGTCATTTTTCAATAGAGCCACGATCGTAATCAGTTGCTCGGGTTGCTTGACGTCAATCAAAGAACCTACTGTAACCATATCAAATTCGTCCCTATTCATTTCTCTTGGAAACCAATGATCCGATAAACCCCATGGAATCACCGCTGTTTGCCCGTATGAACGTACTAAGCTATCTTGAAAATCAGACAACGTAATTAATTTCGGTTTAGACCTCATAATGCGTTTGAATGTATGCGTGGGCTTAACGTCTTGCCCCATGATCGTAACTACATGGGGAATCTGAGCATAGCTTGCGAGTTGTGTGCCAATTAAGCTAGCATCTGTCATCCAAAACGAATGAATTAAATCAAAGGAATTTTCATCAACAATTTTTTTTAAGGCAGTTAATGCCAATTTTAGTAAAAATACTTTTTGAATCTTAACAGGATTATTCCAACCCAATGAGATCACAGAATGACCAAACCAATTATAGTCTCCAGCACCTGGGTAATTCAAGCTAATTATTTGCTGCCCTCCAAGGTTCTTGCTAATCTCTAACAAGAATTCTTGCAATGCCGGAATGCAAGTTGAATCCGATTCATCTGCTGGAAAACCAGGTGTTATATATAAGATTCGCTTATTCAATTTTATACAGTTTCCATCCCTCACCAAAATCCATTACAAGTGTGAGTTGATATTCTGCTACCAATTTATTCCAATTGAGTATAGGAGCCCTCCCTTTCCATTGTTTTAAAGAGCTTTCAGCATTGAAAAGCACATGCGAACCCATTTCAAATTTATCGTATTTAGTAGACCACAAATTCTTAAATTCATTAGTAACTCCCCTATTTATTAACGCAACATCTAAAGAAAAGGCATATATCGATCCTTCAACATTCATCTCAATTATTTTCTTGGCAACTGATTTTTCAAATACCTGCCGCTTATAAAATTTAGAAAAACTGTGCGTAAAATAAAACGTTTGCAGCAAAATGGCAACTACAACTCCAGCTGAAAAAAGCGTTCTAGGGAGTTTATTGCTACCACGTACAAATGCTGGATAAAATAACAACACACAAAATGGAAATACAATTACAAAAAAGCGCATATTTTGCATTTCAACACCAGCTAGAAACAACAAATACAAAAAGACTCCAGCTACTAAATACCAGGGGGCACCATTTTTTAATTTGAATTTGGAAAAGATGAGTAATCCGGCTCCAATCAATAAATATCCTGGGTGACAGAACGGAGATAATACATAAATTAAATTAGAAAAAGAATGCTCTTGAAACCCATCATGAGTAGCAAAAGAATTTGAGAAAAAATTCATTAAATTCCAATTAACTAACCAGCTGTGGTTAAGGAAATTGAAACTACCTCCCCCACGAATTAAGAAATGAGGCATCAAAACTAAGCATGTTATTACCGTTGCAGTCCCAATGGACAACCATCGTCTTCCTACTAATAGTAGGTAAAAAAAATAGCACCCCATGGGTAGAATTAGCACAACACATGCATACCGAGTCATAACAGCCGCCACGCCCAAGGCAACAAACAAAACAGCCCATTTTAATTGAAAAAATTTAATGTATTTTAAAAGCGTATATAAGGAACATACAGCAAAAAAGCACGCCAACATATCACTCATTCCAATGAGTGAAGACCTAAAAAAATAGGGACTGAAGCAAAAACTAATCAGCACATATAAGTTAATAATCGCAGCTGATTTCTTAGCAGGGTATAACTCACCAATTATTTTAGGAATCAAACCAATTATCCCAAGAAAAGATCCGAACGAAATCAGAACCAAAACCCATTTCGCATCAATTACCAAGCTAAATAAAGACGAAATAAGTGGATACATTACTGGCCAGAAATAATCTCCAGGATCAGTACCATTTAAATAGTAATCTTTAAGCGCCTCCGTATACCTTAAATACTCATAGCTATCTTGACCATAAAACCCATCAAATTCTAAAACCAGTCGCACTGTAAAAAAGCCAATTAATGATAAAAAAAATAGGTAGTATTTTTTGAGAATTGACAATTAACAGTTAAAATTTTAGAACTAGTTGTTGTTCAGCATAAAGCTACATTAATCGCATTTACATTATACTGAAATTATGGCTTTGGGAATAGAAAACGAAAAATAAACAGCACATACAACCAAATCATACTAAACTCGAGAAAATTTATTGCTCAATTGCGATTATTTCCATGAATAACAAGAAACTTAATATCTTCGATTTGTGAATCCCCTAATAATCATCTTCAATCCAAGAAGTGCAGACGCAAAGCATCGAATACCAAATAGTATTTTGCAAGTCGGAGCATCTATCCATGGCACATATCACTATGAATTCATCGATGGCAATTTAGAAGCTAATCCAGAAAAAAAAATCTTAACCCTCATAAGGGATAAAGGCATTAAATATTTAGGTTTAACCGTAATGCCCGGTCCTCAGCTAAAACAGGCCATTCCTATATCCAAAAAGGTGCGTGAAATGTTCCCAAAAGTTACCATAATTTGGGGAGGATATTTTGCCAGCAATCAATATCAAGTTTGTATAAATAGTGGTGCTGTAGATTTTGTAATTAATGGACCAGGAGACACCGCATTTCCGGAGTTATTAAATGCTTTAGAAAATAACCTCGATTACAGTCAAATAAAAAACCTCATTTATAAAGGTGATGGAGAATTTAAAATATCGGCCAAAGAAACATTGCCGAATATGGATAATTTACCCCCATTTCCTTACTCCAAACTTGATGAAACCTACCCATTAGACAATTATTTAGCTAAAACATTTCTTGGCAACAAAACCTTGGCATATCATTCTAGTTTCGGATGCCCATTTACTTGTTCATTTTGCGCAGTTGTGCCGATTTACAATGCCCGCTGGAAAGGAATGTCTGCCAATCGAATTTTCAAAGACATCACTTGGTTTAAAAAAAATTATAGCATTGACGCGATAGAATTCCACGATAACAACTTCTTTACTTCGAGAAAAAGAACTGTCGAATTTGCAGAGCTCATGGTGGGTCAAGGTATTAGCTGGTGGGGAGAAGGAAGAATAGACACCATTAATCTATACACCGATGATGACTTAAAACTTTTGCGTAAATCAGGTTTAAAAATGGTGTTTCTGGGTGCTGAAACGGGAAATGATGAAATTCTTGCTCAAATGGACAAGGGGGGCACACAAACTAGTAAACAAATAAAAGAATTCGCAGAAAGATTAAAGACTTTCAATATCATTCCCGAATACTCATTTGTACTCGGTATGCCCGCAGATTCCAAAGAAAAAGTTCAAAATCAAATTGATCAGGATATCAAATTTATTAAAGACATAAAGAAAATAAATCCCGATACTGAAATTATTATCTACCTATATAGCCCTGTTCCAACAGAGGGGTCAAAATTGTATGAAACCATTACCAAACAGGGATTTAAGTTTCCAGAAAACCTAGAAGATTGGATATCACCTTCATGGGAAAATTTTGACCTAAGAAAAAACCCTTTAACGCCGTGGCTCACTCCTAATATGATTAATAAAATCAAAAATTTTGAAACAGTACTGAACGGATATTACCCAACTGTTTCCGATTTCCGAATAAAAGGTTGGAAAAAAGCCCTGCTAAAAACCATTTCCATTGCTCGTTACGGAAGTGGCATCTATACATTTCCCTATGAAATAAAAGCATTTCATAAAATCTGGAAATATAGACAGCCTGAAGAACAAGGATTTTACAACGAATGATACCGATACATTATTTAAAACCTGGCAATCTATTCTATTTCACTTGCTCAATCACAACTGCTGTTTTGCAATTGAATTCTTAAATATATTTGTGATATGAAATATCTATTTTCATTTGTTGCCTTTTTATGTACCACCCTCTCTATCAATTCTATCGCGCAAAATTTTAATCGGCCCATTACCTCAGAAATATTCCCTTATGAATTCCAATTATTAGATAGCACTCTTAATTTCTATTACGCTTTAGGAATGTATAAGCTATCTAGCGGGCCATCAGACCCCTTATACATACAACCAAAAGCAATGATTATAGACTCGAAAGGCTACAACGTATGGTACGGGTCAAATCCGAACTCCACGATGATGACAGATTTCAAATACGACTCGGCCAGCAATCATTTTTTTGTATCTGACAGGGCTTTGTGGCTATCACAGCCAACAATAATGGATACTAATTTTAATATTGAGCAACAACTCACAGCTGTAAATGCTACATCAGTGGACAGTCATGATTTTAAGCGATTAGCTAACGGAAACTATGCTATTTTAGGAAATATGGATAGCATTTTTGACTTGAGTGCATTCACTTTTAACGGTAATCCTGGCAGCGCTTCGACCAATTGCAAATGTAATCTGATAGAAATTATTGATCCAAACAACAACCTACTATGGGAATGGAACAGTTGTAATTACCTGCATCCTTCTGAAGGATATGATCATTACGGTTATAATGCTGGGAATTATGACTACGCCCATTTTAATTCTTTTGATGAAGATTACGATGGACATTATTTAGTTTCATTTAGGCACTTGAATGCGATTGTGAAAATTAACAGCACATCAGGCGAAATTATCTGGAGACTAGGCGGAAAATTAAATGACTTCACATTCGCTAACGATACTGGTTTTTCTGGTCAACATAGTGCTGAGAGAAGACCATCAGGATACATCTCTTTACTAGATAACGGAAATATGTCAGCTTCACCATTAGAATCAAGGGCTTTAGAATACGAATTGGACACAATGTTATGGGAAGCAGTATTGCAAGATGAGTATACACATTCACCATCCGTTTATGGTCGATCTACAGGTAGTTATTACAGATGGAATGACAGTAAAATAATTAATTTTGGAAGAGTTTTTAGACCTGATCCATCAATTGTAACTTCGAATGGAATCAATCAATTGCAAGCGCTGGCCTTTTTTCAAGATTCAGTGATGAGCTACCGCGTTCACCCTTTTCAACCAAAATTTTCTTTTAATAGGCCCGAAATTACTTGTTTGGATTCTGCAGGAACTGTCTTTTTAGCAGCAGAAGCTGGGTATTCGGATTACTTATGGTCATCTGGCGAAACTGTGCAGCTTATCGAACCTATTGCAGATTCAACATATCAAGTTTGGGTTCCTCAGGGAATAGGTAAAATCAGCTCAAAACCTGTTTTTTACACCGCTTCATATTGCTCAACGGTAAATGCAATAGAGATTGAAGGTGTGCCGCCACACTTAATACGTACCATTGACCTTTTAGGAAGAGCAATTGAAACCTATAAAAATGGACAGATATATCTTGAAATCTATAGTGACGGAACCACAAAAAAAATCTTCTACTTAAAAGACTAAATGGATAGTACTGAATAGATTGGGTATGAAAAAAAGAATTAAATCAGCAATCCACTATTTATTTGGCAATCGCCTGTTGAAGATTATAGAAGCAGACAACACCTATACTTATAATCAAATTACGTTAACCATTCCCCCGGGAGTTTTCCATCCGCACTACTTTACCAGTTCTAAACTTTTGACCCAATTTATCGAAAACAATCATGTAAAGAGCAAATCCATTCTTGAATTAGGTTGTGGAAGTGCCATTACTTCATTTGTCGCAAGCAAGAAGGGCGCATACGTAACTGCAAGTGACATCAGCCATCAGGTAATAAATAATTTAGTTTTAAATCAGAAAAATAATGAGACGGTATTTCAAAGTATTTGCTCAGACTTGTTTGATGACATCCCATTAATTCATTTCGATTATATCCTTGTTAACCCACCCTTTTATGCAAAAAATCCAATACTTGAAAAAGAACATGCATGGTATTGCGGTCAGGATTTCGAATTCTTTAAAAAGTTATTTCTACAGTTGAATGAACGAGGGATTAAGAAGTGTATTTACATGACATTGTCTAGTGATTGCGAACTGGAAAAAATTAAAAACATAGCACTTGAATTCAAATACTCATTTCACCTCATTAAGACCACGAAAAGCATTTCTGAGGAAAATTACTTATTTGAAATCCGTCAAAATCAAAATTAGAAATCATCAAAATTAGAATACGAGAATCTAAACTGACTCACATCAAACCTTTCCGCTAAAAAGCATATTCCAATTCTTGAACCGGGAAGAACGTCAGTGCCGTATTCTGTTAGAAATTCAAATTCTTTCGAAGCTGGATCAACCTGAAAAACAATTTTATCGATGCCGTGTTTCTTGCAATGCGCTATTAACAAGTTCAATCCCGTTTCGAAACTAGCGAAATGCTGACAACTAAATTTCCCAATATGCAGTACCTCTGAAAGCTTCACCCAAAATATACAAGCACCAAATTTAAAGATTCCATTATCTGTAAAAGATCGATATTTTAATAAATCATGGTTTATCAACTCCATTATAACGCCCTTGGAATCTGCTTCAAATTTTCCAGGTTGTAGCCCTTCTTGAAATTTACCCCATTTTGATTGACCAGTTATTTTATATTTCACCTTTTGAATCGGAAAACCTCCGGTTCGCACCACAGAATAATGCAGGTATCTTAAATATTCCCATCCTGAGCTATTAATACTTGCTTCACTGACATCGCTTAAATATCCATAAACAAGGTGAACTCCATTTTTTTTTAACAAATTATTCGATCGCGCAATTAATTGCTTGTGAATTCCCTGTCTCTGAAAATCTGGATGCGTTTGATATTCGCAAGAATGAGCAATGATATAAGTAGCGTCTTCTCCGTGGTATACTTGTGGAATAGCCCCAACAAAACCAACAATTTTTAGTCCTTTCATCGCGACAAAACTGAAGCTACCATCAAGTACATTTCCACTTAGGTACTTCAATTTAAAGTATTCAGTTGTTCTCTTTTTACCAAATACGGTACGAAACAGTTTTACCAAACCCAGCAAATGGGATTCATTAAGTGGATGAAAAGTGAATTCAGTATTTGCCATTCCCTATTGCCCTTACTTGATTACCCCAGGAAATAAAAGGATTAATTCCTAATCTAGTCATCACTCTTTGATCTAATGCATTGTGTTGCTTTTGTAAATCAACTCTAAACTGAAATTTATAGCCAGTAGCTTCAATGACATCGACAATTTGATCGTTGTAATGACCATAGGGATAGGCAATTTGATCAATTGTATTACCAGTAACATCTTCCAAATACTTTTTCGAATTTACTATCTCTATTTGCAGTTCGTTTGCAGACAGTTTTACAAAAGAATCGTGACAAACTCCATGCGAACCTATCGTTATGAATGGAGATTGAGCCAGTTTTTGAAGCTCAGAAGCGTCCATCATCCGCCAAAGAACACTCGGGAAATTCCGTAATGCTTCTTCTTCAAAACCCATTAGCACTAGGGCTTCTTTCGCTGATTTATAGCCGCCTGAAGTGATGACTGATTTTAAGCGCCCATGATGCTTATTTACATACTCGTTCTTCCTTTTATGGTAATTTTCCCCTTTAAATTTAATTGTTTCTGGACCGCTAATTGAAAATAAATCAACTGCATCTGGCCATAGGTAGTTTTCATTTTTTAATTGGATGGTCGTTACAAAAACAGTAATTGGTATTTCTAATTCTTCAACAATGGGTAACAAGTACTTATGGTTATTTGCAAAACCATCATCGAACGTAATCGCTATACTAAATCCATTATCGTGATTCGACTCATTAAAAATCTGTTCTGTTGAAAGAATATTAGCCCTGGTTTTAAGCCAGTATAATTGAGCTTTCAGATCCTTTTCTGAAATAAATTTTGCATTGACTCTTTTGGTGTTACCATCATCTATCCCATGGTACACTAGTATGCAATTACCCGATTTTGGTAATTTGGGATTAACGATTCCGGTAGAAAATAAAAGGTCATTACCGATCCATTTAAGATTTTTGCTCACTTTGGAAATAATATTTTTAATACCAATACTCAATTTCATGAATCGTCAACCTGAATAAAACTGCATGCTTATTTAGCTTTACACGCTTATCCTTTTTGAAATATACTACAATCTTTTTGCTGTTCTGATTATAGAAAACCTATAATTGAAACAGCCTTATACACGAAGCTAATTAAAATGGTCCAATCGAATAGTAAAGTTGAAAAGTACAGTATAACTCCAATCAAACAATCACTTAATCATCTGTTTGACCGATTGATTGGAGATGATCTTCGTTATCTATTGTTTTATTTTTACGGTTTTGAATATCAAATAAAGCAATTGCTGCCATAGAAGCATAGACTAAAAAGGCCATTTTATCCTGATCAATAAAAGCATTGACCAATCCATGAACAAAGAAGGTAATTAGTCCAAGTAGTATTGCCAATAACATGACCTTCTCTTTTTTATCAATTATTCGATGGTAATTTTGAATGCCTAATTGAATGGTATAGAATACCAAAACAAGATAGATTAAAAATCCCGGCAATCCTGTTTCAGAAAGATACGTTAAGTATTCAGAATGCGCATTGCCTTGGTCACCATGATTGGTACTAATGTAGGTTTTGAATTCAGAAGTTTGGAATTGACCGTATTCAAACTGGTATGTCCCAGGGCCAAAACCAGTAAGCGGTTTTTCTTTAAACATTTCAATCGCACAAATCCAACGATTAATTCGTTCTAGATTAGATGCATCTGTTTTCACATTAGTAACGGAAGAAATATGATTAGATAAGTTGCCATCGTTACTTACAGCCTCTGTTTTTTGAAAAGAATCAATAATCTGATTTTCATAAATTGTCCCCACTGTTAATAGCAGTGCCATAAAACCAAACAAAACCGTTGTTTTCCACTTCGTTTTAAGAAATAAATAAAAGAAAAATGCTGCCACAAGACTTATTAAGGCGGCCCTAGACAACGCTAAAACCTCTTGAGACAAAAGAAATAAAAATGTCGCTCCCAACAGTAGTTTCCAAGACAAAGAGAGTTTGAAAATTTTTGAATTCCATAATACGATCAGTACGATTGGAATAACAAAAGCTAAACACGCTGCATATATAGTATGTTCATTAAAATACGGTCTGCAAATTTCAGATACTGTCCTAAAATCAAAATCATAAGACATGTGCTTAACAAAGGTGAAATACATTACTGGAATCAGCCCGAACACATACAATAAGAGCAACTTTAACACCTTTGACCTATCTCTAAAAGAAAATGAACCTACCAACAAATAGAACACCAGAAAAAAAGCACACTTCATCATCATACGCTTTGCAGATATGTCAGAACTCGTGCTAAATATGGTTGATATTCCAATCCAACCCAAGTCAATTAAAAGTAATACGGTTAAAGGGTGTTTTAATAAGCTCAACTCTATCTTATTTCTTAAAATTTGTATTGATACAAATAGAGCTAAAGCAGCAGTTAATAACTCTGACGGAAATGATATACTCATTCCTGTTTGAGGTAGAATTACGCCTGTTGATATGGGAATGGCTGATATGGCAATGAACAAAAGCCATTTTTTCTTGAATAAAAAAAATAAACAAAAAACCGTTAGCGTTCCTAATATTTCGAAAACCAAATTAACTCTACTGTCTGGAAAAATAAAAAACGAGGTTAGCACTATTACTCCTATGAGAAGAACCATTATGACGGTATAACTCCGACTAATATTCAATACTTACAAGGCTGATTTAAACGATTTATAATTTGTTCGAAGAATCACCAGCAGCAGTATGGTTAACGTGAACAAAATACCTCCAATCAAGGCATTGATGATGAATGAAGGTGATACTTTCTTATCAGCCGGAACCGCCCGATCAACTATATAGTTCTTCAATAGTGGTTTACTTAATTCATCCTTTGCACGTTCAAAGTCCTGTTGAAAAGATAAGGTTTGAGCTTCAAGTAAATTGTATTTTTTTATCAAAACTTCCATCGACCGACTATCGATATATTCATTTTCGATGTAGTTCTCTTTATTTAATCTTAGTTTGAAATTTTCAATTAAGTTTTCTGCATCCGTGGTATCTTTCAAAATGTAAATCAACGAAACAACAGAATCACGCTCTCCTTCGCTTCGTTCTACTCTATTTTTATAAAATGCAATCTCGGATGTCCGATTTTCTTTAAATACTTTCTTTTTGTAATGGTTTACCTCGTCAATAATATAATTGACAATGTCTGCTGCTAATTCAGGACTCGTCAATTCTGCTGAAATCACTACAGATAAATATTTAGACCGCAGAAAATTAATATCTCCAATAAATTTAAGTTGTAGATCCTGTCTCCATCCAAGGACAGTACTGTCCAATTTATAGTAATTATATAAATCAAATTTATGGATTACCTGATCGCGTAAAGTTGTTGATTCCAACAATTGCAATAAGTGCTCTGTTTCCGTCTCGTGACCAAATTGTGGATTACTAATTAATTGCTCTCTTGCAAACGAATTTGGTGGATAAATAATTCCAATTGACCTGAACTTTTCAGGGATAAAAAAAGTTAGACAAATTGATATAACCGAACCCATTACGAATGCAATAATAATCCTAGCACCATGTTTGAACAAAAAGTTAAGAACGCCTTTTGCTTCCTCTTGTTCTTCTAAAAAAATGCTCATTTCCGAATTGATTTTGAACTTAAATATACCGGTTTCAATTGGCAACAGTATACCTACTTTCTAGTTTTAATTGTTTCCCAAGTTTCAAGAATCGCTTTTTGACTTGGTCGATTTTTTTCTGCTTCACGGAGTGGTTGGCACACTTTTAATGATGTTTCACATTCTTGTGGTAATCCCTGATAAAGCTCCGTTCCTTTTGTTTTCCAATGAATCATTTCATCCGAAACCTCTTTGATTATTTTCGCTGGATTACCCACAACTAGTTTCCTGTTTTCTATTGTCATTTTCGGACTAACGAAGGACAATGCACCTACAATACACTCATCACCCACAATAACATCATCCATAACAACAGCATTCATTCCAATCAAAGAATTCCTTCCGATAGTTGCTCCATGAATGATTGCTCCATGGCCTATATGAGCCCCCTGCTTCAATGTAACTGTCGTACCAGGAAACATGTGCAGGGTACAATTTTCCTGAACGTTACACCCTTTTTCGATTACAATTTTTCCCCAGTCACCTCTGATGGCAGCACCAGGGCCTATGTAAACATCTGCTCCAATGAAAACATTCCCGGTTACGCTAGCTTGTGGATGAATAAACGCAGACGTATGAATTACCGGTTTAAATCCTTTGAATTCGTATATCATAACGCAAATTTAAGCAATCATTATTATCATCTCACAAACCAAAAACATCTTTATATTAAGTACGCATAATAAAGATATTATTTTAATAATTCATATTTAAATTTCACTTTTACCACAAATATAAAGTGTACGTATAAATGATTTTACAACTTTTCAGACAAACAACTTAACTGTTATTTAGCACTATAAAAAAAATAGAACTCATGAAAAGAAAAAAGAAGATCCTAACCCTATTATTATGCACTTCGATATCAATAGTTCAATGTCAAGAAGAAACAATGACAGAACCAATCGTTACAGCTGCTGTGTTAAACATTCATTCTAATATCAACTCTATTCCTCCAGAAATTGCAGGTAGCCTACTTAGAATTGAATTAGTAAAAAGCAAAAAATTCAAAGTTTTCGATAAACACGACATATTGGAAATGGGCGCAAAGAACAAGCTGGAAATCAATGAATGCTACGGAAGAGATTGTTTACAAGAAATAGGCAAAAACATTCAGGTAGACAAAATGTTTTCAGGTAGTATTGATGCTTTAGGAAAAAAAATAGTAGTCAGTTTGAAAGTGCTTGATATACAATCAGGCAAATACGATAAAACGACCATAATGGAATTCGTAGATGCACCTATCGAAATTCAAGCTATGATACAGCTAACACTGAATGACATGCTTGGTATAAAAAATAAAATGGAAACACTAAACAGCCTAATTTATTACCAACAACCTCCCGAAACCCCTAAAACAGACATTACAAATAATGGTCCACGAGTAGGAGTAGCATTAGTAATGGGAGAAATGTCAAGCCGAATGCAAGCACCTGTTAGTGAAGGAGGTTGGGATGCGGCACCTGTTGTTTCTCAATTTGGTTATCAAATAGAGAAAGAATACCTCAGCGCAGGAGATTTTCATGCACTCATTGAATGTCTATTTATGCTTAGTGGCCCAGAACAACAATTATTCAACCCAAAAATGGTAATCATGAATGGATTTAGAAGCGGTAAAACAGGATTAGAGTTTGCCTTTGGGCCATCGTTTGGATTAGAAAGAGAAGCTAACAGTTTTTACCATGAGGGAATAGGAAAATGGCAACTTCAATCAGAATGGGTTGGCATAGTTGAAGATAGCATATACCAAGCGAACCCCTATGAAATCGTTCCTCGAATGGACAGTCGAGGACGCATTAAACCATCCGCTGGATGGGTCATGGCAGTTGGAAAGACGTTTAACTCAGGCTACTTAAACATCCCTGTTAATTTATATGCATCTTTCAATAAATATGGTTGGCAAACCGGGTTGAGTTTAGGGTTCAACTTGAAAAAATCAAATTAAACATCTTGACTTTAATTGGAGCCGGTTGAATATCGGCTCCATTTTTCCAATACTAATTTCATATCCTCTGGCAAATCCGACTCATAGCTCATCCATTCATTAGTTACAGGATGCTCGAAACCGAGTGTTTTTGCATGTAGAGCCTGCCTGGGCAGAATAGAAAAGCAGTTTTCAATAAACTGTTTGTATTTACTAAAAGTAGTACCCTTCAAAATTTTATTTCCCCCATATTCAGGGTCCCCGAAAAGAGGATGCCCAATATGTTTCATATGAATACGAATTTGATGTGTTCTACCCGTTTCCAATTTGCATTTAATCAGCGTTACGTAGCCAAATCGTTGAATCACTTCATAATGAGTAACTGCTGGTTTCCCATATTCAGAGTCGTCATCAAAAACATCCATTATTTTTCGATTTTTAACGGATCTACCCACCTTACCTTCTACCGTGCCAGCGTCTTCCAGCACATCACCCCAAACCAAAGCATAATATCGTCTATCAGAAGTTCGATTAAAAAATTGTTTAGCGAGGTGAGTCAGTGCATTTTCAGATTTTGCAACAACCATTATTCCGGTCGTATTTTTATCCAACCGATGCACCAAACCAGGCCTACTATCATATTCGCTACTACTCGGCAGGTTTTCAAAATGATAAACCAATGCATTAACTAGTGTGCCACTGTAATTGCCATACCCCGGATGAACCACGATTCCAGCCTGCTTGTTCAATACCAATAAATCCTCATCTTCGTAGACAATATCAATGGGTATATTCTCGGGGATTAACTCAATTTCGCGAATTGGATAAGGCAAAACGATAGAGACTTTGTCGTTTGGTCTAATTTTGTAGTTTGATTTTACTGGACTATTATTAACTAATATATTTCCATTTTTAGCCGCAATCTGCAAACGATTCCTAGATGTATTCGGCACACGATCAATTAAAAATTTATCAATTCTTAATGGTTCCTGTCCTTTATCCGCAACAAAACTATGATGTTCAAATAATTCCTCCGATTCCTGAGGTTGCCCTTCTTTCATTATTCTATTATCACCTTTAATATGGTGAAGTTCCCCATTTTATCCGACACTTTCAACATATAAATGCCCGCAGCGTAAGAATCGACTGCAATCTGAGTTCTGTTTACAAACTTATTTTGAACCAGCATCCTTCCATTCAGGTCAATGAGTTGATACTCAAAACTTCCGGTCTCCGCCATCGCAATATGAAGATTAGATAACGCGGGATTCGGGTAAACTGTAGCTAATAACTTATAGTCTTCATTAGATACCCAACCTGTGGGTTGCGCACCATCAAACATTGGCCGCAACATTAACGAACCTTGATAGGAAGTATTCGCCCAAGTACCAGAAACGTTGTAATATATCTTATCCTGGTTATCGATATTTTTATCAAACCCAACATTTAAACGACTACTTGTTGTTTGTTTCCAACCGACGTAAAAAGTGCCATTCAGCAATACTTTTTCACTTAATTGATAAACGTAATAGCCATTTACACCCAAGTTGTATTTTGGAGTTGTTAATAACGGTTCTTCGTAAATTACATTTCCAGGAGTGCCGCCTGGCCCAGCATTATCCCAAACCATCAAGATAAACGGATCAAGACTAACATCATTGACAGATGGCTCAAAATGAATCTTAATTGCAAATAACGAATCACTCAATGGCATCGTGAATCGATAAGCAAGCTTCGGCTGAGTTCCCGTTATGCCATAAGCAGCTTCCGCAGTACCGTCATCGTAAGCATAAAAATTGGTAAAGGTCTGCTTCAATGAAAAAGTCTCGTTACTTTTTGTCAAGAACACTCCTCCTGTAAAGTTAAAATCGACATCAAAAAAGGCACTGGTATCTGATACAGCAGTATCGTAATAAAACCACGCAGCATCTTGGTAAACATCAATAGGTATAGAAAGCTTGCCTCTTGCAGACACGCTGCTCGTTGCATTATCCGCAAAGACAGTCGTCAACATCGTTCCACTTTCTGACACGTCGTATTTTGTTGTGTTTGCTGCGACACTCAATGTCCAAGAATTAGCTACCCTTAAATTAACAGAGTCTAGCATATTAGACTCCGGATTTTCTTTAAAGTGTTTCCATGGCATCGCTGTATATTCTTTGAGCATCGTATTTACCGGGTATTGAATTGCAACTTCCTGCAAGGTTTCATCATTAATTGCATTAGACTTTAGCTGAACAAAATCGATGTGCCAATGATCCAAACTGCCATTAAGTGCCCCGTAATTCATAAACCTAAATTGAAACCCTGACATCAAGTAATTGACCGTTCGAATTTTAATGCTAGCTCGTTTAAAAGTGTCCAATGGTGAACCCTGCGCAAACCAAACCGACGCCCACTCTTCGTCAGAAGGAGACCAAAACTGCAAGACCAAAGAGTCATTTAGTTCGGGCTCATTACCCAGTCCTTGAGGCTGGTACCAAAAGCTTAGTTCTAGAGAATCAGACACGCCCCAAGGTGTACCATCAGTGCGAAAAGCCAAATCTATGGGTACTGAAGTCAGGTAGTCTCCTTGTCCTGCACTTGTACTGATAAAATTGTAGGGATACCCCACCTCATCAAGGCCATCAAATGTAACAACGCCGTACGACGGTGGATCAACAGCATATGTGTTATTTAAATAGGTAAATTTATCTATCCACAAATAACCCGTATCCAATATAGATGTAGCAACCTTGTAAACAACAACCGAATCTTGTTCCAAATCAGGGTTTGGATCAGTAAACGGTACAATAATAGTCGAAGTCGGCCAAACGGAATCAATGTATGCGCTATTGGGCCAAACGGTATCTAAATAGGATGTTGGAGGATATGTACACAAATCATATACCAATACTTCAATGCTTCCAAAAGCCACATTGGCATAAACTAATGAATCAAACCCAAACCCTATTAGGGTATCAATAAGTGTATAATATGTTGTATCAAACATGTATTCACTACCCATCGTATCTGGCAACCCCAATCGATAAAGGTGAAACCAGCTTGTGTCAGTGACTAATGGATCGCCTGGTTGCGCATTTATTGGTTTGAATTTGTTGGTAGTAAAATCATCAATTAAACCCTTCCCCTCCGGCAGCTTTAATGTGTCATATTCATAATAAAATAAACCGTCGACGTTTTTAGCTAGTTCTCCATTCTCAATACCAATTAGCACATGATTGGAGCCTAAAGGCGATAACAATTCATTTCCTACTTCTTTTTGAGAGTAGACTTTAGAAAAAATAATAATGATAATAATGGTTATTATTAGCCTCATGGATCAGTTGACATAACTTTAGAAGTATCAGGCACAGCATTCTTATCACAATTACCTCCTATGGAAGCAAAAACAGTGATGTCAGAACCTTCTCGAATGGTACTATTTTCTACGCTTACTGCTCCAGGCACTTGCTTAAATATTTTTGCGTTTAATGAATCCGCTGCAGTTAAACAATCTGAACATTGAAAGTCTAAAAACAAGGAATATCCGTTTAACGCTAATCTTGCCTCATCTATTGTATGACAATACAATTTTGGAACTCCTGTTGGATCTCCATTGACTCCCTTTCCAATTAATAGAAGAATTTCTGAATTCCTTGGGACCTGCTCTCCCTGCTTGATTTGATTTCCATTGAATTCTGCACCATAAACTAAATCCCGATATTCTCCGGCCACTGGCTTGATTCTATATCTCAAACCATTTATCTTCAAACTTGAAATGGCAAAATCTTTAGACAAATCAATCACTTTTGGCATAGTCTTATACTCAATCCCTGAACGAATCACTGTTAAATAAATGGTCCTATCTGGCTTCACAAAAGATTCCGTTTCTTCCGTATGTGCTATCGGGTCTTGCTTTACAACTGTGCCCCTAAGTTGATTTTCTGAGTAAATGGAATCGCTTATTTTGTACCTTAAATTGTGTTCTTTTGCGAACGCATCTATATCATCAATGTGTAAACTGTGAAAGTTGGGTACCGCAATGTTTTCATCATGCAATGTGTAATTGTCTAAATAAACAAGTAAACCCCAGAAGGCGAACCCCGCAACCATAAGAGCTGCTATTAAATTCAGCAAAAAAAGTTTGGAGAATAAAAACCTAAAATAAGGCTTCAGTCTTTTTCTAAAAAGAACAACGCAGAGTAAGATTGTTCCCAGGGCTATAAGTATGTAAACTTTCATCGTATTATTCGAAACAAAGATAAAAATATTGATGTGCTAAATAATCTCTGTTAATAAGTAGTGAAGCGCAAATAATAAATATATAATTCCCTCCTTAATTTTGTGTGTACTATAAACGCATGAAAATGAACATAGCCGTTATTGATGGAGGATTTTCTGAAGAAGCACAAATTTCATTTAAAAGTGCCGATACAGTTATGGAAAATCTTAACAACACAGCTTATCGAGCGCATAGAATACGCATAACTGATAAAAATTGGGTTTACGACCCTAACGGTAAGCATTTGACTGTAAACAAGAACGATTTCTCCGTATTGCTTGAGGGAAAGATAATTCGATTTGATTGTGCCCTGATTGTTATCCATGGTACACCGGGTGAAGATGGTAAATTACAAGCTTATTTCGACTTAATAGGCATTCCCTACACAACATGTAATCACTTAACGTCCACATTAACATTTAATAAATATTACTGTAATAGAATATTAGATTCTCTCGGTTTTGTCTGCGCTAAAGCCCTATTATTGAGGTCTAAAGGCGACTATACTGATAAAGAAATCATTGACTATTTAAAATTGCCGTGTTTTGTTAAACCTAATGACGGGGGTTCAAGTTTTGGGGCTTCCAAAGTAACCACCGAAAATAAGCTAAGGGAAGCAATCGAAAATGCATTTAGGCATGGGAAAGAAGTAATTGTTGAAGAATTTCTTGCAGGCACAGAAGTGACCAACGGAGTGTATTTTAACGGTGAGAAAGTATATCCACTTCCAATTACTGAGATTGTAACATCTAATGATTTTTTTGATTACGCTGCCAAATACAATGGCGAGTCTTCAGAGATTACACCCGCTCGAATTTCAGATCAACTTACTGAAACAATCAAATCAACTACCAAAGAGATCTACGAAAAGCTAGGACTCGCCGGTGTTTGCAGAGTAGATTATATTATTCGTGGAAACATACCTTGTGTAATCGAAATCAATACAGTACCGGGTCAATCAGCAGAAAGCATAACACCAAAAATGGCCGCAATTGAAGGAATTAGTCTAGAAGCACTTTATTCAACGATTATTGAACAGGCAATTAAGTAATCTTACCGTCTAAAAACTGAACAAGTTTTTGCACCGCCAATCCCCGATGAGAAATCCTGTTTTTTTGAGCAATACTCATTTCGGCAAATGACTGACGAAAACCATCTGGCTGAAAAATGGGATCATATCCAAACCCTTCCTCTCCGGTTCTTGATTCTAAAATTTGTCCCTTAACAATCCCCTCAAAGAAATAATCCCTGTTGTTAAATTTTAAGCTTATTACGGTTCTAAATAAGGCCTTGCGATTGGACTCACCTTTCAGCTCCATTAATACTTTATCTATATTATTCTCAGCGGATGATTGATCACCGGCATACCTTGCGGAGTATACCCCTGGTCTTCCATCAAGGGCTTCAATTTCTAAACCGGTGTCATCCGCAAAACAATTTACTTTGAACCCAGTGGATATGTACGTGGCTTTCTGCAAAGCATTTTCTTTTAATGTATCGTAATCTTCAGGTATTTCGCCGCTGAAGCCAATTTCATCCAAACTTAAAATTTCCATTTTCCCTAAAATGGCCGATTGAATCTCTTTTATTTTATTTTTGTTATTCGTTGCAAAAACAAGTTTCATAAATGACATCATTTCACGTTCCTTACTTATCCGGTAACGAAAATAAATATATTCAGCAATTAATTGCTGCTGGAACGCATTTCTCTGGCGATGGAGTATTTACAAAGAAATGCACGGAATTTCTCGAAGAGCTGACAAAATCTCGCGTTCTTTTGACCCCCTCTTGCACACATGCATTAGAAATGGCAGCGATATTAATTGACGTCCAACCCGGTGATGAAATCATCATGTCGCCTTACACTTTTCCCAGTACTGCAAATGCATTCGAGCTGCGCGGTGCCAAGGTTGTTTATTGCGATATCCGAGAAGATACCCTAAACATTGATGAACGACTAATCCAACAACTCCTAACGACCAAAACGAAGGCAATTGTAGCTATGCACTATGCTGGAGTTGGTTGCGACATGGAAACGATCTGCGCCATTGCCAAAGAACATCATTTATTCGTGATTGAAGATGCTGCACAATGCATAGATGCCTACCAAAACAAAGAGCACCTTGGAACTTTTGGTGACATTGGTTGCATTAGCTTCCATGAAACGAAAAACATTCATTGCGGTGAAGGAGGAGCCATTCTGATTAATAATAAACAACTACTTGAGAGAGCTGAAATTATTAGAGAGAAAGGTACGAACCGAAGTAGGTTCCTACGTGGCGAGATTTCTTTTTATCAAAAAGTTGATATTGGCTCAAGCTATCTATTAAGTGAACTTAATGCTGCTTTCTTATGGGCACAATTGCAAGATTTAAAAAAGGTAACACAGGATCGGCTTAGAAATTGGAATCTATATTTTGATTTTTTCAATTCTGCCGGCATCGAAAATATCTCCTTTTCGCAAGGAAAGGTCGGCCACAATGCGCACATTTTTTGGGTAATTGGCAGAAAAGAAAACTTGAAATCCAAAGATGCCTTCTTAGGGCATTATCAACTTTTAGAGCAATCTAAAAACTGGGTTGTTGCTCATGCGACAAAAAATTTAATGCGATTGTCTCTTGAGACGCAGAACGTACAGATCGTTTTAAAGGAATTGAAAATGAAGTTTGGTGAGTAAGGTCAAACATATTTTTAAAAATAAGGTTTTTCAAACCCTGCTTGTTAGCATCCCAAACTTAGTCTCAGGATTTTTCATTAGTGTATGCATTGCTAGGTTTTTGGGAGATGAAGCAAAGGGCGCACTAGGATTAATCAGTTTTAACATTGAATTATTTGTCTTAATTCTTGGTTTAAGCATAGGTACCGCAATCACTTATTTTATAGCTAATGAGAAAATTAGTGTTGGTAAAATATATAGTATGTCACTTACGATACTTCTTCTGGGTTCAGCAATTATTGTTGCCTCCTATTTTATAGCAGACCAATTCAATCAAAACATAATCATATACTCAAAAAAGTACTTTAGTGCTAACGTTATCACATACTTTTTTACGCTTTATTTCTTAACTGTTTTTAAACAAATGGCAATTGCTTTTTTACAAGGCTATCAAAAAATTGACTGGATTAACAGATGCTCTTTATTTACGGCCATCGCATCTCCTTTGTTCCTTATTCCCTTGATTTTCTTTACCCATGCAGAAGGTTCTGCTCAGAATTTTGAAATGGCGGTCGTGTTATTAACAGTAATAAGTATTGTAACCATATTACCGATACTGTACTTCTGCCGAAAAGTTATTATTCAAAAAAACATAAAAATTGAAAAGTTTGGGTGGAAAAATCACCTTTATCCTTTTGTGAAATTCTCTTTTATTGGTCATTTATCAAACCTTGTTAATTTTCTCAATTATCGAATCGACATTTGGTTTATTACTTTCTTTTTTCACGATAGGCTAGATTTATTAGGTCACTATTTAGTTGCTGTAAGTTTATCTCAAATGATTTGGATGATACCACAAGCAATTAATCTGGTTTATTTCCCGATATTATGCAAGGAGCCATCCGTTAACCTAACCATCAAAGTAACCCGGTTCAATAATTTTCTAGTCTTGATTGTTTTGGTTATTGGGGTAATCATTTCGCCATTTGTGATTCCCTTTCTTTATACTCATGAATTCCAGGCATCCGTAATACCTTTTCAAATTCTTCTAGGGGGCATGTTCTTCAGTTCACTTACCAAGACACTATCCTCTTATATTTTTGCAGTTGGAAAAGTTAAGATAAACTTATTAGCAACCGTTGTTGGTGTAATTATCACCTTGATTCTCGACTTCACATTAATACCTAGATATGGAATAATTGGTGCCGCCTGGGCAACAAACATTACGTATTTTGGTATCTTTGCCGTATGTTTCATATTCCTTTGGCACAAAGGAAAAAAAGACGGAATTGGTAATCAAGTATGGCGCATTTTTGTTCCTAACATTACAACTACTAGAATAAGGCATGGCAGATGAAGTTGAAAACTTTTATGACGATTTTTCTGAGTTTCAATTAAACTCGGGACTTCATGAAAGGCACTATTTAATGCATGATAAACTGATCGAAATTGGGATGAACAAAGATTCATCTTTGCTCGAAATTGGTGCTGGTGTAGGTATGATTACAAGTCTAATTCGGAAAACAATTACATCGGGTTCCGTTTTAGTAAATGATATCAGCCCCAAAAGTATTCAACTAAATAAAAAACTGAATAATCAAAGTAATTTGAACTTCGTTGCCGGTGACATTGTAGAAATGGACCTCGAAACAAAATATGATTTCATTACGATGTTTGACGTCTTAGAACACATTCCAATTGAACAGCACGAACACTTATTTAGCAAGTTCAAAACTTTATTAAAGCCGAACGGAATCATTTTTATAAATATTCCATCCCCCGAATGCCTTAGATATTTATTGGAAAATAAACCCACAGAAGTTCAGGTGATTGATCAACCTTTACCTGCCGATCTCATTTTTAAGAATATTTATTCCAATGGATTAATTCTGGACTCTTTCAAGACTTATGATATTTGGCACAAAAATGAATATCAAATGATGTTTATTAAGCATGCATACAATTGGGAACCTATCCTGATACCTGTAAAGAAAAACACATTGCTAAACAAAGTAATTCGGAATTTACGAAAGTAAATAATACATGCTTTTTAAAGCGCTGCGATCCTGGTTAGCACAAGAATTCAAACTACTTTGAACGAAACGATTGGACAAAGTAATTCAATATTACCTTTTAACTACCCCCTGATTTTCAAACCAAATTTGAAATGACAGCAAACACCAGATTTTGTGTCTATGGTCATGAGATCCCGACAAATGCTCTGTAACAACCTTAGTGACATAAACCGCATTGAATAAATCGTGTTCTTTCAATCTTTCCTCCGACAAATATTCAGAAATTAATGGTTTCAGTTCTTTACGTAACCAGTGATTGATAGGTATTCCAAATCCCGATTTTTTTCGCAGATGAATGTTAGGGTCCATGTATTTTACAGCGAGCTCTTTCAATATTGCCTTTGGCTGATTATTCTTGAATTTTATCGCATTTGGAATGCTAAAAGCCAATGCCCCTAACTCTTTATCCAAAAAAGGAGAACGAACCTCAAGAGAATTCATCATAGAAGAACGATCCACCTTCGTTAAGTAATCATTTAACAACCGTGACTTTAAAGAACCGGCAATTACTTGGTTAGAAATAGTGGATGCATTTGAAAAATTCCAGCATTCATCAAGATAATGTTGCGTATAATTCGATTGGCGACTATTTAAAAGCCTATCTACTTCATCAGAAGAAAATACCATGTCTCTTTTTAAACAATCACCATTTGGTTTATTTTTAACAAACTGCTCAAACCGACCTAAATTATTACCCAATCCCAGCCTTGAAAATAGCTTACTTCCATTTATTTTCAATTTCCTAAAATACTGAGGAACCGAATCATAAAGTGTTTCTAATTGATAGTAGTCTGCATAAATAGGGTATCCAAACAATTCATCACCACCATCACCCGAAAGAGAGACTTTATAAAAATTGGACATCTCTTTGGTAACCAAGTAAGAAGGAATTAGTGAGCTATCACCAAATGGTTCTCCCAAGTCTGACAGTATGGAGTAAATGTCATCTGCTATATTTGGTTCAATCACCAGCTCCATGTGATTTGTATCGTATTTTTGAGCCAGTTCCTTAGCAAAGGGTAGTTCATTAAAATCGTCTTCCTTGAATCCAACAGAAAAAGTATTTACTTTCTCCGTTGAGTTTTTAGCTAGTAAGCTGACAATTAATCCAGAATCGATACCGCCACTGAGAAAACAAGAAACAGGTACATCAGCGACCATTCTTTTCTTTATTGCCCGTTCCAAAGCAACCTCAACTCGCTCCAAGGATTCGTTCCAATCTAGCTTCTTGTAATTAAAGTCAATTTTATGGTAGTTGTTTTTTGTAATTGCTAGATTTTTCGTGTCAACTTCATAAATGTAACCAGGCTCAATTTGCTGGATTTGCTTCCATATGGTTTTTGGTTGCGGCATCGCCAACTCTTGAAAATAATATTCAAGCGATTGGTCATCGATCGAAAGACCTGAAACCTGACCGCTAATGAACCGAATATCTGACGCAAAAAGCAATTGATCAGAATTTACGTACCAATACAACGGTTTTTGACCGTATATATCTCTAACCAAATAGAGTTTGGAAATGGCAATATCAAACAAAGCAAAGGCAAACATACCTTCTAATTTTTCAACCGTTTTATCTATTCCCCAATAAGAATAGGCAGAAAGAATTACTTCCGTATCTGAAGTTGTTTCGAATCCCATTCCTAGCTCAATTAATTCATTTTTAAGCTGTTGGAAATTGTATATTTCACCATTAAAAACAATGGTGAGGCCAGCCATTTCCATGGGTTGATTGCTTCTATCGTCTAGATCAATAATACTCAAACGTCGATGGCAAAGCCCGAGGTTTCCATAAATCTTAGCTCCATAATTATCTGGCCCTCTAGATTCGAAGCACTTTGAATGCATTTCCAACTCCGAAATCGACGGTGAATTATTTAGTTGTAAATGCCCTGCGATACCGCACATTACTTATTTTTTAGAGCTAACAAAATTAGTTGAACATGTTTAATTTATGTTCGAAATTTTTCATTGTATTAGAATCATGCAGAAGTGCTTCATTGTATTCCATATTTTCACGAATTAGTATGAGAGTTCTCATATGTACATGTCAAGTTTTATTACTTTTAGCCTATTACATGGACTTTCAATAAATATATCCTTACGAATTTTCGCACAACCTCCTGAAAAATGAAGATACTATATTTCGCTAACCCATCTTCACCACATGACGCAAAATGGATTAATTCAATAGCGAAAAACCATGATGTTGTAATCATCTCACAGACGGATTTAGGTGATACCGTGTATTGTGATGCAGACATAACGATTCACCAAATACTTCCACAATTTCAAATCTTCAAACACAAAAGGGTAAATACCCTTCAGAAAATAGACGCAATCATTGAATCGTTCAAGCCTGACATCATTCATTCTATGTATATAATTCCCAATTCATTTTGGGCGTGTGATTCAAAAAAAAATATTCCACATGTTATTACTACAAGAGGTTCTGACATTCTTTTAGAATATCCCAATAATTACATTGGAATAAAATCAAGGAAAAAAGTGGTTATTAATCCCATCTTTAATAAAAAAGTACAAAGCGTAATTGCTAAAGCAACCGCAATCACCTGTACTTCTTCTGCACAAATAAATGTAGTTTCAAAATTCAGCAACGCTAAAAATTTGCTCATTCCCACTGGAATTGATTTCCAATCCATATTGGATTTGAAAATTAAGCGTAAAATGACCGGAACATTCGAAGTCTTTTGTCCGAGATACCTAAAACCATTGTACAACATTGAAAAGATTATTTTCGCTTTCGAAATGTTTCAAAAAACACATCCAGATTCAAACCTCACACTAATCGAACAAGCATCAGATTACGCAGATAAAATGAAAGCAATCGTATCTTCCTTAAACCTCAATCATAAAATTAAATTTATTGAGAAGATGGATTTCAAGAATTTAATCGCAACCTATTATCAATCGGATTTAGTGATAATGATACCCGAATCAGACGGGACTCCCAACACGGCTTTGGAAGCAATGGCAACAGAAACGCCCTTGATTCTGGGAAATGCTAATTATGACAGCAGTCTTTTTCCAAATGATTTGGTTTGGAGATTGGAGACTAACCAACCTGAAAACCTAGTTAAAGCAATAACAGAAGTAAAGCAAATGAACCTCGATGACCTTAAAAACAAATTGAGTCGTGCTAGTATGCTCGTTTTCGAGAACGCAAATCTTTCTAATTCGATATCAAAGCTTGAAAAGCTGTATCAGAGCATAGTTTGAATTGGCAAAATAAAATATCGAATATCATAGTTTACTGGAAATATAGAATGAATCCCGCTGCCGAGTTATGAAAAGGCTAGAATCCATATCTAACGTAATTATTGCTTGCGATGAAGAATGGGGTCCTATGTGGATGTCGAAACATCATTATGCATACGAACTCTCTAAACTGAATACAGACGTCTATTTTATTAATCCACCAACCAAATGGAGAGTTTTAAATTTCTTGAGAAAAATAAGAGTTAATCGCATCGATAACGTTAACGTCGTTACCATAGAAAATCGATTTCCAATCTTCAAAATTAAGTTTTTGGCAAAGCTAAATGATCGAATTAACCGTTACATTCTTACCAAGCAAAATATCCTTCAACCAAAATCTTTAATTTGGAATTTTGACGGAAGAAGGTTTGGTTTTAGTGGCTATCGATCCATTTATCACATTGTAGATAGCAACAAAACCGCAGTACTCGACGAATTCACTGCAAAAAATGCTACCCTGATGGTTTGTGTTTCTGAATTATTTACAAAACAATATCCAACAATTAAATGTCCTATAATTACCATTCCACATGGTGTCTCCTCTGATGAATTTAACCTCGATCAACACAAAATTAAAGCGCTCAAAAAGAAATACAAAAATTATTTCTTGAACGCTGGATCATTTTCCGAAAAAACCAATATAAAATTATTACAATTAATTTCGGACACATTTCCTGAGTTTAATATTGTGCTACTGGGTAAGCTATACTTTAAGAATAACAATAACTGGACACAGCTCATCGAATCAAAGAATGTTCATTACCTAGGCGCTGTACCTGCTAAAGAATTAAAAAATTACATTTCAGCAGCTTCAATTTGCTTAACTACTTATCATTTTGATCATGCTGCCAAGGTGAATGCTGGTGCAGGTTCTTCATTGAAACACATGAATTACTTGGCTCAAAAAAAGATAACGATAAGCACGCTTTCAAATGACATTGGCCAACTACAAAACAATGGAATTTACACGGCTTTAAGCAACAAAGATTTTATCAGCACAATAAAAGCTGCTCTTGATAATAAACTTCGTGTAGATGAAAATTTAATTAACGACGAATTACAAAAACTTTTGTATCCAATTTTAATTGAGAAGATACTCGATAAATTACCACATACAAAAGCAGCACCTATAAAAATAGAGTTGAACGATTCAAGTACAATTAAAGGTCAAAACATCCTAATTGTTTCTAACGAGGGATGGGGCAAAATTTGGTACTCGAAACATAATTATGCTTACGAGCTTTCTAAAAACAACAACGTCCTTTTTGTTAATCCACTTACCAAATGGAAACCTGCTTCATTCTTCAATAGACAAATCAAAATGGAAGGTATAGGAACAAACTTAGCACAGCTTTCATATAACAGCCCATTGCCATCAAGAGGGGTAATTCTTCATCTCATAAACAATTGGATGGTTTCTAAAAGATTAAACAAATGGCTAAAGGCGCATCAATTTTGCAATTTTATTCAATGGTCGTTTGATCCTTTTCGACTATACAATCCGAAATTGCTAGGTGGGAAATTAAGCATTTATCACTGCGTAGATTTATATGGATTCAACTATTATGGCGAACGACAAATTTGCAGAAATAGTGATGCTATCATCATTAGTGCAAAGGCTTTTTACAAAACTTACCAGAATTATGGAAATCCAAAACTATTTGTGCCACATGGAATATCAAGTGAAGAATTCGAAATAACCGACCCATTTGATCATGATAATATCAATTTTACAGATTTTGGTTTATACACTGGAATAATTGACAAGAGAATTGACTTCTCACTTTTAGAAAAAGCCTTGATTCGATTTCCGAAAATTCAATTTGTTTTTATTGGTCCGCTCAAAATACCACCAGAGTCGAAGGCAGCCTGTAGAATTTTCATTCAAAACCAATACAGTAATCTTCACGCAATCGGACCAAAAGAATTTAAAACATTAAAATTTTACATCCATAAAGCTCGGTTTTGTATCTCTTTTATGGACACTAGAAATGAAGGTAATATGCTTGCTCATCACAAAACGCTACTTTATTTATCCCATGGCAAACCCATTTTTAGTCCTAAATTTAGGGAGTATGCAGATTGGAACGATATTATTTATATGGAGGATTCTAACGAAAAAATTTTAGATAGTCTAGATAAATTTCTTAACAGTACTGAATCACCGAATCTTAAAATCCAAAGAATTAAAATAGCTGAGAGCTTTTCTTTTGATAAATTATTCGTTCGAATCCACCAATTCTTACTTAAATTGGACAACTACTAAATCATTATGGTGTGAAATTCTATTAAATTGGAAATTAAAATAGTTTTTTAGAAATCATAAGCTTCTGGGCGACCTAGAATGGCTTTATGGATATTTCATTACTTTTATCAACTTCAAATTGACGGAATGATTACAAATAAAAAAATACTGATTACAGGAGGAGCTGGATTCATTGGAAGCCATTTAGTTGAAGTTCTAGCAGACAATGGCAATGAAGTAGTTGTTCTAGACAATTTACTTAGAGGAAATAAAATTCCAACAGAAACTTTTAAAAAAATTACTTTTTTGAATGAAGATGTTACAAATCTAGATTCTGTCCTAAACGCATCTGTCGGCTGTGATATGATTTTTCATTTCGCAGCAATATTGGGTGTAGATATCGTTGCTGATAATCCCATGGAGACGATGGAAACAGAGGTTGTTGGCACACAAAACGTAGTAAAAGCGGCACTTCAACATAATGTATCAAAAATAATCTATGCATCCACTAGTGGAGTTTATGGTCACAATGCTCTTGAAAAAAGCGTTACAGAAGAAATTCTCGTAGATCCCCGAACTTCTTATGCAATGGCAAAAAGGTATAACGAAATTTACCTTGCATCTCTGCACGAAGAAAAAGGCATTGACTCAATTTGCCTTCGATTTTTTAATGTGTATGGACCGAGGCAAGACAATAGAATGGTAGTACCCAGATTTTTTGAACAAGCTCAAAAAGACTCCGATATAACCGTATACGGCACAGGTGAACAAACCAGAGATTTCACTCATATCAATGATACTATAAAAGCTACGCTCCTTCTTGCCGAAAGAATTGGTGGTTTTGAAATATTTAATATTGCGAATGAAAACGAGTTATCTATTCAAGAATTGGCAGAAGAAATTGTGATTTTAACAAAATCAAAATCGAATATAACCCTTATTAATGCACCTAGTAAAAGGTATGACTATGAAGTTGGACGTCGTTATGGCTCTTCAGAAAAGCTTTTTGAGTATATTAATTACAAGCCTGAAACTACAATAATTGCTGGTTTAAAAAACACCCTAAGTTCTTTAAATAAAGCATAAAGTGCCTGGGCATCCTTTAATATCTGTGATTATTCCGTGCTTTAATGCTGCTTTCTTTTTACACGAGGCGATAGAATCTGTCTTAAACCAAAATTATCCAAATTTACAATTGATTATAGTGAACGATGGCAGTACTGACAACAGTTTGAAAATCGCAAAGCAATATGAAAAAGATAATGTGCATGTCATCAATAAAATAAACACTGGAGTTTCTGACTCAAGAAATCAAGGCGCGCAAATAGCTAAAGGTAAGTATCTGGCGTTTTTAGATGCGGATGATGTATGGAAAGCAGAAAAACTTAAGGAATCAATTGAAGTTTTTGAAGAACATAATATAGGCCTCGTGCACACTTATATGGAGGTAATTAATGAAGAATCTATACCAACAGGAGAAATTCTTAAGGGCAAAAAGGGAAACCTTTTGGAATCTTTGCTACTATGGAATGGCTGTAATATCCCATCACCCAGTAGCATTTTAGTCTCTAAATCTGCTTTTGATGAAGTTGGTGGTTTTGACCCATCATTTTCAACTGCTGCGGATCAAGATTTTTTCTTTCGTTTAGCAACAAAATTTAATGTGGGAATAGTCAAAAAGCCCTTAGGTCAATACCGAGTGCATAGTAACAACATGCATTCGAACATCGAATTAATGGAAAAAGACCACATCGGAGTTTATGAAAAAGCATCTAAAGCAGGCCTTTTTAAATCAAAATCTTTTGAAAAGAAGTGTTTTGCCAACTTGTATAAAATATTAGCCGGTAGCTGGTGGAAAGATGGCAATAACAAGTTAAAAGGACTTAAGTTTATTATCAAATCAATACTGATATACCCGCCAATTGTCAAAAAGTACTTCTCATAACGTATTAATTATTACCTATTGGGCATTTGATGACGCATTAATACAGTCTTATACTTTACCATATGTACGTATAATCAAATCCATGTTAAATCCCGGTTCAACTGTGTATTTGGTAACACAAGAACCCAATCAATTGACACTAGAAAAAATTGCTTCCATTTCGGATCTCGACTTTGTAACGAAACCAAGTCTTTACCAACCCTTTTCTAAAAAAACAATTTTTAAACTAAGAAATCTAGTAAAAACACTCAGTAGATTTATCGATGACAATGAAATTCAAACCATCCATGCATGGTGTGCCCCCGCTGGAGCAATTGGCTATTTATTACATAAAAAAACGGGTAAAAGACTGGTGATTGATAGTTTCGAACCACATGCGGAAAGTCTCGTTGAAAATAGAACCTGGAAGAAATCCGGATTAGCAAACAACATATTAAGCTATTTTGAAAAGAAACAAGCCAACGCAGCAGAACACTTAATCGCTCTTACAAATAGCATGAAGGCTTATGCTAAAACGAAATACAATTGTGAAAATCCAAACTTTCATGTTAAACCTGCAGCTGTTAACCTGGCACTTTTCGATCGATCAAAATACCCATCAATTAAGAAAGAATTAGGCATCAAGCCAAACACTATTGTCTGCATTTATGCTGGTAAAATTGGAGGAATCTATTTAGAAGACGAAATCTTTAAATTCTGGAAACATTGCTCGCTGATTTTTGAAGATTTTAAAGTGCTATTTTTAAGTAACTATGACACCGAATCTTTTCGGCAAAAACTTAAATTTCACGATCTTGATGAATCAACCGTTATCAAAAAATTTGTACCCTATACAGAGGTTCCAAAATACATGGCTCAAGCTGATTTCGCTTTAAATCCGGTAAAACCTGTACCAACAAAAAGACACTGCACCTCTATCAAAGATGGCGAATACTGGGCAATGGGGCTCCCCGTTGTTATTACCAAAGACATATCTGAAGATTCAGCGCTAATTTCTGAAACTAATTTAGGTGTGGTAATAGAAAATTATGATGACGAAGGCCTCAAATCAGCTGCATTAAAAATAAAAGAAATGCTAGCAACAGAAGCCGACTATACTCAGAAAATAAGATCTTTAGCTATTCGTTTTAGGAACATCGAATCCCAAAAATCTATTTATGAATTGATCTATTCAAACGATAAACAATAATAAAGACATTCATTTGTCTTCGACTTGATTTATTGCCATTTTTGGGTAGAAGTAAATAATGAACAAAGCGCTCAAATAAAATGGGAAAATGGGAATTTTAAAGCGAACCAATGCACCAAAATTAGCGGTTGTAAGGCCAATAACAAATGCCAATACTAAGCTAAATAAAAGGCAAAATTTCACATACGAATTATTTTTAATGACTAAGTAAACTTGTTTAATACCCGGTTTAAATAGAAGCAGAACACTTAAGAACAATAAAACTGCATTTTCAAGACCACTCACTACCATTACTAAATTTCTTGCCTCAAATATGTGCGGCCTAAAAAGCCCCGCAAAAATAGCGGCTGGACCGAGTTGAAGCGCTGACAATAAGGTTCCATCAAAAGAGCCAATGTTAAAGAAATTCTCACCATATTGACCAGATCTTTGCAAATCACTTTGAATAATTTGTGCTGTGTGCAATGCTTGTTCTAATGAAAATTTTGCAAGTACACCCCCTAGACTCGAAAAGATAAAATACATGACTCCAAATAATAAAGTGAGAAATACCGGTGTAGCAAAACCATAAACCAGAATATTTTTAGTTTTCTCCATCCGATCAAAAATCAACCAAATAACTAAACAAGGTAATATGGCCATAAAAATGTAAGGTTTAATAGACAGGAGCAACCAAACGCTTACAAGAAACATCAACCAAGGAGTTATTTTACGCCAACTTCGTTTAATAAAAAGGTCGTGAAATGAATAAGTTATAAGGCCTGTTGCCGCCATAGTATAGGTATCTTTTAAAATGCCACTTCCCCAAAATGTAATCGACGGCACAAATAACACAGCATAACATAAAATATTACTCAAGTCTGGGTAATAAGCAATTAGCAATTGAAATATTTTCCATAAGCCAATATATGATGCAGCTCCTAAAAGTACACTTGCAATTAGAAAACTCTTAAAACCACCGATTAAAAATAAACTGGACAACCTAAGAACCATACATGTTTTATCGTCGTAATACATATAACTGTAAGGCACCCCAGTGTCACTTGTAAATAAGGACATTGATTCAGGAGTATTATCTGCAAATAACACCTGAATATAACTGGTGAAATCTGTGCTGGCAAGTTCTGCAAAAGGTATCGAAGAATCGTAATACATGGTTGTATCCCCTCCATGATAATACAAGGTATAAATAAGACAAAAAGTAATACTTCCTACAATTTTGGCACTAAGCCCCCAAACGTAATATTTATAGTAGCCATTACCCCTTTTAACGTTCAATGATTTAATCCTAAAAGCAAAATAATAAATCACTATTAGATAAATAGGTAATAGCAAAAACTCCCAATATTCTATACCCGATAACGTTTCCAAATTATAAAATATTAATTATGATGATAAGGTTCTCCCTTTAAAATGGTAAAAGCACGGTACAATTGTTCTTTAAAAAACAACCTAACCATCTGGTGAGAGAACGTCATTTTAGACAAGCTTAATTTATAATCTGAACGAGTATAAACATCCTTTGAAAATCCATATGCGCCTCCAACAACAAACACAATACATTTGTGACCTGCATTCATTCTTTTTTGCATCCAATTAGACATTTCAATGGATGTAAAATTTTGACCATTTTCATCCAATAAAACAACATAATGTGCTTTCAATATTTGTTTTAATATCAACTCCCCTTCTCTTGTTTTTATTTGATCTGATGTAAGGTTCTTCGCGTTTTTAAGTTCAGGAATTATGATTTCGGAATGTGATAAATAGTGCCTCAGTCGATCATCATAATTCCGTTCACCTTCCTTTAAATAATTCGAATTAGTCTTCCCTACAACGATTATTTTTATTTCCATTTCATACTTAATCAGGTTAAATATAAATCTTTGATTGCAAACATCTCTTGAACCATGTAATTCGTTTGATTAGTTTTGTTTGTATGGACACGAATATTAAGCGTTTTCTTCAGCATGCATTCGAAGAAGATATTGGAGATGGCGATCATTCTTCTCTTGCATGCATTCCTCCCGAAAAAATTAATAACGCTAAACTGTTGGTTAAAGAGGTGGGTGTGTTAGCAGGCGTAGAAATGGCCAAAATAATTTTCAACTACATAGATTCGTCCATTAAAATTAAGGTGCTAATCGAAGACGGAAGTAATGTGAATTGTGGCGATGAGGTCTTTTACGTCACTGGACCTGCTCAAAGTATTTTAAAATGTGAGCGCATCGTACTCAATTGTATGCAACGCATGAGTGCAATCGCAACTAAAACCAAACAAGCGGTTGATCTTTTGAAAGGACTAGACACAAAGATTCTTGACACGAGAAAAACAACGCCAGGCATCCGTTTTATGGAAAAATGGGCAGTCCGAATTGGAGGTGGCGTGAATCATCGAGCAGGCCTCTTTGACATGATTATGCTGAAAGACAACCACATTGATTATGCCGGAGGTATTGAAAATGCCATCCTTAAAACAAATGCATATTTACTATCAACTGGAAAAAAATTAAAAATAGAAATCGAAACAAGAAACCTTAATGAGCTAGAAACGGTTCTTTCTATTGGTAAAGTTGATCGAATCATGCTGGATAATTTCTCTTTCAAAGACCTGCGTAAAGCAGTTAAGTTAATCGATGGTCAATTCGAAACTGAGGCATCTGGCGGCATTAATTTGACAACCATAAGGCAATATGCAGAATGTGGTGTTGATTATGTATCCATGGGTGCTTTGACACATTCTGTACACAATATGGACATGAGTTTGAAAGCAATGTAATGGGAAATAAATTATTGCACCGAATAAAAGAATCTACCATTATCAAGACTTTGATTCACCTTTTTAAGCAAGTAAAGCCACCTGGCTTTGAGGGAATGAACCTACATGAGTTAATTCTTTTTGTAGCTGGTTCATTTAAAAAAGGCAATTTCTCAATCCGTTCTGCAGCAATTTCGTTTAATTTAATCCTATCTATATTCCCCCTCTTACTTGTTATTTTAGCACTAATACCGTACATCCCATTGGATGGTTTTCAAATGCAAGTACTATCTGAAATAGCTTTATTCATTCCAGAAAATATGACAGAATTATTGCTGCCAACATTGGAAGATTTAATTTTGAAGAAACACTACGTGGTGTTATCCGTCGGGTTTATTTTGACCATTTATTACGCTTCAAACAGTATCAATACCATACTAATGTCATTTAACTCCTCTTTTCAAATAGAGCTGAAAAGACATCCGGTAAAACAACGAATAATCGCATTGGGCGTAAGTCTAATCTGGGCCGTTTTTTCAATAGGTGCATTTATCCTTATTATTTTGGGTGAACAATTGGTAACAATCCTGCAAGAAGGCCTTTCTTTAAATGAATCAATCACTTATTTTGCTGGACACAGCCTAAAATGGTTCATCGTATTTTTCATGTTAATATTTGGAATATCGATCCTTTATAATTTTGGAAACCCTGAAACCAAAAAATTCAAATTCACAAGCGCTGGAGCATCATTAGCTGCTATCGTTATTATTTTGGCTTCCATTGGTTTCATGCAATACGCAACTCATTTCGGAAGTTACAATGAACTTTATGGATCTTTGGGCTCTCTAATCGTACTCTTGTTATGGCTAAACCTGTGCTCTCGAATCTTGCTTGTTGGGTTTGAGTTAACGACGAAAGTGGACATTAAAAAAGAAAGCCAACGACAAGAAGTCTCCACAGAAAAGAATTAAACAAAAAAAATTACTTTTTAGGGTTTAGTCTATTCAATAATTTATGCGCAGTTCCATTAATGTCTGGTGATATTTTCGGTAATAAAATCGCAGGTATGAACAAAATACTTGCTACAATTGACCGTATCGCAATATCGAGAATTAAATGTTCGAACACAGGTATGTAGCTTACAATTAAGATAACTCCGAACGCTATTCCAAAAGTATACAGATGCCTCCAGGAAAATGGCTGCATTTTATACTTTATTAGCAAAAATAAAAAAGTAACTATTGCAAAAATCAAACGAGATGCTGCAGTTGCCACTGCAGCACCAATAAGTCCATATTTCGGTATGAAAATAAGGTTACCAATAACAATAGACAATGCCAGCAGTGGCACAGTAATCGAGCTCAACCAATAATATGCGCTATTCCAAATTATCGCTCCATTGGCGCCCATTGCTGCTTGAATTAAATTACCAATGGCTAAAAACAAAAAAGCATACTTGCCTACTTCAAATCCCTCCGGAAAAATTAAAAACACACTATCAATATTAATCCAGATTCCCAAAAACGTAAATACTCCTATAACAGACATGGTTAATGAAGACTTCGAATAAATACTCCCTAATTCTTTTTGGTCATCCTGTTGCCACGCTGCGCTGATTACGGGCACCGCTATATTCATCACACTTCTCATTGGAATCAATATCAGCATAGCCATAAATGCCATCCGACCATAAATGCCTGCTAATTCAATCCCATCAAAACCCATCACTATTGGAGCTATGGCCCCAATCATGATAATATCTATATTACTTAACAAGGTTCCTGCAACACCTGTTGAAAAAATAGCAGCACTGAATTTTATTATTGCTTTCTTTTCCTTTTTAGGCACCTCAAAAGGAACATTTATTTTATAGGAAACGGTTTTTCTTATAATTTTTAAATACAGTAATGTGTTCAGTAAATAGCCGCAGACGTAAAAAATCAAAAACTGATCAAAATGTATAACCCTGCACAAAAGGAGCATGAATAATCCGCTTTGAAAAACCCGAGATATCAAATCCTTAATGACAGACTGATGAACCGTTTTTAATAAACTCCTTAGGTAGCCCCCAAAAAATTCTTGAAAAACAAAAAAGGTCAAAAGGGGTATATAGATTAAATAATATTTACCAAAAATGGAAGACTGCCCACTGTATGCATTAACGATGTAGTCTTTAAATAGAAAGAAAATAGCAATCGCAATAATTAAACTTATGATTACATTTTTCAATACATAGTTGACCAAACCGTTGGCTTGGTTATGCATGAACTTAGGATAAAATTTGATAACCGTTTGCGGACCACCAAAAAGAGAAACCTGACCACCAATAAGCATTAAAGAAAGTAGGACGCTGAACACACCCAATTCATGTGGACTCATTGCCTGGGGCATCAATATCAAATTGTTAACTGTCCCAACAATTACACCTACATAGAGAACGATGAAGTTCCAATACCCCTGTTTGGCTATAATTCCCATTATCCTATCTAAACTACGTATATGTTCTTGCTAAAACGCAATGCAATCTTGCAATTATCACCAATCAAATTGTGATATTTTAAATCATTTTAACTAAAACAACGAAAATCTAACTTAATTGCTTTGAAAAATAATGTTAAAATACATTAACCTACAGGTGAAAAATAAAATAAAAGTGCTATTAGAATAAGTATATTTACGAAGTTCTTATTGCAAGTTATATCATTCAACCAATTAATTCTCGATGCATATAATTCTGAAGATGGAAACCGTAAAAATGAGTACAATTTGAGAACAGGAAGAATATAGATAATGAGATACATTGTCTTGGTAACAATATTGCAAGAAAATATGTTTTATTTACTATATTTTCGCTAAGGTAGAGTTTTATAAACGATTTATTTCTTGTCATAATTAATGGATAAGCACATATTATTTTGATGTTCAAACGAAGGTGATAATGAATTTAAAAGGGAAAAAAGTTTTAGTTACGGGAGCAGATGGATTCATTGGAAGCCATTTAGTAGAACATTTATTGGAAGAAGGAGCAATTATCAAAGCATTTGTTTATTACAATTCTTTTAACTCCTGGGGATGGTTAGACAGTTTCTCTCAAGAAAAGCTAAATAAAATCGAAATATTTACGGGAGATATTAGAGATCCTAATGGAGTGAGAACAGCCGTGCAGGGTTCTGATATCGTCTTTCATTTGGCCGCACTAATTGCCATTCCTTTCTCATATCATTCGCCAGACAGCTATGTAGACACCAATGTCAAAGGAACATTAAATGTTTTACAGGCTTGTAAGGACTTTTGTATTGAAAAGCTTTTAGTTACCTCTACATCAGAAGTATATGGAACAGCATTATATGCTCCCATTGATGAAAAGCATCCAAAACAAGGCCAATCACCTTACTCAGCTACTAAAATTGGCGCAGATCATATGGCAGAATCGTTTTATCGATCGTTTGATTTACCAGTTACTATTGTAAGACCCTTCAATACTTTTGGGCCCAGACAATCAGCTAGAGCGGTAATTCCAACAATAATAGCACAACTGGCTTCTGGATTAGATGAAATAAAATTAGGGGCTTTATCTCCTACCAGAGACTTGTTATTTGTAAAAGATACTGCACAAGGATTTGTAGAAATAGCACTATCTGACAAAGTAATTGGACAGGAAATTCAAATTGCAACCAATGAGGAAATATCAATTGGGGATTTAGCACAAAGTATTATTAACATTATGAATCCTGGTGCAAAAATTCTATCTGACGAAAATCGTTTAAGGCCTGAAAAAAGTGAAGTCAATAGATTGATAGGTTCTAATGAAAAGATTTCAAGTTTAACCAACTGGAAAAGAAAATATAGTTTAGAAGAAGGACTTAAAGAAACAATTGATTGGTTTTCAAATTCTGACAATTTAGCTAAATACAAAGCCAACATTTATAATATCTAATGATAAACAATCTAATTAAAGATATTAAATCCATTTATGGAAAAGAAGGTTTCATTCCGTTACATGTCCCTTGTTTAAACAAAGTTGATCGAGATAAAGTAATGGATTGTTTGGATTCTTCTTTTGTAAGTAGTGTAGGTCAATATGTCGATCAATTTGAATCAGAAATTAAAAGTTTCACAGGTGCAGAATATGCCGTAGCAACAGTTAACGGCACAGCAGCTTTGCATACTGCATTACACTTACTAGGGGTGACCTATAACCACGAAGTAATCTGTCAACCTTTTACATTTATAGCAACTACAAATGCCATTAGCTATTGTGGGGCTTTTCCTGTATTTGTAGATATAGAGCAAGATTATTTGTCTTTATGTCCCGCTAAGCTTCGAAGCTTTCTAGAACAAGAATGTTTACATAAAAAAGATGGTATTTTCAATAAACACACGAAAAGGAAAATTGCTGCAGTTGTGATGATGCATAGCTTTGGAATGCCCGGAAAAATTCACGAAGTAAAAGCAGTATGTGATGAATTTAATCTACTGTTAATTGAAGATGCGGCTGAATCATTGGGAAGTTTATATGAAGGAAAACATACAGGAACTATAGGACACATTGGTATTTTTAGCTTTAATGGAAATAAAATCATTACTTGTGGCGGTGGTGGGATGTTAGTTACGAATAACGAAATTATAGGATGCAGAGCTAAACACTTGACCACAACCGCAAAAATTCCTCATAAGTGGGAGTATCATCATGATGAAATTGGATATAATTACCGACTTCCTAACTTAAATGCTTCTTTAGCTGTAGCACAAATGTCAAAATTATCGGATTTTGTCGATATAAAACGTAAGATTTCAGATCGATATAATGATTTATTACAGAATTATCCTGACATAAAATTAATTCGAGAAAACGAAAATCGAAAATCTAATTACTGGCTAAATGCCATTATTTTCAAATCAAAAAGTGTTCGAGATAAATTTTTGGAAACTAGCAATTCGAATAATGTCATGACGCGCCCACCTTGGGATTTGATTTCCAATCAACGTCCTTATAAAGATTGCTATTGTTTTGATAATACTGTTTCTTTAGAAATGGCTTCGAGAATAGCTAATATACCATCAAGCGTAATCAATTATGAAGGTTAAAATTATTGCAGAAGCCGGAGTCAATCATAATGGGTCTATCGAAACTGCTAAAAAGTTAATTGACGCAGCTGCTAAAGCTGGGGCTGACTACGTGAAATTTCAAACTTTTAAAGCTGAAAAGCTGGTTGACAAATTCACCCGTAAGGCAAAATATCAAGAGAAAAATACGGGTCAAGGAAGTCAATATGAAATGTTGAAAAATCTGGAACTTACAAATCAAGAATATATAGAGCTTTGTAGATATTGTAACCTCAAAAATATTAAATTTCTATCCACTGCATTTGATGTAGACAGCTTAACATTTTTAGTAAATGACATTGGAATAGATTTGATAAAAATTCCGTCTGGAGAAATAACTAATTATTTTTTATTGACGAAAATTGCCTTGTTTAACCTTCCAACTGTAATGTCTACGGGAATGTCTACACTTGCAGAAATTGAGAGAACCTTAAACTTCTTAATTCGCAATGGATTGGAAAAGAAGAATTTGATTTTATTGCAGTGCACTACAGCTTATCCGACCCCTATGGAAGAAGTAAATTTACGAGCTATGTTAACCATTGCGAAGAAATTTGATGTTAGTGTTGGCTATTCTGATCATACTAATGGGATTGAAGTAAGTGTAGCTAGCGTAGCAATGGGAGCATGTTTGGTTGAAAAACATTTTACTTTAGATAACAATATGGAAGGGCCAGATCATAAAGCAAGCTTGAATCCAAGTGAGTTAGTTCAATTAGTGTCTTCCATTAGAAATGTGGAACTTGCGTTAGGAAGTACTGAGAAAAAGATAACTCCGACTGAAAAAGAGAATCAATTAATTGCTAGAAAAAGTTTATTCTACATAAGCAACTTAAAAAAAGGTGATGAATTAATTCTCGATTACTTTGAAGCTAAACGACCGGGAACAGGTATCAACCCATTAGAATTAGAGTCTATTATAGGAAAGACTCTTTTAAAGGACATTTCAAAAGGAGATTTGGTAAATAACAGTGATTATGCATAAAGTAATTGTACTTACAAGTTCTAGAGCAGATTACGGCATTTATCGACCGTTATTAAAATTGCTAGCGGCTAGTAATGAAATTGATTTGGGAATAATCGCTTTTGGCGCCCATCTGTTCCAGTCTCACGGTCAAACAGTCAATGCAATTAAGAATGAGGGCTACAGCATCCTTCATGAAGTCAATCATGAACCAATTAATGATAGCCCTCAAGGAATTTCATTCAATTTAGGAGAGGTTATTCAAAAATTCTCTTCCATTTGGAAAAAAGAGAAGGATACGAATTTAATTATTTGTTTAGGAGACAGATATGAAATGTTCGGAGCAATAATTGCGAGTATTCCTTTTCAATTGAAAATCGCCCATATACATGGAGGAGAAACTACACTTGGAGCAATTGACAATATATTCAGGCATGGCATTTCGCTCAGTTCATCACTCCATTTTGTTGCAACACAAGCCTTCCAAGCTAGATTGCAAGGTCTGTTAAATACAAACCAAAATATTTTTACAGTAGGAGCACTATCATTAGATAATATAAATGAAGTAGATCTTTTAAGCGTTAAAGAATTCGAAAAGCAATTTGACCTATTAATTGACAACCAAACTATTCTATGCACTTTTCACCCTGAGACTATTAATTTGAAAGCCAATAAAAAGTTCATTGAAAATTTTTCATTACTGTGCGATTTCTATAAAGATTTACGTTTCGCAGTGGGTTTACCAAATGCAGATACAGAGGGTTCTTACTTGCGAGAATCTTATTTAAGTTTAGAGAATACACTTGACCGTGTTTCTTGTTTTGAACATTTAGGAACACAGGGGTACTTCTCAGCAATGAAAAACTGCAAACTTTTACTAGGAAATACAAGCTCAGGAATCATTGAGGCCGCATCATTTGAAAAGTATGTAATCAATGTTGGTGATAGACAAAAAGGCAGAGTTAATTCAGATAATGTCTTCAATACAAGCCTAGATTTTCAGGATATGAAAAATGCTTTGGAAATGGCAATCTCAAAAGGTAAATTTGAAGGAGAAAACGAATATAAAAAAGACAACAATATGACGGTTGCAGAAGAAGTTTATAATGAAATAATAAATTATTTAAGTGACTGACTTCGCCATAATAGCTTATTCGGGACATGCCTATGTAGTCCTAGACTCCCTTAAAGCATTAGGAGAAAACGTATTGGGCTACTTTGAACAAACACAAAAAGAACTAAATCCGTATTCATTAGTTCATTTAGGACCAGAATCCACTGATCTTATTCAAAAATATACAAACACATTCGTTTGCATCGGAGACAATCAACAACGAAAAAAATTAATTGAAAAATATAATCTAACCTGTGCGTCTATTATTGATCCGAGTGCTTTACTGTCCGAGCATTTTGAGCTGGGAAAAAACACCTTTATAGGCAGGAGAGTTACTGTTAACAGTATGGCCAGCGTTGGCAATGGTGTCATTTTAAATACTAATTCTGTCATTGAACATGATTGTATCCTAGCAGATTATGTTCATATTGCACCAGGTGCTGTTTTATGTGGCAATGTGAATGTAGGAGCAGGTAGTATTATCGGAGCAAACACCACCATTATCCCAAACATTTCTATTGGGACTAATGTTGTTGTTGGAGCTGGAGCAGTCGTAACCAAAGATATTCCGGATAATCATGTTTTTATTGGAAAAACGTTAAAGGAAAGAAAGTGGAAAAACTAAAGTTTGTAATCAAATCCTCTGAAACCGTCGAATCGAGTTTAAACAAACTGGGAAAACAGGGAGTTTCAAAACCCATACTATTTGTAACCGATGAATCAGGTAGCATTCTGGGTACTTTAACGGATGGAGATGTAAGAAGGGGCTTATTAAATGGAGGGCAGTTAAGTGACCCAGTCTTTTCGCTTGCCAGGAAAGAGTTTAAATATTTCCGATCTCTGGACGAATTAAACGAGGAAACTTTTAAAGAATTAAAAAGTCAAGGAGTTAACCTAGTACCGCTGATAAACCAAAAAGGAGAGCTGGAAAAGATAGTGGATCTTAATGCAAAAAGAGCAATGCTTCCGTTAGAAGCAATTGTTATGGCTGGTGGCTTAGGAACACGGTTAAAACCTCTAACAGATAATACACCGAAACCATTACTCGAAATTGATGGAAAACCAATTATTCAATATAATTTGGAACGATTGTCTTTATATGGAATTAATAAGGTAAACATTACGCTAAGGTATTTGGGGGACCAGATTATTGAAACTATCGGAGATGGTGAATCTCTGGGAATTGATATTGAATATGTAAAGGAAAGTGAACCACTTGGAACAATTGGTGCCGTAGGACTAATTCGGAATTTAAAAAATGACGCAGTTATTTTAATGAACTCCGATCTCTTAACAAACATCGATTTCGAAGATTTTTACAAAGAATTTATTGACAAGAATGCAGATATGGCAGTTGCTGTTATCCCATTTGAGGTAAACATTCCATACGCAGTTTTAGAAACCAACGAAGATAAATTAGTCGAATCATTTGTTGAAAAACCAACCTATACGTATTACTCAAATGCAGGTATCTATTTAATAAAAAAAGAATTATTAAAGCTAATTCCAGCAAATACCAAATTTGACGCAACGAACTTCATGGATGAACTTATAAAATGTGATAAAAATATTGTTGTATTTCCTATTAGGGGATATTGGTTGGATATAGGAAAGCACAATGATTTTGAAAAAGCTAAAAAAGACGTGGCTCACATCAATTGGTGAAAATGAAAAAAAAGCTTTTCATATCAATCTGTGCTAGAGGGGGATCTAAAGGAGTCCCAAATAAGAATATTAAGGAATTGGATGGTAAACCACTAATTGCCTATTCGATTATTTTGTCAAATAAATTAAAGCAGTACTTTGATGTTAAATTAGGGTTATCGACGGATGATTTGAAAATTAAAGAAGTTGCACAAGATTTTGGTTTGGTAACCGATTATATTAGACCAAATTTATTGGCATCAGATTCTGCTGGGAAATTAGATGTGATCAAGGCTTTATATGCACATCATCAATTAGATGATTATGTTGCTGATTTTGTTTTAGACCTCGATGTCTCCTCACCTTTGAGAAATTTGAATGACATTTTAAATGCCTTTGATATTTTTGAAAAAGAGCCAGAAACTTTAAACGTATTTTCTGTAAGTAAGGCACATAAAAATCCTTATTTCAATATGGTTGAGCAAGACGAAAATGGATACGTTCACTTATGTAAGCCCCTCAATCAATCCGTTTATTCAAGGCAGTCTGCTCCCGAAGTATTTGAAATGAATGCTTCCTTTTATATCTTTAGAAATGAATACTTTAAACTAAAGAAGGATTCTGTATTTACAGAAAAAACAAGGCCTTTCATCATGGATCATATCTGTTTTGATATTGATGAAACACTTGATTTTGAATTCATGGAATTTTTAGTCAAAAATCAAAAATTAGACTTTGAAATATGAAGGTTTTAATCGTTGGATTTGGTTCTATTGCAAGAAAACACGTAAATGCCCTGTCCGAATTAGAACAAGACCTATCGGTTTACGCACTCAGAAGTTCTGCTGATTTCGAGCCTATTTTAGGAGTCGAGAGCATTACTAGCACTGAACAAATTCCAGATGACATCGAATTTATTGTGGTAAGTAATCCCAGCAATAAACATTTTGAAACGATTGAATCGTTGGCTCAACTAGGAAAAAGCATGTTTATAGAAAAACCTTCTATTCATCGTTTAGATGGAGCTAACGCGCTAATTAATCGCGTAAAAGAATATGATTTAAAAACTTATGTTGCTTGTAATTTGCGGTTTTTAGATTGTCTAAAATTCCTGAAACAACAAATTTCTCTAAATCAAATTGGAAGAATTAATGAAGTAAATATTTACGCAGGTTCTTATTTACCCGATTGGAGGCCAAATCAAGATTTTAAGAACACTTATAGTGCCCTATCTGAATTTGGAGGAGGGGTACATTTAGATCTAATACACGAAATCGACTATACCTATTGGATGTTTGGTATTCCTAATAAACAACGTTTACTCCATACCTCTAATTCTAGCCTGGAAATTCAATCCACAACCTATGCCAACTACTTATATCAATATCAGCAGTTTTGCGTCAATGTGGTATTAAATTATTACCGGAGACCTGCTAAAAGGTCGATTGAAATAATTACTGAAAATGCAGTAATAGAAGTTGATTTGTTAAAGAACTGTGTAAAAAGTAATGGGGCTGTATTATTTGAATCGGATCAAAAAATAATAGATACCTATAAAAGTCAAATGGAGTTTTTCCTTAAGCATCATAAAACCAACGACTATAAATTTGACAATTCGCTAGAGAATTCTATCGAAGTAATTAAAATGTGTTTAAATGATTAATCTGAATAATAAAATAATTGTAATTACAGGTGGAAATGGTTTTCTGGGAAGCGAAATGGTACGGGAGGCAAAACAGGCAGGAGCAACAGTTGTTAGTGCAGATATTGTTTCCAAAAAAGAAAATGACGTTGATCAATTCACAGGAGATTTAACAGAACCTGATAAAGTGAAAGCACTCATTGATTACGTAATTGAGAAATATGGGAAAATCGACGGCTGGGTGAATAACGCCTATCCAAGAACTGATGACTGGGGATCTAAATTGCCAGACGTTTCCTATGACTCATGGAAATCAAATGTTGACATGCACATGAATAGTTATTTTCTTTGTTGCCAACAGGTTTTGGAAAAAATGAAACAGCAAGGATCTGGATCGGTGGTTAATTTGGCATCGATATACGGATTTTTAGGTGCTGATTTCAGTTTGTACGAAGGAACTTCCATGACTATGCCTGCGGCCTATTCAGCCATAAAAGGTGGTATTATCAACTTGACCAGGTATCTGACCTCTTATTATGGAAAAAGTGGATTGCGAATTAATACGATCTCACCTGGTGGAATTTATGATAATCAGCCAGAAATTTTCGTTGACAGATACAACAATAAATGTCCAACAGGTAGAATGGGCGATAAAAATGAAATTGCCCGTGCTACCAATTATTTACTATCAGACTACTCATCCTATGTTAATGGACACAACCTTGTTGTAGACGGTGGGTGGTCGGTTATATAGAAAATTAATGCGCAGTGGGTTTTATCGCATTTTTAGGAAGTAAAAACTATCTGCTGAAAAAAATAATTTAATGATAAACATCGCGTTGATTGGAGCTGGTCAAATTGGCAGTAGACACCTTCAAGGACTAAAACATATTAATCAGGCGTGTAATATTCAAGTCATGGATATTAACGAAAGTGCGCTCCAAATTGCTCAACAGCGATTTGATGAAGTTCAATCGGATGGATTTATTGGCACCATTTCTTATTTAACGACATTATCCGCACTTGAGGGAGACCTAGATCTAGCTATTATCGCTACCTCAGCCAAATACCGAGCAAGCATAGTTCATGAGCTACTTTCAAAATTAAAGGTCAAAAACATAATTCTTGAGAAGGTGTTATTCCAGTCTATTGAAGATTATTATACTATTGAAACGGCATTAACCAAATTCAACATAAACGCATTTGTTAATTGTCCTCGGAGATATTTTTCTGATTACCAATTAATAAAAAAGGAGTTGCTGCATGCAGACAATATTAACATGACCGTTCATGGCACAAATTGGAGATTAGCATCTAACGGAATCCACTTTATTGATTTATTTCAATTTATAACGGGTGAATCCGTTAAGCTAAATATTGATGGGCTCAATCATAAAATTATAGATAGTAAACACGAAGACCTAATAGAAATAACAGGAGTTTTAAGGGGAGTGTCTGAATCAAAACACTGTTTATCCATGACTTGTGTTAATGGAGACAACATTCCCTTACTAGTAGAAATCTATTCTAATACTAAACGATTTGTAATTCAGGAGAGTATAAAAGGTGCCATTAAAATACAATCGGAATCTTTAAATGGTTATTGGGAAGAAAGCGCATTCGCTCCTATTTATCAAAGTCAACTTACTGGAACGATAGTGGAAGACATATTACAGGGAAATTGCAAATTAGCCGAATACAAAGACAGTATGCCTATTCACATAGAATTTATAGCTGCCGTAAATAATCATTTATCAATGATTTTGAATAAAAAAGTAAGTGTATGTCCCATAACATAAAATCTGAACCAATTTTGCTTGTTGGAGCGGGTCCAATGGCTATCGAGTATGCCAGAATCCTCAAAGATGCAGATGTTAATTACACTGTTGTAGGCAGGGGATTGAAATCTGCCAATAAATTTGAAAAAGAACTAGGCAAAACAGTCGTGCAAGGCGGCATTGAATTGTATTTACAAGGTCAAAATGAAATACCTAAAATAGCCATTGTTGCTTTACAAGTTAATCAGCTAGCTGCGATAACACAGCTCCTTTTATTTCAGGGTGTAAAGAAGGTTTTAGTTGAAAAGCCAGCAGGAATTACTAAGAAAGAAATTGAACAATTAGTCCATAAAGAGAAATTTTTTCAATCAAAAATATTTGTAGCATATAACAGAAGGTTTTTAAGTAGTGTTCAAAAAGCCAAGGAGCTGATCGTCGAAGATGGCGGAATACTATCATTTAATTTCGAATTTACCGAGTGGTCACATGTTATTGCACCACTTTCAAAACCAGAAGGAGTAAAAGAAACTTGGTTCTATTCGAATACTACTCATGTAGTAGATCTGGCCTTTTTTTTAGGTGGAGCTATTAAAGAAATGAAGTCATTCGTAATTAGAGGACTGAAATGGCATCCAAAAGGCTCTGTTTTTTCAGGTGCGGGAATCACCAATAATGGAGCACTGTTCTCCTACCATGCAAATTGGGAAAGTGCTGGTAGATGGGGATTAGAATTGTCAACAGGTAAAAGAAAAATAATTCTTACTCCGTTGGAAAAAGTTCAAATACAAAATCTAGGAAGCATACAAGTTCATGAAATGGAAATAGATGATACATGGGATCGAAAATACAAACCAGGACTTTATCTTCAGGTTTATCATTTTATAATGAATGATGACTGTGCCGACCTATTGCGTATCGGTTCCCAATTAGAAAATTTTGAGACCATTTTTGAAAAAATATTAAATGATCAATAGAAATGAAAGTATTATTAATTGGGGATAGTTTCGGTCTGGAAAGAGTACATTCAGGAGGTGGAGAAGTCGCTACAAACGAAACCTGGCCACATTTGGTTATGAACCATTTTAATAATGAAAAAATTGATTTCGAAATTGATTTCGAAGGTTTTAGGCGCATAGTAGAATGTCCAGCTATCATTGAAAAAAAGAATAAACTATTTGATGTCATTATTATTCAAGCTGGCATTGTTGATTGTTTCACTAGGCCTCTGGGTATTAAGCTTTCTAAAAACCAAAGCTTAATAAGTAAAATAATAAGAAGGTTGGTACGCGTGTTTAGAAAAGAATGGATGCTTTACTTTAACTCAGTCCAATGGAGCTCAAAAAATGAAATAGAAAACGCAATAAAAAATCTTGTTAAATATGGTAATAAAACCGGGTTTGTTAGTTGTTGTCCTATCTCTTTATCTCAGGCTATAAATTCACCGGGCGCTCAGGAAAAATTGATAGAATTTAATGCCGGCATTCAAAAATTTGTCGAAACCGATGACAACTTTTTTATGATTAGACCTGACCTGGCCTTCTTAAAAAGGGACTATACCGATTATATTCACCCCAAGGATTCTCATTTTAACATAAAAGGAAATGAGATGATGTCAGCCTTAGTAATACACCAATTAAATATTCACTTCAAAGAAATTAAAACAACTGCTAATTAATCTATAGAATACTAAATCGTATTTGTAAATTAAATTAACTAGCACATTAAGTTGAAGTTATTATGTAATTTAGAACACTCAACTACGATATTAAAAACGCATGATTAAGCTTTTTTTCAAGAACAATATTAAAACCATTGTTGCTGTTGCCTTATTTCTAATAGTCGCACTTATCTATTTCTATCCTGTATTTGGAGATAACACACTTAAAATGAGTGATATATCTAACTGGAAAGGCATGGCGAAAGAGCTCAACGATTACCGAGATGTCAACAATGAAGAAGCGGTATGGACCAATTCATCATTTAGTGGAATGCCCGGATATCAAATCAGCGTTCAATATTTAAACCCTGTTAAAAATGTATATAATGCTCTAGTCGGCTTTTTAAGTTTTCCAGTTTCTGCATTGTTTTTTGCCCTCTTGTGTTTCTTCATTATGTGCAGAACGTTTAAGGTAGGCTTTTACGTATCCTTTATTGGGGCTCTCGCCTACGGATTTTCTACTTACAACTTCCTCATAATGGAAGCGGGCCATACCTCAAAAATGATGGCCATTGCATTTATTCCAGGGGTGATATCGGGGCTAATATTAGCCTATCGACATAAAAACTGGATTTTCTCATTCGTCGTATTGGCGCTATTTTTCTCTCTTGAGCTGTTGGTTAATCACATTCAGATGACTTATTATTTTAGTTCTGTGATTCTTGTTATCGGAATTGCCGAGTTCTTGAGATTAGCGAAGAAGAAAGAATACAAGTTTTTTGCGACTCGGACATTAGTGGTTATAGGAGCTTTGGTAGTTGGGCTACTGTCTAATTTTGGTAATTATTACAACACTTACGAGTTTGCAAAACAAACCATGCGCGGAAAATCCATGATTACTGTTGAACCCAATGGAGAGCAAATTTCTGCAGAAGAACAAACTACCGGTCTTGACCCCGAGTACATTGTTCAATGGTGTTATGGTAAGGAGGAAACGTTAAACTTACTGATTCCAACAGCGAAAGGAGATAGTAGAAATCTCACAACAGAAGTCTTTGACCGACTCCGTTCGGAAGATCCTGTAGCTTATAATTATGTAGTTACCCAATACCAAGAAAACAATGGTAAAGTCTTTGGTGGATACTGGGGCGATCAGCCTTTTACCGGTGGACCTAACTATATTGGTGCAATTGTCGTTTTTCTGGCACTTCTTTATCTTATTTTTGTTAATTCTGCTCTGAAATGGTCTCTTCTTGCGGTTACCATCCTCACCATTTTACTAAGCTGGGGTAAGAATCTAGGTGGCTCTGTAGACGATATGTGGCTAACCAATTTCTTCTTAGAATATATTCCGCTCTACAGTAAATTCCGAGCTGTTTCATCCATATTAGTTGTTCTAAATCTCATCTTCCCATTAATGGCCGTATTGTTTTTAAAGCATATCATGGACCATAGTGATTGGGCAAAAAAGAAGTTAGTTACACTGGCTGCAACGGGTGGAGCCATTATTATTCTAATGATTATTGGAACTACGGTTAATGGAAACTGGATTGGGTTTTTAAGCAATTTTGAAGAATCAAAATTATTAGAGCTTAACGAAGCATATTACAAAACGCAGCAAGGACAAAATCCAACGACAGCATTTGAAAAAGTTACCGAAATACGACAAGCTGTATTTGCTGAGGATGCATGGAGATCGATCGGCTTTATTTTATGTGGTTTTTTACTTTTATTAGCTTCCATTTGGAAGCCTAAATATACTACCTATACTACAGTAGGAATAGGCCTCTTTTTATTAGTGGATCTCGTTACTGTCGATAAACGCTATTTGAATAACGACTCTGCACCCAGTAATAGAAAAGAATCGCATTTTATTGATCGAGAAGGTAAACATCAAAAATACATAGCGTGGGAAAAAAATAAGAATTATAAATATGCTTTTGATGCGACTAATGGAGATCGTACAATCTTCCAAATTGAAACAGATACCGTTAACCAACCAGCTACCCAGCAAAAAAGAGTGATTTTAAATGCTTTCGATAAGAAACTCAAAGAATTTAAACAGAATAATAAAGGGAGGCCGAAATCTCAAGATCAGGAGAGTCTAATGTTCTCAAGTTTAAACTTGAACTCCAATTATAAAGTAATGGATTTAGATAATCCCTTCAACAGCGCACGAGTTAGCTACTTTCATAAATCTTCGGGAGGCTACAGCCCCGCTAAATTAGGGCGCTATCAGGACATGATTGATTTCTACATTTCCAAGGAACTGCAATATTTAAGCAGCAATGAACTGGAAAAGACGAAAGTATTGAATATGCTCAATACCAAATACTATCTGTATCAAGGTGAATTGGCAATCCTTAATCAATTCGCTTATGGCAATGCTTGGTTTGTACAAAATGTGAAGTGGGTTGAAAATAACAACGACGAAATTTTAGCCATTGAAAATACAAACGTACTAGAAACAGCCATTATCCATACTGAATTTGATCAGGATCTAACTGCAAACTATGCAGTAGACACGCTAGCGACGATTGAAATGGACAGTTATTCCCCAAATCATATTTCCTATTCTTCTGAATCCAAGACTCAGCAATTGGCCGTATTTTCAGAAATTTATTATCCAGGTGAATGGCAAGCGTACATAGACAATAAACCTGTTCCTTTCGTAAGGGCTAATTATATTTTAAGGGCACTTGAAATTCCTGAAGGTAAACATACCATTGATTTCAAATTTGAAGCACGTGCTTTATCCTTTGCAAATAATGTCAACTTATTGGGATTTTTATTACTGCTTTCTGGCTTTGTGGGATTAATTTGGAAAATTATCAGAAAATCAAAACAAGAACAGTCAGCTAACAAGAAGTAAGCGTAAAAAATTGTAACCGTTATGTTTACAGCCTTTTTAATCAGTATTCAAACATTTCTAAAAAGAACATCAAATGTTCTGGTAGCTTTGGTTAAGGTTGTGTTCTTATCCAAATGGTTTGTAAAGCTACCACCAATTGAAATGAATGAAATTGCCGTATTAGCCAATGGCCCCTCACTTGAAAAGGATTTGAAGAGCTTGCATCAAAAATCATTTAGCGGAGAATACATGTGTGTGAATTATTTTCCTTCTTCTAATAAGTTTATCGAAATTAAACCAAAATTCGTTGTTTTCTGTGATGCCAGTCTTTTTACAACAACGGCAAATCATCGCCTATATAGCGACAACAAAAAAGTTTTCAGTAATATCTACTCTAAAACAACTTGGCCGATTTATTTATTTGTGCCGTATTCCTCCAAAAAAAACTTTTTAAAACTGGTTGCTATTCATCAGCTTTCCAATTCGAATGTTCATTATACATTTTACAATACAACAAATTTTAATGGCAATCGTGGCATTTTTCATTCCTTCTACAATAAACAGTTAGGAATGCCAGATCCTAGGACAGTAGTTACGCCCTGTGTTATGCTTAGTATAAATATGGGATTTAAAAAAGTATTTCTTACCGGAGTTGATCACAATTTTCATGAGGGTATCAAATTAGATCAAGACAATAAATTGCTGATTAGCATTGATCATTTTTACGACGAAAATGAAGATAGAAAATATGTACCTTTTAAGAACCCTGTTACTGATGAGGTTTATAAGATGGGAGAGCTATTTGAGGTTCTGCAAAAAATATTCAATTCATACGGATATATTGCGAAATTTGCCAAGAAAAAGGACGTTCAAGTACTTAATTGTACTGAAACTTCATTTATTGATGAATTTATTAAAATAAAATAATGGGCGCTGTTCAATTTGGAATACCAAAAGAGCTAATCAAAAAAATAAAAGAAGTTTATCCGATAGATAATTTTGTAGAAACAGGTACCTACTTGGGTGAAACATCATATTGGGCATCCACTCAATTCAAACATACGCATACTATTGAAATAAGTGACGAATTGCACCAAGAAGCGACTAAACGTTATTCAAAAATAGAAAATCTTCATTTTCATTTGGGTGACAGTAAAGATGTAATTCCAAAAATTGTTAAACAGCTTGACGGTCCTGCACTTTTCTGGTTAGATGGGCATTGGTGCGGAAGGAATACTGGTGGTAAAGGAAACTTATGCCCTGTCATGGACGAACTAAAAGCGGCTTCATCTGTAAAAGGCTCTGTAATCCTTATTGATGATCTGCGATGCTTCTTGGGCCCTATGCCGTTTGATAGCGAAGAAAATTACCCATCAGTACATGAAATTATTCTTTATCTAAATGAGCGTTTACCTGATAATTATGTCACTTTTCATGATGACACCATAATCTGTGCTCCATCCGCTATAAAAGAAATCATTGACGCCGACTGGAAATTGCACTTTCCTAAACGCTACCCCAATACATTTAAAAATAGGATTTCAAAAATGGCTTGGCGGATTAAACGGATGAACTTCAATAATGAATACGAATAACCTGAATCATTATTTCTTTGCAAAAATACCGTCTACCTGGTACACCTGTCCCGTATTATTATCGGTGAATGCGGGTTGTATTCCATATAAATAAAACCCCTTATTCTCCATAAATTCAACTACCTCTTTCCACGAAACATTGTTGTTCTCATAAACTGCTACGAAAGACATTTCTACAGAAACTAATTTTGAATTTTTTAAAACTTTTGATGCCCCATTTAGCACTGCCATTTCAAAGCCTTGCACATCTATTTTTAATAAAATATTATTCGACTCTATGGGTAAATCAACCGCATCTAAAGGCAATACATCAACCGTCTCTTTACCAATGTATTTTGAACTTGGCTCCCCTTGCACATGAGTATCCAGAATATTTAAAACAGAACTGCTAACCAGATTCTCTGAAATATTAATTTCTATCTGGCCAACTTCCTCACCAATAGCACATCTTTCGTGGATATGCCAATTACTTTTAGTTTTACTGATTGCCATTAAGGAATTATGGCACACGGACAGCGGTTCAAAAGAAATAATTTTTTCTTTAAAGCCGTGATCCATTAGCATGCACGCGTACTGTCCAATATTTGCGCCAACATCCAAAACCAAATCAATATTGAAATGTTTTAAAGCCGCAATTAATCTCGCATCAGGATGAGTTGAAGGCTTATATGGCCTTACAATTAAACCCAGTCTGTGGGTATATTTTTGAAAATATCGAATGAAACTCATAATTGTATTTCTTTTTCATCTGCATACTGATTGGCATACGTAGCAACCATATTGTAGCTATTTAACACCATTTCCTGAAGTTCTACTAATAATTCTGGCGTTCTTTGTTTTCTTTTTTCTAGCGCTTCCTGGGTTAAGGTATTCATGAAATTCGTTACCTGTTTTTTAAGGTCTCCTCCCTCTTCAATTAACCAACCCGAATCCTGCAGCATGTGCCAATTATCACTTTCTTTTGAACCGGCAAAAAGTAAAGCACCATTCATTGTAACAGCACTAATCGCTTTTGAAGGTACAGCAATGTGTGTCCATTTTTTATACAACGTAACCAAATGAATGTCTATAAAATGAAGCTGGTCACGAGGGACCGTTTCGACCATGATAATTCCCTCTTGATGTGCTAAAGATTCTTTTAATTTAGGTGCCTTGTGTCCGTACAATGCCAACACGATTTGCTGTGTTTCAGGATCAATTTGATTCGCAACCTCTCGAATAAAAGCCGGATTATGTGCGTCCCCGATATTTCCACAATAACCGAAAGTTGTTTTAGAAGAATCAAACCAAGCTGGTTTTTGTTCTGATTTATCCTGATAGAAAAACACACCACATGGAAGAATTGCTGCAGGCAGTTCTTTTTGAAATTTGCGCTTTAAATGTTCGTGTTGTTTTGGTCCTAATGCAATCAGAAGCCTTGGATTAGAATTGTATGTTTTTTTAATTACCCATTTATAGAACCTATTGTTTTCACGAATCATATTTGTGGCACTAAACCCTTCCGGAAAAAGATCCAAAGACCAAAATGCCCAATTGTACTTTCTGCCATACATCATTGAAGCCCAAAAAGGCAATAGTGGAGGACTGGAAGTGGTTACGATGAATGTATCTTTGAATCTTTTAGACTTTCGAGTTAATGCCCAACCATCATATAAGAAAGTAATAAATCGCAATATCTTGTTATTACTTTGAGACAATGATTTTAATTTAATCAAATTTCCAACAGGTTCCCTTCTTCTTCCTCCCCCTTCAAAACTTCGATCCATGCAAATAATATTACTTTCGATATTGCATTGCTCTTTTAAATAAGTTACCATATCACAAATGGCTTCACCATTAATATTCGGCGTAGGCGGGTAATAACGAGCTACAAAAGTGATTTTTGGTTTCTTATTATTGTATTCTAAATTGTCTTTCATAAGACTATAAAATCTAGGTTAGATTCTTACAATCATGGCGTCATAAATCTCAGTTAGAATATCATCTACCCCAAATCGATACTCCCAAGACGGATAATGCAATTTGAATTTAGAAACATCACTAATGTACCAAATATGGTCCCCTACTCGGTTGGTTTCAGAATACTTATAATTCATCTTGTTGCCTGAGATTAATTCGCATTGATCTATCGCTTCAATCATAGAACAATTAGAAAAGCGACTTCCTCCAGCGTTGTACACCTCACCACAGCGAGGATTTTGATAAAAATGCCAAAACATATTCACTAAATCATAGCTATGAATATTATCTCTAACCTGCTTACCCTGATATCCGAAAATGGTATATTCTTGTTTTGTAATGCAACATTTCATTAAATAGGATAAGAAACCATGTAATTGAGCACCCGAATGATTAGGGCCAGATAAACATCCTCCGCGAAAAACTCCTGTCTTAATCCCAAAATAATTGCCGTATTCTTGAACCAAAACATCTGCTGCCACTTTTGATGCTCCAAACACCGAATGTGTTGTATGATCCAAACTCATCTGCTCGTCAATCCCTTCCTTAAAATAAGCATGAGACTGATCAATTTCCCATCTTTTATCCAGCTCAACTAACGGCAGCTTATTGGGATTGTCACCATAAACCTTATTCGTAGAAGTGAAAATGAATACCGCTTCTGAAGCTAATTGCCTCGTAAGCTCTAACAGGTTCAGTGTGCCGTTTGCATTAATGGTAAAATCTGTAATGGGTTCTTTTGCTGCCCAATCGTGACTCGGTTGTGCTGCAGCATGTATGATTAAAGAAATATCCGAATTGTACTTCTGGAAGATTTTTTCTAAATCGTTGTAATTCCTAATATCTATATTGTGATGTTCATAGTTGGAATAATTTCCACTCAATTTATTTTGGTTCCATGCTGTTGATGCCTCTTCGCCAAAGAAATAAGACCTCATGTCATTATCAATACCAATTATTTTATCGAATTTATCAGCTAGAAATAATACTGCTTCGCTACCTATTAAACCTCCAGAACCGGTTATAATTGCAACACTCATAAATGTTTGTTTTACCCCATGAATATTGGGATTTCAAAACTAACTGAATAATCTCTAAAAAAAGAATGTGACCGAAGAAAATCGACACAATAAGCCTACCTTCTGCCCTATTGGCAGATTAGAAAGAGAATTACTTACTGAGATAAAGATTTCTTTCGCTGTAAATTTCTCTAAAAAATGGATCTCTTAAATTATCAATAAAACGAATTGCTTCACCTGTAGACTTCATTTCAGGACCAAGCTCCTTGTTAACATTTGGAAATTTATCAAAAGAAAAGACAGGAATTTTAACCGCATACCCCTTTTTTCTTGGGCTGAATTTAAAATCACTTACTTTTTTCTCACCAAGCATCACTTTTACCGCATAATTTACATAAGGTTCATCATAAGCTTTCGCAATAAATGGAACTGTCCTTGACGCTCTTGGATTAGCTTCAATGATATAAACTTTATCTTCTTTTACTGCAAATTGGATATTAATTAGGCCTACTGTTTCTAAGGCAATCGCAATGCGATTTGTATACTCTTTAATTTGCTCAATAACTAAATCTCCCAAGTTGTATGGAGGTAATACGGCATAAGAATCTCCGGAGTGAATTCCTGCAGGCTCAATGTGCTGCATTATACCAATAATGTATACATTTTCCCCGTCACAAATTGCGTCTGCTTCACATTCTATCGCTCCACCTAAGAAATGGTCTAATAAAATTTGATTAAAAGGCATGTCTCGCAAAATATCTACAACATGATGTTCAAGATCTTGATCATTAATGACAATTTTCATTTTTTGTCCACCTAAAACATACGACGGCCTTACTAATAATGGATATCCTAATTCTTTAGATAATTCTAATGCTTGTTCCGCACTTTCTACAACACCAAATTCAGGATAAGGAATATCAAGATCCTTCAAAAGATTAGAAAACCTACCCCTATCTTCTGCTAAATCAAGCGCCTGATAGCTAGTCCCCATAATTTTAATCCCATACCGTTCTAACTTTTCAGCTAATTTGAGTGCTGTTTGACCGCCTAACTGCACGATAACACCTTCTGGTTTTTCATGCAGAATAATATCATAAATGTGTTCCCAAAATATCGGCTCGAAATAAAGCTTATCCGCAGTATCAAAATCAGTTGAAACTGTTTCTGGATTACAATTGATCATTATGGTTTCATAACCACATTCTGCTGCTGCTAAAACACCATGGACACACGAATAATCAAATTCAATTCCCTGCCCGATTCTATTTGGGCCTGATCCTAGTACAATTATTTTCTTATTATCCGTTACAATTGATTCCGATTCATCCTCAAAAGTAGAATAGTAATACGGTGTTTTGGCTTCAAATTCTGCAGCACAAGTATCAACAATTTTATAAGAACGCTTAATATTCAAATCGTGCCGTTTCTTAAAAACCTCACTTTCTAGGCATCTTAACAAATGAGCAATTTGCCGATCGGCATACCCTTTTTGTTTTGCTTCGAACATTAATTCGAATGGTATAGACTGAACGGTAAATTGTTGAATTCGTTTTTCAACATGAATCAAATCTTCTATTTGATGTAAAAACCATTTATCGATTTTTGTTTTTTCACGAATTGTTTTAAATGGTATACCAAGTTTAATTGCATCGTAGATATGAAACAATCTATTCCAGCTTGGGAACTCCAAACTATGCAAAATTTCATTTTGATTTCTCAACTCTCGACCATCAGCACCTAATCCATTTCTTCCAATTTCCAAAGATTGACAAGCCTTTTGCAAAGCTTCTTGAAAAGACCTGCCGATTCCCATAACTTCACCAACAGATTTCATTTGCAAACCAAGTGTGCGATCCGACCCTTTGAACTTATCAAAATTCCACCTAGGTATTTTAACAATAACATAATCCAAAGTTGGTTCAAAATACGCTGAAGTAGATTTGGTAATTTGATTGTCCAGCTCATCTAAATGGTATCCAATGGCTAATTTAGATGCTATTTTAGCAATTGGGTAACCAGTAGCCTTCGAAGCCAAGGCAGATGATCTTGAGACTCTGGGATTAATCTCAATGGCTATAATTTCTTCTTTTTCATCATCACTAACAGCGAACTGCACATTACAGCCTCCTGCAAAATCACCGATTGATCGCATCATATCAATCGCCATATCTCTCATTTTTTGATACGTTTTATCAGATAAGGTCATCGCGGGTGCAACCGTAATGGAATCGCCCGTATGAATACCCATGGGATCAAAATTCTCTATCGAACAAATGATAACAACATTGTCATTTTTATCACGAAGCAATTCCAACTCAAATTCTTTCCATCCCAACAATGCCTTATCAATCATAACTTCATGAATCGGAGACTTATGCAGGCCATCATTCAATGCTTGATCAAAATCTTCCTCATTACGAACAAATGAAGCACCGGACCCTCCTAATGTAAAAGATGCCCTAATGCACATTGGATAACCAAATTCCTGCGCAATTTCTTTCCCTTCTAGAAAAGATTTAGCCGTTTTTTGAGGAGCCATCGGAATACCCATTTCTAACATTAAGTTTCTAAAAGCTTCCCTATTTTCTGTGACTTCAATAGCTGCAATATCAACACCAATCATCTTGACATCAAATTCCTCCCAAATACCCATCTCATCGCATTTCATTGCCAAGTTTAACCCTGTTTGTCCACCCATTGTTGGTAAGACTGCATCTATTTTATGCTTCTCGAGTATTTCTATTATCGAATTGGGTTCTAGAGGTTTCAAATAGACATTATCCGCAACCACTTTATCCGTCATGATCGTAGCTGGATTAGAATTGATTAAAGTAACCTCAATTCCTTCATCTCGAAGTGATCTTGAGGCCTGTGAGCCTGCATAATCAAATTCACAAGCCTGACCAATCACAATTGGACCGCTTCCTATTATCAATACCGATTTGATACTGTTATCTCTAGGCATAACACGAAATATTTAAAGGATGTAGCACTCGATTTAACTTAGATCGAATTAGATTAACTAATGAAATAGTGCTTGAATTCATTAGGCCACAAAGTTAGTTTACCTTTCGTTTAATGCCCTATTATCTCAAAATAAAATGACATGATTTATCAACAATTCAGTCGAGTGATTAACCAATCCAAGAAATTTTATTAGTTAAAAATGCAGAACGCAATATTAATTCTACATTTAAAGTCTTAAAACAATTGTAAAAATGGCGCTGCTAAGCTCTGATAAATCACGGTATTTCGAAATTCAGTACCTAAATTCAAAAAAATCCATTATTCCTTTCATTGGCTCTTTTGGTAAAGACTTGAAAAAGGTCAGAATATTAGAAATTGGAAGTGCTGAAGGTGGAGTTTTAAAAGCATTTACCGACATGGGTTGTACGTGTCTAGGCATAGAATTAAATCCATCCAGGGTAGATTCAGCGAATGAATTTCTAACAGATGAAATAGCGGCAGGACTCATTCGCTTCAGTGCTAAAAACATCTATGATATTGAAAAAAATGAAGTTTCTGAAAAGTTTGACTTAATCATATTAAAAGATGTAATCGAACACATTCACGACCATGAAAGGTTTATGAAAGAGGTGGAACGGTTTTTAAACCCGACAGGCCAAATTTTCTTTGGCTTTCCATCTTGGAGAATGCCGTTTGGCGGTCATCAGCAAATTGCTAAATCAAAATTGGCTTCTAAAATGCCTTACTATCATATTCTACCCAGATTTATCTATAAAGGAATTCTGAAGGCATGTAAAGAAAACGAACCGATTATTAATGAATTGATGGAAATCAAAACGACACGAATTTCTACCCTGCGTTTTGAGCGCTTATGTAAAAAAAATAACTACAAAATTTCAAAAAGAATCAAATACTTTATTGCGCCCATCTATGAATACAAATTCGGATATAAATCGAAAAAACTTTGGAATTGGATTGGTATTATCCCATGGTTTAACGATTTTTTCACCTTCCAATCGTATTATCTGATTAAAAAGAAGTAAGTCGAGATGCACCATAGCCAAGCTCATTTTTAATTAACAACTTAGCTAAATTTAAACACAATACTGAATTTCTCAGGTTGCTTAGGCTTGTGTTGTTGGACCTCCAAAATTTAACGGAATGGCAGTTCCTCTTGGATCATCATCTTTGATTGAGCCGTGTGCACTTTCGTATTTTTGGATATTATCTTGCAAAGCCCTCATCATTCTTTTAGCATGTTGGGGCGTCATTATGATTCTTGAATGAACCCGCGCTTTCGGCATACCAGGCATGATTCGAATAAAATCACTTACAAATTCACTAGGTGAATGTGTGATAATTGCAAGATTAGAATACGTTCCCTCCGCAATTTCTTCAGATAGCTCAATATTCAATTGATTTTTATTCTCTTCACTCATTTTATTAATTATTAAAAAGGCTCTCCAATTAGTCCATAGACAATTTAGAGAGCCTTTAAATATTTATTATCCTTCTACAACAGTAGCCTCGGAAGCTCCAACAAGTTGCTCATATTCAGCTCGAGAGCCAACTATAACATCTTGCCAGATTCTCATTCCAGTACCAGCAGGAATCTTATGTCCAACAATAACGTTTTCTTTCAAGCCTCTTAAACCATCTACCTTACCAGCAATTGCTGCCTCATTAAGAACCTTTGTTGTTTCTTGGAACGAAGCCGCGGAAATAAAACTATCGGTTTGTAGCGAAGCACGGGTTATACCTTGTAAAATTGGCTTAGACGTTGCAGGAATTGCATCTCTTGCATCGACAAGACCTTTATCTTTTCTTTTCAACACCGAGTTCTCATCTCTTAGCTTTCTAGCAGAAATTATTTGTCCTGAATTTAAATTTTCAGAATCACCTGATTCTATCACCACTTTTTTAGCCCACAGCTCATCGTTTTCTTCCATGAAATCGAATTTGTTCACTGCCTGCTTTTCTAGGAATTTAGTATCACCTGGATCAACAATTTCAACTTTACGCATCATTTGCCGAACAATTACCTCAAAATGCTTATCGTTAATTTTAACTCCTTGCAATCGGTAAACTTCCTGGATTTCATTTACTAAGTATTCTTGAACCGCAGTAGGTCCTTTAATTTCTAGTATATCCTGTGGAGTAGTTGCACCATCTGAAAGTGGCTGTCCCGCTCTTACAAAATCATTTTCTTGAACTAATATGTGTTTTGCCAAGGACACCAAGTATTTCTTAACATCACCGTTTTTAGATTCAATAATGATTTCTCTGTTACCTCTTTTAATTTTACCGAAAGAAACAATTCCTTCGACAGCAGCAACCACAGCTGGATTTGAAGGGTTCCTAGCTTCGAAAAGCTCCGTAACTCTTGGTAGACCTCCAGTAATATCGCCCGTTTTACCGGCAACACGAGGAATCTTCACAAGAATATCTCCTTGTCCAATTTTGTCTCCTTCATTAATCATTATGTGAGCAGAAACTGGCAAATTATAAGTCCTCAACGTTTCATCTTTACCTGTGGTAATTCGAATCATTGGATTCTTTTTCTTATCCTTAGTTTCAATAATTACTTTTTCGTGGAAACCCGTTTGTTCATCAATCTCTTCCCGATAAGTAATTCCTTCTTCGACATTATCAAAAGCAACTTTACCGTCTACTTCTGATAAAATAACAGCGTTATATGGATCCCATTTACAAACAATGTCTCCTTTTTTAATTTTTCTTTTCCCTTTTACTAGGATTTCAGAACCATAAGGAATATTATTCGTCGTGACAATTGCGCCTGTCTTTTCATCGATGATTCGCATTTCAGCAGCTCGACCAATTACCGCTTCTTTTACCGTTCCATCTGCTTCTTTCTTGGTAACCGTTCTTAATTCATCAATTTCAATCTTACCATCATATTTTGCAACAATACTGCTATCATCTGCAATATTTGAAGCCGTACCACCTACGTGGAAAGTTCTCAACGTTAACTGAGTACCAGGTTCACCAATGGATTGTGCTGCGATTACACCAACTGTTTCTCCAATATCAACCATTCGACCTGAAGCAAGGTTTCTGCCATAACATTTGGCACAAACACCTCTTCTTTGTTCACAAGTTAATACAGATCGAATTTCAACTTCTTCAATTTTCCCATTTTCAACCTTACTGGCGTGGGTTTCATTGAATTCGTCACCAGCTGCAATAATTAAATCATCCGTTTCAGGAACGAAAACATCATGAACAGATGTTCTTCCTAAAATTCTTTCGAATAACGGTTCAACAATCTCTTCATTTTTCTTAAGTGGCACAGCTATTAAACCTCTTAAAGTGCCACAATCAGATCCTGTGATAATCACGTCTTGAGAAACATCTACAAGTCTTCTGGTTAAATACCCAGCATCAGCCGTTTTAAGCGCAGTATCCGCAAGTCCTTTACGAGCACCGTGTGTTGAAATAAAATATTCTAAAACTGACAATCCCTCTTTAAAATTCGCAAGAATTGGATTTTCAATGATTTCTTGACCTCCAGATGAACCTGACTTTCTTGGCTTTGCCATCAAACCCCTCATTCCTGAAAGTTGTCGAATTTGCTCTTTAGAACCCCTAGCACCCGAATCAAACATCATATAAATAGAGTTGAAACCTTGCTGGTCATTTTTTAATTGAGTCATCAAATCATGAGTCAACCTAGAATTTGTGTGTGTCCAGATATCAATTATTTGATTATATCTTTCATTGTTAGTGATGAGACCCATATTATAATTCATCATCACTTCATCCACTTCTCCAGTTGCTTTCGAAACCATCAGATCCTTCTTCTCCGGAATAATAATATCATCCAAGTTGAATGACAAACCTCCTTTAAAGGCATTGTAATAACCCAGCTCTTTAATGTCATCCAGGAAACTCGCAGTTCTAGCTACGCCAGAAACTTTTAAAATCTGTCCAATAATGTCTCTAAGTGCCTTTTTGGTTAATACCTCGTTGATAAATCCTGCTTCTTCTGGTACAACCTCATTGAATAATACTCGACCACAAGTAGTTTCCACAAATGTATCCACCAATTCGCCTGCTTCATTAAGGTCTTTAGTCTTCACCTTAATTCCTGCGTGCAAATCAAGAACGCCCTCATTGTAGGCAATATTAACTTCACTAGGAGAATAAAAAGTCATTCCTTCACCGCTCACTTTGTGATTTTTGTCACTTGTTCTGAGCTTTGTAATGTAATACAAACCAAGTACCATATCTTGAGAAGGCACTGTAATTGGTGCTCCATTCGCTGGATTTAAAATATTATGAGAAGCAAGCATCAAAATTTGAGCTTCTAAAACAGCTGCATGTCCAAGAGGTAAATGCACCGCCATCTGATCTCCATCAAAATCCGCGTTAAACGCAGTACATACAAGCGGGTGTAATTGTATTGCTTTTCCCTCAATCAACTTAGGTTGGAAAGACTGAATTCCAAGTCTGTGAAGTGTTGGAGCCCTGTTTAATAATACAGGATGTCCTTTCAAAACATTTTCCAAAATATCCCAAACAACAGGCTCTTTTCGGTCTACTATTTTCTTAGCAGATTTAACTGTTTTCACAATTCCCCTTTCAATCATTTTTCGGATGATGAATGGTTTGTACAACTCAGCAGCCATTCCTTTGGGAAGACCGCATTCATGCAATTTTAATGTTGGTCCAACGACAATAACCGAACGAGCAGAATAATCTACCCTTTTTCCTAACAAGTTCTGTCTGAATCGACCTTGCTTTCCTTTTAAAGAATCTGATAAAGACTTGAGTGGCCTATTTGCCTCTGTTTTTACTGCAGATGATTTTCTAGAATTATCGAAAAGAGAATCTACGGCTTCCTGTAACATTCTTTTTTCATTTCTCAGAATTACTTCAGGTGCCTTAATTTCAATCAATCTTTTCAATCGATTGTTTCTGATAATCACTCTTCTGTATAGGTCATTCAAATCAGATGTTGCAAATCTTCCTCCATCCAATGGAACCAATGGTCTAAGTTCTGGTGGTATAACAGGAACCACCTTAATAATCATCCATTCTGGATTGTTTTGGATTCTTTTTTGCGAATCTCTCATAGCTTCAACAACCTGCAAACGCTTAAGCGCTTCGTTCTTTCTTTGTTGTGAAGTTTCTGTATGCGCTTTATGTCTTAAATCGTAAGATAAAGTATCTAAATCTGAACGCTTCAATAAATCATGAAGGGCTTCTGCACCCATTTTCGCGATGAATTTTTCGGGATCAGTATCATCTAAATACTGATTCTCTTTAGGCAGCGCATCTAAAATATCTAAATACTCATCTTCCGTTAAATAATCTAAAACCAAATGTGGTTCACCTTCAGCATTTACAGCTGGTCCTGGTTGAATAACTACATATCGTTCATAGTAAATTATTTGATCTAATTTCTTCGTAGGAAGACCTAACAAGTATCCAATCTTATTGGGAAGAGACCTGAAATACCAAATATGTGCAACTGGGACTACAAGCGAAATATGCCCAATTCTTTCTCTTCTTACCTTCTTTTCAGTTACCTCAACACCACATCGATCACACACAATGCCTTTGTATCGAATTCTTTTGTATTTACCACAATGGCATTCGTAATCCTTAACAGGCCCGAAAATTCTCTCACAGAACAAACCATCTCTTTCAGGCTTATATGTTCGGTAATTAATTGTTTCGGGTTTAAGCACTTCACCATGTGATTTTTCCAAAATCATCTCTGGGGAAGACAATGAAATAGTAATTGTTTTGAAGTTACTATTCTGCTTTTTTTCTTTAATGTAAGCCATATTTTTAACTATTGCGAGTATTATAACATCCGAATCCGGTTCAGCCGGATTCGGAATAAAAATGATCTATTATTCTAATGTTACGTTCAATCCTAAGCCATTCAATTCATGTAACAATACATTGAATGATTCCGGAATTCCTGGCGTTGGAAGATTATCTCCCTTTACAATTGCTTCATAAGCTTTTGCTCTTCCAAGAACGTCATCCGATTTTATAGTAAGAATCTCCTGAAGAATATTGGCTGCTCCAAATGCTTCAAGTGCCCATACTTCCATCTCACCAAAACGCTGACCACCAAATTGGGCTTTACCACCTAACGGTTGCTGAGTTATCAATGAATATGGTCCAATTGACCTTGCGTGCATTTTATCGTCAACCATGTGACTTAACTTAATCATATAGATAACCCCAACTGTTGCAGGTTGATCAAATCGTTGACCCGTACCACCATCGTATAAATAGGTTTTTCCGTATCTAGGCAGTCCTGCATCGTCTGTTTCCTTATTGATGCTATCAATCGAAGCTCCATCAAAAATAGGTGTTGCATATGTCTTACCTAAGTTCAAACCTGCCCAACCAAGAACCGTTTCATAAATTTGTCCCAAATTCATTCTGGAAGGAACTCCAAGTGGATTGAGAACAATATCAACTGGCGTACCATCTTCTAGGAAAGGCATATCTTCAGCCCTAACAATCTTGGCTACAATACCTTTATTTCCATGACGCCCAGCCATTTTATCACCCACTTTTAATTTACGCTTTTTGGCTATATAAACTTTAGCCAATTTGACTATTCCGTTTGGAAGTTCATCGCCTACCGTAATGTGGAATTTCTTTCTTTTATAGATACCAAGTACATCCTGATACTTGATGTTATAATTATGTAAAAGTCTACTAATTAGACCATTCACATCATCATTTTTAGTCCAAGAATTAGGGGAAACAATGGTGTAATCCAATGCCATTAAATTCTTATTCGAGAATTTAATTCCTTTCTTAATAATTTCTTCTTTGAAATTATTATTAACTCCTGCAGACTTCTCAGCACCTAAAACTTCCAAAAGTTTTTCAACAAGAACACCTTTAAGAGCTAATGCTTCTTTTTCGTATTCTTTGTCTATTAATTCAAGTGCAGGCTTATCTTGTGCTTTAGCTTTTCTATCCTTAATTGCTCTTGAGAATAACTTCTTGTTAATAACAACTCCTCTCAAAGAAGGAGAAGCTTTCAAGGAAGCATCTTTAACATCACCAGCTTTATCTCCAAAAATAGCTCTAAGCAATTTTTCTTCAGGTGAAGGATCCGTTTCTCCCTTCGGTGTTATTTTACCAATGAGAATATCTCCTTCTTTAATCTCCGCACCAACTCTGATGATTCCATTTTCGTCAAGATCTTTCGTTGCTTCTTCAGAAACATTGGGAATATCAGCAGTCAACTCTTCTAATCCTCTTTTCGTATCTCTTACTTCCAACGTGTACTCGTCAATGTGTATCGAAGTATAGATATCTTCCTTAACTACTTTTTCAGAAATTACGATCGCATCTTCAAAGTTGTATCCCTTCCAAGGCATAAAAGCAACCTTCAGGTTTTGACCCAATGCTAGCTCGCCTCTGTCTGTTGCATATCCTTCACAAAGCACTTGTCCTTTTGTTACCTTATCACCTAATTTTACAATTGGTTTTAGGTTGATACATGTACCTTGATTCGTTTTCTGAAACTTAGTTAGACCGTATGATTTAGAATCTCCGGTGAAAGAAACTAATTTATCATTATTTGATCTGTTGTATTTAATGATAATTTCCTGCGCATCCACGTATTCTACAACACCTTCTCCTTCAGCATTTATCAATACACGTGAATCTCTGGCAATTAGCTCTTCAATTCCAGTTCCGACTATCGGTGCACATGGTTTAAGCAAAGGTACTGCTTGACGCTGCATGTTAGATCCCATCAATGCCCTATTCGCATCATCATGTTCCAAAAAGGGAATACAAGATGCCGCAATTGATGCAATTTGATTCGTTCCAACATCCATAAGATTAATATCCTTAGGAGGAACAACTGGGAAATCTCCTTCTAGCCTAGCTTTAACCTTGTCTGTTAAAAAGTTTCCTTTCTCATCAACCTGTGCATTAGCTTGTGCAATGGTTCTTTCATCCTCTTCTTCTGCACTCAGATAAATCGGTGCATCCTTTATGTTTACTTTACCATTGCTAACTTCACGATAAGGAGTTTCAATAAATCCTAATCTATTGATTTTAGCAAAAACACATAAAGAAGAAATAAGTCCAATGTTAGGTCCTTCCGGTGTTTCGATTGTACACAATCGACCGTAGTGAGTATAATGGACATCTCTTACTTCAAAACCTGCTCTTTCTCTTGATAGACCGCCTGGTCCTAGAGCTGAGAGCCTTCTTTTATGCGTAACTTCAGCCAATGGATTGGTTTGATCCATAAACTGAGATAATTGATTCGTTCCAAAGAATGAATTGATAACTGATGATAACGTTTTAGCGTTAATTAAGTCTATAGGAGTAAATACTTCGTTATCCCTAACATTCATTCTTTCTCTAATTGTTCTGGCCATTCTTGCCAATCCAACAGAAAATTGACTATGCAACTGCTCGCCAACTGTTCTTACTCTTCTATTCGATAAGTGATCAATATCATCAATATCTGCCTTAGAATTTACTAACTCTATCAGATACTTTATAATTGATATGATGTCCACTCTGGTTAGAACTCTAGACTCCTCATTCTCATCAAGTCCTAGTTTTCTACTTAGCCTATACCGTCCAACTTCACCAAGATCATAACGTTGTTCTGAAAAGAACAATTTATCAATTACGCCTCTAGCTGTCTCAATGTCTGGCGGCTCAGCATTTCTTAATTGACGGTATATATGCTCTACCGCTTCTTTTTCAGAGTTCGAAGTATCCTTTTGTAACGTATTGTAAATAATTGCGAAATCAGCTGAATTGACATCTTCTTTGTGAAGAATGATGGTTTTTACACCAGCATCAATAATTTCTTCTATGTGAGATTCTTCAAGTACGACTTCTCTATCAATAATAACATCCGTTCTTTCAATTGAAACAACTTCACCTGTATCCTCATCAACAAAATCCTCAACCCATGATTTAAGAACTCTTGCTGCTAAAACTCTTCCCAACGATTTCTTAAGATTGGTTTTCGTTACTTTAAGCTCGTCAGCGAGATCAAATATTTCTAAAATATCTTTATCGCTTTCATAACCAATAGCTCTAAACAGCGTGGTAACAGGAAGTTTTTTCTTTCTATCGATATATGCGTACATGACACTATTAATGTCTGTCGCAAATTCAATCCAAGACCCCTTAAAAGGAATTACCCGAGCTGAATACAGTTTTGTACCATTAGCATGACGGCTTTGCCCAAAGAAAACTCCTGGTGATCTGTGTAATTGAGAAACAATTACTCTTTCAGCACCATTTACAACAAATGATCCTTTTGGAGTCAAATATGGAATAGTTCCGAGATATACATCTTGAACAATTGTTTCAAAATCTTCGTGCTCGGGATCCGTACAATACAATTTTAACTTAGCTTTGAGTGGTACAGAGTACGTTAAGCCCCTTTCTATACACTCTTCTATGGTGTATCTAGGAGGATCAACAAAATAATCCATAAACTCCAGAACGAACTGATTTCTTGTATCCGTAATCGGAAAATTCTCGTTAAAAACTCTAAAAAGACCCTCGGTCTGTCTGTTCTCAGGAGTAGTTTCCAATTGGAAAAATTCCTGGAAAGACTTCAATTGAACTTCGAGAAAATCCGGATACGGAAACTGATGTTTACTCGCTGCGAAATTGATTCTCCCTGTAATACTATTTGTGTTTGCCAATGTAAATTAGTTTAAATAAGAAGTTCGAAAAAAAATGAATTGTCTAAAAACGACAAAGGGTATAGACTTCCAATTCAGCCGTTTTAGACTGAATTGGTAGTTTATACCTAATACTAGTGGAGGAAAAATTACTTCAACTCTACCTCAGCACCTGCTTCTTCAAGAGCACTTTTAATGCCCTCTGCTTCGTCTTTAGTTACACCTTCTTTCAGTGTACTCGGAGCGTTATCTACCATCTCCTTAGCTTCCTTAAGACCAAGACCAGTTAATTCTTTAACAGCTTTAACTACCTGAAGTTTAGCACCTCCAGCGGCAGTTAGAACTACATCAAACTCTGTTTTTTCTTCGCCTCCAGCATCTCCTCCGCCTGCTCCAGGAGCAGCAACAGCTACAGCAGCAGCTGCAGGTTCGATACCGTATTCTTCTTTAAGGATTTCAGCAAGCTCATTAACTTCTTTAACAGTAAGGTTTACTAACTCTTCTGCTAAGTTTTTCACGTCTGCCATTTTATTTGATTTTGTGTGTTGTGTTTAATTTGTTAATTATTCTCTTTCAGCTAAAGTTTTTACTAAGCCAGCGATTGTTTGTTTTCCAGACTGCAATGCAGAAATAACATTTTTCGCAGGTGACTGAAGAAGTCCAATAACTTCTCCTATAAGCTCTTCTTTCGATTTAATATCACAAAGTGCTTTTAAATTGTCATCTCCGATATATATTGATTCCTCAACATATGCCGCCTTTAGGACTGGTTTATCATGTTTCTTTCTAAACTCATTAATAATTTTTGCAGGAGAATTTCCTACTTCAGAGTACATGATAGCCGTCGGTCCAGCTAAAACATCAAAAAGCTGACTAAAGTCTTTTCCTTCAACTTTTTCCATTGCTTTTTGAAGCAATGTATTTTTAACGATTTTGAGAGAAACGTCTTGTTTGAAACAGCTTCTTCTTAATTTTGAAGTTGAATCTGCATCCAATTCAGACGTATCAGCTAGATAGAAAATGTTAGCAGCTGCTAACTCTTCCGTTAACTGACCAATCGCATCGTTTTTTTGTTCTTTAGTCATACTACGCTATTTATGCAATTACAGATTTTGTATCCACTTGAATACCAGGGCTCATTGTAGTTGATATATAGATGCTCTTGACATAAGTGCCTTTAGAAGAAGATGGCTTCATTTTGATCAATGTTTGAATCAATTCATCTGCATTTTCTTTGATCTTATCTGCATCAAAAGATGCCTTTCCAACCGCTGCATGAACAATTCCGTATTTATCTACTTTGAAATCAATCTTTCCTGCTTTCACATCTGTCACTGCTTTCGCAACATCCATTGTTACCGTACCTGTTTTGGGATTAGGCATTAAACCTCTTGGTCCTAAAATTCTACCTAAAGAACCGACTTTTCCCATAACGGATGGCATTGTAACAATTACATCCACATCAGTCCAACCTTGTTTGATTTTATTGATGTATTCATCCAAACCGACGTAATCCGCTCCAGCAGCTTTTGCTTCTTCTTCCTTATCCGGAGTACACAATACCAAAACGCTTACATCTTTACCTGTTCCGTGAGGTAGTGAAACCGTCCCTCTAACCATCTGGTTAGCTTTTCTAGGGTCAACTCCTAATCTCACCGCAACATCAATAGATGCATCGAAATTCACATTAGATACTTCCTTTAAAATAGAAGACGCTTCAGCTAAGCTGTACGCTTTGTCCTGATCAAATTTGGACAACACTTCTTTTCTCTTTTTACTCAGTGCCATTATAATTCAATTTGAATATTAAGCGGGTGCATTCCCTCCTCGGACATTAATGCCCATTGAACGTGCTGTGCCAGCCACCATTTTCATGGCAGAACCAACAGTAAAACAGTTCAAATCTTGCATTTTGTCTTCGGCAATTGTCTTTACTTGATCCCAATTAACCGTAGCTACTTTAACTCGGTTAGATTCAGGCGAACCTTTTTTCACTTTGGCAGCTTCCAATAATTGGACTGCTGCAGGTGGAGTTTTAATAACAAACTCAAAAGATTTGTCTGCGAAAACAGTAATGACGCATGGTAGAATTTTGCCTGGCTTATCCTGAGTTCTTGCATTAAATTGCTTGCAAAACTCCATAATATTCACCCCTTTTGCACCTAAAGCAGGTCCAACAGGAGGTGACGGATTCGCGGCACCACCCCTAATCTGTAACTTTATTAATCCAGCTACTTCTTTTGCCATTTTATATATAATTATGGTAATTCAGTTTTAATGGGAAGCATTAATCATCTCCACCTCACTACCTATTAGCCTTCTTTTTCTACTTGCATGTAACTTAGCTCAAGTGGCGTTTTTCTTCCGAAAATCTTCACCATCACTTTTAACTTCTTCTTTTCTTCGTTAATCTCCTCAACCACTCCGTTAAAGTTGTTAAAGGGACCATCAATTACTTTGACCGTCTCTCCTAATACAAACGGTATTGTTATTTCCTCATCGGTTTCAGCTAACTCGTCAACTTTACCTAATATTCTGTTCACTTCATTCTGCCTTAGGGCCATCGGCTCTCCACCTTTTTTGGCACCTAAAAAACCGATTACGTTAGTAATTCCTTTAATTACGTGAGGTACCTCTCCAACCATAGCCGCTTCTACAAGTACATAACCTGGGAAAAAATTACGCTCTTTAGAAACTTTCTTTCCACTTCTAATTTGGTAGACCTTCTCCGTCGGAATCAATACTTGCTTTACATAATCAGAAAGTCCTAGCCTATCGATTTCCAATTCGATATAATCTTTCACCTTCTTTTCCTTGCCACTAATTGCACGAACTACATACCATTTTAAATCAATATCAGCCATTTTCATCATAGGTTACAAACCAAATCGATTAGATTCTTTATAATTTTGGTGGATTAACAAAATCATAATAGAATCCAAGAATTCCTTTCCAAACAACTTCTTTACCATCCCTGATTCCAAATGTGAAATCCATAACCCACACTAGTAAGGCGATGATAATAGAAGCGACTAAAACTATAATTGCGCTCGTTTGCAACTCTTTCCAAGTTGGCCAAGACACCTTATTGACTAGTTCGTCAATAGTTTCCTCTATGTATGTTATAATTTTTGCCACTTTAATATTTTTTTTAGTTCAATCGTCTTCAGAACCTTTTTGCACGGGCGGAAAGATTCGAACTCTCGACCTTTGGTGTTGGAGACCACTGCTCTACCAGCTGAGCTACGCCCGTAAAAACGACAAGAAAGGTGGGAACCTACAAGCCCCACCTTATTCTCGTCAAATTTTAATCAATTATTGTTACTCAATAATTTCAGTAACCTGTCCAGCACCAACTGTTCTACCACCTTCTCGGATCGCAAACCTTAGTCCCTTGTCCATAGCTACAGGAGTAATCAACTCAACTGTAATTGTTACGTTATCACCAGGCATTACCATTTCTCTGCCTGACTCTAATTCAATCGTACCAGTTACATCCAATGTTCTCAAATAAAACTGAGGTCTATACTTATTATGGAAAGGAGTATGACGACCGCCTTCTTCTTTCTTCAATATATATACTTCTGCTTTAAACTTTTTATGAGGTGTAATTGAACCCGGAGCGGCAATCACCATTCCTCGTTTAATATCTGCTTTTTCAATACCTCTCAATAAAAGACCACAGTTTTCACCTGCTCTACCTTCATCAAGAATCTTTCTAAACATCTCAACACCAGTAACTGTAGAAGTCATTTTCTCGTCTTGAAGACCAACAATATCAACAGTGTCTCCTGTTTTAATGATTCCTGTTTCGATTGCACCAGTTGCAACTGTTCCTCGACCAGTTATGGAGAAGACATCTTCAACCGACATTAAAAATGGCTTCGCAGTATCTCTTTCTGGAGTTTCAATCCAAGTATCTACACTATTCATCAATTCCAGTACAGAATCAACCCATTTTTGTTCACCGTTAAGTGCTCCAAGCGCTGAACCTGCAAGAATTGGTGTGTCGTTATAACCGTATGATTCCAATAATTCACCAAGCTCCATTTCAACAAGCTCAATCAATTCTGGATCATCAACCATATCCACTTTGTTCATAAACACGACAACTCTAGGTACATTTACTTGTCTTGACAACAAGATGTGCTCCCTAGTTTGTGGCATAGGACCATCAGTTGCAGCACAAACCAATATTGCACCATCCATTTGAGCAGCACCCGTAACCATGTTCTTAACGTAATCCGCGTGACCTGGACAATCTACGTGAGCGTAGTGTCTAGCTTCAGTTTCATATTCAATGTGTGCCGTGTTAATAGTAATACCTCTTTCTTTTTCCTCAGGTGCGTTGTCGATTTGATCGAAATCTTGCTTTTCAGCAAGTCCCGCATCAGACAATACCTTTGAAATTGCCGCAGTAAGGGTAGTTTTACCGTGGTCAACGTGACCAATAGTACCGATATTTACGTGCGGTTTTGTTCTTTCGAAATTCGCCTTAGCCATATCTTTAGATGTTTAAATTTATTTTTAATTAACTTTTTATAATACTTTTTTTCAAGAGTCATTAAACTCAATTCCTTGCTTGTCTCGTATTGTTTAAGTCAACAAGACTTGCAATTCTTTCGGTAAAACACGCAAAACCATGCCTAACCATATTTCTTTTTAGAGCCAATGACGGGAATTGAACCCGTGACCTCTTCCTTACCAAGGAAGCGCTCTACCCCTGAGCTACATCGGCTAAAAACCGTGCCTCTGTAACAACTAAAAGAAGAAAACTCTTCTTTCAGTTTTTAGAGCGGGAGACGAGATTCGAACTCGCGACATTCAGCTTGGAAGGCTGACGCTCTACCAACTGAGCTACTCCCGCAATTTCCTCAAAAACGCTGACAAAGATAATAAAAAATGTGGGGAGAGCAGGATTCGAACCTACGAAGTCGAAAGACAGCAGAGTTACAGTCTGCCCCAGTTGGCCGCTTTGGTATCTCCCCCAATCCCTTTCAGCGAAAGAAATGAGCCTCTAGAGGGACTCGAACCCACGACCTGCTGATTACAAATCAGCTGCTCTAGCCAACTGAGCTATAGAGGCGAAATAATATGTCAAATGCTGTTTTTGGTGAATTATTTACCCAAACAAAAACAGACCTTTCCGTGAAAAGGTCTGCAAATGTATAAACAATATCGTTTTATACAAACGTGGGTTGTATTTTTTTCTGAATTTTAGACGCGTTATATTCTACTTCTGTTTATTTATACCGCCACCTTGCCTTTATGCTTGCTTATCTGGCGTCTTAATGCTTCAACTGCCAGATCGGTTGCTTCTTCAAAAGTTTTACACTGTTTTTTCGCGAAAAGCTCCTTTCCAGGAATAGCTAATCTAATCTCTGCTATTTTATTTTCATTGGTTGCATTCTTGTCGACCTTTAAATAAACTTCCGAATCGATAATCCTATCATAGAATTGATTCAGTTTACTCACTTTTGATTCTATAAAATTAACTAGGTCTTGATCTGCATCAAAATGAATTGATTGAACTATTGTACTCATGGTGATTTCCTCCTATTTATTTGTGCTCTGGGATGAGCTTGTGTATGGATATTTTTCAGCTTTTCAATCGTATTGTGTGTATATACTTGCGTGGCCGATAAATTTGCGTGTCCTAAAAGTTCTTTAATTGCGTTTAACTCTGCTCCATTATTCAACATGTGAGTTGCAAATGTATGTCGTAGCACATGTGGGCTCTTTTTATTGGATGTCGTTACTATCCCAAGATAATAATTTACTTTTCTGTAAACAAATTTCTCATACATTTTATCACCTTTATCAGTGACTAACAAGAACTTACAGTTTGCATTACCAATTAATCTCTTCTCTTCTAGATATTTTTCTATTAAAGCTGATAAGGATGAGCTCAACGGTATAATCCGTTCTTTATTTCGCTTGCCTAAAACTTTAAACTCCTCTTTAGATACATTTACTTCAAGTAATCCAATCAATTCAGATAATCTAATTCCGGTTGAATATAATATTTCGAGAATCAACTGGTCTCGTAACGAATAAAAATCACCTGCAAATTCACTTTCATCAAAAAGCCTCTTCATTTTATCCTGTTCAATAAATTCAGGCAATCTTTTTGACATTTTAGGCGCAACGACTTTGGTCATCGGATTGATCTCTATTTGACCGTGTTTCATTGAAAATTTATAAAATGATTTTAATGAAGATAATTTTCGATTGACTGATCTAGAAGAAATACCAGCTTCCATCATACTAACTATCCACGACCTTACAAATTGATGATCCACCTCCAAGATGCTCTTGATATCAAAAACATCGAATATGAACTCTTTAAATTGATTCAAGTCCTTAGAATAGGAACTTATCGTATGCGCCGAATACCTTTTCTCAAACTGAATATAATCTAGAAATTTCTGTTGCAATAATCTAATTTTAAACAGTACTACCTTCTTCCCTTTAAGAAAATCCAATGATTGCAATGCTGCTAATTATTTTTCACAAAAAAAGGGAAGCTAATGCTCCCCTTCGAATACGTATTTTAATAGGAAATGTTACCTAAGCTTCTTCTTCTTGCATTCTTTGCTTATAAGCAGCTTTCAAAACTTCTTCTCTCCTTGTTACAGAAGGTTTTTCAAAATACTGTCTTGCTCTTAGCTCCTTGACAGTGCCTACTTTTTCGAATTTTTTCTTGTACTTCTTAAGTGCTCTCTCTATAGAATCTCCTTCTTTAACTGGAATGATTAGCATAGTCTTTTTAATTAAATCTTTAAATTTCAGGATTGCAAATGTAGCTTATTTTTCATTTATACAAAAGCATTCCATTTTTTTTATTCTTTCATAACCTCTCTGGATATGACTAATTTTTGGATTTCGCTTGTTCCTTCGCCAATAGTACACAGTTTCGCATCACGATAAAACTTTTCAGCCGGGAACTCTTTCGTGTATCCATAACCACCAAATATTTGCACACTCTCATTTGCTGCACGTACCGCCACTTCAGAGGTTAGGTATTTTGCCATAGCAGCAATTTTTGTACAATTGGCGTTATTATTTTTCAGATTAGCCGCTTGATAAAGTAAAAGCTCAGCAGCTTGAATTTCAGTAGCCATATCTGCCAGCTTGAAAGAAATTCCTTGAAATTGGGAAATTGGCTTTCCAAATTGTTCTCGCTCCTTAGAATATTTAACAGCTGCTTTAAATGCTCCTCTTGCTATTCCCAATCCTAACGCACCTATTGAAATTCTACCTCCATCCAAAACTTTCATTGCCTGTACAAAACCTTCGCCTTCTGAACCTAACAGCTGATCTTTATGAACTCTACAATTATCAAAAAACAACCCTCCAGTTTCAGAGGCTCTCATGCCTAGTTTGTCTTCTTTTTTACCCGAAGAAAATCCATCCAGTCCCTTCTCAATAATAAACGCACTCATCCCGCGTGAATCACCTTTTTCTCCAGTCCGAACAATTACTACAGCAACATCTCCGGAAATAGCGTGCGTAATAAAGTTTTTGCTCCCATTGATTACAAAATAATCACCATCCTTTATCGCTGTTGTATGCATTCCGCCCGCATCTGAGCCTGTTCCAGTCTCTGTAAGCCCCCATGCGCCAATGTACTCTGCTGAAGCTAATTTTGGCAAGTATTTCATTTTTTGTTCTTCATTACCAAAATACATGATATGTCCTGTGCATAAGGAATTATGGGCAGCTACGGAAAGGCCAATCGAACCACAAACTTGAGCTATTTCATCAATAACGGTGATGTACTCGTCATAGCCAAAACCTGAGCCACCGTATTCTGTTGGAACGAGAACACCCATCAAACCCAACTCTCCGAGTTTTTTAAAAAGTGGCACAGGAAATTCTTGTGATTCGTCCCATTTCATAAAATGAGGTCTGATTTCTCGCTCTGAAAAATCTCGCACCATTTGCGCGATCATTTTTTGATTTTCATTGTAAGTAAAATCCATTTTACTTTTATTAAATTAATACTCTTTTATCGAAATAATTTTCTTACTGTAAGCGCTTAAAACCTCTTTTCCACCCAAGAAATCAAGTCCTATAAGAAAACTGAAAGCAGCAATCTTTCCACCTTCCATTTTCACTAATTCTGCAGCGGCTTTCGCTGTTCCACCAGTTGCCAACAAATCGTCATGAATTAAAACATTCCAATTATTTTGAATTGTATTCTGATGCATTTCTATAGTGGCACTACCATATTCCAGGTCGTACGCATAACTAACGGTTTTGTAAGGTAACTTTCCTTTCTTTCTAATCGGAATAAATGGAACTTCCAGTTCAAGCGCTAGTGGTAAACCAAATAAGAAACCTCTACTTTCAACACCAACTACCGCATCAATGTTCAGCTCATCGACACTTTTCCGAAGTTCTTCAACTAAATCCCTACATAATTTTGGGTTTTCTAGAACAGGGGTAATGTCCTTGAACATTATACCAGGTTTTGGAAAATCAACAATGGTTCTTAACGCTTTATCTAAACGGTCTCCTATATTCATTCAACAGGCCTTAAATAGGGCTGCAATTTTACATATAAATTTACTGAAATCAAATCCATGCTTACTAAGTCTTCAGTTAAAACGTAGGAACCGACCGTTTCTCTCATAAAAACAATCGATTCGGCAAGTTTAGCTGAAATATAAGGGTGATTTTCAAGTCTCTGCTGAGAATCAGAATTTATATCCAATAGCTGCCAAGAATCTACTTTTATAAAAATTAGATTTTTAATCTCTTCAAAAATTTGGTCATTTAATCCGTAAGTTTCGGCTATCTGTTCCTTGGAACAAAACCCACCCAATGCATTTCTGAATTTTAATATTTTACTCGCCCTGTATGAACCAATACCAGGAAGTTTCAATAGCTCGATAGAATCACACGAATTAATGTTCAACTTTCTTAATGAATGATTCTTTTTTTGATGTTTAATAATGTGAATAAAATCTTTGATTTGATCGTATTTAATCGTGTCCACCGCATAAAGCTTTAACAAATCCTCCGGATTATTAAATCGTCCTGCTTTCGATCTGTAATTAATTATTGATGCTGCTTGCTTTTGGGTAAATCCGAGTTTTTCCCATCCATTCTGATCCAATTTATTGGGGTCAAAATTTTGTAATAACAAACCTGAACCATCATCCACTATGACCGAATCCTTTGAGGGTTCGAGAATAGATTTGAGGTCTACAAATTTGAACTTATCGGTATTATTGGAAAAATAACTTCTGTATCCAAGAAATGACATTACCACCAAAATCAACAGCAAAAGAACTATTAGCCCGTTTCTCTCAAAAGAGGAATACGTAAGATAGTTTCGAATTCTATCAAGCATCTGAATAATTTGAACAAATTGATTATAAAATTAACTAATCTTTGGGCCGCTACTTCGTAGATTTCATTGCCTTTATCTTTGCTTTATACGTTTTGAGTTCTTTTTTCACTACAGGTGCTAAAACAAACAACCCAATCATGTTAGGGACAAGCATCGCAAAAATCATTGCATCTGAAAATCCAATTACTGACCCAAGACTAATTGCCGATCCGATTACCACGAAACAACAAAACATCCCTTTATATAAATATTCCACCCATTTTTTTCGTCCGAACAGAAAAGTCCAGGCCTGATAACCGTAGTATGACCAAGAAATCATGGTAGAAAAAGCAAACAAGACAACTGCTCCAGTAAGTATAACCGGGAACCAAGAAATAGATTGTTCAAATGCAGCTGACGTAATTTCAACTCCTCCGGATACTTCCTGTCCATAAGGAAACAATCCTCCGTCTAAATTCGAAATAACCAGAACCAAGGCTGTCATCGTACACACTAACACAGTATCAATAAATGGTTCTAGGAGGGCAACAAGTCCTTCACTTGCAGGATTTTTAGTCTTAACTGCAGCATGGGCAATAGATGCAGAACCAACTCCAGCTTCGTTCGAGAATGCTGCTCGTCTAAATCCTTGAATTAATACCCCAATGAACCCACCTGTAATTCCTGCACCAGTAAATGCACCGCTGAATATCTCACCAAAAGCCGCTGGGATATCGGAAATGTGCATACCTAAAATTATTAAAGCCGCACCAACATATATCGCAACCATGAAAGGAACAATTTTATCGGTCACTTTGGCGATTTTCTTAATCCCCCCGATAATAACAATGCCAACTAAAAACATCATTATAAAACCAAACCAAACGCCCATCCCTGACATTGGAGACACTTTTGCTGTTTGTATAAACTCTGATTTGGCCAGGATTTTTTCGTTCCCTGAGTTAACAGAAATTAAAACTACACTATCTCCTTTTATTGAATCAACAATATATGGAGAAGTCAACCCAGCTACAATAACTTGAGCGTCAACGGTCGATTGAACATCCATATCCACCAAAGAGGTAACATCTGTTGATGCTACAAATCGGCCTTTATCCATTGTTTTATCAATTCCATCGACACCGGTGAGAACTGCATCAGTTTCCGTCATTGACTTTACAACATAGCTTGCAGTATCAGCCTTTACTGTTTTGCCAACAATTTGTGCTTCATCAAATTCAGCAATAGCTGCTACATTGGTTTGACTGAATGCCTCAACCTGCATGAATGCCTGATTGGCCTGAAACATATTTCCTCCACCAAAAGAACCACCAATACACATGATTGCAAAAACGACAGCTAATACTTTACCAAGTCCAGCCATTTTCTTACTGGCCAAGCCTTTTTTCAAATAATACATTGGACCTCCATAAATGGTTCCGTTTTCATCAACCTCTCTGTATTTAACCCCTAGTGTACACTCAACGAATTTTGTAGCCATACCAATTAGACCAGCAATAATCATCCAAAAAGTAGCTCCAGGTCCACCTACCGATATTGCTACAGCAACTCCTGCAATATTCCCCAAACCTACAGTTGCCGAAAGTGCGGCAGTTAAAGCTTGGAAGTGCGAGACTTCTCCATCGCCTTCTACTTCCTTTTCTACTCGAATAGTGTCTGGGTTATCGCCATCTACAGTATGAACTGCATCTGATACTGAAGGAGTATCTCCGTGCTCTTCTAAATCATCATATTTACCTCTTACAACTCCTATTGCTATGAAGAATCCTGTAAAATTGATAAGCTTAAAATATAATGTGAAATACAATGCCGCTACAACCAAGACTATTAGAACCCACGGGATTCGATATGCAGGAGCAGAAATCGTAATTTTAGTCTTCTTTGAATTAGAAGCATCCTGTTTAGATATCATAAACATTCCATCTTCTACCCGTGCTAGATCTAGATCAACAACTAGCTCTTCTCCGGCTCTTCCTTCAACTTCAAATCCTGAGAACTTTAATGAATCTTCCCCTATCTCTCTTTCATAACCTTTTACAACTGTATCCGAAAAATTCAGATCTAGCTCTGTTTCTACACTTCCAATCGGGATTGTGGCGAAAACACCACTCACAAACCAACCTGTATAGTTCCCGAATTGCTCGTCTATTTTTTCTCCAAGCCCTTCTTCTGACTCTTCACTTACTTGTGCAAATGAATTAGATGGTGCTAACACGGCAAAAACTAAACTCAATGCAAATAGCTTCATGAATCCAGGCTTAACCCAAGTTTTGAATATTGATTGATCAGATAATTTCATGATTGTTTTTTCAATTCAATTTGTTGACTTAGAAGTTCAAGCCCTTCTATGAATGATTTTGGTTTATATCCTAATTTATTTATTGCTTTAATAATATTAAAACCTGTCCTTGGTGGTCGTTTCGCAGCTTGTCCAAGTGTATTCGATTTTATTGGATTTATCATTGAAGTGTCTAATTTAAAGAATTCTCCGACTTTAAAAACCAATTCGAGAATACTCATCGTTTCTTTGCCAGACAAATGATAAATACCTACTGCATTTTGAGCAGCAATCCTGATGCAACCGTCAGCAAGGTCATCAGCCCATGTAGGCGATCGAAATTGATCATCAACCACGTTTATTGGCTCTCCCTTTTCCAGCGCTTCTTTAGCCCAAAGCACGACATTACTCCTGCTCATCCCTTCTGTATATCCATACAGTATTATTGTCCTGGCTATTGACCATTTCTTTAAATTACTTTTCTGAATAATTTTTTCAGCAGCCCATTTAGATTCCCCATAATAGCTAATTGGATTGGGTTGGGCACTTTCATCATATGGTCCATCCTCACCATCAAAAACAAAATCAGTAGATAATTGAATAAGATGAGCATTGATATCCGAACATGCTTCAACTAAGTGCTTTACTGCCATCACATTCAATTCCCAACACGCCTCCTTACTTGATTCACAAGCATCAACATTAGTCATGGCCGCTGTATTAATTACAACATCTGGCTTTAATGATTGAAACAATTTCTTAACCTCAAAGGGTCTAGTAATGTCAAGAGAATGATAATTTCGAACAGGCAGCTCCTCGTTGCGATTAGCCCCCAAAGAAGTTGCTATTAAATTAAATATTTCGGTGTCTTTAAGCTGGGAAATCAACTTTTGACCTAAAAGACCGTTAGAACCAGTGATTAGAATAGTTTTTCCGTCCATTTAATTTGAAATGCCAAAAACACTATTAAGCTCCATAATTTGCTCCGGCTTTCCAAGTACAATTAAAATACTGCCTGGCACAATTTCCGTATCACCATCCGGATTGATTATATAGTTAGCCGAGGGATCTTTGAATCCAATAATATTACAGCCCGTTTTATACTTTGCATTTAAATCAGCAATAGTATTGAATTTTGAATCCGCAGGTAAATTATCAAATGAAACAGCCTCTAAGGTTACATCTGACTCTCCTTGAATACTAATATTGTCTAAAAATTCGATGACATCAGGCGTTACTACGAGAGACGCCATATGCGATCCACCAAGAGAATCCGGCATAATTACGTTGTTAGCTCCCGCTATTTTTAATTTTCTAACGGTTGATGCGTTTGAAGCCCTGGAAATAATGGTCAATTTCTTATTGGTTTCACGAGCTGTGAGTACTACAAATAAATTATCAGAATCCGAAGGCAAAGTAGTTATTATAGCACTTGCCCGTTCAATACCAGCTTGTAACAAATCTTCATCTTTTATTGCATTACCACTTAAATACGGGAATTTTTTCTCCAACTCAAATTTTTCAATAATCGCTTCGTCCTTTTCAATTACAACGAAACTCATTTTATAAGCGAGTAATTGAGAAACGGCTTGGGTTCCAACTCGACCATAACCACAAACGACAACGTGACCACTCAATTTTTCCAGACTTTTTATCATTCTATAATCTTTAAAATACTTCTTATATTCTCCGCCAACTAAATAAGAAGTTATTGATGTCAACGCATAAGCAAATGTACCAAAACTTGTTATGATAAGGAAGGCCGTAAATATTCTACCAAGATCAGACAATTCTCCAACTTCATTGAACCCAACCGTCGATACGGTCAGTATCGTCATATAGAAGGCATCTAAGAGTGTAAAATCATCTTCAATTATCAGAAACCCAACAGTGCCGAGCACTAAGATTAGCACCAATAAAAATAAGGCGTAAAAAATTTTATTAAATAATCGAAAATTAAAAAGCATACCGCCACCTATAGATCCCAAATGCTTTTCCTCCGTCGTTTAAATTTAAAAAACTTTTTATGGTCCAAAATAAATGCCATAATTAAATAAATAACAATGGGTGAACCCAATGTCAGGAAAGACAGATAAATAAAAAATATTCTGATGTTACCCACACTTATGCCTAATTTTTTTCCCCACCATTCGCATACTCCGAATGCACGTTTTTCAAAATAGGATAGAATATTTCTAATCATTTTTATCAAAAAAAATTTCAAAATTAAAACGCAATTTAAACATTTTTTAGATGTCTAACGAGTACTGAAATAGTCTATATCAGATTGGAATTTCTCAGCTCCTGCTCCATTTGACTCTGTATAGCAAGCGCACTTTTACGAGCAGTCTGAACAAAATTTTCGTCATTAGACGCATACAATATACCGCGAGATGAATTCACAAGTAATCCACAGGTAGCATTCATCCCGTATTTTACCACTTCAGATAAATTTCCACCTTGAGCCCCTACACCTGGAATTAGCAAGAAGGAGTCCGGGACAATTTCGCGTACTTTGCCTAAAGAATCCGCCTTTGTTGCACCAATCACATACATCAAATTATCGGCATCTCCCCAATCTTTTGACCTTTCTAAAACTTTTTCAAAAAGCTTTTGACCTTCATCATTTTCAAATAATTGAAAATCCTTACTACCATCATTGGAGGTTAACGCCAATAGAATAGCCCACTTGTCACTGAATTTTAAAAACGGTTCTACAGAGTCCGCACCCATATAAGGCGCAATGGTTACTGAATCAAAATTAAACGTATCAAAAAATGTTTTCGCATAATAGCTGGAAGTATTTCCAATATCTCCTCGTTTAGCATCGGCTATCGTGAATATATTGGAAGGGATGTGATTTAAAGTTTGTTCTAATGTATCCCAACCTTTTGATCCCAACATTTCATAAAAAGCAATATTGGGTTTATAAGCGACACAAAGATCTTTAGTTGCATCAATAATTCGCTTGTTGAATTCTAAAACTGGGTCATTGAACTCCATTAAATGAGTTGGAATTTTTGACATATCCGGATCCAATCCAACGCATAGAAACGAGCGTTTCTTTTTTATCTCTTGAAATAACTGCTCTTTTGTCATTGATTATTCCTCTTCACCTTTAAGTTTCTCCGCGTTTTCCGCCATTTTCAGTGCATCAATCATTTCTTGTACATCTCCATTCATGAAATTCGTCAAATTATAAATGGTTTTATTTATTCTATGGTCAGTAATTCTGCCCTGCGGATAATTGTATGTTCTGATTTTTGCTGATCTATCGCCCGATGAAACAAGGGATCTTCTATGATCAGCTCTTTCCTGCTGAGCCTTTTCAAGTTCTACTTGATACATTTTAGAACGAAGCATAGTTAGTGCTTTTTCAAAATTTTTGTGCTGAGATCTTCCGTCTTGACATTCCGACACAATGCCGGTTGGAATATGTGTTAACCGAACTGCAGATTCGGTTTTATTTACATGTTGCCCACCAGCACCGGACGCACGATAAGTATCTCTTCGAACGTCAGCCATATTAATATCTATATCAACATCCTCCGCCTCTGGCATAACAGCTACTGTAATCGCAGAAGTATGCACTCTACCTTGAGATTCTGTTTCAGGAACACGCTGAACACGATGAACTCCTGATTCAAATTTAAGAATACCAAAAACTCCCACTCCCTTGATAGACAATACTATCTCTTTGTAACCCTTGACACTTCCTTCATTAGAATTGATTAATTCAATATTCCAACCAACATTTTTAAAGTACATGGTATACATACGATATATGTCTTCAACAAATATACATGCTTCATCACCACCTGTTCCCGCACGAATTTCAATAATAACATCCTTATCATCTTCCGGAGAATTAGGAATTAGGAGGACTTTAATCTCTTCGTCCATCTCGTTTTTACGGATTTCAAGCTCCTCCAATTCGCTTTTAGCCATCTCCTTAAATTCATTATCGGACTCTGTTTTTAGAATCTCTTTGGATGACTCAATGTTTTCAATAATATTTTTATACTCATTATAAGCCTCCACTATCGGCTCTAGCTCCTTATATTCTTTATTTAACTTGACGTAACGCTTCATTTCAGCAATTACTGCGGGATCGACAATCAGTTTTCCAACCTCTTCGCGCCGCATATTGATGGCCTCCAATTTATCTAATAAACCACTCATCTTATTCGTAAATAAATTCGCCGTATTCTGATTGAATTGTCAGCTTCTTCGATCCAATTTCAACTCTTCCAATAATTTGAGCATCTACATTGTATTCTTTCGAGATAGCAATTATTTCTGATGCTTTTTCCGCTGGAACATACAGCTCCATTCTGTGCCCCATATTAAATACTTTGTACATCTCCTTCCAGTCTGTACTTGACTCTTCCTGAATCAATTTGAACAACGGCGGAGTTGGAAATAGGTTATCTTTAATAATATGACCATCATCTATGAAATGCAATACTTTAGTTTGGGCTCCTCCACTGCAATGCACCATTCCATGAATACAGTCTCGGTGCGACTTGAGCACCCTTGCAATAATCGGAGCATATGTGCGTGTTGGTGAGAGAACTAGCTTACCAATATCCAAATCTGTATCTAGTAATTTATCCGTTAGCATTTTAGAACCTGAGTAGACCAGTTCTTCCGGAACTGCTGGGTCAAAACTCTCTGGGAACTTGGTCATCAAGATCTTAGAAAAAACATCATGTCTAGCAGAAGTCAATCCATTACTGCCCATTCCACCATTATATTCTTTTTCATAAGTAGCTGTACCACATGAACTTAGGCCAACAATAACATCACCTGGCTGAATATTTTGATTAGAGATAACCTCTGATCGTTTAAGACGCGCCACAACCGTACTGTCAACAATAATGGTCCTGACCAAATCACCCACGTCAGCCGTTTCACCTCCAGTGGATTTAATTTCTACACCGTGCTTGGATAGCTCTTTTAATATTTCTTCTGTACCGTTAATAATTGCTGAAATAACCTCGCCTGTAATTAAATTTTTATTTCTTCCAATTGTGCTAGAAAGCAATATGTTGTCAACTGCTCCTACACACAGTAAGTCGTCAACATTCATGATTAAGGCATCCTGGGCAATGCCCTTCCAAACACTCAGGTCTCCCGTTTCTTTCCAGTACATATAAGCTAGAGACGATTTGGTCCCTGCACCGTCTGCATGCATAACAATGCAATAATCCTGATCACCCGTTAATTCGTCTGGAACAATTTTACAAAATGCTTTCGGGAAAAGTCCTTTGTCAACATTTTGAATAGCAGCATGAACATCTTCCTTTCCAGCAGAGACTCCTCGCGCGTTGTATCTAGTTTCTATTACCATAAATGCTACAAAAATAAAAAAGCCCCACAATCGTGAGGCTCAATACGTTAATAAGTTATAAACTTTTATTCTGCTCCACCAGAAGGCTTATAATCAAAACTCAACACTCTAAATTGGGTTCTTCTGTTCTTTTGATGCGCAGCTTCTTGTTCCTCTTCGGTCGGAAGCTTATCAATTTCACCGCATTCAAATTTAGGCCCACGAGGTTGTTTTTCACCATATCCTACAGGCACCATTCTATCTGCAGGAATATTTTTTGAAACTAAATAATCTACACATGATTGTGCTCTTTTCTGAGACAACTTTTGATTGTATGAATCAGAACCTCGGCAATCAGTATGCGATTGCAATTCTATTACAATTGACGGATTTTCAGTAAGTGTTTTGAACAAGTAATCCAATGAGTCTTCTGAGTTTATCGTTTCATTTATCTGTAAAGCCCATTTATCTAAATCGTACCGAACTTCAGGAAAATCAATAACTACATCTTTAGTTGCAGGTTGAATTTCATAGGCCGAATAAAAATGCTTACCCGTTGTTCGACCAACTGTCGAGACACTCCCGTTACCAATAAGAAAGTCTGTTTTGGAAATTTCAATGGTATAATTTGTCTCCTTCTTAATCAATCTATTACCATTTTCCTCCTTAAATTTGAACTTACCAGTTGCATCTGTCATTTTCGTAACACTAGTACCATCCGACCCTATAAGCGTAATACTGGCATCTGGGACAGGTTCCAGTGTAGCTTTATTTTTTACTTCTATTTCCCAAGTGAACATAATCTCAGGAACCTTAAAGCTATAAATATCATCATGGCCTTTTGTTTTCAGTTTACCCACTGTTCTAGAAGAAGTGAAAAACCCTTTTTCCGAAGTGCCTCTATCGAAAATAATTCCGAAATCATGTTCAGAAGAGTTTAGAGGATATCCTAAATTTTCAATCTCACCCCATTGGCTTTCTCCTGTAGATGCCGCCTTAAACATATCAAGACCACCCATACCTATATGCCCATTAGAAGAAAAATACAAAGTGCCATCCGGTTTTAGATGCGGAAACATTTCGTCTCCTAAAGTATTGATTCCTTCACCCAAATTGGTTGGAGGTCCAAATTTCTTTTCTTTTCTTTCCCATTTCGCCATCCACAAATCTTTTCCACCAAATCCACCTGGCATGTCAGAGGCAAAAATTAGAACTTGATCATTAGCAGAAAGACAAGGATGCCCTATCGTAATGGTATCTCCGCCATCTGGTTTTAATCCAATACTTTCCGCTGTTTTCCAATTAGAACCTTGTTTCGTTGAAACCATTATATCACATCCAATGTTGTGCTTCTTTTCTCTTGGACAACGCGTAAAATACATGGTGTTTTTTTTCCTATTGAAAGTAGCAGCTCCCTCATTATCTTCGGTATTGATTGTTGTAGCCATCGGTTTAGGCTCACTCCATTTCCCATTGTTATCTCTGGTAGTAATCCACAAATCCATGAAACTTTCTCCTGTCCTATCATCTACATCAGCTCCCGTAGAGCCCGGTCTAGAAGAAGAAAAAATTAATTGCTTGTACTTTGGATCTGAGAAAACTGGAGAGAAATCATACTTATCTGTATTTAACTGAAGCTCAGAAGCAATTATGTGTCTAGTCTTGTTATTCATCCATTCCTGAGATTGAGTACAAGCTTTCAGGCCATCTTCTGCTAATTTAAATCCAGGTTTTATTTTTAAGAATTTTTCATACTCATCTGCAGCATCTTTATACTCCCCCTCTTCTTTGATAACCTCTGCTAACTGATAAATCACCAATGGATTGGTCTTATCATATTTTAGTTTGATTGCTCTTCTGTAGAAGGTCTCCGCCTGTGTTGGTTCAACCAACATTCTGTAGCATTCTCCAATTTGAAAATTAATCCGTGCTTTTTCAGCTGGTTTGGCTTTCGTCTCAGCTTTCTTATAAGCATCTATAGCTGAAAAGAATTGTTCATTTTTAAATTTCGCATCTGCTTCTTTAGTGAAGTTCTTTTGGGAATACGCTCCCACACACACTACGGAAACAATCAACACTGCAGCAAATTTTCTAAATAATCTCATGTTTTAGTTTCTTATGCTTTCCTTAAAATCGTTCATCGAAGAAACGAAAATAAGTAAATATTTTAATTCATCAACCAAAACTATACCACATTTGACTCTCTTAGAACTTCAAGAAACCACAAAAGTTGGGATTTTGATTTGTATTAGGTACAAACTCTTCAATTTTTTACCTAAAAAAAATTCATTTTAATTAGCAAATAACATTTCTCTAAGCTTCGGCAAAGGCCAAAATTCATCTGCCACTATCATCTCCAGTTTATCTGTATCGTATTTAATTTTATCAAAAAAGGGTTTTATCTTGTCGCAGTATGTCTCCGCTCTTTTTTCCAGGTTCTCTATTTTATTGGCCTTTTTCCTCATGGTTATCATGGCTTCAACGTTCTGTTTAATAGCTGTAAACCTTTTTGAAATCTCTTTAATCATTTCGATTTGAGTGCTTGTATAGGTTTCTACATCATCACTCATAATATCCATAATTCCCTCTACATTTTCTACAAGTAGTTTTTGATACTTAATAGCGGCAGGAATAACATAATTGTAAGAAATGTCACCTAAAATTCTAGCCTCTATTTGCAATTTCATTACATAATTCTCCAATTCTATTTCGTGACGTGCATGCAATTCAACCGAAGAAAGCACATTCATTTCTTCAAAAAGCGCAATCGTTTTTTTGTTTACCATAGCGGCAAGAGCACGTGGAGTATTCTTAAAATTTGAAAGCCCTCTATTTTTTGCTTCCTTTACCCATTCATCTCCATAACCATTCCCCTCAAAACGAATATTTTTAGACTCTATAATTAATTTTTGAAGCTCCTTCAATATTGCTTCGTCTTTCTTCTCTCCAGCAACAATTCGAGCATCTACAGAGACTTTGAACAATTGTAGCTGTTTAGCAACAATTGTATTTAAAGCAATCATCGACGATGAGCAATTGGCTGTTGAACCTACTGCCCTAAATTCAAATTTGTTACCCGTAAATGCAAATGGGGATGTTCTATTCCGGTCGGTATTATCCAACAATATCTGTGGGATTTTGCCGATTTTCAGTTTCAATTCAGTTTTATCTTCCGGGGTCATTTTACCTGACTTAATGTTCTTCTCCAGCTTATCTAACATTTCTGTTAGCTGAGATCCAATAAAAACTGAAATAATAGCCGGCGGAGCCTCATTGGCGCCAAGCCTATGATCATTTGAAGCAGATGCAATAGAAGCACGCAATATATCTGCATTGTCATAAATAGCTTTGATTGTGTTTACAAGAAAGGTTAAAAACTGCAGATTCGATTTGGGGTTCTTTCCTGGACTTAATAGATTGATACCCGTATCCGTTGCAAGCGACCAGTTGTTATGTTTCCCAGATCCGTTTAATCCAGCAAAAGGTTTTTCATGAAACAAAACTCTAAAATTGTGTTTCCTGGCTACTTTTTCAAGTACATCCATTAACAAGAGATTATGATCATTTGCTAAGTTTGTTTCTTCAAAAACAGGAGCACACTCAAACTGATTCGGTGCAACCTCATTGTGTCTGGTTGTAACAGGGATTCCCAATTTCAAAGATTCCTGCTCATAGTCTCGCATAAAAGCCAATGCTCTATCAGGAATAGACCCAAAATAATGGTCATCCAGTTGTTGTCCTTTTGCAGGATAATGACCTACCAATACTCTCCCTGTAGTTGCCAGATCAGGCCTAGCATGATAAAGGGATTTATCGACTAAAAAATACTCCTGTTCCCAACCTAAAGTAGCATTTACTTTGGTTACACTCTTATCAAAGTATTGACATACTTTAGTTGCCGCATCATCAATAGCAGAAAGTGCTTTTAAAAGAGGCATTTTATAGTCTAAAGCCTCACCAGTATAAGCAATAAATATGGTTGGTATACATAAAGTAGTTCCCATTACAAAAGCAGGTGAGGATGGATCCCAAGCCGTATATCCCCGGGCTTCAAAGGTGTTTCTAATTCCTCCATTCGGAAAACTTGAGGCATCGGGCTCTTGCTGAACTAATAGGCTACCCTCGAATTGTTCTATCGCCCTTCCTCCTTCAATTGGCTGAAAAAAAGCATCGTGTTTTTCAGCAGTTGCCCCAGTGAGCGGCTGAAACCAATGCGTATAATGAGTCGCTCCTTTAGCTAGAGCCCAATCCTTCATTGCAGATGCAACCTGATCAGCCACGGATCTATCAATTCTTTTCCCTTCGTTAGTAGCTTCCAGAACACTTTTGTAAGCCTGATCAGTAAGGTATTCCCTCATAGAATCCTGATTAAAAACGTTCTCACCATACAATTCGGAAATTCTTGCTGGTAAAACAGGAACTTGGACTGCTGCTCTTTTTTGCGCTTCTTCTATTGCGTTAAATCTAATTCGACTCATTTTGCGACGTTTTTGAATTTACAAGACAAAGGTATGTTTTTAAGGGGGGTTAAATGAGTAATAATGCTTTTTTTATCAACGCACCCCCTTATTTTTAAACGTATTATTGAAAATATTACTTTTTTAAACTAAATGGCCTTCTCTAAAAATAAGCAAAGCAATGTAAACAAGATAAGTCAGGAACAAAACGAATCCTTTAATTCTTCCTATTCGAGACCCAACAAACAACATCACCCCTAAACCAATAGCGATACCCAACATCCACCAAAAGTCAAAATAAAGAACGGACTCCTTCACTGCTATTGGATGCGCCATTGCAGTGATTCCGATGACTGCCATAATATTAAAGATATTAGAACCCACCAAATTCCCTAATGAAATATCTGTTTGTTTGCGATATGCAGCAACTGCAGAAGTAACCAATTCTGGCGCAGATGTACCAAATGCCACAATTGTGAGGCCTATAACATGCTCTTCCATCTCCAAAGATTTGGCGATATTAACAGCTCCCTTAATGAGCCATTCTGCGCCAAAATAAAGCGCAACAAAACCAATTAATATGTAAATAGATGCTACCCAAACAGCTGACTTTCCAGTCTCTTGATTGTCTTCCCTCTTAGACAATCTAGAATCTCTCCTTGATTTGACCACTAATACCACGGTAAATATGACCAAACATACAAATAGCAGAATTCCTTCCCAAGTTTGAATTTGACCGTCCAATGCAAAAACGATAAATAAGAGTGTCGCCAACACTAACATTGGCCAATCCACTCTTTTCGTCTGACGGCCAGGAACCACTGGGAATATGATTACTGTTAATCCTAAAACCAAAGCTATGTTGGCAATATTAGATCCAACAACATTACCTATTGCAATCCCAGGACTACCATTTAGTGAAGACTGCAAACTAACCAATAACTCAGGGGCTGATGTTCCAAACGAAACAATAGTCATCCC
>JACKZZ010000003.1_pt1 | contig 122347 bp, 181 predicted proteins | sample 8027871 | NCBI WGS metagenome assembly JACKZZ01 (sample SAMN15724774, study PRJNA655200) | protist metagenome | isolation source: fluorescence activated cell sorting (FACS) single amplified genomes of... | place: USA: West Boothbay Harbor, Gulf of Maine | collected 2000-07-19
CAACAGGACCGAGTGGAACAGACGGAACACCGAGTAACGTAGCCGGACCTCCTGGACCTACTGGACCAACAGGGGCACCATCTAACATAGCAGGACCAACAGGACCATCAGGTACCGACGGAACACCTTCTAACGTAGCAGGACCAACCGGACCTACCGGACCTTCTGGAACAGACGGAACTCCAAGTAATGTAGCAGGACCTCCTGGACCTACTGGACCAACTGGAGCACCATCTAATACTGCCGGACCTCCTGGACCAACTGGACCAACTGGAGCACCATCTAATACTGCCGGACCTCCTGGACCAACTGGACCAACAGGGGCACCCTCTAACGTAGCAGGACCTACAGGACCTACAGGACCTTCTGGTACTGATGGAACTCCATCTAACGTAGCAGGACCAACCGGACCTACCGGACCAAGTGGAACTGATGGAACTCCAACTAAAGTAGCAGGACCAACCGGACCTACAGGACCAAGTGGAACTGATGGGACACCAAGTAATGTAGCAGGGCCAACCGGACCTACCGGACCTAGTGGAACTGATGGTACACCATGTAATGTAGCAGGACCTCCTGGACCTACTGGACCAACTGGATCACCATCAAATACTGCTGGACCTCCTGGACCTACTGGACCTTCTGGATCACCTTCAAATTCTGCTGGACCTCCTGGACCTACTGGACCAACTGGACCTACCGGAGCAGACTTTAGCTTATCAGGAACAAACAACGGAGTACTTACGTTTGATTCTATTTCTTCAGGCGTTACTGTTGAATCCAACATAACATTTAATAACTCTACTTCTCAGTTAACTATTAACGGAATCGTAGAATATGAAACTCCAGGGTCTGACGGTGAAGCAACAGGTGAGGTATTCTACGGAGGAACAGTAGCTTTTGGTGAAAGTATAGTTTTCGGTCAATTAGTATATATGCATACAACCGGTCAATGGGCTAAAGCACAAAATAACCAAAGCACTTCTACTAAAATGTTAGGTATTGCTTTAGGTACAAATACAGCTACTGATGGAGTATTACTGAAAGGATTTTACAGAAAAGCAGGCGACGATTACCAACTAGGAAGACCGTTATACATCGGTGCTCTTCTAGGAACACTTACAACTGCTGCACCAGGAGCAGGTAGGTACGCAAGAATTTGCGGATACTGTGTAAATTCCTCAACAGATACAGTTTACTTTAATCCCGATAGTACTTGGGTAGAAACCTAAAGAAGTTGGATATATGAATTTAATTCACTATATTAATAATAAAAGTTATACAGAGATATGTTTTGGAGTTTAAATTTTGAAAGAAGAGAAAACGAACCACTTAAATCTTATTCATTTGAAGACGGATTTTCCGCAGAGGAATTGAAGGTTATCGAGGAAGGGATTGAAAATATAAGCTTAGAAAAAGCAACCACTCTCGGAACTCAATCTGATTCGATTCGTATATCGAGAGTAAGGTGGTTAGATCAAAATCAAGAATGGGAATGGATGTATTCTAAATTAGCTGATATGATAATCGAAGCTAATGAGGCACTTTGGAACTTTAACCTCGTTACTATGCCAGAAAAAATACAATTTACAGAATACCATGCTAATGAGAAAGGGCACTACAACTGGCACCAGGATGTAGGAACAGGAGTTTCTTCCTGCAGAAAAGTATCCGTAACAGTTCAACTATCATCACCAGACCAATATGAAGGCGGTGAACTGCAGATAACACAAGGAGGTCCATATGAACTAGCATATACAGCTCCTAAGAAAGCAGGATCAGTTACTATTTTTCCTTCTTATATGATGCATAGAGTAACACCTGTAACTAAGGGAATAAGAAAATCATTTGTTCTATGGGTTGGAGGAACACCATACAGCTAATTAAGACTATATAAAAATAAAAATAAAAATAAAAATAAAAATAAAAATAAAATATGAATTTTAAAGATACTATTGGAGTTTATGATAATGTACTGTCTAAAACTAATTGCAAACGTTATATTAAGAGGATAGAACAAGCTATCGTAGAGGGTCATGCTATTGAGGGACAATCTAGTAATGGGATGAACAGTGGTATTAAAAACTCAACAGATTTCAATTTTCTTAACTTTGCAAATAATAAAGATGTAAGGTTAGTAGAACTTATCTCTGAAACTTTTAACTATAACTTAACAAACAACTACCTTAATAAGTTTCCATTTAATAACGAATTTGAACATAATTCAGTTATAGCCGGTAAATCAAACTACCCAGCATTTAACATACAGAAATACGATAAAAACAAAGGACATTATAACGGATGGCATGTAGAGAAAGACTGTTTAGAAACATCTAATAGAGCTTTTGTATTCATCTTATACCTGAACGACGTAGAACAAGGAGGACAAACTGAATTTTTATTTGACGACAATGGAGATTACTTTAAGGTAAAGCCAAAAACAGGTCGACTAGTTATACACCCAGCAAGCTGGCCTTATATACACAGAGGAGCAACCCCTATAAGCAACGATAAGTATATTGTAACAACTTGGTTGAATTTCAATTCATAATAATCATATGGGAAAATTAATATTTGAGGTAGAAAACTTTATAACACCCGAAATTTGTGATTCGATAGTAGAATGGTTTAAGAACCAAAAAAAACTAGATACAAACGCAGGGAGTGGTCTATTCGATAATAGAACTATCCCGTACAGTAATATTGAGGATACAGATATAAAACGTATAGTAAATAACTATAGATTTGACATTACCTCTTTAGCGAGAAAGAAATTCAAAAATAAGATATACCCTGACTACACAGATTTAGTATATTGGCCATCAGGTCTATGTATGGATGTACACGCCGATGCCGTACTACTAGATGGTACCCCTGCTCTGTACCCTTATCGTTACTGCGCTGGTGTATGCTATCTAAATGATGAATACGAAGGAGGAGAAACTTTTTTTCCGAATTTTAATATTGAAATTAAACCTAAAAAAGGTAAAGTAGTACTATTCCCTTCAGATTTAGAACACCAGCATGGAGTTAGAGAAGTAAAAGGAAATCGATACACTATGCCTATCTGGTTCTCTAAAAACCCTAAAAATTTAGAATTTTAATATGAAATGGTCTTATATAGAAAATGATTCAGATACTGCTTTAGTACACTATGCTCAACAGCAAAATATAGAAGATAAATGTACTTGGCAAGCAAATACTTTAGATTATATTCTTTCTCTATACAATAAAAAAACTTTTCGTAGATGTATTGATGCTGGAGCAAATTACGGATACTTAACAGTTGGCTTTTCAAGACATTTTGAAAACACAGATGCATTTGAAATATCGACAGAGATAAGAGAACACCTACTGCAAAATACCAAAACATTTGATAATATAAAAGTTCATCAAGGTGGGTTATATAGCCAAAACACCGACATAAACTTTAAATTACTTCCAGCCTCAGGTATGAGTAGGATTACAGTCGACAAAAAAGACACCTTAGAAACAGTTATAACTTTGGATTCTTTAAATTATAAAGATGTAGATTTACTTAAAATAGATGTAGAAGGATCTGAAGACGATGTTATAAAAGGAGCAGAAAACACTATAAAACACTCACTGCCAATCGTAGTTGTTGAAATACATTGCCGTCGTGATGATATTTCTTTTAAAAAAAGACAGTATATATTTAATTTCCTTTACAGTCTAGGGTACAAGTTAGTAGATGTAAGACATCATGATTTTTTATTTACAGTTTAATGAAGTACACCATAGAGTATATAAATAGTAGAGCTAATAGAGAGATTCTAGATACTACAGATACGTACAAATTACTAACTTTACAAAAAGCTACTAATAGTATACACAATCAAAATAGAATACTTATAGACTTTGCAAAATCGAAAATATTTAATGATAATCGTCATTATGATAAATTCTTTATAAAATATAAATCTATAAAAACTCACCCAGAAAGAGCAGAACTTCAAAAAAAACTATATACAGAGATAAGAGATCAGTATAAGAAGCTAGATAGAACTCTATCAGACAAGCGTATAGAGGAGTTAAACTACGATTTACTGAAACCATATATCACCTTCCTAGCAAGGCATATAGACGCTTTCATAGCTGCAGATATATACACTTACACAAAATACACACAGATAAGAGGGAGGTGGCACTTAAATAGAATGCAACATAATAACAGTAGGATATACCAGGATATAGAAAGATCATTAGAAATAGCAACATCCTTAGAAACTTTATATAAAGAAGGAGGATATTCTGATAAAAAATTAAATTTTGAATGGCATTTATTTCTAGGTACTAGCTGGGCGCTAATAGAAGCAGGAGTTGGCGAAGTAGCTTTATACTTTAGTAGATTACTGCAGAAATTTTTAGAAATACATGTATCAAAACATCGAACAGTACTACAGGATATCTTTACAGCACTACACAGAGGCGACTATGTAAGAAGTTGGAGTACAGTACTATGGATAGAAGTCTCAGCACTACTCCAACTCAACCGTATAGAAGAAGCAAAACAGACGTTAAAGAAAATGGTGGATATCTACGTAACTAACCCCTGGACCTACACTCTTAATAATAGAATAGTTGAGGCATGTGTACTATTGTGTAAATTAGAACCTACACAAAAGAATAGAGACAGAGCTAAAAAACTATTTATAGCAAACTGCAATAAAGAACTAATAGATGAAAGAGAATCAACCAGAGAAAGAGGTCTTATAGTATACGATTTTTGCAAATACGTTTTAAAACAAGATATATGAGAGAAAAAATAATAAAACCTTACATAGAAAGAGCTGTAATAGAGGTAAATGGTGGATGCAACTATACATGCCAAATGTGCCCACAAACTAATCCCGGAAGACATAAAGGATTTTTAAAACAAATGAAATTAGATGAATTTGAAAATTACGTTATACAATGTGTCGACAAAGGAGTAAAAGTAGTAAACTTAGAAGGATCCGGAGAAGCTACGTTAGTACGTAAACTACCAGAATATATAAAGATACTAACTAAACACAATGTACTATCCTACATCTTTTCCAATGGCTTTAAATTTAAGGGAGATTTTATGAAGCAATGTGTTGATGAAGGTTTGAATCGGATTCGATTCTCTATTATCGGATATGATAAAGATAAGTATAAGGAGTGGATGAATAGAGATGCTTTTGAGTTTGTAAAAAAGAACGCAATCACAGCGCAAGAATACATTACTCAAACAAACGGAGTTACAGAAATATCCTCATACCATTTGATTACAGACAACAAACAACTCGATTTTGAAATAGAACAATATAAGAAAAACTGGATCGAACCAACTAATTCACTAGCCGAGATTTGGAAAATGCATAACTGGTCAGGCGTATATGAAAATCCAAATCAAAGGAAAGGTACACTTAAAACATGCGGGAGACCATTTGCACCAGAGATAACTATTAGAGCAGGTGGATTAGATGGCAAAACTGGAGCGGTACATCCTTGCTGTCAAGTATTAGGTAGAGATGAAGAAGCTGTTTTAGGTCATTTATCAGAGAATACTTTTGATGAAGTTTGGAACGGAGTAGAGTACCAAAAACTGAGAGAAGGACATATATCTGGAGATTATCCATCATACTGTAAAGGTTGTGACTTCTTAGTTGATGACCCAGAAGTTTTAGTATACACTAATCATGATAGATCAGTACATACATTACCTGGAACAGATTTTAGTTTAGATAGTTTTAGGTAGTCTAAACATAATAAACTAAGTTAAATGAAACAGAGACCATATAAAGAGCAAGGAGAAATCAGAACTTTTAATCAAGATACATCAGAAGATGAACTTGTTTGGCATAGAGATAGGGAAGATAGAATTATCGATCCAATATCCCCAACAGATTGGAAGTTTCAATTTGACAACGAGACACCGGTAAACATGACAAGACTGCTATTTATACCTAGAAACACATACCACCGTATAATTAAAGGAACAGGTGATCTAACAATAAGAGTAAAGAAACTATGAAATTAACAGACATAATATTAGAAAACTGGACACCAGACACAAATACATTTAACGGAGTTACTACTAGCAAGGAAATAGCAGGAAGTACAGACAACAGACAAGATCTCTTTAAACATATAGATAGTCTACCAGATGCAGTTAAAAGTGTAAAAGTGCCTATAAATACTAGTAATTTTAAAACAAGCTCTGACTACAGAGTAGTAGGGAATTCCCCCGGATATAAAGAAGAGATAAAAGCCATAATAGAGAAGGTAGATTCTGAATATCAAGAGAAAGGGCAGAGAGTAATTGAGTATACATTAAGTGCATATGGGTACGAAGAAGATAACTTATATATAGATTTTAGAACAAAAGAAAGTGAGGACTTTGGTAGAGCAATGAGCCAAGGAGACTACGGCTCGTTAGACTAACACTTATGAAATTATCAAAAATAATATTAGAAGGTCCACTACAGTACGACCCAGACTTTGATAGAGAAGTAGAAAAAATCAAAGAAAAAGGAGGTACATATATCGACTCTGGAGATTACGGCTCAGTATTCTTGCTGAACGGTAAAGCAGTAAAAATAACCACAGATGATGTAGAGATCGAACATGCTAATATAATTAAAGGAAAAAAAACAAATAACTTTGTTTATATCTACGATGTAGAAGTAATTAATCCGAAATTAGCAATAATTGAAATGGAAGTATTAGGTAAATTTAAAGGAGACATACCTGAAGAATTTATATTAAATACAGAAAGAGAAGCAACTAATCTAGGTATAGATTCAGAAGAACTAGATTTCGTAGGAGATAATATAATGATACATCCAAAATCAGGTAAGCTTAAAATGATAGATGTTTAGTTGTAACTTCTAATAATTTTTCATACATTATTAAAGGAAGCTAACAAGCTATAGGTATTATAAAAAAGAATATGAATATAAATTCAAAAGAATTATTAGAACTAATACAGATCGTTGTAAAAGCAGAAGCTAGAGAACAATTAAAAGAGCTTCATAAAACCTTTGAAAAATACAACGAATCCTATAACGAAATGCATTCATATATACTCAAAAGTACTCAAGACTTAGAACAGAGACCTGAAGAAATTAGGAGAGAGTTAAACAAGGTATTAGTAGACCATAGAAAACAGTTAGATCTACTAACTAATAGGACGAGTGCACTGAAAGGACAGTTAGAAAAAGAAAATGGATTTATATTCGAACGTATTAAACGCATGGAGAATACAATGGTTTTGAAGAAAGAAGGATTTTACAGAAAATATTAAAAAAAAGTAAAAATGATTTTAAGTAACGGAGCAGAACTAACATGGCAACAGTTTATATCCCAACCAGGGTACAAGGAAATGACCCTTACTGAACAAACGATCGCGTACGATAAGTACCTAACTTACTTATCTAACATGCGTAACAGTATGATTAATCATCAAAATAAAGGTAGATTAGATTTTAGAGCAGGATATCCTAGAGGATGTAACGAAGGTATAGACATAGTATTTTTAGTAGACTTTACAGGAAGTATGGGAGGCGAAATAGACCAAGTAAAAGCAAGCATACTAGATATAGTAAATACAGTTATTACAGAATCAGGAGAAAACTACAGACTAGGATTAGTACTCTTTGATGAAACAAACTCCAGCTTTAGTTTTAACTACGCAACAAAACCAGACTATACATCCTTACCAGCCGCACAGAGATACATTAATGTAAATGAAACAGCAAGTAGATCACAAGCAATAACAGCAGTAGAGGTTATGAGTCAAAATAACCAAACATCATTTACTACACAACTTAACAAAATAAACACCCCCGCTTTTCCGCGAGGAGGTGGAGCAGGCTTCCCAGAACCAGGAGGACTTGGTTATGAACAGATACTAGATGGAATAGCAGGTGAGTTTAGACAGGATGTTAGTAGGCTAGTACTACTCGTGACTGATGCCACTCCTGGAGGAGATGACGATACCTTTAATAGTACTGACCAGGCCTTTTTAACTAGTCTAGCAGCTAGATCATTAGATTTAAAAGTACAGGCGTTAATACTATCATCAAGAGAGGATGTAAATGAAAATGAATATAAAATACTATCAAACGGAACAAACGGAAGTTATACCTTCGACGACCTAACTAACACTCCAGAAGCAATAATACAAGCAATAGAGAATATATGTGTCATTAATAATGAAGATGCAGAAGATTAGTATGTAAAATAAAGTTGCTAAATAAGAATATAGTTCTTATATTATATAATTAAATGTTATAAATGGATTATACCTTCTTATTAGGTTCAATAGAAAATATCTTAGGGAAGAGCGGGAAAAGAGCTAAAGACAATTATGCTTTTCACTGCCCTTTCTGCAGTCACCGTAAACCTAAGTTAGAGATTAGTATGATTACTAACGACGAAGGTAAGAACTTCTGGGAGTGCTGGGTATGTAAAACAAGAGGACAATCTATATACTCTTTACTAAAACAACTAAACATACCAAAGAACGAAGCACAAGAAGTTTTAAAATACGTTAAAAAGGGGAAGAAGTACGAATATACTAATGATGAGATAGTTGAACTTCCAAAAGAGTTTCAAGAACTATATACTGCTAGTAGAGAATCCGTAATTGCTAATAAAGTAAGAAAATACCTGTATGAGAGAGGATTTAGCGACAATGATTTTATTAAATATAATGTTGGATATACGACAAACGGAGAATATGGAGGACGAATTATTATTCCAAGTTATTCTGAGTCAAATAGGCTCAACTATTTTATTGCAAGAACTTATGAAGGAAACTACTTTAAGTATAAAAACCCGGTAGTATCTAAGGATATAGTCTTTTTTGAAAACCTTATTAACTGGAGTAAACCGATAATACTATGCGAAGGTGTATTTGATGCGATAGCAATTAAGAGAAACGCTATACCTTTATTAGGAACTACTATAGCTCCATCGTTATGGAAAAAGCTACTAGGAGGGCCTACAACAGATGTATATATAGCATTAGATAAAGATGCACAAAAACATGCTGTGAAGATTGCAGAAGACTTAACAGCTGCAGGATTTAGAGTATTTTTACTTGAACTACCAGACAAAGATCCTTCAGAATTAGGATTTAGAACAATAACCAAACTATTACAATCAGCAACAGAACTAACTTTTAAAGAAATAATGTTGCAAAAATTAGATTTATGATAAAACAAGGAACAGATGTGTTAAAAGAACATAAAAGCAATAGACTAACTTTTGACGCTAAGTTGAAACAGATTAACTTTCTTAACAGTAGAATGTACAAACGAGCAGAAAACAAGTACTACCCATCAGTTACTACAATTCTGCAGTATATGCCTAAGAATAGGTTCTTCCAAACGTGGCTCAAAGATGTAGGACATAACTCCGACATTATAATGAGAAAAGCAGGTAAGGAAGGTACTCAAGTACATGAAGCATCAGAAAAACTAGTACTAGGAGAGACTGTAGACTGGTTAGACCAATACGGAAAAGCAAAATATAGTGAGTTAGTATGGAATATGATACTTAAGTTTGCTGATTTCTGGAAAGAAACCAAACCAGAATTAATATCTACAGAAGATTTTGTATACTCTGATAAACATCTGTATGCTGGGACAGCAGATTTAGTTGTTAAGATAAACGGAGAAACATGGTTACTAGACATAAAGACTTCAAATAACCTACATAAATCGTACGACCTACAGTTAGCAGCATACGCAAAAGCTATAGAAGAACAGAAAGGGATAAAAATAGATAGGACAGGTATAATCTGGCTAAAAGCATCTACAAGAAAACCATCTACTAAAGAAGGAGTAATGCAAGGAAAGGGATGGCAGGTAAAAGTTGTAGATAATATCGATGAGAATTTTAGATTATTTAAACTTATCTACGAACTATACAGTTTAGAGAACAAAGACGTAATACCTAAATACAAGACCTACCCAACATCTGTTAAGCTATAGGGTACTATTTATTAGTATATAAATTTGCGAATTAAGGTTATTTTTCGTATATTTAGCTTAAACAAATACACATGGGAGGAAATATATTTAATTCAACAAAACCGATAAAGAAAGAGCATATTAAGCCTACAATGAAAAATTTCCTTATTCAATTTAAGCAGATTTTTCCTAAAGCAGAACCTCACTTTGGAGGAATGAAAACACTAGGCTCAGTAGGAAAGAAAGATTATTCTGGAGATATAGACCTCGCTTTAGCAGGAAAATCTTTTGATAATATAGAAGATTGGGGCTTAGATAAAGAATATGTAAACAAACTATTTGAAGGTTTTAAAAGAAGAGCAAGAACAGCTACACAAGAGCAGATAATGAAAAGAGCTGTGATAGTTGCTATAGCTCAAAAAATAGAAAAATCTAATTCCGATATACTAGTAGATATTAAAGGTTCATCTACTGGAGCACTATTCCTTGCATTTCCACAATTTGACGAAAACGACCAAGAAGTAGGAGATAACGTACAGATCGACGTAAATGTAGGAGATGTAGATTGGTTAGAATTCGCATACTACTCATCAACATATAAAGGGAATGTTAAAGGGCTCCATAGAACGCAATTAATGTTAGCTATGTTTGCAAATAAAGGATATACTTTCTCTCATAACTACGGAGTTAAGAATAAAGAAACTCAAGAGATAGTAGCTAATAATCCAAAACAAGCTATAGAACTACTTAATAAAGAGTATAATATTAACCTCGATTTAAGTTCACTATCAGACTACTTTAAGTTAATAGAGATACTAAAAACTGATTTAAGTAAAGAAGAACTTGAAAAGATATTAAATAGGTATGTTAAGATACTAGACCATACAAGAGCGGATATACCAGAAGACTTACAAGACTATTGGATAGAAAAGCAACAAGAATTAGGACTACAAGGTAAATTTTTACCAGACACCTCTAACTTAGTAAAGTACAAAACAGTATAATATGTCAGGAGTAGCAGGAGGAAATAGAATACAGAAATCAGATGTACAGAGAACATTTGATAAGTATACCAAAGATATTTTAGAAAAGATACCAGGCTTTAAAAAAGCTAGTTTATCTGGATCTGTAAAAGTAGGTACTAAACCTGATTACGGTGACTTAGACTTAATAACTTGGTTCGAAGGCGAAGATAAGAAAGAGGTCAAGCAGAGAATAATAAAGTTAGTTACATCTCAACCAGACAGTATAATAGTCCCATTTAAGAGCGAGAAATACACAGGGAGAAAGTATTACAATTCTGGTGAAATTATAACTGTACTCTTCCCGATACAAGGAAAACAAGACGAATATATACAAGTCGACAACATTATAGCATTATCAGAACAAGAACATAGCTTTAAAAACAGCTTCTTAGACTTACCCGCAGAAAAACAAGGTCTAATATTAGGATTGGTAAAAGTAATCCTGTTGGAAAGGCCACCGCAAGAAGTTCTAAGTTCATTAGGAATAAATAATATACCTACATTAGCCGACGACGAGGAATTAGAATTTAATTTAAGCTCCGGAAAACTAACTTTAAGGAAAGTTAAACTTAAAGACTTTAAAACAGTCAAGAGAGAAGATTTATGGAGTTCGACAAATTGGCAGGATATTAAGACGTTATTAACAGGAATAGAATTAGAAGGATCTTTTGAAGAACTGCTTGCTGATGTAAAGAGTAAACTTAAAAACCCAAGATCAAAAAATAGAATTAAAGGAATTTTTAATAGTATGATATCTGTTAAGTCTGGAGAAGTAGGGACACCGAAAGGAGATAATAAAGAAAAAGCAATCAATAAGGTAAACACACTACTAGAAAAAGCAGGAACAGGTACTGTAGGTCTCTACGCAGGAGGATTTAAACCGCCTCATAAAGCTCATTTCAATAACGCTAAATTTCTAGCAAAGAAAGTAGATACCTTAGTTATCTTTATAGGACCTAAAATTAGAGAAGGAGTAAAGATTACAGCAGAACAATCTAGAGACATATGGCAGATATATAGTAAACATATAAGTATTCCTGTAAAGATAATTATCTCTGAAATTACACCAGTAAGGGATATTTATACTTTTGCTGATGAAAACCTAGAGAACTACGAAAAGATAATAACCGGAGCATTACCAGAAGAAATTAAAAAGTTCGCTTACTTTGAGAAGAACAGAGATAAGTACAGTAACGTAGAGATATTAGAACTACCTAGAATAGGTAGCATAGCAAGTAAGTTTTCTGCTACAAGTATAAGAAGCTCGGTATATTTTTTAAAGAAAGGAGAATGGATACCAACAGAACTTTCAGAAAAAGATAGAGAAACAGTAATAAACATTGCAATGATGAATGCACCTTCAGAAAAAGAGATACAAATGCAAGAAGCGTTAGACGGAACCTTAGATGAAATATTTACCTCAGAAGAAGAAATCGAAGAAGGTATGAACGGAGCCGCAATAGCCCCGACAGGAGTAATACAATCCAGTAATAGAGCTAAGTTAGTAGGTGTATATAAACAATTAGGAGGTATTATTGATAATCAAGAATTTGAAGTCGGGTTTCATCAAGATCATGTAAGCATTAGAATTAAAGATGAGAACAGAAAGTTAGGTTACGACTATACTCCCTACATGTCCTCTATATTAGAGTATATGATAGACGAGGGTATGAAGATAACTCCACTACCTGAAATAAAAGTAAGAGAAGATATAGCAGAATCCTCTAATTTTTTCGGAAAAACTGCATACTACGACCCTAATAGTAGAGAGGTAGTGTTATTTATTAAAGGAAGGCACCCTAAGGATGTTATGAGATCTTTTGCTCATGAAATGATTCACCATAAGCAAAACCTAGAAGGGCGCTTAGGTAATATATCAACATCCAATACAAATGAAGATAGCGAATTATTAGATTTAGAAAAAGAAGCATACTTAGAAGGAAATATAACTTTCAGAAACTGGGAAGATAGTATAAAAAACGCAGACGAAGATATAACAGGAAAAAAAGCCTTTTCAAAAGAGGTACAAATTAGCAAATAAGTTGGTTAGTTAATTTATTTTTCGTATATTTAGGTATGGAAAAAAAGGTAACAAAGCAAGATATAGCTGAATTAACAAGTAAGTATATCGAGGTAGTAGAAAAATACTACGGAGAATCAAATCATCAAGAAACTACTCCCTACGTATGTGTAGCGGATTGTGATTTTGACGATATAAAAGGGGAATACTGTCACCTCTTTAATGAAATAATAGTATATTGGGAAAATATATGTAGTTTAGAAGAATTAATAAGAGTTATAGTTCATGAATACCAACACTACTTACAATCCCCTAGCTGGATGACTAGGTACTATAAAATGGGACATTCATATAACTCTCATCCATACGAAGTAGCAGCGTATGCAGAAGAAGAAAATTGGAAAAAAATATGGGAAATAGCAGCATAGTAGAGTTGTTGGAAGCTTATCCAATACCAGAAGAGAAAGAAATACCACCGTATAAGATATACTGTGACATGGACGGAGTACTGACAGACTTCCAGAAAAGATTTGAACACTTCACAGGGATGTCACCAAAAGAATACGAGAACAAATACGGTACAGCAGGTTTTTGGAACCTAATAGACGTAGAGGTAGGTATTAAATTCTGGTCGGACATGGATTGGATGCCGGAAGGAAGAAGGTTGTGGAGTTTTATAGAGAAGTACAACCCTGAACTACTAACCTCCCCTTCTAAAGATAATGGATCTAGACTAGGTAAAAATCTATGGGTAAGAGAGAATCTAACACCGTTACCTAACGTTATATTCTCTTATTCGAAAGATAAGCAGAGATACGCTAATTCTAATAGTATACTTATAGACGATAAGAAGTCTAACATTAATGAATGGATTGCAAGAGGAGGTATAGCACTAAGATGTAAAAACGGTAATATAACCCCAGTTATAGAAAGTTTAATAAAATTAGGATATGAATAAAGACTCAGTACTAAAGAAAGAATTTAAGAAAGCAGATGTAGCGAGAGTACGTAACCTAGTTAATAAAGACTTTACAGCTAAGACTAAACAACAACTCGGATATAATAAGGTACAGAAAAAATATAAAGAAGGAGATATATGGGAGGAGAACGGTAAACAGTGGACTATAAAAAATAACCTAAAGCAAAATATTACAAAATTAGATGCTGCAAAAAAAGCATTAAGACTTCCATTAAGATGTCCTAATTGCGGCGGACCTATGAAACACCACCTTGCTAAGAAAATGTATAAGATACACGGATACTGTTTCGATCCATGCACGGTAGAGATGGAAGCTAAGTTAAGGAGAGCAGGATTATACGAACAGTACGAAAAGCGTATGATGCAAGGTAACATGAAGGTTTTTATTAAAGATATAGAAGATTGGGCAGAAGATATGGTAAATACTTCACAAGAATCCTACGTTACCGAACAAGGAGATGTAGAGAGCTGGAAGTCTAATACTAATAAACAGAAGGAGCTTTTAGATAATATTAAAGAGTATACAAAGCACTTGCAGGAACATATAAAATAGTATATTTATACATATAAATCAAAATATACATATAACACCCGTAATGACACAAAAAGAAATCCTAGAACAAGTATTATCTGAATTAGGATCTATTAAAAAGGATATGCCTAACGGAGAGTTAGTACAACTCCAAAAAGACATGACATCCCTAAAAGAAGACTTATCAGACATTAAATATACACTATTAAACCCCGAAGACGGAGTAATAGTAAAAACAAACCAAAATACAGATTTCCGAAGAGGTATGCAAAAAGGGGAAAAAGCATTCAGAGACTCCCTTATTGAACTGGAACAATTAAAAAGATGGCAATCAGGAGTAACTAAAGCTCTCTGGATCGCTTTCACTGCAATTGTAGGGATAATAATAAAGATACTATCTGGATTAAACTAAAAGTCTATATGAAATTATCAAAAATTATACTAGGAGAAAGAAAAAAACAAGACATAAGTCAAAGATGGTCTAACTATAAAGGACCTTTTAAGAAAGGTTCTGAATGGAGTAAAATTGATATTGTAACCGAAAACGATTATGAACCTGGTTCGATAGCACCAGAAGACTTATACTATTCAGACAAGCATGGTAAATTAGTTGCTATGGATGATATAGACGGTAAGTATCATGATAGAATTAGAGATTATCTTGTAGTTAAAAAAGGAGAGAAGGTTCCTAATACTATGGACGAAGAGAAAGGTAAAGACCGTGATAGAGGTGTAGATAAACATAATTATGACCTATAACGAATTAAAAAATATAACTAACGAATCACTGAGAGACTGGTTTAAGAAAGAGAAGTGGGTACGCATCTCTTCTTCTGGTAATATAGCTGGTGATTGTGGAACCTCTAAGAATAAGGAAAACCCTGATAGATGCTTACCAAAAGCAAAAGCACAAAGTCTAACAAAAGGTGAAAGAGCCGCTACTGCAGCAAAGAAAAAAAAAGCAGGTAGTAAAGGAAAGACAGTCGTGAAAAATACTAAAAAAGCAACAGTTAAAAAAGAAGGCCTTTGGGCTAATATTAATGCTAAGAAAAAAGCAGGTAAGAAGTCTTCTAGTAAAAATTCTAAAGCTTATAAATCGGCAAAAAAAGCTGGTAATGCATTAGAGAAAACAAAAAACGAAACAACATTAACTGTAGATAAACTTACAGTACTAAGTGTAATCGACGGAAAGAGGAACCTTAATAACGACCACTTAAAGCAGTTATTTAGTGACTCTGTTGGTACTTTTTATATATATACTAACGAAGAAGGAGAGTACGAAAATACTAGAAAAATAAAGAAACAAGATGCATATAAGTATGTAGAATACTATAATGCTAGATTGAAGAAAGATAAAAGCAAAGTTGAAAAATTAGGAGCTGAGTTAGGAGTATTGGGCATAGAATCAGAGCTACAATTTAAAGTTGGTGAATTATCAGCAGACCCATCATTCTTTTCGACTAACGAAGGAGATCATAAACCAATTAAGATGAAAATACAGAAAGAAGATTTAAAGAATTTAGTAACAGGATTACTTCACGAAATGAAAAGCAACATGGTTACTTTAGGATATGATCTAGAAGCAATACAAGATGTTGTAGATCACTTAAGAAGTAATTATATCGAAGGTCAAGATTATGAACTTCATATTGGAAGAGGAGATGATTTACCTAATGCTATTACTTTCCCTAGAGGAGAATTCAGAGATGATCACGATTTAAATGATATGTTAAATGTAGCTCAAAGTGATGAAGATAGATATGATGCTTATACTGATGATGACCTTAATGAAAAAAAGGATGACAGATGTACTAGATTAGCAAAGCAAAAATATGATACATGGCCATCAGCTTATGCTTCAGGAGCAGTAGTTAGATGTAGACGAGGAGATATTTGGAAAAAAAAATAATATGAAGTTAACAGATGTAATTAAGGACATGGTAATCGAAGGGAGCCTTTCTGACTTTGGAGATAATAATACCCCTGCAGCTCTTTCTAAAGAAAAAGAAATTAAAGGTAAAAAGGTTAAACCTATGGATTCCATAGAAGACCTGGACTTAAATACTTTAGGTAGAAATGTAACTATAAAAGAATATAGATACGGTCCTTTAAATCCTGAAGATGAGAAGGGATCTAAAAAGTTCTGGGAAGATAAAGCAGAATTATGGGAGACTACTGTAGATAATGCTAAAACTGCAAGATGCTCCAACTGCTCAGCTTTTAACCAAAAACCCGCTACATTAAAGAAGATCGCAAAAGCAATTGGAGAAAACGGAGAAAAAATAGTAAAACAATCTAATATAGGATTTTGTGAATTCTTCTGGTTTAAATGTGCCGGAGCAAGAACATGCGATGCCTGGGTTGGAGGAGGACCACTGAAGTAATGGCTAGTATATCACTCTTTAAAATAATCAGAGAAGTAATAAACAGTAGTATAATAATATGCGATAACTGCGGCTGGAGTTGGAACATAGTAGATGGAGGAGATGATTTGTATATATGTCATAAATGTAACCACGATAATACACCTCAAGCACTAGAGAATTTTAAAGACGGGAAGAAGAAAGGAAAATCAAAACCAGGTAGAGTTAAAAAATCAGGAGCAAGCTGCAAAGGCTCGGTAACAGACTTAAGAGCAAAAGCTAAGAAGTACGGTGGAGAAAAAGGTAAGATGTACCACTGGTGTGCTAATATGAGAAGCGGTAAAAAATGAAAATAGCAGAAAATAAACTAGACAAAGAGCCGTGGTTCTCCAACCCAGTAGAAAATACAGACATACTAAAAGATACGAACTGCGTCGACTTATTTGATCAGAACGGATATCACCTGACTAGAGCTGAACAAGCTTACCTACCTTACAACGGATATAAACCGATTGAAAGAAGACACGAAGATTGCTTACGGTATGATTGGCTAACATGGGATAAAAAATCAGGAGCACACATAAACCATTCCGACTTATTCGAGAGAAAAGGATTCAACGGTCGTGCAAGAGAACAGTTACTTGCTTTCGCAAGTACAAACCCTATGTTATATAAATTAGTTAAGATGAAACCAAAGTGGGGCATAGATATATCCATTGACTACGTTTCTGCAACCTCGGTATTTGAAGTTTTTCACTACGAGTGGGATTCTTTTGAATACGAAAAAGTACTAAAGAAGAAGCAAGAGATAGAAGAGTTTGTAATAAACCAGGATTGGGATGATATTGCTGAAACTTTATGGAGAAAGAAAAGTGAATGGTATAATTTAGATTTCTTTGAACAAACTAAATGGAGAACAGACTACTTCGGATTATCACCAGAAAACTTTAAAAACGTTATTTGGGAAGAATAATCTATTTATTTATATAGTTAAATTAACAAAATAATGACATACAAGGAAATAAAAACTCGCCTCACTAAATGCGAACTAGCACTTAAGAGAGTAGAACAAGAAAAAAGCACTAGTAATTCTATTGAACTTAAAAGATCTTTAGAAGAGAAGATAGGTATGCTAAAAGAAAATTTAACAAAACACCTAAAAACTGAAATGAACAATAAAGGAACAGACGGTACAGTAACTACTGACGACGAAGGCGAAGCAGCAGACTTAGCTAAAAAAGGAGTAAATGTACAACTCACGAAAGAGAACGAAGGAATGGAATTCTCAGTAGAAGAGACTAGAACTATCGCTAAAGAAGTAGCTAAGTCATTACTAGCTGCTTTGAGAGAGGTAGGAGACGAAGTATCATCAGGTAAGATTAAAAATATAAACCCTAACTCATTTGATATTTTTGTACAGTATAAGAATAATTTTGAAGATGAATTTACATTCGATATAAAAGAAGATACTCTACAACTGATAGATTTTTCTTTCACTAAACCAGTAGGAGAAGTAGGAGTTAAACCTTCCGGAGAAGCTATTGTACATAAAGACGTTATAACTGCAAACCTAGTAAAGCATTTTCAAGCACTAAACGAACAAGAATACGCTAAAGATATAGAGGTACAGGCAGACGAAGAAGAGGAGTACCAAAAACTAAGGAATAGACAGAACGACGAGATGAATGAAGCACCTTATCAAACAGCATATATTAAAGTACCATCAACCGACTACAAAAACGCTATGTCTATATTAGATGCTAATATAGACCCAACTTACGTTAAGATGGATATAGTAGATAACGATGGAGATGGAAACGTAATTATATACTTTACCTTCAGAGATACAAGCTCAGATCAAGTAGAAGACTTTCAAGAAGATCCACAAACCTTCGTACACGACGCTGCAATGGACTTAATAGCAAACGGTATAAGAATAACAGACACATCAGCAAACCTACACGAAGGTAAGCAGACAGAAGCTGAACTAAAAGATAAGTGGAGAGAGTGGAATAAAAAACACCCACTAGATCAAGTTGACTGGAATGAATATAGAGAAGAGCATGAAGATGAACTTGCGAACGAATCAGTAAAAGAAAACGGCCCAATGTATGGTTCTCAAAATAGACAGTATAGTGAAAGTGATGAAATTAAAAGAATAGGAGAGATAGACGATCTTTTAATGTACACTGATAATCAAGAAGCATTTAATGCCTGGGATAGAGCAGCAAATACATACCTAGGGAGAGGAGATGCACAATACTGGGCAGATTTGGATCCTCAAGAATTAGAATTAGCTATAGATGATGGAGAGGATATAATACGCAAATACAACTTAGAAGAAATGAATGAGCAAGACAACGACAGACAGAAGTACCTACAGATCTTAGATATGTACAAGAAAGCAAGTAGGTTAGATAGAGAAGCTATGAAACCTAAATTAGAAAAAGCTGCAAACCAACTAGGAATTGAGTTGCAATTAAACGAACAAGGAGAGATAGAAAGAGCTGACCTAGATGTAGGACACCAAGATGATGAACCTAACATGCTTAAAAAAGACATTTACGATATAGCAGTATATGCAGCTAAGTTGTACAAACAATTAGATAAGTACGATCAAATGGATGGAGAAGTTGATTTTCCACATTGGTGGCAAGGAAAGGTAATTAAAGCAAGAGAATTTATGTCTTCTGCACAACATTACCTAGAAGCAGAAGAAAAACAACCTCTAATAGATCAACTAGCATTAGAAGGTAAACAACAAACAAAAGTAATAAAAGAAGGGACAGAACTATACGATTCTCCAACTTTTACTTTTAAAAGATTCTCCGGAGGTGCAGCAGGACCGATGCTACAGGTAACAGCAAGAGATCCACTAAAAGGAGACTACAAGTATATAGTAATCCCTCCTGAAAATTTAAAAGAGTTTGCAAAAGCATCACAGATAGTATCACAAGAATTTGGAGACATGTCAAGACAATTACCTGTCAACGAAGATAAAGATACTAACACTACTGAATCAGCACCAGGATACACCCACGACTGCGCAGCACACGTAGTACACGAACAATACGGACACGGTATATGTTTAGAAGGACAGCATACATTGGTTAAAGAAGGGAGTAAACACGTTGTAACGCATTACGACGTATTCTTCAAAGAAGGAAGTAAACACATTAAAGATATACCAGTCAACGAACTTAAAGTAGTTACAATGACAGAACACTGGCATAAAGATTACAAAAAGAAAAAGAAAAAGTAAAAGTAAATAGTACTTGTATATACCGGTATAATTTCGTATATTTAGAATATAGAAACAATATGAAAGTAAATAAAAGACAGTTTAAAAAGATTGTAGAACAAGCCTACATATCACTACTTAAGGAAGAAGGAGAACCAAAACCGGAAGATCCAATAGGAGACGAAGAAGCAGGACCAGAGACAGTACTAGAAGATGCTACAGATACAATGCTTGAAAAGTTCCCTACCCTTAAAGTAACTTTAATTAAGTTAATGACTAGAGATTATAAGGAGTTTATGGATACAATAGATTGGGTATCCCCTAAACCAACTACCTTCAGAGTAAACCTAGTAAACGGACAAGACTTTACTTTAAAATGGTCAGGAACTAACTTCTACGCTAAAATACTAGGTAAAAAATACTACTTAGGAAAAGTAGATGAATTTCAACAAGCTTTAGACAAGCTAGCTCGCCTATATCAAGAAGCACCCCTTAAAGGAGCAGGAGAAGAAGAAGCAGGAGAAGGAGGAGAAGCTGATTTCGGAGGCGGCGAAGGAGGAGACTTCCCTGGCGGTGAAGGAGGTGGAGAAGACGCAGCATTTACCGAGCCAGAAGGAGGCGGTGGAGAAGAAGGAGGAGCTGACTTAGGAGGAGAAGAAATAGATTTTGAAGCAGGAGAAGAGCCAGAAGCATAAGCACATATGAAACTATCAGACATACTTAAAGAAGAGCTGCCTTTCGGAAACGAACCAACAGAAGCAAGAGAAGTAACAGAACTAGCTCCTAAAATAAACAGTGCAATAACAAGTATTGACGATAGTATGAGCTATACTCACTTTGCACAAGCAGTTGCTAAGGTAGTGAGAGATGAATACGGAAGTCACTTGTACGGTAAATTCGCTAAAGAACTAATCGACAATTTAAAGTAAAAATGAACACAATAGATAAAGTTTTATTAGAATGGTCACTTAAGACCGATAAAGGGTATCCTGATGTTAATTCAAAAGAGGATATGGATTTATTTGAATCTATGTTTGGCTTTAAATTAAATGAAGAAAAACAGGAAAGACAGAAAGTAACGATTGAAGATTTACTACAATTACTTAGTAGTAAGAAGTCGTCACTAGACAGTGATTTTATTGAAAAACTATACCATACAGTTAGCAATAAAGGATTAAAATTAGGCACGATAATCACAGATAGATTAGATACTAAAGGACTATCTGTTGCTAAGAACGAACTATTTAGTATTATTGATAAGTACCCTGGAATGGAGAAAAAAATAAAAGACTTCTTTAATGATAAATCAAGACAACTTAGTATATCGGATATAAAGTCATCTGAAGATATAGTAGGCTTAGCTGCTAGTAAAACAAAACTGCCTAGTGGATTTATAGAAGAACTTATAAATGCAGGAAGAGCATCAGAAGGCGGAAAAGGAGTAGGTGGTGGAGAGGCTTTTCTAGCTGTATTAGGAAGAGATGGTAAAAAATTGAAAGTCGGAGATGTATCAATAGATGGAAAAGAAATAGAAGTAAAAGGGAAGGGTGGTAGATTAATCGGAAGAGGTGAAAGTTTATCTGAGTTTTATAAAGATCTAGCAAACATAGATCAAAACATATCACAAGGTGGAGAAGGTGCAAGCGGATATATAAAAAATATATTCAATAAATATGAAAAAACATCCTCAGAAGACTCAATTAAAAAAAATCTAATGACTGTATTAGATAAACATTTCCCAGGCTCAAATAAAGTTGATTTAGCATCAAGAGAGTCCGTAAAAAATAGAATGCTTGAATGGTATGTTAATTTCTTTTTTAACAATGAAGCAAAGAATGTTGATTATATAGGTGTTTTTATGGACGGTAAATTTAAGCTACATAGTAAACAAGAGTTTAAAGAAGCGATACTTAATAGAAAGATAACAACACAGAATTTCTCAAAAACTAACAAATCTCCACAACTAGTAGGTATTAACTAACACCCACTTCTTTTATTATACACAAGCTATTTATATAAAATAGTTATAGAATGGCACAAGACATAAAAAAGATTATAGCACAAGAGTATTTAAAATGTGCTAAAGATCCGGCTTACTTCATGAGGAAGTACTGCTATATTCAACACCCTACAAGAGGTAGAATATTATTCAGTCTATACCCTTTCCAATCAGAAGTACTACATTTATTTAAAGATAATCAATTTATTATTACCCTCAAGTCAAGACAGCTAGGTATCTCTACTTTAGCTGCTGCTTACAGTTTATGGTTGATGCTCTTTCATAAAGACAAAAACGTACTAGCACTAGCAACTACACAAGCTACAGCAAGAAACTTAGTCTCTAAAACTATGTTTATGTATGACCAATTACCTAAATGGTTGAAGCTACCGGCTAAAGAAAAGAATAAACTATCACTTAGACTTAAAAACGGATCAAAAATAACAGCTAAGTCATCTAACGCAGATGCCGCTAGATCTGAAGCTGTATCCCTATTGCTAATAGATGAAGCAGCGTTTATAGATAACATTGACGAAACTTTTACTGCTGCACAGCAGACACTTGCAACCGGTGGACAATGTATGGCTCTGTCTACTCCTAACGGAATCGGTAACTGGTTCCACCAGACATGGGAGAGAGCAGAAACAGGAGAGAATTCCTTTTTACCGGTAAGACTGCCATGGACAGTTCATCCTGAAAGAAATCAAGTATGGAGAGACCAGCAAGATAGAGACTTAGGGATAAGAATGGCAGGACAGGAATGTGACTGTGATTTCTTAGCTTCTGGAGAAACAGTATTCGAACCAGAAGACTTACTATTCTACGAGCAGACGTACGTAACTGACCCAGCAGAGAAGAGAGGCCTAGATAACAATTTATGGATATGGGAACAACCTGACTACACTAAATCGTATATGGTTGTTGCAGATGTTGCAAGAGGTGATTCAAAAGACTACTCTGCATTCCATGTATTTGATATAGAAACCTGTGTGCAAGTAGGTGAATACAAAGGTAAGTTATCCCCGAAAGATTTCGGAAACGTCCTCGTTGCTATATCAGCAGAATACAACGACGCATTACTAGTTGTAGAAAATGCAAATATTGGATGGGCTACGATAGAACAGGTACTAGAAAGAGAATACCGCAATTTATACTACAGCGCAAAGAGTCAGACAGAGACAGTAGAATCGTATATGAAGAAGTTTGAGAGAGATCAACTCGTACCCGGCTTTACAATGTCTATGAGAACACGGCCGTTAGTCATAGCAAAAGCAATGGAGTATGTTCGTGAAAAATCTGTTACAATTCAATCAAAACGTACTCTAGGAGAGATGAGAGTATTTGTATGGAAAAACGGAAAAGCACAAGCACAGACAAATTATAACGATGATTTACTTATAGCACTAGCTACCGCACTGTATGTTCGGGATACTGCACTAAAACTAAGACAACAAGGAATAGACTTAACCAGAGCACAGTTATCATCATTCTCCAACCTCAACGCTAAAAACCACGCAATAATATCTTCAGTTGCTTCCCAACAAAATAATCCTTATATTATAAAGACAGATCACGGTACAGAGGATATATCGTGGTTAATTAAGTAAACCATATTTATAGATAAACCAAGATTAATGGCAGATACTTCCTTATTCAAAAGACTAACGAGACTATTTTCTTCTGATGTAATTATAAGAAACATTGGAGGAGACCAGCTTAAAGTCGCTGATGTAAACCAGATACAGACAACCGGTAAATACCAGACTAATTCCCTTATAGATAGATTCTCTAGATTATATATCTACAATAATAAGAATATATTTAATCCAAACCTAAACTATCAAACACTCCGTATACAACTATACATAGATTACGAAGCTATGGATACAGATCCACTAATAGCATCAACTTTAGATATAATCGCTGATGAATCTACACTAAAGAGTGATATGGGAGAAGTACTTTCAATCAAATCCTCTGACGAAAACATACAGAGAATCCTGTATAATTTATTTTACGACGTATTAAATATCGAATTTAATTTATGGTCATGGACACGTAATATGTGTAAATACGGTGACTTTTTCCTTAAATTAGAGATAGCGGAAGAGTTCGGAGTATATAACGTACTACCGTATACTGTCTACCATATGTCGAGACATGAAGGAGGAGATCCAAAGAACCCAGCAAAAGTAACATTTCAACTAGATCCTGACGGATTAGCATCATCTCAAGACCCTAACTTCATACCTAACAGTAATAAGAGAGTTATAGAATTTGACAACTACGAGGTTGCTCACTTCAGGTTAATATCAGATACAAATTACCTACCATACGGCCGCTCATATATAGAACCAGCTAGAAAGATATGGAAACAACTTACCTTAATGGAAGATGCGATGTTAATACATCGTATAATGAGAGCACCAGATAAGAGAACTTTCTTTGTTAATGTCGGACAGATACCTCCAAGTGAAGTGGAGCAGTTTATGCAAAAGACTATAAACACAATGAAAAAAACTCCATTTGTAGATCCTCAAACAGGAGATTACAACCTTAAGTTCAATATGATGAACATGATGGAGGATTTCTACATACCGGTAAGAGGAGGGGATGCTACTACAAGAATAGAAAATACACCCGGACTACAGTACGACGGTATACAAGACATAGAGTATTTAAGAGATAAGATGTTCGCTGCTCTAAAAGTACCTAAAGCATATTTTGGATACGAAAAAGACTTAAGCGGTAAAGCAACTTTAGCAGCAGAAGATATTAGATTTGCTAGAACAGTAGAAAGAATACAGAGAATATTAGAATCTGAACTAACTAAGATTGCATTAGTACATTTATATACTCAAGGATTTAAAGGAGAATCTTTAACTAATTTTGAAATAAATTTAACAAACCCGTCAATTATATTTGAGCAGGAGAAAGTAGCCTTACTCAAGGAAAAAGTTGATTTAGCTAATCAAATGCTCGACACTAAATTATTCCCAACTGATTATGTTTACGACCATATCTTCAACTTGTCAGAAGACCAGTACATGGAAATGAGAGACTTAGTAGCAGAAGATTATAAAAGATTCTTCAGAATATCTCAAATTGAGAACGAAGGAAACGATCCTGCAAAATCAGGAAAATCCTACGGTACTCCTCATGACTTAGCATCACTATACGGTAGACGAAAAGGAGAACAGAAAGGACAACCATTCGGAGTAGTACCTACTGGATACGAGGATGAAACACCAGGTATAGGCGATATAGGACCAGAAGGAGGAAGACCACGAGAACACGCCTCACACTACGGTACAAATGACGGACTAGGAGGAAGAGACCCTCTAGGGATACACGGAATGAAAGGCGGATTTGACTCAGACTACGAAAACGTAAACGAAGTTAAAAATACACCAGCGATAGACAATACTTTAGCAAAGACACTTTTTTATCAAAACTTTCACAAGCAAGATAAAAAACATAATATTTTTGAAAAAGTAGAAGAAAAACATTCTGAAATGTTAGATGAATCTAAAATTAAAGATTTAGATAAATCCTAACTATTTATATAGGTAAGGTATATACAAAGTATAAAGAAATCCCACAAAATGCGAATAAAACATAGTAAGTATAAAAATACAGGTCTAATCTTTGAACTACTTGTAAAGCAGATAGCAGCAGATACCTTAAATAAAAAAGACTCTTCTGCGGTTAACGTACTTAGGAAGTACTTTACTGGAAAAACATCTTTAGTACGTGAGTTTAAGTTATATCAACTTATTCTTAAAAATAAATCTGTATCGCAATCCAAAGCAGAATCTATAGTATCAACTATAATAGAAGTAGCAAGAGGGATAGATAAGGATTTGTTAAAGAAGCAGAAGTACGCACTTATTAAAGAAATAAAGAACAATTATAATATTGAAGATTTTTTCTCTATGAGCGTTAAAGACTATAAACCGTTAGCAGCACTATACTGTTTAATGGAAGCTCATAAAATACCAGAGGTAATCGATCCTGAGATACTTATAAATAATAAGACTACTATTCTAGAACACTTAACTAAAGTTGTTCAAGATAGAGGAGAAGTTAGGGATACGTTAATAGAAGAGTACTCTAAGTACGATAAAGACCTAAAACTACTTACTTTTAAAATACTATTAGAAAAGTTTAATTCAAGATATGATACTTTTCTACCAGAACAGAAAAACATACTTAGAGAATTTATAACATCAGTAGACTCTTCAACAAAATTAAGAAACATAGTAAACGAAGAGATAGAGAAACTAGTAATAGAGATACAGAAACTTAAAGAAGTATCTAAAAACGATATTATAAAAATTAAACTACAAGAAGTTCTTAAAAAGATAATGCCGTTAAGTAATAAAGAGAGAGTAACAGACTCCCATTTAATCAGTATAATGCAATACTACGAACTAATTAAAGAACTTAGAGAGGTATGAAATTAAGTAGACTAAAAGAGATAGTACTAGAAGTACTAAAAGAAACTAACGAACAAAGCGCAACAAATGCAGGAGGTGCTAGTTTTGCCCCAGGAGCCGGAGCACAGTACGCTACCCCGTACGCTTTCGGTAAAAAAGGTAAAAAGAATAGAGCAACTAAGTACGGAGAGAAATTAGGGTACACAACTGTTAAGATAAAAAAAAGACCATATAACACTAAAATGTTTGACTATCTAGATGAGAACGATACAAGAAAAATATAACGCAATACAAGAGGGCAACTTCTCTAAATCACAATTCGTAAAAGATGCTAAGAGAGAGCTATCTCAATTTCTATCCCCATTTAATGGGTATGAAGATACTGTAGCCATCCTTAAGAATAAAGGAGTACTTACAGAAGCTAAAAAAGAAAAAGTAACTGACTACAAACCTACACCAGCCGGACTTCCAGCAGAAGCAATAAGTAGAGGAATAGATTACGAACTAGAAGCAATAGGTGTTAATACCGGAGTTGAAATGCCTACTCAAAAGCAATTAGACAAGGTTACATCGAAAGTTCATAAAAACTTAGCTAAAAATATGAACCACTACTTAGATCTCATTGCTGGAGAATCTAAAAAAGTAGATAAACATGACAGATCAGTAGAAGCCACTAAAAAGAATAGTATAGATACTTTTAACGGTATGAAAAAAGCCGAGTTGAGAGAAAGTGTAGTAGAGAAAGCAATGAGCAAGGGATATTCTAAGAAACAGGTAGAGGAAGCTTTGGCAAGATTAAAAGAAAAGAAAGGAAAAGACCTCAACAACGACGATAAAGTAGACTCGAAAGATTATATGATGGCTAAAGATAAAGCTATCAAAAATGCAATGAAAAAGGAAGAAATAACGGTACCTAATTCAACATTAGCTCAAGTAAACCAAGCTGTAACATCCCCAGCAACACTCGCACAAACCTTTTTAAGCATTTACCAACAAGTACAGAAGAAAGAACAAAAGGACTTCAGTCAGCATTCTAAATTCAGCAAAGTATTAAACATATTAACGAGTATGGCAGGTGATAAGGAAGAAGAAGAAGTTAATGAAGTAGAAGCCTCAATAGATCCTCAAAAACTAGAAGATATGGGGTATAGTGCTGGTGAAAAAGCATTAATGGACTTAGATCCAGAAATCTTCAATCAACCGAACTTCAATAGCTATGCAAGCGGTTTTATAAAAGGCTTTCAAGATAATATAGAAGCAAGTCAAGACTATGCAGCACATTATGTTAATGAAGGAAGACGTAAAAAGAGTAAAGGTGGTAAGATAGTAACAGAAAATGATTACGAAACCGGAGGATATATAGAATCTATGGGACCATTGTTCGATAGAGCTTGTGATATGTTAGCAAAAGCATTCGGAGAGTGGGTAAACGGTCCGATGACGGAACCAGGAATGATTGCTCCAGCTAAAAAAGACGTAATAAACTATCTTGACCAGAAACTTACAAGCCAATTCTTAGAAGAAAGTAATAGTGTAGAAGAGTCAATTGACCGAGAATTCCATTCTACAAGCGACACCAGCGGACATCCAGACCCTTCCAAGATGAGTGTACCGGAAATTGAAGCATATATTAAAGATAATCCAACAACTTTATGGGGAAGATCTTTAAGCATATGGAAGATGGTACTTAATAAAAAGAAAGGTGCAGATACCGTAAGAGATGAGCAGCTAAAAGAAGCATTTAAAGCTATTATTTCTAAAGTACTAACAGAAGAAATTATTACAGAAGCTGCTACAGGAAACCTATCTAAAATAGCCGATACCTACAACGACTACGAAGGTATGCAAGTAGCTGTAAATGCACTAGAAAATATTGTAACTGACATAGAATCTTATAATAGTAAGACAAGAGATAAGATTCAAAAAATATACGACAGCCTTAAGGATATAAAGAATAAAGACGGATTAGTGGTAGGATCTTTTATTGCACCAGCAATCGCACAGGCATTTAGTAAAGATCTTATACCAGTATCAGATAAAGGATTTACATCAAAACTAACACTGCCTAAAACAAAGGTACTTAAAGCAGGAGACGTACAAGAAGAAGAGTTAGACGAAAAAGAAACAGTATTCTCACCAGTAACTGAAAGTAGAAAAAGAAAATATACTAAAAGATAATGAAAGACGATTTCAACATACACAACTGGCAAGCTGATTACCACAGAAAGAATGTAATGAAAGAAGAGAACTACGGAGGTAGAGGATCTGACGTTGCTAGTGTATATCAATCTGCTGTAGAACTGAGTGCAGAAGATATGCAAGAGTTCTTAGAGGTATTAGCAATGTACTTTAAAGACAATCAGGATACACTAGATAATTTCGATGCTAAAAGCGTAGCAGACCACTTAGATCAAGCAAGCTGGGTATTGAGTAGGAGAACAGGAAACTAAAACTAAAAGTAAAACTAAAATGAATAATTTCGATTTAAAAAAATTCTTAACAGAAAATAAACTAACTTCAAATAGTAGGGTACTTACTGAAGCTCTTAGTAAAGAATTAAAAGATTTTGGACCTGATTTAATGAAAAGACTAAAAACCGCAGGATTTCAAACAGGACTATTTAAAGGAGAAGGGCAAGTCCCAAATGATGCTCGAATGAAAATTATAGATAACCCAAAATTGGCAGGTATAGCATACAAAAGATATCCTGACGGGTATGAATTCCTTGAAGTATCAGTTCAAAGAGAAAAAGGAGAAGAGTTAGAAAAAGTTGCAAAATATTTTTCAACACCAGAAGGTCAATATGGACCAGATAAAGATGCGGGATGGGTAATTAAAAACGTCCGTAACGTAAATCCTGGAGATATCTACAGAAGTAAATTGGGTGGAATGAATGGTTTAGCTACTATAACTTACTTTAGAGCAGGAGAAGCAGGCACTAAAGTGTATAATGCTAAAATTAAATCTAAAGATAAGTTAGCTGCAGAAGGTAAGAAGTATGAATACTCTAAAAGAAAGTAAACTATGAAGAACGTACTAGTAAATGTTACACCTTTTAAATCAATCCTTAAAGAATCTAAGGAAAGACCAGGAGTATTCGAGGTTGAAGGGATAATGCAGAGAGCTGGTGCTAAGAACCAGAATGGCAGGATATACGATAAGCCAATTCTATTAAGAGAGGTTAAGAAGTACATGGAAGAGTTCGTAGATAACGGAAACGCCTACGGAGAACTTGATCACCCCGAGTCTGCTGTGGTATCTTTAAAGAATGCATCACATGTAGTAAAAAGCTTACGATGGGACGGAGACGATCTAATAGGAATAGTAGAACTACTTAATACTCCGTCCGGAAATATAGTTAAAGAGATTATAAAAGCAGGACATACGATCGGCATCTCATCAAGAGGTACAGGATCAGTACAACAAACAAACGAAGGACACTTAGAAGTACAAGATGATTTCGAATTAGTATGCTGGGATTTTGTATCTAATCCATCAACACATGGAGCATTTATGAATCCAATCTCACTAAACGAAGGAAAAGGAGCAGTAGACAAGTATGCAAAAGTTAATTCAATTATAAACGATATATTAAGAGCATAAAAGATGAAATTTAAAGATTTAATTAAAACAACAGAAGGACTAGTAGTACTAGGAGGATTAGTAGCAACAGTAGTAGTAGGAAAATTATTTGCATGGCTCACAGCAGCTGCGTATATTGTAATAAACGTACCTAACATACTAACTTGGATCAAAAACAAGTATAACACAATAAAAGGAAAGTAAAATGAACAACTTTAACTTAAAGAAATTCGTAACAGAAAATAAGCTAACTGGTAACAGTAGGATCTTAGCAGAACAGGAACAAAGCGAGGCAAGTAATAAGGAACTATTACTAGAACTAGTAGATAGTTTTAAGAGTGGATTAGAAAGCACAGATGACAGCGAATACGATAACGGTACTTCAGAAGCTTGGTGTGACGATGCAGTTACAGAAATAATGGAATTAAAAGATTATTTCGTATCTAAACAAAGCCGAGAAGATATATTTGAAGAAGACGTAAACGAAGAGAGTGGTACTTTCTTTAAAGCTACTGTTAAATTTAGCGACAAACCAGGTATACAGTATGGATACACCGTAAACGGAAACAACGAAGAAGAAGCTAGACAAGAACTTGCTGCTAAACTAGCACAAGTAGAGCCAGGTAGAGAGTATGAAATAGTTAAGATAGGGAGCCCTAACCAACCTCAATCTGCTGCAGGACCACTTGCAAATATAGATTACGATTCAATAGAAGTAGACGGAGTAGATACTAATGACTACCCAGACTTTACAGACGCATATATAGCTGCTGCAAACTTTGCAGATGGAACTCCACTTACAGACGAAGAGTTAGATCAACTAAACGATGAAATGGCAGATGAAATACACGACCTAGCTTACCAATCTTTATTAGAAGGTAAAACAAAGAGAGAGCAGGAACTACTTAAAGAAGTGTTTAAGACTCTAAAGTAACAAACCACAATTGCACAGTTAAAGCCCTACTAACGTAGGGTTTTCCTGTTTTTATAAAACGTATATATTTATATACAAATATACAGTCCCTTATACTGTATTACGTAACAAAACAAACTTCACATTACAGTTTAAATAACTGTACGAAACCACAAAATTTTATTAGAAAATGGCAAACAAAGATTTATTCAAGCAAGCAATTGCTGAAGCCAAATCTGTTCGTAGCGCTGCTATTGCTAATGCTAAAGAAGCTTTAGAAGAGACTTTAACACCTCATCTTAAAGATATGTTAGCTGCTAAACTTCAAGAGATGGAAGAAAAAGACATCGACGAAGAAGTAGTTGATGAAGGGCAAGGCGATAAAGACGCAAACGAAGAGAAAAAAGACGACAAACTTGAGGAAGATTTTACTTTCGAAGAGGAATCAGAAGAAGAAGCCGACATTGATTCAGAAGAATCTGAAGAGGAAGCTGAAGAAGAGGTAGAAGTAAAAGACATGGAAGTAGATGACTTGAAAGACCTTATCCGTGACATTATCGCACAAGAAGTAGGAGACGAGCATGCAGAAGATGCAGACGAGTTACCAGCTGACGATATGGTAGCAGGAGAGGATGAAGAAGAAATCGACTTAGATGAACTTTTAAGAGAGATCTCTGAAATGTCTCATGACGATGACGAGCAACACAACGAAGTAGCAGGAATTCCAAGCGGACTTGGAATGTCACCTGACAACGACTTAGTAGTTGCTGCAAAAAAGATTGCTGCAGCAGCAAAGAAAGCTGGAACATCTATTGCAGACTTTATGAAAAAACATGGATGGGAAGTAGGAAGTGCATCTCAAGCTATGAGGAGAGAAGAAGTAGATCAATCTGAACAATTAAGCGAAGCTGTTAAGACTATTAAGAAGCTTAGCTCACAATTGCAAGAAGTCAACCTTCTTAACGCTAAATTACTATATGTAAATAAAGTAATGAAAGCAAACAATTTAACTGAATCTCAAAAAGTAAACATTATCGCTGCATTCGATAAAGCTGAGACAGTTAAAGAAGCTAAATTAGTATTTGAAACTGTATCTAACAACTTAGTAAGTGTACCAAGTAGAAAGAGACCAGTAACAGAGTCTAAATTAGGAATGGCATCAAAAGCTACTGGAGTAACTGCTTCAAAACCAGAAATTATTTCAGAAGTAAGCGACGCTGTTAAAAGAATGCAAAAATTAGCAGGAATAATTAAATAAACTAAACAAAACCAATTTTAATCATGGAATTAAATCAATTATTAGAAGGTTCAAATAACTACAAAAGCGTGCAAGCAGATGCTGCTCGTTTATCAGGGAAGTGGGCTAAATCTGGATTGTTAGAAGGATATAATAACGAAACAGAAAAGAACAACATGGCTATGATTCTTGAGAATCAAGCAAAACAGATCGTATCTGAGCAGTCATCTACTAACGTAGGAGGAGGAAGCTTTAGTGCAGGACAAGGATCACAATGGGCAGGAGTAGCTTTACCGTTAGTACGTAAGGTATTTGCTCAAATCGCATCTAAAGACTTCGTATCTGTACAACCAATGAATTTACCTTCAGGGCTTGTATTTTACCTAGACTTTAAATACGGATCAGACCACAACGGATTCTCAGCAGGAGAAAACATGTACGGAAACGTATCTGGTATTGACAAGATGTCTGTAGATGAGGAAGTATCAGGAGGATTATACGGAGCAGGTCGTTTCGGATATTCAATGAATGAAGTAACTGGAGCTTTAGCAGCAGTAGCAACAGGATCAGCAGTTTCAGCATCAGTAGGATACGATGCAGACTTAGATCCAGCAGACTTCTTTACATTAGGAGTAGATTTATCTAACACAGGATTTGACGCAGAAGGAGTAAGAGCATTCAGAGTAATATCAGGATCAGGAGCTGCAGCAACAGATATTACAACTAACCCAGAGTTTACAACAGTATCTGCAAACACTGTAACATTTGTAATATTAAGAACTCAAACTACTGAATTTACAATAACAGGTAACATAGAGTACCAAGTACAGCCAGTAGATAACGACAGAGGAGACTTTGAAGATAATCCAGCAGGAAGTATTACTATTCCAGAAATCAATGTAGAACTTGCTTCTGAAGCAATTGTAGCTAAGACTAGAAAGTTAAAAGCACAATGGACACCAGAATTCTCACAAGATCTTAACGCATACCACAGTATTGATGCTGAGGCTGAGTTAACTTCTTTATTGAGTGAGTACATCTCTATGGAGATTGACTTAGAGATCTTAGATATGTTAATTCAAGATGCTGTAACAACTGAGCGTTGGTCAGCACTAAATAACAAAACTTGGAACGGAACAACTTGGTCTTCAGGAACAGCTGCTTCAACAGATTTCTATAATACTCAAGGACAATGGTTCCAAACATTAGGAACTAAAATCCAAAAAGTATCTAACAAAATTCATCAAAAAACCCTACGTGGTGGAGCTAACTTCTTAGTATGTTCTCCAACAGTAGCTACTATCTTAGAATCGATTCCAGGATATGCTGCTAACACAGATGGCGATAAGATGGAATTTGCATTCGGTGTACAGAAAGTAGGTTCATTAAATGGACGTTACAAAGTATACAAGAATCCTTACATGACTGAGAACACAATCCTTATGGGTTACAGAGGAAATCAATTCTTGGAAACAGGTGCAGTATATGCTCCATATATTCCATTAATGATGACTCCATTAGTATACGATCCAAATACCTTCACACCACGTAAAGGTATCATGACTCGTTACGCTAAGAAGATGATCAGACCAGAATTTTACGGAAGAGTATTTATCTCTGATTTAACAACTATCTAATCTAATCTAGATTGTAAGTAGTAAAGAGAGGCCTTAGGGCCTCTTTTTTTTTGTTTTTAACTTTATTTTTCGGATATTTATATATAACAATAAAAATGTTAATATATGCCTTCAAAACATCATACAGATGAAGTATTCGCATCAAAGAGAAGACCTAAGAAACCAATTAAATTTAATGTTCATTTAAACGACGAACAAAAACAAGCAAAAGCTTTAATACTAGATAACCCTGTAACAGCGTTAAAAGGTATGGCAGGATCTGGTAAAACATTAGTCGCCACCCAAGTAGCTCTAGACCTACTGTTTACTAGACAAGTTGATAAGATTATAATAACCAGACCAACTGTATCTAAAGAAGATATAGGCTTCCTACCAGGAGATATAAGAGAAAAAATGGATCCTTGGTTAGCACCAATCTATCATAACTTATACATGCTGTATAATAAAGATAAAGTAGATAAAGAATTAGAGAACGGTAATATAGAGATAGTGCCGTTTGCATTTATGAGAGGAAGGACATTTGTGGATTCTTTTGTTATCGTAGATGAAGCTCAAAACGTAACTCACAACCAAATGGAAACAGTGATCGGGAGATTAGGTAAAGGTTCTAAGATGGTGATCTGCGGAGATATGGCTCAAATAGATTTAAAAGATAGAAGAGAGACAGGGTTTAGTTTTTTATCAAGATTAGAGGAAAACGTAGAAGGATTTAGAACAGCATCTTTAGAGCAGAACCACAGACACTCTATTGTTAGTCCGATCTTAGAGATATATAAGACATTCAGAGATTAATTGCTATTTATATATAAAGTTAACTAAATGGCTAATATTAATATATGGGACGGTACAGCAACTTTTGGAGCTGGAATGACACCGTTTGGATTTTACGACAGTGATGCAGATTTTCAAGTAGATGCAGTAAAAGCCGCTAAATTCTGTGGAACAAGATTAGGTTTTCCGTTAATGGACGTAGAACTACAATCTGGTTCTCTCTTCGCATGCTTTGAAGAAGCGGTATCAACATACGGAAATGAAATATTTCAATATAAGATTAGAGAAAACTACTTATCTTTAGAAGGATCCTCAACAGGAAGTAATGCAAACAACCAACTTATTAACCCAACACTGGATAGGATTGTAAATATTAGTCAAAACTACGGTACAGAAGCAGAGGTAGGAGGAAAAGTATCAAGATACACAGGATCACTTGCAATTACATCATCAGTACAGAGGTACAACCTAGACGACTGGGCTACCTCTGAAGGAATAGAAGGCGGTATAGAAGTAAGGAGAGTATTTTACGAAGCACCTCCTGCTATACAGAGGTACTTTGACCCGTATGCAGGTACAGGAACTGGAGTACAGTCACTTATGGATGCTTTCGACTTCGGTTCATATAGCCCAGGAGTAAACTTTTTATTAATGCCAGCTTCATTTGACGTCGCTAAGATACAAGCTATAGAATTCAACGATCAGATAAGAAAATCTGCCTTTTCATTTCAAATAGTTAACAACGAACTAACCATATTCCCTCTTCCAAAAAGAAACGGAAAATTAAGATTTGAATTTTATAAAGTCTCAGAGAAAAAAGCTGCAACATTCGAAGACGGATCAGTACTGATTACTAACATAGGTGAAGTACCTTACGATAACCCTAGTTATCTAGAGATTAATAGCGTCGGAAGACAATGGATATTCAGGTATACGTTAGCATTAGCAAAAGAACTACTAGCATACATAAGAGGAAAATATCAAACAGTACCAGTTCCCGGATCAGAAGCTACTTTAAATCAAGCAGATTTACTAACTGATGCTAGATCGGAAAAAGAAGCTTTACTTACCAACTTAAGAGAGATGTTAGACCAGACATCCCGTAGTTCACAATTAGAAAGAAGAGCAAACGAAACAGAAAACATCGGAAAAACATTAAGTAGTGTTCCAATGACAATTTTTATAGGATAATGAAGATAACAGATATAATATCAGAAATACAATTCTCAATATACCAAGCAATGGTACGAATAGGACATTCAGAAGATATAACAGTACAGGATGTTGGAGAAATGTTACGAGCTATGCCAGGAGTATTAACAGTAAGTCAGGTATCTCATGACGGAAATAACAATACTGCTATCATGAAAATTAAACTACTAACGACCAAACCACCTTCAGAAGCATTTCTAGCATTTAAAGAGACATCAATTAAAAAAATACCAGAAGTAAGAAAGGTAGAAGTTGCAGAAAAAACAATAGAAAAGAAAAAATAACATATGCTCTTCGGATCTAACAGAGACTTTGACTTACTAGTAGGTATCAATAGAGAACTGCTTAAAGATATAATAGAACAAGAAATTGGATACTATAAACTCTCGTTGAACGATACTCAAGCAAACATATACGGAGAAGCCTTAGAGAAAATATATTTAAACCCTGTAAAACTTAACTGCTTGATAACAAGAGGAGACCAAGTAATAGATGTAGACGAATTTGGACCAGACTTAGGTAGAGAAGCATCATTTGCCTTTATACGACAGGATTTAGTAGATGCTAATACCGTTCCTGAGGTAGGAGATATAGTAATGTGGCACGAAGACTACTACGAAGTAGATACAGTTAGAGAAAACCAGCTATTTTTAGGTAGAGATAAGAGCTATAACATAGAATCCTACGGAAATAACTTCGGATCGTCGTTATCTATAGTGGTAGACTGTCATTTAACAAGAGCAGATAGAGTTGGTATAACAAAAGTAAGGTAAGATGGCAGAACGAACTAAACCGACACCAAAAAGTCAAGCACAAATATCACAGGATACTATAGAAACGTATAATAACGCATCTAAACAGCAAATACCTAATGATATAAAGAAAAACAGAGGATATAGCCGCACAGTCAAAGGGGATGATGTTAAACAATTCTCTATAGGACTTAGAGACATAGATGAAACGATCGTATACTACTTTAATAACGTTATAAAGCCTTCTGTAATACAAAACAGCAATAAAATACCAGTACCCATATTATATGGATCACCAGAGAGATGGGCTGCAGTACAAAAAGACGGATACTATAGAGATAAGAACGGAAAAATACAAACCCCTCTTATTATGTTTAAGAGAGAGTCGGTAGAAAAGAATAGATCTCTAGGTAATAAATTAGATGCTAATAATCCTAACAATTTCGGGATATTCCAGAAAAGATATTCAAAAAAGAATATCTATGATAGATTTGAAACATTAAGTAACAGAATACCTGTTAAAGAACTATATGGAGTTATAATACCAGACTACGTAAATATAACATACTCCTGCATAGTATTTACAGAGTATATTGAGCAAATGAATAAGATTGTAGAGTCAATTAACTTTGCATCCGATGCATACTGGGGAGATCCTGAAAGATTTAACTTTAGAGCAATGATAGATAGTTATACAACATCTACAGAACTAAATCAAGGACAGGATAGGACAGTGAAAACAACCTTTAACATTAGTATGATGGGACATATAGTACCGGATACTATTAATGCATCAATAGCTAGTATGAATAAGTTTTATTCTAAGTCTACTATATCATTCGGACTAGAAACAGACGGGAACATAGACATATTAAATGCAAAATCGAATACATCAGTATCTGATAACCCTAAAGGAAGATTCTTCGATGATATTGCAGGTAAAACAGAAGTAATAAATAAATATAGTGGAATGTCTGAACAAGATAAACTGTATATTGGAACTACTACAATACTAGATTCAAATCTAGACAGTAACACAGTAGATCAAGGACTAAAAACTATAACATTCCTTAACGTAAGCTTCTTAACACCTCCAGCAGGATTCCCTGCACTAACTGTAATGGACTTCCAAGTATATATAAACGGAGTAATCGCAGAAATATCTGCTATCGATAGTATAGTGGAAGTAGGAGGTAATATAGCAATTACATTCAATAGTAACTTAGATTACAACATTACAAGTCAAATGGAGATATTAGTAATAGGAAAGATAAAAAAAGATTAATACTAACATAGTATGCAATATATATCACAAAGTTTAACATTCCAAGAAGATAGGATTTACTTCTTACGAGGAGGAGAAGAGCAAGAAGTAATGATGGATTGGGAGGATACACTAATGTCTGCTTCTGCAGCTTACATAACCCAAAATGGAGGAGATATTTTAGAGATAGGATTTGGAATGGGAATATCAGCCAACTATATCCAATCTCACTCCATAAACTCCCATACAATATGTGAAAATCATCCACAAATAATTCCTTTAGCTTTAGACTGGGCATCTGATAAACCCAATGTTATAATATCTACAGGTAGTTGGTATGATAATTTAGATAGCTTATCTACGTATGACGGGGTATTTCACGATACGTACGGTGATAGACACTTACACCACCTCTCATCCTCCTTTAATATACTAACCAATAAAAACGCTGTAGTTACTTGGTGGAATATGCTACCTACATCATCAAACGTACATAACATACCAGACGTAGAATATCAAGAATTTGAAGTAACTCCGCCAGAAAATTCGTACTTTAACCACAGTACCTACTACCTCCCTAAAAAACAGTTTTAATTTATGGCAACAGCAAATATAGATGCAAGTAAACAAACATTCACTCGATCAGGTACTAAAACTAGTTGGTCAGCAGCTAGAGATGCTACTTCATCTTTAAACCATACTAATTATACTACAACTCAGGCAAATGTTGCTGCTGCAATAGCTGAACTTTATCTTTCAGGCAGAGGAGGCGGATCCTATGTAGTTCAAAGATCATTTTTCTTTTTTGATACTTCAACAATAAACGGTACTATTACTGCTATAGATCTTAAAATAGTTGGAGTAACAAACACAGGTAATGCTGTTAGAGTTGCAAAAAGCACAGCTTTTGGAACTAGTGGTGGAAGTGCATATGCTAATGGAGACTTCGATAATTGGACAAACCCTACTGGTGCTTTTCCTCCTGCCCCAGTTCCTTACAATGCTTCAAACTACACCTGGAGTGCATTAACAAACACTATAGCTTTAAATGCAACAGCAATCTCAGACGCTAATAGCAATAGCTACCTAAACCTAGTACTTGTAGGAGGTACTTATGACTATCCTGATACTGAACCTACTGCCGATGTAGAGAAGTACTCAGGTATTCAATTCGCTAGCTCGACAGAATTCCCAAAATTAGCTATAACCTACACCCCTGCAGGTTATGGAAATAATGTAAACGGTATAGATGCAATTGATATTGTAGAAGTTAACGGAATAACATCAGCTGATATCGTAGAAGTTATAGGAGTATAATAAGAGTAGTAGTAGTAAACTAAGTTGTTGAATAGTTGCTACACATACTAAAATCTCTTATCTTCTTATTTTAAAAACAAGTTAATGAAAGTTGCAGTTATAATAGATACCCCAGCATTAGGAGATACAATCGCCGCTATACCTACACTCCGTAAAATCTCACAAGCTTACGGAGGACAGGAACTGACAGTGTTAACAAGTAAACCGTTTCTTTTTGATAATCATCCACTAGTAGAGAATAGCTATTCATTAGAAACGGAATTAACCGATGATTATACGGTGTATAGAACATTTTCACCACTAGCCGGTAAGACCCATAAACTAATAGACGAAACTGTAGAATTCAGACACTCTAACATAGATATAAGACAATTCCACGCTATATCCCTAGGATTTACGTTATTAGATTCTGAAATGGAAACTGATCTATATGTAGAAAAAGAAAAAGAACTGCCTTATAAAAATTATGTAATCATACATCCAACTCATACATGGCCTACAAGAACCTGGCAACAGGAAAAGTGGCAACAACTTGTAGATAGATTAAATGAAAAAGGAATCCCAGTTATCGCAATAGGTCAGGATTCTAAAGAAATAGGAAACTTTAGTGTAGATAAACCAGTAATGGATATTAACATTAAACTAGGAATAAACTTATTAAATGATCCAGAAACCGACATTGCAACGGTAAGGTGGATGATGAATAATAGAGCTAAGGCAGTAGTAACTATGGATTCCGGGATACTCCATGTTGCAGGTACAACTGATGTAAATATAATACAATTAAGCTCATCTGTAAACTATAAGTTAAGAGCACCTTACAGAAAAGGTGTACAAGACTATAAATATACATATGTAGACGGAGGATGCGAAATGTGTTCATCTGATATGCAGAACAATGTAAACGTTCATGGATCTATCCATGGAATACCGCCACAAATATACTGTACAAAGAATAGAGACTATAAAGACTGTCACCCATCAGTTGACCAAGTAATTAAACAAGTTACTAACCTATATACAGAAAAAGATCTAGAAGTAGTTATGAAAAAGAAAATACTATACTTAACACCTCATCTATCTACAGGAGGGATGCCACAATTTGCACTCACCAGACTGAAAGCATTAGAAGATCAGGATGAATTTGAAACACATTTAATAGAATACACACAATACGCTACTGCATATACAGTACAAAGAGAGAAAATACAAGATAAGCTAGGAAGTAATTTTTACTCCTTAGGTTATTTGAACGAGATAACTATAGAAGAAAGGACTAAGAGACTACTTAAAACAATTAAAAAAATAAACCCAGATATAATACACATAGACGAATGCCCAGAAGCATTCGACTCTTTTAACAAACTATCACTAGAAGCATTAACATTTATATACTCTAACGAAAGTACATGGAAAATAGTAGAAACATGTCATAATATATGGTTTCAAGGGAAGGATAAACAGTACCACCCCGACAGTTACCTATTCTGTACTCCTCACCACTTGCAGGAAAACTTTAAAGATAATACCGATAGTAGTAGGTTCGTATCTACTTATCCGATTATAGACTTAACTCCTACAGAAAAAGAAAAAAAAGAAGCAAAAAGTTTATTGAAGTTTGATAAGGCTAAGATTAATATACTCAATGTCGGACTATGGACAGAGGGTAAGAATCAAGGAGAAGGAGTAGAAATAGCACATAAGCTACATAAGAACTACCCAGGAAAATTTCACTTCCACTTCGTAGGAAACCAGGCAAGTAACTTCAAAGAATATTGGGAAGAAATAAATAATAATCTACCTCCTAACGTAAGTGTTTACGGAGAACGTAGTGACGTTAAGTTGTTTATGCAAGCAAGTGACGCATTTATGTTTAATTCAACTCACGAATGTAACCCACTAGTGTTAAGAGAAGCACTAAGCTATAAACTACCTACATTTTCTAGAATTTTAAAACAATACGGAGAAATGTACTCAAATTACGTAAACGAACTGACAGAAGATTGCGATACTAACTCTAACATTATCGCCACCTCCCTATTAAAACTAGACTCCCCTCTTTTCTCACAAAAAGAGTATAACTTAAAAAATATTCCAAACAACTTTAAAGAAGAACATTTAAGAGCGTATAATAGAATACTGGAGCAAGAAAAAGTTCATAGAATTACAAAAAAAGTAACACTAAAAGCACGGTTAGAGTATAAGAGTGGATTGAAATTGCATTTAGATGAACTAAGTGAAGGTAGTTGGAGAGTAGAGTTCTGGGATAACCAAGACCTAGTACACAGTACAGACAACTTAAAAAGAGGACATTGGTATGGACCAAACAGACAATGGCATACAGACTGGGAAGTTAAAGTATTCTGCGATAATGTACTAGCCGACACTTATAAATGGGACCTTAATGGCAAAGAAGTATTGGTAGTCTTCGATTCATCAAGTTTAGGAGATACTATCGCTTGGATGGGACAAATGGAAAATTTTAAGAAAGAATATACCCTGAAAAAGCTGTATGTTAAGACTTTTAAAAACTGGTTGTTTGATAGAAAGTGGTATAAAGATCAAGGAATAGAACTTGTCGATAAGGTACATAAAAAAGCAGAAATAATATATAACGTAGGAGTGTACTTTACAAACGATAAGCCATGGGATAGGAACAAACACAAGTACGATTGCAGAAAAATACCATTAGCAAAAGTAGCTGCAGACAGATTAGGTATCTTATATAAAGAAAACAGACCACTATTATCACCAACATACAATATAACTACAACAGGTAAGAAGAAGAAATCAATAGTAATTGCAACACAGAGTACTGCACAAGCAAAATACTGGAATAATCCAACTGGATGGCAGGATCTAATAGATCACTATAGTAGTACTGGGTATAAAGTTTTACATTCAAGTAGAGAAGGTACAGAATTAAGAGATATAGAACAAATAGTATTCCAAGAAGACTTAGTAAACGTTGCAACCGCTATCAACGATGCTGATATGTTTATTGGAATATCTTCCGGACTGTCCTGGCTCGCTTGGGCATTAGAGACTAAAACAGTAATTATCAGCGGATTCACAGACCCTTATGTAGAGTTCAAAGATGCAATACACGTAAATAATCATCAAGTATGTCATGGATGTTGGGGACACCATACATTTGATAAAGGAGATTGGAAATGGTGCCCAGTATGGAAAAATACACAACGACAGTTCGAGTGTACAAAAACCATAACAGCAGTAGATGTAATTAAAAATATAGAAGAGAATGAAAAATATACTAATAACCGGAAGTAAAGGTTTTATAGGTAAAAACTTAGTAGATGAATTAGACTCTAAATTCAAAATATTTAAGTTTGATGAAGAAGACTTACAGGGTAACTGGAAGCAGAAGCTAGATCAAATCTTTAAACAAGGATTAGATAGTGTATTTCATATTGGCGCATGCTCTGATACTTTAGAGCAACGCGTAAATTACATGATGCTACTAAACTACGAAGTTACAAAGTACATTACAGATCTATGTAATAACCACAGTACGAAACTAATATACTCATCTTCTGCTGCTAATTACGGAACTAACAATGAATATCCCTCTAACTTATACGGATGGAGTAAGTATGCTGGAGAAGGGTATGTTACCTCTAATAACGGAATTGCTCTTCGCTACTTTAACGTATACGGACCTGGTGAAGAGCATAAAGATAAGATGTCATCTGTAGCATACCAAATGTACATAAAATACAGTATTGGAGAGAGTATAAAACTATTCCCCAAAAAACCTCTACGTGATTTTATATACGTTAAAGATGTGATATCCGCAAATATATTTGCAATGGAATCTTACGATTGTCATCGTGGAAAATGGTACGAAGTAGGTTCTGGTGAACCTAGAGGATTTGAAGACAAGATGAATATTATGGAGATCCCCTTTAAATACCATAGCGAAGATATTATTCCAACCGGTTACCAATTCTACACATGTAGTAGTAAAAGTAAATGGATGAAAGGATGGAATCCTGAGTATAGCTTAGAGAAAGGCTTGTCAGAATATAGTAAATATTTAAAAAAGAAACAATATGAAACCAAGTAATCCTAATTTTTGGACTAATGTAAAAGGACAAATAACCCTCAGAAACTTAGAAATAGAAGAGAAAGTATACAGACATAATATATTCCGTAGCTGGTTTAACCGTATAATAGATGAAGCTATTGTAATATACTATGAGATATACGATTGCCATTCAGGTAACTATATCGACGACTCGTTATACCAAAGAGAGGGTTGTTATATTAAAAAAGATGATATTGTACTAGATTTAGGAGCTAATATAGGTATATTTTCAAGATTCGCTAGTGATAAAGGAGCTAAAAAAGTATATTCATTCGAACCTGTTCAAGAAAACTTTAAACTACTATCTCTAAATATACCTGACAACTGCGAAGCTCATAAACTCGCAATATCTAATGAAGACAACAAAACTGTTAGTATTGCATATAAACCCGATTGCCCCGGAGGTAGTTCAATACACAAACACGATGACGGTATATTACAAAAGTGTATGACTATGACAATTACTACGCTAATAAAAAATAAACTGATACAGCAACCAGACTTTATTAAAATGGATATAGAAGGAGCAGAAACACTCGCATTCAAAGGTATAACAGATACAGTATTAAAGAAGACTAGGTGTATTGCTATGGAGATGCATAATAATGTTATAGGGGATGAGGGGGTAGACTACATTTATAGTAGGTTAACAAAACTAGGGTTTACATCATTCACACTACATAACCCAGACAAGAACAACATAGTCTGGTTTACTAATAAAAATATAAAATAAAAAAAAATGGAAAACAAAAAACTTACAGCATATGAGATTCAATGTATTAAAAATCTCCAAACCGAGACACAGAAAGTAAAAGATACTCTCGGAGCGATAGCGTTTAGAGAAATTGAACTTAACGACGCTAAACAAGCACAGACTGACGCATATAGGAACCTTAAAGTAGAGGAAGTGAGGTTAGGGAAAGCTTTAGAACATAAATACGGTTCAGGAAATATTAACCTAGACGACGGAACATTTACTCCCGACCCTGTACCAACGAAAGCAGTATAAATTGATGTCCTATAAATGCAGGAAAAAAGAGAGATGTTTTACGTCTCTCCTTCCTATTTATAAACAGTTAACCTATTATAATAACGTAACAGGTTTTAGGAAAAATTACTATATTTATAAAAGACATTAAATAAACTTCAAAAAACATGGCAGAAGCAATTATCTCTCCAGGTGTATTCACAAGAGAAAACGACATTTCATTTATCCAACCAGCCCCGGTAGAAGCTGGTGCAGCTATTATTGGACCTGCAGTAAAAGGACCGGTAGAAAAACCAACATTAGTAACATCGTATAATGACTATGTTAGAAGATTCGGAGCACCATTCGAATCAGCTTCTACATCATACGAGTTTATGACTTCTATTGCAGTTAAGAACTACTTCTCACAAGGAGGTAATTCAGTACTAGTAACAAGAGTTGTAAACGGAACCTTTAATCCTGCTACTACTACTCATATCTCATCATCAGATAACAACAGTATACAGCCTTTCGTTTTAGAAACTTTAGGAGAAGGTCTTATCTTTAACAACTCTACAGCAGTTACAGATCCAGGAGCTGAAAATAGCGACGGATCTTTAGTATCTGGTTCTGCTGATAACTTAAGATGGGAAGTATCAAACATAAGTAACTCACAAGGAACGTTTAGCTTGAGTATACGTCAAGGAGACGATAATACAAAGAGTAAGATAATCCTAGAGACATTTAATAATGTATCACTAGATCCAAACAGCTCAAACTATATAGAGTCAGTAATCGGTAACCAATCTTCTACCTTAGTAACAGGCGGTGACGGTACATACATCAGAACATCTGGAGAATACATTAACAGATCTAACTACGTAAGAGTATCGGGAGTTAACTTAAAGACTTTAGACTATTTAGCAAACGATGGCGTAACAGTAAATATAGATACAAACGGAGTATCTTATAGCGGCTCTCTTCCGATTGTAGAATCCGGATCATTCTTTGATGCACTTGGAGGGATTGCTGATGGAGCTAACTTCTTCGATAATATTAACGATACAGATACACAAGGACTTGTAGCAACAGATTATACAGATGCTATAGACCTACTTACAAATAAAGAAGAATACATATTCAACATTATATCTGCACCAGGACTTGCTTACAACTTTGCATCACATATTACACCAATCGATTCAATCATTTCTCTTGCAGAAGGAAGAGGAGATTGTGTAGCAGTAGTAGATGTACAAGAGTATGGAGCAACTGTAAGTAATGTAGTAGCTAAAGCAACAACATTAAATAGCTCTTACGCAGCAACTTACTGGCCATGGCTACAGACAGTATCCGCAACAGGTAGGAACGAATGGATACCAGCTTCAGTTGTCATACCAGGAGTATACGCCTTCACAGATAATAGTACAGCACCTTGGTTCGCACCAGCAGGACTTGTAAGAGGAGGAGTAGCAGGAGTTATTCAAGCAGAAAGACGACTAACAAGAACTCAAAGAGATACTTTATATTCAAACAAGGTAAATCCAATAGCTTCTTTCCCAGGACAAGGAATATCAGTATTCGGTCAGAAGACACTACAGACTAAAGCATCAGCATTAGACAGAGTAAATGTAAGAAGATTGTTAATTGAATTGAAAAAATTCATTGGAGACCAATCAAGAAACTTAGTATTCGAACAAAATACTATTGCAACAAGAAACAGATTCTTAGCAACAGTTAATCCATACTTAGAATCAGTAGTACAGAGACAAGGTCTTTATGCTTACAGAGTAGTAATGGACGATACGAACAATACAGCAGACGTAGTAGATAGAAATCAATTAATAGGTCAAATCTTTATTCAACCAGTAAAAACTGCAGAATTTATAGTACTAGACTTCACAATTGAACCAACAGGAGCAACATTTGCAGGATAATTTAAAACAACAATATTTATAATAAACAAACAAAATGGCAGTATTAGACGCAAACGAAATAATGTTTAGAGCCTTTGAACCAAAGGTACAAAATAGATTTATCATGTATATGGACAATATTCCATCATTCATGGTAAAAACAGTAACAGCTCCTTCTTTTGAAGACGGAGAGGTAGTACTAGATCACATCAACTCTTACCGTAAGATTAGAGGAAAGAGAGTGTGGGGAGATATGGATATGACATTATACGATCCAATAACACCATCAGGAGCTCAAGCAGTGATGGAATGGGCAAGACTATCTTACGAATCAGTTACTGGTCGTGCCGGATACTCAGACTTCTACAAAAAAGATTTAACACTTAACGTTTTAGGTCCCGTAGGAGACATAGTTTCAGAATGGATAATCAAAGGTGCATTCATTAAAACTATGGCACAAGGTTCTTTTGACTGGTCAGCACCAGATGCAGTAGAACTTACAATGACAGTAGCAATGGACTATTGCGTATTGAATTACTAATATTAGCCAATATATAACTAAAAGCTCGATTAATTTCGGGCTTTTGTTGTTTTAAAAAAGTATTCTTCGTATATTTATATTTAGAACTAGTTTTAATTAATAAAATTTATGGAACAAACACAAAAATTCCCTAGCGAAGTAGTGGATCTACCTTCACAAGGAAAACTCTACCCAGAAGACTCACTTCTAGCATCAGGTACAATTGAAATGAAGTACATGACAGCAAAAGAAGAGGATATTCTAACAAATCAAAACTTTATAGAAAGAGGAGTAGTTATCGATAAACTACTACAGGCATTAATTGTAGATAAAAAAATAGACTACAACGAACTGTTAGTAGGAGATAAAAATGCTTTATTGATCGCAGCACGTATCTTAGGTTACGGAAAAGACTACCAATTCGACTATGCAGGAGAAAAGGAAACTATCGACTTATCGTTATTAGAGAATAAACCTCTACATGAAGATATTAAGAAAGCAAAAGAAAACAGTTTCAACTACACATTACCAACATCAGGAGCAGTAATAACTTTTAAACTACTAAGCCACGGTGATGAACAGAGAATTGAAGGAGAAGTAAAAGGACTGAAGAAGATCAACAAAGATTCTTCCGCAGAACTATCTACCAGGTTAAAACATATGATATTAGCAGTAAACGGTGATAGCGAGAAAAAGAACGTTAGATCCTTTGTAGATAATCAATTCCTTGCAAGAGATTCTAGAGCGTTTAGAAACTACCTTAGAGACTTTCAACCCGACGTAGATATGAAAGTATATCTAGAGAACGGACCAGAAGGGGGGATGGACGTCCCTATTGGGGTTAATTTTCTTTGGCCTGACGCCAACCTATAGGGTTTCGGTATTTAAGCAAATACATGAGATAGTATTCCACGGAAAAGGAGGGTACGATTTTGATACAGTTTACAATATGCCAATATGGCTAAGAAACTTTACTTTCAGAAGTATACAAGAATTTTACGAAAAAGAAAAAGAAGAATACGACAAGGTTAATAAGAAATCGCAGACACTAAAAGGTAATACGATTAAAAAGCCTACATATAGTACAAGGGCTCGCAAATAACGCGAGCCTTAACTATTTATAATAAATTAAACCAGTAAATGGCCAATCAGCAACAACAGGAAAACGCAAGACTTCAAGAAGCAAAGAAATTAATACAGGATATTAATAGGCTGAGAATACAAATGAACCAAGAACCTCTTAGTCTCAGTGACAATACTGCTGTTAAAAATATACAATCGCTAAGAAACGAATTCAAGCAACTTGCAAGAGATATTGGAGATGTAGACAACTCTGCTTCGAACCTATTCGAACAGATGGTAGGTATAGCTAAAGAATTTGGAGCCGTAAACACTCCTGCTAAACAGCTTAAAAGTGCATTTAGGGGGATAGTTACCGAAGCAGCAAAATTAAAAAATGACGAATTAGGACTAGTAGACCTTAGGACACGGGATTTAGAAAGTATAGAGAAAAAGCTAGGACTCCAATACGAAGCTGCAAGAGTAGCAGCATCTCAATTCACAGGACAAGAAGCATTAATAGAAAAAGCAAAAAGAGCAAGAGAAGAGGAGACTAAGCAAAGAAACCACATTAATAAACTCAAACAAGCTGCTATAGACTTAGAAGCTCAAGGCAACGATAACGGCGCCATTATAAAACTTAAAGCTGTAGACCATTACGAAAAGAAAATATTAGGTATACAGAGAGCTAGAGCTAAACTAGAAAAGGGCATTAAACCTGAAGCAAAAGCAGCATTAGCGTTTCTAAAAGACCAGGAGGGTGCATACCAAGGTATACAGGACAAGGTAACAGAAAGAAAAGCCCAAGAAAGAGAAATAACAAGACTAACAGGGGTAACAGGAGCATTAGTTGGAGGTACTGGAGCATTAATGGAAAGACTGGGTATGAGATCTGGTATCTTCCACGATGCTATGAAAGACTCTGCAGAAGAAATGCGCCAAATGGCTAAATCTACAGCAGAAGGGGGAAAGAAATTTAATAAACTACAGATAGCAGCTAAAGGTTTTTCAGTACTAGCTGAAGGATTCGGAAAAGCATTTAACGATCCAGCTTCTGCAGCCCTAGCGATAGTCACCGCCTTCTTTGAAGTTAATAAAGCACAGACAGAATTTATACAACTAACCGGTCAATCTGCTGCCTCTCTAGGAGGAGTCAACACAGAAGTAGCTTCAATGACCGACCTACTTAAAACAGCAGCAGAGTTCACCAAACAGACCGGACTAAATGCAGCCGCAATATTTACACCACAGCAGATAGGTCAGATAGCAGACGCTACCCAACTACTAGGAGTATCTGCAGAACAAGCCAGAACCTTAGGGATGGTAATGAAACAGACCGGCAAATCAGCTGACGATATAGGAAACGCTATATACGACAATGTTGATGCAAGTGTCTCTCAAAAAGTAGTTTATGATGATGTTTTGAGCGCTTCTGATGATATCGTTGCATCAAGTGGAGGTAATGTGGAAGCATTAGGTAGAGCAGCTTCAGCAGCTAGGACATTAGGAATGGATCTAGCAAAAGTAAATCAAATTGCTGATGGGTTAATGAATTTTGAAGACTCAATCGGTAACGAGCTAGAAGCACAGTTACTTACAGGTAAAAACATAAACCTATCCAAAGCTAGAGAATTAGCATTGAATAATGATTTAGAAGGAGTTGCTAAAGAACTAGAAAAAAACGGAGCATCAGCTGCAGAATACGCAAATATGAACCGAATTCAACAGACTGCTATGGCTAAAGCAATGGGGATGTCTAGAGCTGAGTTAGGTAAGATGGTACTGACACAAGATGCAATGGCTAATATGACTGCAGAGCAGGTTGCAGCCGCTAGAGGAGTTACGTTAGAACAGTCCAAACAAATGGATGTACAGGCTAAAATTAAAAAATCCATGGACAGACTAGCTCAAGCCTTTGCTCCAATTTTAGAAGCAGTTGTCCCGATAGTAGATGCACTACTTACTATTGTTAGACCTATTGCTGCAGCGATTGGATATCTTTTAAAATTTAAAGCAGTTTCCGTTGCATTAACAGCTGTCTTTGCTTCTTTAGCTGCATACAGCGTCTTTAACAGCCTTGCATCAGGAATAGGCACCGTCGCAAAATACGGAAGAATGGTTCAAGCCCTTACCGTTGCCCAAAACGCAAACAACCTATCATCACTCCATGGAAACACCCTTGCAAAGCAAGCAACAAAACTGACTAAATTACAACTATTCTTTGGAGCAGCATACAATAAGGTTGTAGCTTTTGGGACTATGGTAAAAAACAAAGGTATAGTAGCTACAGTAAGACATACAGCAAGCGTTATTCAGAATACAATAGCTGAAAAACTCGCTACTGTCGGAAAAAAACTTAGTAACCTGTTCGGTATAGCTGGAAACAAGATTACATTAAAGAGCACACTACTAACCTTAAGAAATGCAGCCGCCTTCGTACTAAAAACTGCAGCTACAGTAGCAATGATCCCGATAATGCTTGCCTGGAACGCTATAAAAAGCCTTGGTACACTAATATTCGGTAGTAATACAGCTGCTACAGTAACTAATACAACCGCTACTACAGCTAGTACTGCAGCAACTACACTATCAAGCGCTGCTAACAGTATATGGAACGGTATTAAGAATCTACAAATACTTGCTGTACTGAGATCTGCTGGAGCTTGGACTCTAGAGAAACTAGGGATGGTAGCATCGACAGTTGCGACGTATGCTTCTATGGCAGCACAAGCTGCCTGGACAGGGATTAAGAATCTGCAATTGCTCTCAATGGCTAGATCTGCCGCTTTCTGGGTGGCTGAAAAAGTAAGGATGGTAGCAGATACTGTAATGAGGTGGTTAAATATCGGAGCTTTAGGAGCACAAGCTACAGCAACAGGAGCGTTAGCAGGAGCACAGACAACAATGGCAGCAACAGCAGGACCAGCAGCAGGAGGGTTAGCAGCAATGGGCGCAGCATTAGGAGCATTTGGGGTTGCTGCAGCACCCGCTATACCTATTATACTGGCGATAGGAGCCGCATTACTAATGGCATCTCCCGCTATATATGCAATAGGTACAATAATAACAGGATTAGCAAAAGTTATAGGAGATGTACTTATGAAAGCATTAGAGATGATACCTCCAATTATTGGGGCTATAGCAGATGGATTCGTAACAATATTCAAAGCAGTATCCGAAAACATAGGATCACTACTACTGATGGGACCTGCATTAGCCGGTATAGGATTAGGATTAATACCTCTATCGATCGGTCTCGGACTTCTTGCAGGAGCAGGAGCCCTACTAGGATCTGTAGCCCCGCTTATACTTATGGGATCATTTGCAATAGCAGCACTAGGATTAGCACTCATACCAGTAACTACCGCATTCAGCCTACTAGCAGACGCTCCCGTACAGACTATGGTAGACAAGCTCCAAGGATTAGCAACTATGGCACCACAGCTACTACTAGTAGGAGCAGCATTAATGTCTATAGCAGCAGGATTAGGAATGATAGCAATGACAGGAATAGCAGCAATACCCGCACTAGCAGCTCTATCAACATTCGCAATTATTGTTACACCTCTTGCAAGCGTTATAGGGGACTTATTCGGAGGAGAAGGAGGAGAAGGAGAAGATAACTCTATGGCAGAAATATCTGCTAAATTAGACACACTAATAGCAGTAGTATCTAAAGGAGGAGATGTTATTTTAGATGGAAATAAAGTAGGTGATGCATTAGTGTTAGGTTCTTTTAAAAGTTCTTAACTTCTATTTATAATAAAACAATTAAATAATATAATTATGGCAAACGGAATTTTAAACAACCAACTAGTAAACTCTAACCTCGGACTAAAAGGAATAGCACCAGGAATGAACCCAGGAGCAGATCCAGAATCTACACTACACAGGGAATCTTCATTAAATAATAACCCTGCTATCGACAGACCGGCATCAGAATTAGATTTAAACGGAGTAACACCTCCAAAGTATTCAGATAACTTACCAGGGTAGTCAATGGGGATCTTACAGAACTATAATGAAGGTAATATGGATGCCCTGCGTTCGGTCAAGTACTCCGAAACAGGGACACAGGCTCCTTATGTAGTAAAAGATATAAAGAATCCACCACAGAACAACGACAATACAATTGGGTTACAACTTAACAAACGTATTGACGATACTTCCCGTATCGCTCAAATGCTTGTTGATAAACCAGGCTTAAAGTTCGTAGGAAATCAAACATTACTAAGTGCTTCTGAATTAGCAAGCAAAGCTAAAGCCGCAGCTTCAAAAAAGAGAGGTCAAGAAGGTGGAGCAACAAATGTAGGAGCAGCACTAGCAGGCGCAGCCGCAGCCGCAGGACAAGTTCTTAAGATTGTAGGATCAACCTTAGCTCAAGTACCTGTAAACGGAACGGGTACACATTTCGTACGAGGATTTACCCCAGACACATATATAAAATCTGGAGACCCGAGCGGACTTTTAGGATTTTTAGGATTTGATGGAGAGAGTGGAGCTACTAGAGCACTTCAAGGGGCAAAGATAATACCAGATGGGAACCCTCAAGAAGGTTTGGAGAGTTTTCCAATAGACGATACGTATAGAATATCTAAGGGAATAGATAGTAAGACCGGAGCACTAGGTCTTGGAGAGATTTCAGAAAACAAGTACTCGGAAAAAGACAATACGTTAGATGAGTTCGTACCTCAAGGTAACGATTACCTCGACAGTAACTACTCAGCACAAGAAAGACAAGAAATAGCAAAGACCGGAGGAGTTATACTACCTGACAATATAAGTCCAGAATATGTACCTCCTATAACATCAGTACTAAAAGCATCAGGATCATCCACTCCTTTCGGAAACATAGAAACAGAACTCAGCAAAAGCAGAGTAGACACTCCCACACCAGCTCTCGCTCAATCTGGAAGCGTAATAACAATACAAGGAGGTACTGCAACAACAGCTACTAAAGAAACTTTCGGAACTACAAACCAAGGTATTACAGGTAGCGTTGCAGCACGACAAGGGTATGAAATAGGTCCTGCCAGCACTGAAAGTATTGAAGCTACTAATTCGACTGAAGACAATATAGCTAACACACAAATTGGAGCATCAATTCCTTTAGTAAAAGAAGAAGGAGCTAGAGAAACTACAGTAACTTCTGGAGATTTAGGAGTAACTAGCACTGTACCTGAAAACCTTAAAACAGTAACAGGAGATACGACTACAGTAACACCTTTCCAGATAGACAGTGAGAAAGCAAAAGCAACCTCTACAGACCAAGAAAACACTCAAAATGTACAGGAAGGTAATGTAGTCTCACTGAAAGGAGATACAAGACAAACCACAGCAACCTCCGGTAACTTAGGAATTAGTAGCAATGTATCGGGCAGCACACAAACAGCAACAGGTTTACAAGACGTAGAAGCTTCTGTATTTGAGGTAGATGATGATAAAGCAAAAGGTAAGTATGCCACTCAACAAAATACCCTTAATGCACTTACCGGCTCTGCAGTTGCTTTAAAAGGAGACACAAGACAAACCACAGCAACTTCTGGTAACTTTGGTATTAGTAGTAATATACCAGCCAACGCAGAAACAGTAACAGGCTTCCAAGAAATTCAAGCTTCCGTATTTAGTGTAGACAAAGATAAAGCAAAAGGTAAAAGTACCACTCAAGAAAACACTCTTTTTGCACTAACAGGTTCCGCAATCCCTCTACAAGGAGATATAAGACAGACTACAGAATCCCCTGGACAGGGATTAGTAGGAGGTCGTAGCAATAGCGGTATTACAGGAGATATTATAGGACCAGGCTCTAGAGAAGAAAATAGATATAGTTCTGAAAGTACCTTTACAGATAGAGATACTGCAGATAATATACGAAGTATGCAAAAGGGTGAAATATCCTTTAACGACGGTAACATACCTCTAAGAGACAATGCTTATCTAGACACAGTCTCTGAAACTGCACTAAGTCAAAACATTACAGGGGATTACGACGGAACAACTAAAAGTGTAGGTAGAGGAGTTCCAGGAGACATTCAAGATTTCAGAAACCCTGATAGTGATAATAATTATAACGGAGGGGTAAGTAACTCGTACTCTCTCAATTATGCTTCTCCTACTATTAATAAAGAAACAAGGGTAGGGTTAGGAAATCAAGGGAAAAAGAAAAACCTTACAAACTATTCAATCACCGACCCTGCAAGTATAGATAAACTAAACTACTTAGATGTAAAAATAGTTTCTAACGGCGAGAATGGAAGAATAGACTCAAACGTACATACACCTGACGAGCGAGAATCCTCTAGAGACTTTATAAAATTTAACTTCCAGATTATAACACCAGAAGATACTACTTTCCTATACTTTAGAGCATTTTTAACAGAACTCTCCGACAGTTACCAAGGTAGTTGGGAGACTTCAAAGTACTTAGGTAGAGCAGAAAATTTTTACACATACCAAGGCTTCGATAGGAGTATAAATATTGGATTTAATATAGCAGCAGCAACCAGAAAAGAAATGAAGCCGTTATATAGAAAAATGGCAGCATTAGCATCTGTTACTGCACCTACATACGGAGCAGATGGAAAATTTATGAGAGGTACTATAGCAAAAGTAACAGTAGGAGACTACATATATGAATTACCAGGTATCATTGAAAGCGTAGATTACTCCTGGAATACAGATTACAACTGGGAGATAGCATTTCAAAATCAAGAAGGAAACGTTGACGATGATATGCAAGAATTACCGCAAATTATGGACTGTAATGTAAAGTTTAAACCAATTCACAACTTCATACCAGAAGCAGTTGGTAAAGGCAGATTACTTCCGTATATTACTAATCCAGTCCCTAATGGAAGCGATAAAGCTATTTTTATACCTCAACCTCAATAAGTTATGCCAAATAGATATAGAAATATAACAAAATTAAAATCTCCTAACGGTAAACAGTATAGAAGCACTACTATATACCCAGAAATACCGTTAAATGAAAACGATACTTATATTATAACATCATACGGAGATAGGTATGACATACTAGCACAGGAATTCTACAGCGACTCAAATCTGTGGTGGATTATAGCAAGTGCAAACAATTACTATAAAGGTTCATTAAATACAACACCAGGCATACAGTTACGGATACCGTTTAATAAGAACCAAGCTTTAGAGACTTTTGAAAATATAAATAAAGAGAGATAATGGGAGTAGAAACAATAGGATCAGGGTTCTCCCAGAGCATAAAAGATCAACTTAAAGCAAGAGAAGAACTATTTAGTGCTAAAATTAGAGAAAACGACCAGCTGTTATACATGAACAGTAACGGTGCATGGGCTAGATTGGTATCTAGTGTGAATACGTTAACCCCTGGAGAAGTAGTTGCATTAGCAAAGTTCGAGGCAGGGCCTAAAGATATACAGGGAGATAATACATTAGCATATAACAACGTACTACTAGGAGGAACCAAAGCTCAGACAGTCCACACTAAAGGAGGGATAGATACATCACCTAACTATAACCCAATAACATTAACTACAGACCAGGATAAGAATATTACTGTATCCGCCGGACAACCAAGAACAAGACAGTACAACAACTACGCCTCTTTAGGATTTAGACCATCCCCAGGAATAGAGACAGTCTCTATAGAATCTAAAAACACCTACGGTACTTTAAGAGAAGCAAAAATAAAAATAACTGCTTGGACACTGGAAGATTTAGAAGTTATCCAAGCATTATACCTACGACCGGGGTATTCTATGTTACTGGAATGGGGACATAGTATGTATATAACTAATGATGGTAGCCTTAAGAAAGATGGTGTAGGAAGTTTATATAATGAATTTTTAAACGATAGTTGCAAAACCGGTAGGCAGATTGAGGAGGACTTAAATGAAAAAAGAGAAGCTAACGATAACAATTACGATGCAATGTACGGGTATGTTAAAAACTTCAATTGGAGTTATAGACAAGATGGAGGATACGATTGTGAAGTTACTTTAATTTCAAAAGGATCTATTTTAGAATCAATGTCTATTAAATTCGATCCAGCAAACACATTAGATGTAAAAAACGAAGAAACTAAAGATACAAGAGAGTTAATTAGCCCTTTTCATAAATTCTTCCACGATCTAGCTAAAGTAAGAACCGACAATTTCACTAATGAAAATTTAATAAATAAGCTAAACGAAAAGGAGAAAGGTAACTACAGTAAATTAAGAAAATTCACTGGTACTTGGATTGACTTAGACACCTCAGGAGACTTGGATGACTTTGAAGATAGAGGACAGTTTATATCTCTAGGAACTCTTCTAGATTTTTATAATAATTACGTATCTCCTGTCAATCCTGCAAGTGAGGATGAAGAAGATGGTGGCGAATATAAGTTAATAAAGTATTATACTGGGCAGACAGATGTTAATAAAACAAGTGGACCTTACGAGCAAGTTGCAAAATACGTTACAACAGATAGCCACTTTTCGATAGATCCTATGAAAGGACTACTACCTAAATTACACGTTCCCCCAGAAGAACTTAAAACCCTAACTACCCTCGGTGAAGTTACTACATTCCTTGGCAGAGCACTATCAAGTAGTGTGAATACTCTTGGCCTTGGATCTTTCCTAATCGGAATAGCAGGAAGGGATCAAGAATTAGACTTAGGAGAGGTAAATGATATAAAAGAAGACTTGGGGTATTACCTGCTAAAAGGAGACGGAGACGATATACTCAACATATACATCTCCACGCATTACCTCAGCGTAACTATAGACGATTTACTAAAATCAGAAAATAAAGCAGATCATAATATGCAAGAATATCTCAAAAGGATATTAACCACGTTAAACGACTCTTTAGGAGGTGTAAACGACTTAGACCAGTATTATAACGAAGAACAGGACATGTGGTACCTTATAGATAGAAAAAAGACCCCTACCTCTGAAAACACAGGAGATCTTCCTTCAATGATATCACTCACTGGACTTAAATCAACTGTTACTAACCTGAGTATTAGTAGTAAAATTTCTAATGAAATAGGAGCACAAGTATCTATAGCAGCACAAGGAGCAGGAAATAATTACAACGAGGATGTGAGTACATTACTGCAGTGGAATCGCGGACTAATAGACAGAACAGTCCCTATTAAAACAATAACCCAAGAAGATTTTGATAAACAAAACGAAGCTGCTGCAAAAAGAAAAGTTAAGCAACTAGAAAAAGTAATAGAATGGGCAGAAGAGGTAACAGATGTATTTGAGGAGTTCGGAGAAGGGAGAGGAATAGAAATTATGGAGGATGTAGACTATGAAGAAGAGGATCATAACAGTTTAAAGAGCGGACATAAAGAGTACACCAACAAATACGTTTTAGACGACTATTATAAAGACAGTGCTAACCCTAGACCTTCACCAGGAGTTATTCCGATAGAATTATCTTTTACAACTGTAGGGATAGGAGGATTAAAAATAGGACAGGCATTTACTATAGAGAAAGGAATACTACCTGCAGGGTATAGCGATAGATTTGGGTTTATAATAACCGGGCTATCACATGATGTAAGTGGAAATAAGTGGATGACATCTATTAAAACTCAATTTTACAGTGTAGTACCTACGCCTATCGATGAATGTAAAGAACCAGTACCACCACGACCAGGAACTCCTAGTAATGACCCAACACAACAAGCAACCCCTGCAATAAACCCAGAAACAGGGGCACCCTACCTACCGGAACAGCTAAACGAACTAGATCCAGCTCCTAAGATTAACACACAGAGAATAGGAGCAATAAGCTACTCTGCATCTCCTTTAGCAAAAAAACTAGGAAATGAACTAAACCGGAATGGAATAATAGATACAAGAAACTTGGAGTTTATCGGAGAAACACAAGGAGCTGCAAAATACTACATTAACCCTAAAACAGGAAAAGCAGAATACATGCTACACCCAGCAGCAGCACAAGCTTGGTACGAGTGGAGAGATGAAATGAAAGCACAAGGTATCTTTTATAGAGTATCGAGCGGATATAGAAATACACAACACCAAGGGGGAATAGGTGGAGGAGGAGTAGCAAAACCAGGTAGATCGCCTCACGGATGGGGAGGAGCACTAGATTTCGGAAACCTTTATAGAACTGTAGGAGGTAGCACAAACTTAACTACCAACGTTAACGGAAGAATAGAATCTGAAGAGTATGCTAAGATGGCAGAAATTGGTAAAAAGTACGGATGGTACAACCCTTGGAGATTGTCAAATAACACCGGTACAATGGATGAATTATGGCACTGGGAGTACTGGGGCTCTGTTTAAAACTATATAAGAAATGTATTTACCAAAATCTCAATTTATTGAAATAGCTACTAACTTAGCTCCATACTTATTAGATAAGTTCGGAACAAGGTACAGTAAGCCAACAGTAATAAAGACATCTGCTAACGAATACTACGATGCACCGGAAGGAGACACTGCATTCGGAGACTTTTCTAATGCAGAGAAACTAACAATAAATATTACTGAAGGTACGTTTGCTGAAGAAACTTCAATCCCTGTACTCCCTACTGTAGTTAAACCAACAGAAAGAGATTACAAAGCAAAAATATTCTATAGGTACTTCTCCCAAATAGATAAAGCTAAAATTACGGAAATATCTAAACAAGTATTTGATACTAAATCAAAAAATCCCCGCCGTTTTGAAAAACTATCAAAACTAAGGTGGGAGTTACAAGGACCTGTAAAAGACATTACAGTGAAAGGACGTATATTTTTAGGTGCTGAAAGTGTAAATAAAAAAGCTGTCATGGAGATGAACAAGACAATGAAAGGGATAAAAGAACTAATCACAGATTATGCACAATTCGTTACCCCTACACCTGCAGATAAAATAGAAGAAGAAAGAATAGAGCAAGGAAGTATCTCTTTTAGTATACCTTCTCCTTCGAAATAGTTGTAAAATATAACTTTTATACATATATTAGATAATAACTAAAAGGTTATACTAATGTTTTATATAATAGAATCCTTACAGCAAGTAAATTCTCTACTAAAAGTAGTGCAAGACACTCCTTGTCTTATAGATATCATACCTAGTAATGATCAATACCACCCAAAACTTAGTACTACCGCTGGAGTCTATATAAGACCAGTAACAAGTAACACAGGATATATACTCCCTATAAGACATAGCGAATGCATTAACCTAGAAAAAGATCGTGTCTACGATATACTAAAAAAAGTACCATCCCTCTTTACATTAAACAAGAAAACTCTACTATATCACTTTAATCTACAAGAAGCTATAGATATCTCCCTTTTGTATTCAATGCGATACTATAGAAGATTAGAGTATAAAAAGGGTAACCCAACTATAGATCAATTCTACAGGAAATACGAAAATAAACCTGATATAAACACTATATTACCTATATCTAAACTATACCAGCGATGCGAGGATATTTACGAATCTCTAGAAAAGTTTATCGATGAAATATATATTAATAATAGTATAGTAATACCACCCGGTTTTGATTTCTATAATAAAACAGCTACGAATATATTTTTTCTCTTAGAACAAAACGGGGTCGGGGTAGACGTTGAAGATTTTAACAAAATACATACACCGAGAAACCCTATACTAAATACATATAACAATTCTGTTTACACTTCCTATAACCTTTATAATGCAACATCTAGACCAACTAACAATTTTAATAGTGTTAACTTTGCTGCTATTAATAAAGCCGCAGAATATAGAGAATGTTTTAAACCCAAGAATGATTTTTTTGTTGAGTTTGATTTTGACGGATATCATCTTCGTCTACTAGCTGATCAAATAGAATACAAACTATCTAAAGAATCAGCACATAAGCAATTAGCTAAAAACTACTTCGGAACAGAGGACATATCAGAAGAACAATACTTACAAGCTAAACAGATTAACTTTCATGCAATTTACGGGAAGATACCAGAAGAACATAAGAACTTAAAAATATTTAAGGATATACAGAAGTATATTGATAATATGTGGAAAAGTTTTAACGAAAAAGACGGATATGTTTGGAATACACAATCAGGAAAACACTTTACTAACGAATTAAAAGAAATGCACCCTGCAAAATTAATGAATTATATGATGCAATCGTTGGAAACATCAAATAATATTCTGATATTAAAAGACGTACTAAAGTACCTTAGAAACAAAAAAACATTCATAACACTATACACATACGATGCAATACTTTTCGACTTTCACAAAGAGGATGGAAAGAGTACTTTAGAGGATATAAAGAGAATCATGGAGAGAAATAAAAAGTACCCGGTAAAGTTTAAGTATAGTAAAGACTTAATGTTATAAAAACAAACAACTATTTATTTATGTTAACAGACACTAAAATATGTAAGTTCGATTACGATATCGAACATTCCTTCACCAGCGAAGACATGAATAATAAACTTTTTTGTACCTTTACTACTGAAGATACTTTGACTAAAGTATTAGACACTATACAAAGTAGGTATAAGGTATTGTATAATAAAATTTTTGTGTTATATGCAAATACCCAAGACGAGTATATGTGTACCTATAATGTAGATTTCGGAAATGTCGGAGAATTCATAGATAACACGATACTGGTACATAGGAAAAAAGAAACAAATACGTTATATACAATAAATGCGTTAAATACGTTAATAAAGTCTCTTAACGGAGGTAAGTTAGATACAACGTATAGAGTAAATTGGCAGGAATACCGTAACAGTATACTACTTACTAAAGGACCTGAATTAAAACAATTAAGTACAAAACTATATAAAATTATAGAAATATAGTTGCCTCCTAAAAGTACTTTACCTATATTATTACTAAGTAATTATTTTAAACCAGTTATATATGAACATTGATGCAATTAGAGCAAAATTAGACTCTTTAAACAACAACGGTCAAGATAGAGAAAAGACCGACTATTCTAAACTTTTTTGGAAACCAGAAATCGGAAAACAGACAGTACGTATTGTACCATCTGCTTTGAACCCTGACTATCCATTTACAGAATTAAAATTCCACTACGGTATCGGGAAGTACCCGATGATAGCTTTATCTAATTTCGGAAAACAAGATCCGATTGAAGAATTCGTTAAGGAATTAAGAAAAACTAGCGATAAAGACAATTGGTCGCTATCAGGAAAGATCTCACCGAAAACACGAATCTTTGCTCCTGTAGTAGTTAGAGGGGAAGAAGAGAAAGGAGTTAGGTTATGGGGATTTGGAGTAACAATTTACAAAGCTTTACTAGCGTTAGCTGAAGATGAAGATATTGGGGATTTTACCGATGTAATCAACGGATGGGATATGGTAGTAGAGATGCAAAAAGGGAATCCTTACCCTGAAACTACTGTAAGGATAAAACCAAAACAAACCCCACTATCCGATAACAGTGATTCAGTAGAAACATGGATGAAAGAACAACCAGAACCACTACAATCATTTACAGAATACGATTACGAGTTTGTAAAAAGAAAACTCAAAGAGTATTTAGATCCAAACGCTGCTGTAGAAGAAAAACAGCCAACAGAAGGAACTAAAACCGAAGATAAACTGCCAGAAAGCTTAGGTCAACAAAAAACGGACTTTACTTTGGAAACAGCTACGGCTGGCAACAAAGACACAGTTAGTAAATTTGATGACTTATTTAATGAATAATGGCAAGTAAAAAAGAAACAAAACAAAAGGCTTCTGATTCAATCAAGAAGTCTTTTAATTTAGGCAACTTTAAGAAAAAGAAAGGGTACGCTCTTACTTCTGTAAAATTTAAAGAACAGGACTATATACCAATGTCTCCTGCTCTTCAAGAAATCACATCCTTACCAGGATTTCCAGAAGGACATATAACACTCCTTAGAGGACATAGTGACACAGGTAAGACTACTGCTTTAGTAGAAGCAGCAGTACAATGCCAGAAGAAAGGTATATTACCAGTATTCATTGTTACTGAGATGAAATGGTCTTGGGAGCATGTACGAGAGATGGGTCTTGAATTTGAAGAGATGGTAGACGAAGAGACAGGAGAGATATTAGACTATGAAGGATTCTTTTTATATGCTGATAGAGGTACTTTAAATACTATAGAAGACGTAGCTGTATATATGGCAGACTTAATGGACGAGCAGGCTAAAGGTAACCTACCTTACGACTTGTGTTTTTTATGGGACTCCATAGGATCTGTACCGTGTGAACTATCTGTACGTTCTAATAAGAATAACAACGAATGGAATGCAGGAGCAATGTCTACCCAATTTGGTAATAATATGAATCAAAAGATACTGTTATCGAGGAAAGAAGGGAGCAAATACACCAACAGTCTTATCGCAATCAATAAAGTATGGACTCAGAAACCTGAACATCCGATGGGTCAACCTAAATTACAGAATAAGAACGGTATGACGATGTGGTACGACGCTACACTTATTATAACTTTCGGGAATATAACAAACCCAGGTACTTCTAAGATAAAAGCTATTAACAAAGGTAAGCAAGTAGAGTTTGCTAAGAAGACTAATGTACAGATAGAGAAAAACCATATTGGAGGAGTACAGTCAAGAGGTAAGATAGTAATGACTGCGCATGGATTTATAAAAGACGATAAAAAAGCGATCGATAACTATAAGGCAGAGCATAAAGATAGATGGTTTAAACTGCTAGGGTCCGATAAGTTCGACTTAATAGAAGAAGGAGATACAGAAGAAGAGGTAGTTAGCGTAAAGAAGATAAGTTAATGAAGAGTTATACAGATATCCTGAATAACCTTAAAGATTCCCCACCTAGAGAGTTAAACGATCACATACTCGTAATCGACGCTATGAATATGTTAATTCGTAGCTTCTCTCTACTAAAAGCAATGAACCCATCAGGCCAACATATCGGAGGTCTGGTAGGTTTTATGCGATCACTCGGATATGTAACACGTATATTTGACCCTACTCGAGTAATAGTAGTATGGGATGGAAAAGGAGGTTCAGCAAACAGAAAAAATATCGACCCTAACTATAAAGCAAACAGAGCAACTTCTAGAATAACACACTGGGGACTTTACGATACAAAAGCAGAAGAGCAGGAAGCACTGATCGGACAGTTATACAGGACGCAAGACTACTTAGAATGTTTACCTATACAGCAGGTAATGTTAGAGAAGTTAGAAGCTGATGATATAATCGCATACCTAGCTAAACAAGCTTCTAAGAACAGTAAGAAAATTACTATAGTATCATCTGATAAGGATTTCCTACAACTAGTCAACGAGCATATTAACGTGTATGCCCCTATAAAGAAGAAAGTCTTTAATAGTACTAATATAGTTGATGAACTAAAAGTATTACCAGAGAATTACAACATAGTTAAAGCGCTACTAGGAGATAATTCAGACAACCTCCAAGGAGTAAAAGGATTAGGAATAAAAACTATACTATCTGAATGGAAGAGTTTCGCACATGATACAAATGCAACACTACAAGATGTATGGAACCACTGCGAAAAACAGATGGAAGTAAAGAAACCTAAGAAGATTTTTGCTAAAATAATTCACAACTGGGATAAAGTTCAAACTAATTACGAATTGATGAATTTACACGAAACAGTGTTGGATGATAGAGAAAAAAATACTATATTAGATATAGTGAAAGAGGAAATACCTAGCTTACGAACAGGAGCATTTTTACACTTACTCGATCAAGACAAGATAGAGGGAATTACTAAGAATACAGAAGGTTGGCTAGAAAACTTCCGAGGACTAACAGGTTATAAAAAATAAGTTATATGACGCTAAAAGCATTAAATCAATACGGGAAAGGTTTCCAATTAAAAGTACTAGGATCCTTACTAACCGACAAAACATTCTTACAAAACGTAAGAGACGTACTAGTAGACGATTACTTTGATTCAGATGCACATAAATGGATAATTAATCAAATATCAACATACTTCGATAAATACCATACAACAGTTAGTATGGATGTACTGAAGGTAGAATTACAAAAAGAAAACAACGACATATTAAAGATAGCTTTGAAAGAAGAGTTACGTAACTCGTATGAAGCATCACAAGAAGATCTAGAGTATGTACAGGAAGAGTTTCAAACTTTTTGTAAGAATCAAGAGATGAAACAAGCAATACTAAACTCTACAGACCTACTACAAGCAGGAGATTTTGACGGTATTAGAGATACTATTGAAAAAGCTATGAAAGCAGGAATGGATAAAAATATTGGACATGAATATAATAAAGATATTGAGACTAGGTATAGAACTGATTACCGTCCTACCATCCCTTCTCCTTGGCCTATTCTTAATGATGCTATTCAAGGAGGATTTGGACCCGGGGATTTGGGTATTGTATTTGGTAATCCTGGTGGCGGTAAGTCGTGGACTATGGTTGCTATTGCTGCTCATGCTGTTAAGCTTGGGTATAAGGTCAATTTTTACACTTTGGAGCTCGGGGAAGATTACGTTGGTAAAAGATTTGACTGCTATTTTACAGGGTACTCTATTGATGAGGTTAATAAACACAGAAAAGAAGTCGAAAAACAAGTAGATAACTTGAAAGGGAAATTAATAGTCAAAGAATATCCACCAAAAAGCGCAACAGTAAATACTATAAAATCACACATTCAGAAATGTGTTGATGTAGACCATAAACCAGACCTAGTAATAATCGATTACGTAGATTATTTAAGAGGGCCATCAAAAGGAAAAGGTTTCGAAAGAAAAGACGAGATCGACGATGTATTTATTGCAACCAAAGGATTAGCTAAAGAATTAAAAATACCAATATTAACACCTTCACAAGTTAATAGAATGGGAGCTAAAGATTCTATTATAGAGGGAGATAAAGCTGCTGGATCCTACGATAAAATGATGGTAGCAGACTTATGTTTATCGTTATCAAGACAGAAAGAAGATAAAGTACTAGGTACAGGTAGAATACACGTAATGAAAAATCGGTACGGAATGGACGGTATGACTTACAACGTAAAAATGGACACTAATAACGGACATATAGAGTTTGACGGAAAAACAGACTTGGATGATATAGACGGAGGTAACGGTGGACCTACATTTACTCTATCTAGAGAAAAGATGTCTGAATTATTTGACAAAAAGTAGAATATATATGCTATTTATGAAAGCATCTCCAATAAAAAGTACCTCTCTATTGGAGATTTTTTAATCTAGTAATATTAACAAACTAACAATTTAAAAATTTATGAAAAAGAACATATTCGAACCAAGCGAAGATGTTAGAGGAAACGATTACCCACATTTACTTAGGTATGCAAACGTAATTTGGGAAGCTTTCTGGACACCAGAACATTTTGACTACGACAGAGATGTCAGGGACTTCAAGACAAAGTTTAAACCTCATGAGCAAGAAGCAATGAAGAGATCTATGCTCTGTATAGGAGTAGTTGAAAATAAAGTAAAAACGTCATGGGCTAGGATAGATATTAGGTGCCCAAAGACAGAGATAGCAGATGCAGGACATGTATTTGCAGGGAATGAAGTTGTACATAGGAGAACATATAAACAAGGATTAGACCTACTAGGATTAGACGGAGCGTTTGAAGATATTATGGAAATACCTGAAATAGCAGGTAGGGTAAACTATTTGAATAAGTACCTAAAAGGGTATACATCTAGATCTAATAAAGAGTTTACAAAATCACTAATTTTATTTACTTTACTGGTGGAGAATGCAAGTTTATTTGCTAACTTCCTAACAATATCAGCATTCGGTAAATATAAGAATATGTTTACTAATTTTACAACAGTTGTTAATGCAACTTCGAAAGAAGAAGCTATACACGCTCAATTTGGTGCAGAGCTGATAAAAATTATTAAAGACGAAAACCCGGAGTGGTTTGATGCAGAGATGGAAGATAAGATTCGTAGAAATATCCGAAAAGCACTTAAAGCAGAAGAAGAGCTAATTGACTGGGTGTTTGAAAAAGGAGAATTGGAGTTTATGCCTAAAGCAGTAATTAAAGAATATACAAAACAAAGACTTAACCACGGATTAGAGTTGATAGGGTATAAGAAAGAGTTTGAAGTAGACAAAGAACTACTAAAACCAACAGAATATTTTGATAGAATGGCAAAAGCACCAATTTCCTTCGATTTTTTCGCACAAAAAAGCACAGACTATAACAAAACAAATTTAATTACAGAAGACGCATGGGATTAGAGTTACAATGGCTCAAGGATAAAGAGCAAAGAGATATGTTAAAAAGAGGTTACTTAAATGAAGGAGAAACACCAGAACAGAGATTCCAGTCAATATGCGACACAGTACAGAAGTACTCTAACCAGTTAGCAAAGACAGAAGAAGCTAGAGAGTACCTACAAGATATAGGTAAAAGATTTGAAGGGTATGTAAGTAAAGGATGGACTTCCTTATCAACACCAGTACTAAGATCATTCGGCTCAGAACATAACCTACCGATCAGCTGTAACCACTCTATAATAGAAGACTCTATTGACGGTATTTACAGTAGGTTTTACGAAACAGGTATATTAGCTAGTAGAGGAGCAGGCACTGCTGTAAACGTATCTGACCTACGTCCGCTTGGATCTCCCATTAAGTCTGGGGGAGAAGCTAATAGTATTATGGAATGGATAGAACTCTACGCAGATATGATGAGTAAGACAGCTCAAAACTCACAAAGAAGAGGTTTTATTACCTTTTATTGCGATACAGATCACCCTGAGATTATGGACTTCTTAGATATTGGGACAGAGAGAATTCCTAAAGATAAACAGAGATTTCTTACCACAGTTACTACAGCAGTAGTACTGCCAACAGGATTCAGACAAGCACTAAAAGACGGAGATAAAGAAAAGAGGAAGATCTTTACTAAGATACTCAATACAAGAAAAGAAGCCGGATTCCCTTATATTCTAGATGAAGAAAATTCAAATAAAGGTATTTCTCAAGCATATATAGATAAAGGTATGAGAATACGTAACGCTAACATATGTGCTGAAGCTATCGAATATACAGATTACGAAAAAACATTCGCTTGCTGCCTATCTTCTATAAACGCATACCATTGGGACGAAATAAAACAAGACCCTAACTTTCTGTTTGATATGAATATCCTACTAGATTGCGTTATAGAAGAGTATATAGAAAAAGGTGAAAAAATACCAGCAATAAAATCTGCCATAAAATTTGCAAAAGAGCATAGAGCAATTGGTATGGGAATCTCTTCATTCCACTCCTACCTGCAGAAGAATAATATAGCATTCGGAACAGTACCTTCTATTACTATTAACGGAGATATATTCTCTACTATGAGGAAAGAAGGAGATAGAGCATCTAAGTGGATGGCTAAGCATTTCGGAGAACCTAAAATGTTAGAGGGTTACGGAGAGCGTAATACAAGTCGTATGGCTCAAGCTCCTAAAAAATCTACTAGCTTTATAGATGGAGGAGTTACAATGGCATACAGTGAGGGTATTGAACCTCACAAAATAAACTATGGAGAAAAAATGGTAGCCAAAGTACAAGTAGAATGGAAGAATAGAGAATTAGAAGCACTACTTAGAAGTAAAGGAAAAGATACAGAAGAAGTTTGGGAAAGTATACTAACCCACGGAAGTTCTGTACAACATTTAAACTTCCTATCAGAACATGAAAAAGATGTTTTTAAGCTATTCCATGAAATATCTCAAGTAGATGTAGTAAACTTAGCTGCCCAAAGACAGAAACATATAGATATGGGACAATCTATTAATCTAGCGATACACCCTAATTCAGCTCCTAAAGACGTAATTAAACTTCATTTAGACGCTTTCGATAAAGGAATCAAATCATTATACTACCAGTACAACTTAAATGCTGCACAGCAATTCTCCCAAGAACTGTTAACATGTAGCGCCTGCGAAGGTTAAAACACACTAGTTATGAAAAAAATACTAATAATAGGAATACTCCTAATACTTACACTTAGCTGTACAGTATCTCAAGTAAGCGTAAGCAGCATAGGTACAGATACTCAATACTATAACGGAAATCCAGATTTTAGGGTACAGGTTATAGATACAGAGTATAAGTTAAATATGTTACTTGCAAACAACTTTAACTTCAGATACGATTACGCTCACTATATGATGAGACAACCTAGACACCCTACCTGGAATAGGATGCTACTAAATAACAGGTACAACTACTATAATCCGTATTTAGGATATAGCCCTAATTGGGATAGGAATCAAATGTGGAACGACTGGATATGGGGGTACCCTTATGATTACGGAAGAAGATGGAGACATTCCTGGAGCAGTTACTATGGTTGGAGCAACTACTACGGTTGGAATAATTACTATGGCTGGAATAACTGGAATACCTGGGATAATCACCTGAACCCTTCTCGAGGAAGATCCAACACTAACACTGTGAGAGGAAGGTATATAACAACAGAGGTTATACACGGTAATAAAAACACTCGAAGAAGAGTTCATAGAGTTCCGGAAAATACAAACACAAGACCTATTATTAGAAATAGTAATAGAAGTAATATAAATAATCCTCAACCGAGACGTGTTAGTACTAGTGTACCCGTAAGAACAAGCAGGTCAAGAACTAACACACAGAATACACCAAAAAAGAGAAATAATACAAGAAAAAACCAATAATTTATGACCTATATAAGTACAGTACTATTCACACTCTGCCTAATAATGTTTTTTGTATCTAGACGTATAATTAGAGATCTAGAGAAAAAGATAGAGGAGAAAGAAGTAGAATTCGAAGAAGAAAGAAAAGCTATAAGAACTGATGCTAAGAAAAGATCTGGAGCAGTACAGTGGGGTAAAACGATAGAACACTTCGTACCGTTCTTAGATGAATTCCCAGTACCGGTAGAAGACTGCCAATTTTTAGGAATGCCGATAGACTATGTAGCTTTCTCTAACACTGGAAGTAAGACAAAATGCTCAGTACACTTTGTAGAAGTTAAGAGCGGTAGTGCGTTCCTGATGGGCAAACAGAAAAACATTAAGAAAGCAATAGAGGAAGGAAGAGTACATTGGCATGAAATAACCGTTGATGGAAACACTATGAAATAGTTGTAGAACCGGTAAAGTCTTCGTATCTTTATACTATATAATCATAAATAAAGAAACATGTCTAAAAACTCAGCAAAAGCGATGTACACCCAATTAATGGAATGGATGCCAACGCTAAACAGGCCTAAAGGTAAAACAACTAATACTAATAATAAACCAGGTAAACGATCTCGATTAAATACCTATAAAAATAAAGGAGTAAGATGATAGAAGTAATCAAGTTTTATGCAAACTGGTGTGGACCGTGTAAGGTTTACGCTAAGGTATTTGATAAAGTATCAGAAGAATTAAAAGAACAGGCAAAGTTCGTGAACGTAAATATAGAAGCCGACAATACAGGACTAAGCAAAGAGTATGATATTCAATCTATACCAACTACAATTATAATAAAGGACGGAAAAACAGAAATACGTAAAGGTAGATTAGACGAAAATACTTTAAAAACACTAATATTAGGTGAATAGGAATATACTTATAGCTTTTATACTATTTACTATCGCTCAAGCATTGATATGGTACCAAACAAACTCCCAATTCTTCAGTAACTGGGCTAAAGAAAGGCCATTAACATTAGCATTGATAGGAGTACCTATAAGTTATATTCTCATCTATGCTTCTAGGTACGTAGTTGCAGGATTTGATGGACTACTGTGGCCAGGCCGACTTATAGGATTTTCAACAGGAATGATTATAATGGCTATATTGACATATATACACCTAGGAGAAGCAATTACATTAAAAACAACAACAACATTACTACTTGCATTTATCATAGTAATGATACAGTTATATTGGAAATAAATAAAAAATAAAATAAAGTTATGTTAAGAAAACCAGACTCTATCCCAGCAGGGGATACACTAATAGAAGACCCAGTAATAGAACCGTTTTTCATCTGTAAATCATCTTCCGGAGGATATACTCTATACGAGAGAGTAACAAAAGGGGAAAACAACACAGAATATATAAAAACGATATGTTATCCATCAACCTTCAACTCTGCTCTTAAAGCAACATGTAGAGAGATGTTAAACAATAACAACGTCCACTACAAAACGATAAAATCGTATATTAAAGAATGGAAGAGTATACAAGAGAAATTGTCAATACTAACTAGTATAGAGTAGTGAATAAGACCGTTGCAATTATCCCAGCACGTTGGGGATCAACAAGACTGCCGGGAAAGCCGTTATGTAATATTAAAGGAAAACCGATGATCCAATGGGTTTACGAAGCTGTAAAAAAATCACAAGTCGATAAAGTAGTAGTTGCAACTGACAACCAGTTAATATTCAGTACAGTTCAAGGATTCGGGGGAGAGGTAGTTATGACTTCTCCTTCCCATGAAACAGGTACAGATAGAGTTATTGAAGCTTATGAATCATTTAAAGATGTATATGATTTTGTTATTAATATACAAGGAGATGAACCGATGATTAACGAAAACGACATCAACAATGTAGTACGTATTTTACAAAAAAATACAGAAAGTATATCAACACTTGTCGGTCCGCTTTCAAAAATACAAGAAACCGATAGAAACACAGTAAAAGCCTATGTAGATTCTAGTAAAATTTTAATGTTTACAAGAAGTCCACTATACAACACACAATCAGCATTCAAGAGACATATCGGAATATACGGATTCGGTAAAGATACTGTAGAGAGAATTCACTCTAGTAGAATGAGAAAAACAGATAATGAAACTGCAGAGCAATTAGAACAACTTAGATGGGCAGATAACGGATTACAATTTAAGTACTCCCTAACAGCAGAAACATATAAAGGGATTGATACCCAGCAGGATTTAGATAACTACAGAGCAATTGTGCATAAATAAGATTAAATGAGTTTAAAAAAGATTCAAAAAGAATACAGAGAAACATCCCGTCCAGAATTACTAAACTCGGTACTAGATAACTTTATATTCGGCCTCTTAGGAGCAATACTTGTTGTATTTATTGCAGAGCGAGTAGATATTTTAGTACTACTAGGGTATATGGTGTATTACTTTTTCTTAGGTAGGGTAGTCAATAGACCTAAATACGTAACAAGTTTAGGAAAGTTTATAGTATTTCCAATACCGACTACAATTGGGGCATTCATAGGGTATAAGTTAGCTTATATTCTATCAACCTTATTCTAACCTTATATAAATATAGTTGGTAAAACAACTACTTTTTCGTATATTATAAAAAATAAAACGTGTGTGCCTATACACTTAGCAATACCTGGCAAATATTAAATATAGTACAAATTATGGAAAACAAGTTAAAACATTGCGTAGTATCCTTATCAGGAGGGATGGATTCCTCAACATTATTATTAAGAGCATTAAAAGAATATGACTCTGTAACAGCTATATCTTTTGATTACGGTCAAAAACATAGAGTAGAGTTAGAAAGAGCTCAACAATTAGTAGAGTATATTAATAAAAACTGCCCATCAGATGATAATCGCTATAACGGATGTACAGTAAATTATCGTCAAATTAAATTAGACGGATTAGTAGAGTTACTCGATTCAGCCTTAGTTTCAGGTGGTGAAGATGTACCTGAAGGTCATTATGAGCAAGATAATATGAAAGAAACAGTTGTTCCTAATAGGAATAAAATGTTTGCTTCAATAGTACAAGCAGTAGCCTTATCAGTAGCAAATAAAACAGAAGAGACCTGTGATATAGCATTAGGAATTCATGCTGGTGATCATGCTATATACCCTGATTGTAGACAAGAATTTAGAGATGCAGATGATGCAGCTTTTAGAATGGGAAATTGGGATGCAGACAGAGTAGGGTACTTTACTCCTTATTTAGATACTGATAAATTAGGTATTTTAATAGATGGTGAGAGATTATGCGATGAACTTGGGATTAACTTTAATGAAGTATATAAAAGAACAAATACATCATACAAACCTTACCCAAGCGGTAACTCAGACTATAAATCAGCTTCATCAGTAGAAAGGATCGAAGCATTTATTGCACTAGGGAGACCTGATCCAGTTCAGTATGAAGACGAGACAGGAGAAGTAGGGTACGAAGTTGCTAGAAAGCACGTTGAAAACGTTTTATCTGCATATTTATAAGCTCATGTTAATTAAGTAGAATAAAGTAATGAGAACTATAAGCGATCAACAAAACGGTCAACCACATACTAACGATACCAGAAACACTTTTAATAATAGAGTAGGTAGGTACGTTATGTTAGGAAACACTAAAAAAGTACAATGGGACGGTAAAAGAAGAAACCGTTCCATTTAATTAAAAACAAGTTATATGAAATTAATTATTCTAGCCATAACTACAGTCTTGGCTACCATCTACCATGCTGATCCAGCACAGACAAACGCAGACTATTTAACTACTGCCTCTCTTAAAAAGATAGATGAAAGTAATCCTGCAGGACATAGATGGATTGCTGTCTCTAGAGATTTAGAGAAACTAGGATTTACTATGGGCACCAAGGTGTGTATAGAGAATGCTGGGGAGATGGATGGAGAGTGGACAGTAGAAGATCGAATGAATAAGAGATGGACAAAACGTATTGATTTTTTAGTAAATAAAAGTATGAAGTACGGTAAGTGGGGGAATGTAAAAATTTATATAATAGAGTAAAAGAGTTGGATAGTAAGTTATAAAGTACTATATTTATTAAGCGATAACAGTGTCGTAGCACCACTTTAAAAACACACGTATGCAAGAAGAAATACACAATGAGTTATGGGATAGAGAAAATAGAAACTCTATCAAAATCGACGGACAGAAGATACCTGATCCGAAATTACACCAGAGAATATCTTTTATTAAATCTGCCATAAGACTAGGAGCATGCGCTTTTGGATTCTTCGGTATGTTTGAAATAGGCTTTATAGGTTTATTTACAGCAGAAATAGTTGGAATTGGAGAAGAACTAGTATAAATTATAACTATGAATAAATTTACATCAACAAAAGTATTTGACGGATTCTCTACAGTATTCCGTCAATGGAGAGCAGAAGGTACACATTGCCAAAAACTACATGGATACGGAATTTCATTTAAACTCTGGTTTGAAGGAGATTTAGATGAAAGAAACTGGGTATGGGATTTTGGAGGTATGAAAAGAGCAAAAGGAAAAATAGACGGAATGTCTCCTAAGGAATGGATGGATTATATGTTTGATCATACATTCTTAGTAGCGCAAGATGATCCATTTAAAGACTCCTTCTTAAAGATGGGTGAAGCAGGTGTAGCACAGGTAAGAATTGTACCTGCTACAGGAGCAGAAAGGTTTGCTAAGTTTATATTTGATAAAGTAGCTCCATTCATACACACAGAGACAGAAGGTAGGGTTAAGGTAACAAAAGTAGAGTTTAGAGAACACCAAAAAAACAGCGCAATATATGAAGAAGCTTAAAAGAATAGAGGATTACGATAAGAACTTACCTATTGTAGAGATCTATACTGCAGTACAGTCAGAAGGTTCAAGAGCAGGGTACCCGACAGTAGTAATTAGGACTACAGGTTGTACACATAGGTGTTACTTTGGTGAAGGAGGATGGTGCGACAGCTGGTACACAAGTATCCATCCAGAAAAAGGGCAGTTTACTTTTAAAGATATTATTAAAGCATATAAAGATAATCCTCATATAAAGGAAATGATGTTAACAGGTGGTTCACCGACAATGCATCCTGCTTTAGTAAACGAACTAACACATTTTGCACATGAAAATAATATCTTTATTACTATCGAAACTGAAGGATCGCATTTTCTCCCCACTGATTATCCTATTAATCTGTTGTCTATTAGCCCTAAATTTAGTAATTCAGTTCCTGTGGTGGGAGTTAAAACTCCTCAAGGAGCGATTACGGACGAAAGAATGGTAAAAAGGCATAATAAGTTTAGACTTAATCTTGACGCTATAGCTGACTCAATAATACACCATGATGATTTTCATTTAAAACCTGTATGGGACGGAAAAGACGAAACAGCTTTAGCTGAAATAAAAAACTTCATTGATGAACTGATAAGAAACCTGCAAGAAAGGTACTACGGAGCAACAGCATGGACTGAAGCTTTCACACAAAGTCAATTACAGACTTGGATCAAAGATAAAGTATGGTTTATGCCTGCTGGAGATTCAAGAGAATCTTTGTTTAAATCGTACCCACTAGTATTTGACTGGGTGAGAGATAACGGATACAGGATGACCTGGAGACCTCACATTATTGCCTTTGAAGATCAGAGAGAAGTTTAATGGACAAACACGAAGCTTTAGAAATACTAGAAGAAATAATGGATAATATTAATACATGTTGTGCAATAACGATGGAGCCTGATGAAGTACTAGGACTCTGTGATAAATTAAAAGAATATTTAGAAAATGATTAACTTTAAAGAGATATTAGAGCAACCAGGAATAGGTAAGAAACTAATAACCGTAAACGGAAAACCAGTATGGGATTATAAATCCTCTAACTTTAATGTATACTTAATATACGAAAACCCTTGGAAAGGAGTGGAAGAAGAATATGTGACTGTAGATGAGATAAAGAACTACTTAACAGAAATGGGGATACCAAATAATAAAGCAATCTTCAACACAGAAGGGACCAGAGAAAAGCTAAACATTTGGAGAATATCCCCAGAATTAACTATCAATTTTAAGCAAGATGTCTGATAAAGAATTTATACAATGGCTTAGAGGATTTGTGGAAGGAGTACACCACTACAACCTCTCCCCTAAGCAATGGGACTTCCTAAAAGAGAAACTAAAACAAGTAAAAACCGAATCTACTGAATATATAATATCAGAAAGATGGACAACAACTAATACATAAAAAATGGTAAAAAAAGAGTTATATAACTGGCAATGGATTAATACTCAGATAGATAATATAGGAGAAAAATTAGAAGGTTTAGATACACCTAAATTTGTTACAGGAATACCACGAGGCGGGTTAATCCCTGCAATACTAATATCTCACAAATTTAATATACCGTATATTGGACTAGAAGCTGCTAAAGCACTACCTGGAAATATAAAAAAACAAATATTAGTTATAGATGACATAGCAGATTCCGGAAATACACTAGCTCAAATACACAGACATAACTTCATAACTGCTACTTTAGCAACAAGACATAGCACTACCTACTTACCCACAATTACAGGTACTAGTATACACAACGATAACTGGTTAGTTTTCCCATGGGAAGATAGTAGTGCAAAAGCAGTTCAAGATTATTTGGAGAATTAAAATAAATTACTTATATTATTACTATTATATTAATGAGTCGTAGAACCTCAAAAAAAACAATTAAAATTTATGCCTAAAAAGTTTATAGACGGAACAGAATTAGTAAAAGCAGGATATGCGAACGGTATATCAAGACAATTAGCAGAGAAGCAGAAGGCAGAAGGACCTGAAGCTAGGTTAACTGAACATGAGAAACAAGTAATTATAGAAAGAGCAGCAAACGCTTATGCAGATTTTCTAACTGCATTAGGATGCGATTATAAAGACGATCCTAATTCATCCGATACTCCTCATAGAGTAGCGAAAGCATACGTTAATGATTTATGGGCAGGAAGGTATAACCCTCTAGACCGTATCACAGCATTCCCTTCCGATGGGTATGACGGTATCGTGCAAGAAAGTAATATACCTATAATGTCTATGTGTTCGCATCACCATCAAGCTATTAGAGGTACAGTAAGTATTGCTTATATTGCTTCGGAAGATGGCAAGGTAGTAGGGCTATCTAAACTAAATAGAATAGTAGAGCAATTCGGAAGAAGAGGAGCTATCCAGGAACAATTAACTGTAGCTATACATAATGCAGTAGACAAGATATGTGAAGGTAATTTAGGAGTTGCAGTACAGGTTAATGCTACTCATGCATGTGTATCGTGTAGAGGAGTAAAGCATAGAGGTGCTTCAATGCAAACAGCAAAACTAACAGGAGCATTCCTAAACGAAGATTCAGCAAAAGCAGAATTCTACAAGAATATAGAATTAGCATCAATATGTAAACATTAGAATTATGAACAATCAATTAAGCTTATTCAGCGAAGTAGATGTACCTTTCATTAATGAGGTAGAAATCTTCAACCATACATTTGGAAAACCAAACAACTATGAACCAACAATCCCAGAAAAGAAAGAATGGCAATTTGTTTATGACTTCATTCTCGAAGAGCTCGAAGAATATAGAGAAGCTTGCGAACGAGGAGATATTGTGGAAGTTCTGGATGCTTTGTGCGATATTACTTATGTTTCCCTTGGGAACGGTGCTATGCTACACGGTATTAAGGATAAGGTATGGCCAGCATATCAAGAAGTTCAAGCAAGTAATATGTCGAAAGCTTGCAAAACTGAAGAGGAAGCCATACAGACCGTCAGCCAAAGAAGTAAGGAACAAGGTGAGGCCTGTCATTTTGAGAGAATCGAGGAAGGCAGGTATATTGTATACAGGTCTAGAGATAAGAAAGTAATGAAATCAATCAATTACTTCAGACCCGACTTAAGACAGTTTTTTACAGAAGAACAATTAAAAACAAGTAGTAATGATTAATTTAGAAGATCACAAGATATTCATAGAAAGCCATAAGATGGAGATGGTGCCGTACTCTATAGCAATAAAAGCGTTAACTGAATTATCTGCAGAATTAAGTAGTGATGGCTATTTAGAGGAGTTAGATAAAGCAATGCAAGATTTAAGGACATCAATAAGTAATATAGAGATAGATGAGTAATATAAAAATAGCGCATGAAGCACCTAAGAGTATTTTCAAGGAAGTGCAGGAATATACAGACTACGATTACGCATTAGTACATTTATTTGAAGAAGATAAAGAATATTTTCAACAATTTAAAGATGCAGTAAATAAAGGTAGAGAGGTTATTTTAGATAATTCAATATTTGAATTAGAAGAAGCTTTTGATTCCGATAAATTTATACACTGGGTCAACGAATTAAAACCAGAATGGTACATAGTCCCAGACGCTCTAGAAGATACTAAAAAGACTATGTCTCAAATGGCAGACTGGAATCTAAGGTATGCAGATGCTGCTTACGGTAAGAAAATAGGAGTAGTACAGGGTAAGACCTATAAGCAAATAGTAGCATGCTACGAATATATGGATAAAATGGCAGATGTAGATATGATTGCTATTTCTTTCGACTATTCGTACTACACTGAGACTATCTCTCACCCTAACAAATACGTTAGTTGGATGCTAGGACGTGTTAAGCTACTAGGAGATTTACTAAGAGACGGTATTATAAACGAAGATAAGAAGCATCATCTACTAGGTTGTAGTTTACCTCAAGAATTTTCTTTCTACTCGCAATACGATTGGATATACTCATTAGATACTAGTAACCCAGTAGTACATGGGATAAAAGGAATCGGATATAAATCAGACGGATTGTGGAATAAAGAATCTCAAAAACTTCATGAACTTATGAATCACGAGGTTGGAGATACTAATTTAATCTTAAACAATATACATAAGTTTAAATGGTTTGTTAATGGGACTAAAAAGGTATAAAGTAGGAGATAATGTAAAGTTTACTTTTATAGGAGAGATTCTTAAAGGAACTATAGAAAGGATAGAAAAAGAAAAACCAGCAGGATCTACATATAAGATAAAATATTGGGTATTTGATGGAAAATACAGATACCCGACAGCTTACGAAAATATTAAAAGCAAAGTAAAGTAAAATGAAATATAAGTGGATCGCTTTTTTTTCTCAAACCGGAAGTGAGATAGTTGAAATAGTAAATGCAATAGGGAAGTGGCCTGACGTAATAGTTACGAATGAAAGACCAAACTCTCTCAGACAGATACACCCAGACATAAAAGAATCTACTAGGCTAGTAACAATCTCTAATAAACCTACTCAAAAAGAACTAGAAGAGGTATTAGAGTACTACAAAGAACCTCTAGTAACTTTACATGGGTGGCTAAGGATTATGCCTGCAGAGATATGCGAGAAACATACAATAATAAACGGACATCCAGGACTCATCACCGAGTACCCTGAACTAAAAGGTAAAGACCCTCAAATCAGAGCTTTTAACTCTAAACACGAAGTCATGGGATGTGTTCTACATAAAGTTACAGCTGGAGTAGATGAAGGAAAGATTATAGCAGAAGAAAGATTTAATGCATATAATATTACAGAAGAAGAGATGTGGAAAGTAACTAGAGATAGATCGATGTACTTATGGGTAACTTTCTTAAAGAAATCTTTATGACAAGAGAAGAACATTTATTAACAATTATAGCTGAGGAATGTGCTGAAGTAACTCAAAGATCTACTAAAGCATTAAGATTCGGACTAACTGACCCAACCGGTACCCAGCCAGGAGAACTTACTAACAAAGAAAGACTTCTACAAGAATATGGTGACCTTATGGCAGCGATGAGAATGTTATTCCCTGAAGAATTTTTACACATACCGATTACAGAATATCAAGAGAAAAAGGTGGAGCGTATAGAAAAATTTCTTATATTGTCTAAACAAATAGGTACATTAAATGGTTAAAAGAATAGCACTAGTAGGAGCAAGTAGTACGGGTAAGACTACTGTATATGAATTATTAAAAAATAAACTACCTAAATACGAATTTATTAACGAGTCTACTAGAACAGTAGCAGAGTATGGATTTCCTATTAATGAAAAAGGAACTTCTAAAACTCAACTAGCTATAAGTAGTTTTCATTTAGAAGCTTTATTACGGCCAGGTAATCTTCTATTAGATAGATGTTATATGGACCTGATGGTATATTCTAATTTTATGCCGGGTATTGACACTTCTAGCCACAGTTATATAGAAGACACCTGGAACAGGGTAAAGAATGAATACACTCATTACATATACTTCCCTATAGAATTCAAATCAGTAGATGATGGAGTACGTAGTGTAGATGAAGAATGGAGAGTAAAGATTGATAAAGAATTTAAAGCACTCCTTAATGACATAAGAAAACCCTACCTTACCATTACGGGATCTCCTATGCAAAGAGTAGACCAAATATTAAATTTTATAAAATAATGTTAAACTTTAAAACAGAAGATATCGTGATAGATGGAGCCGATTATACTAATAAAAAACAAGCTACAGTATCATTATTTGACCACTTAGGGTATCCTGCAGGAACACAACTAGGTGCAGATGTATATAGAGCAGCAAAGATAAAGAAAGAACCGGTTAATATTAGAGAGGTAAAAACTAAAACATATACCGGAAAAGTAATGTTATACCGAAAAGAATTTTTAATTGAATATTTTGAGAATGTATAGATACGGAGCAAAGTTAGTAAGAGTAATCGACGGAGACACAGCGGATGTCATGATTGACTTAGGATTTGATACTTGGATAAAAGCAAGGTTAAGGTTTAAAGGAGTAGATACTTGGGAAAAGAGAACTAGAGATAAAGCAGAAAAAGTTAAAGGATTAAAAGCATCAGCATTCACAGAAGCTTATTTAATGTTAAATGAAGGAAGATTTGAAATACAATCTTACGGCAAAGGTAAGTATGGAAGAGTACTCGCTGATATTTTCATTAAAGGAGAAGAAACCTCATTAAATAAACTACTAATCGAAAACGGTCATGCTGTAAGTTACGATGGCGGATCAAAAAACTAAAAATAAAATTATGACAAAAGTAAAAAATTACGAAGAAGTAGTAAAAATTGCAGGAAAGCATTTAGGTAAAGTTGGAGGAGACGGATACTCCGACCAATACAATCCAGACTTATTAGTAAAAGTACCAAGGTACCTAAATAGAGAGGGATACGAATTAACATCAGACTCTTTTGTAGGAGTAGACACATGGAACTGTTATGAAGTTTCTGCTATTACAACTAAAGGACAACCAGTAGCAGGTATGCTTAAAATAGTATGTCCTTCAGATAGTGAATATCATGTAGAATCTAAATCAATCAAACTATATCTTAATTCTTTAAATATGACTAGAATAGGAAACACAGCATCAGACTGTATCCTAGGAATAGAAGCAAGAGTTAAAAGAGATCTAGATAAATTGCTAGAAACTGATACAACAGTCTCATTTTATACTTCCGAAGAGGATACTGAAGCCTTTACATTTCCAGGAACTTTTTTAGATATAGCAGAAATTGCTGATTTAGATGAAATAGATTTTACAGCATTTCAATCCGACTCCTCTCAATTAGAAGCTGAGGAACTTGATAATGATATTAATATGACTGTTAGATTAAAATCTAACCTACTACGTTCTAACTGTAGAGTAACTAATCAACCGGATTGGGGGGATGTATATATAAGACTAAAGGGAGATAAAATACCAACACCTGAATCGATCGCTAAGTACATAGTGAGTCACAGGACAGTAAGTCACTTCCATGAAGAGATATGCGAAATGGTATATAAGCATTTAAACGATGCCTTTGAACCAGAAGAACTAATGGTAGCATGTCTATACACTAGAAGAGGAGGGTTAGACATTAATCCAATTAGAGCATCTCACTCACATCTAATACCAGACTTCTTCACTAATCCAGCTTATAGAATCGCTAAAACATTAAGACAGTAATGGAGAAAGTACAACAATACGTATACGATAACTATAAGAGTTATAAAGACTTACCTTTAGTTATAGAAGAACACGACACACATTATTCAGTCAAAATTCACAAAGACGAATCATGTTTAATATTAGGTAAATCAATAGTGTAATGGATACGAAAGTTCATGAAGTAAAAGAACTCATAGCAGAAAGAGTACCTCCTGGAGATAACTGGGAACTTGTAATAGACCGAGAGAATGTTATTGAAGGATTAGTTCAAGCATTAACACAGTATATGCGAAAAACTAAATTTAAAGGACACTACAGGTTAGAGCCGTTGAATGGGAAGTTATATGCCTTAGTAGAGGAAGTAGAAATTATAGACGAACCAGAACCAGAGATTTGGGATATCTACGGAGAAAGTTAAAAAAAGAGTGGCTTAATTGCCACTTTTTTCTTATATTTAGGTAAATAAAACGGTTATATTATGTCAAAAGCAGAAAAGCACTACAAAGAATGGCCATTGGAGGAATGTCGACTTTATTTCGATAGATACCTTTCAATGATTAAAAACAAAGACGTAAAAGTTGTACGAGAGCTCTTAGCAGAAGAGTTTGGTAGAACTAGGAGCGCTATTGGGTTTAAAGAAAGAGAAGTTATCGGAGTATTAACTAACGGCGAAGAAGGTATTTACACTTACGGTGAGAACATGGTTAAAGCTACTAACGAGGCTTTAGAAAAATCCGGAATGTCAGTTACAAGATTTAAAATGTTATTTTAATAATATGAATATAGAAAAGAAGTATTATACCGTCCAAGATACTGAGACGTTAAAACTAATGTATCAACATATACAAGAATCAGAAGTAATCGCAGTCGATACAGAAACTACTTCCCTTAACATGAGAAGCGGTAAGATTGTAGGATGGTCTATTTCCGGAGAAGAAGGGATTGGATTTTATATTCCTACCTTAGTATGGGATTACGAGAAAGAGGAGCTAGTAACTCAAGAGATAAACGGACAAAGTACTGAAGTTATCTCTAAGAACCTCCTTAAGATGTTGAAAGGTAAGAAACTTGTAATGCATAATGCTTCGTTTGACTGCCGTTATATTAAGAACTACTACGGCGTAGACTTATTAGAAGACCTCTGGGTAGAAACATTACTACTAGTACACACAGTACAAGAAGAAGGAGCAGGTATGGGAGTATTCGGACTTAAACCCCTAGCAATATCAGTGCAAGAAGAAATCGGGTTGGATGTAGAAAAAGCAGCTAACGAAGAGCAATTAGAACTGAAAGGATCTATTAAAAAAAATGGAGGAGAAGTTACAAAAACCAACTTTGAAATATATAAAGCAGATTTAGATGTACTATCTAAGTATGCTTCTGCAGATACTGATTTAACTTTAAGACTGTGTAACCACTTCCTTAAGAGGTTAAAAGAAGAGAACTTAGAGAAGTTTTTTTTCGAAGATGAAGTAATGCCGATTTATAAGGAAGTTACAATACCTATGGAAGAATTTGGAGTTGATCTAGATATGGATTTGCTAGAAGAAACTCATAAGAATATTGTAAAAGATTTAGAAAAGAATAAAAGCATTGTTATGAAAAGCTTACTAGATACCTCAGAAGCTAAGCAATGGGTAATGAATACTGCTTTCGATAACTTCCCTCCTAATAACAAAGGTAGTTGGGCGCAGAAACTAGCTCAAAGATATTCTTTATCTTTACCTAAATCAGAAAAGACTAAAAAATACTCCTTAACTCAGAAAAATATAGAAGAACTAGAAGACAGTCCTGCTAAAGAGTACCTACTGACAGGAGACATAAACATACTAGATGAACTTGAGGTAGCAAGGATCTCAATGTCCCTATGGAAAGAAAAGAACGACGGTGAACATATTAATATACAATCTAAAAAGCACTTAGGAGAGATAGTATTTGACTATATGGGGATTAAAGCTAAGAGTAAGACTAAGAAAGGACAAGCGCAATTCGATATGGATATGTTAGAACATCTTTCAAAAACCTATGCTTGGGCAGAAAATTTACGTATATATAATAAACTCTTGAAGATTAAGTCAACATATGTAGATCGATTTTTGGATAGAAGTGAAAACGGAAGATATTACTTTTACTTCAAGCAACACGGAACAGTATCAGGACGGTATGGATCAGATGCTCAACAGCTACCTAAACCTAAAGAAGAAGGAGAAGACGCACCTATTATTGTAAGGTATACAAATATAGTAAGAGCATTCCTTACAGCTGGAAAAGGTAGGAAAGTAATTGACTCGGATTACGAATCCTTAGAACCACACTGCTTTGCATCTGTAACAAAAGATAAGAATCTACAAGATATCTTTAACAACGGTTGGGACTTCTACTCTACGGTTGCTATTAAAACCGAAAAGTTAGAAGAAGATACAAGGAAGTACCCTAACGGAGTAAGTCCGGATAGAAGCTCTCCTGTATTTCTTAAGAAACTAGACCCAGTAAAAAGAAACACTGCAAAAGGATACGCATTAGGAGTACCATACGGAATGGGAGCTTTCGCATTAGGTAAGACATTAGATGTACCTCAGAAAGAAGCAGAACGATTAATAAATGGTTACTTAGATGGATTTCCACAGCTAAAAGATTGGATGGAATTATCAAGAGAGCAGGTAAAAGCTTATGGATTTATAGTAAACCACGTAGGTAGAGTTAGACACCTACCTAAAGTAAAACTAATCTATGAAAAGTTTGGAGATGAAATACTAGACTGGAAATTTAGAAAACAATTATCAGACCAATACGGAAAAGATAGAGTACTTCAAATATATAGAGACTATAAAAACGGACTCAACAACTGTCTCAACTACCAACTACAAAGCTTAGCCGCATCTGTAGTAAACCGGGCAGCTCTAAAAATAAATAGAAAAGCTAAAGAGATGAATATAGATGCTGTAGTTCAAGCGCAGGTTCATGATCAACTTGTAATTAATATCAGAGAAGATCAAGCAGAAGAATTTGCACCTATAGTCCAGCATATAATGGAAACTAATCTAGTACTACCAGGAGTAACTCTTAAAGCACCACCAGAGATAGCAGATAACTGGAAGGAAGGACATTAAAAGTAAAAACGTATATATGTATATAAAATAGAGATAGACCTTAGAGCAATTTTTATTTTAAACTAACCGAGAGCTTCGGCCTCACAAAACTAAATGATATGAGTACATTATTCAAAGAACGTACACCGTTCGACCTACTATTCCGGAACCTATTCAAGGCAGACGGCGTTTTTCAACCAACTACGTTTGAAAACAAACAACCACACCCACTAGATATTTTTTATGACGAAGAAGGACTTCATTTTGAAGTTGCCTGTACTGGTCTAACTAAGAAAGACATTCAACTAGAAGTTGATGGAGATCTTTTAAAAATTATCTACGATAAACCTAATGACGAAAACTTCGACTACAGCGGCTACATTTATAAAGGATTAGCTTCTAGATCTTTTAATTTAGGATATAAAGTTGCAGCTAAATTCGAACTTGAGAAATTAGAAGCAGAGATGAAAGATGGTTTGCTACATCTATTTATTCCAATCGCGGAATCTAAAAAAGCAAAAACAATTAAAATTAAATAGGTTATAACCGCTCTAGGGTTTGTCTTTTAAAATAAAATTCATATATTAATATAAACATAAAAAAAAGTTATACATGAGTAAATCATTAATTCCACAGAACGATCGAGTTCTAATTAAGCCATTAGACGAAGGTGAACAAATGTACGGTAATATAGTAATTCCTGATATGGGGAAAGAGAAACCTGAAATAGGAGAAGTACTAGCAGTAGGACCAGGGCGTATGTCTGAGTTCGGAAAATACGTCACCGTACAAGCTAAAGTAGGAGATGTAGTATTAGTTCCTAAGATCGGAACTCTTCGATTTGACTATGACGGAGAAGAATATTACATAATACAAGATAAAGAAATATTAGCAACAATTAACGAAGATAAGTAATATGAGCAAACAAATAAGTTATTCAAACGATGCAAGACAGAAGCTACTTAAAGGAGTAGATAAATTAGCTGATGCGGTAGTAGTTACATTAGGACCATCCGGTAGAAATGCGCTAATCGGGAATTCCTCTACTAAAGACGGTGTAACTGTAGCAAAGAGTATACAACTAGAAGATCCTATCGAAAATATGGGAGCACAGATGGTGAAAGACGTCGCTTCAAAAACTAACGATCTAGCAGGTGACGGAACTACAACATCAACACTACTAGCGAGAGAGATATATAAGCAAGGACTTAACCGACTAAATAAAGGTGCAAATTCAGTAGATATTAAAAAAGGTATTGATTCTGCAGTAATAGATGTAGTAAAATACTTAGAAGAATTATCTAAAGATGTTACTGAAGAAGAGCAAATTAAACAAGTAGCTACGATCTCTGCAAATAACGATAAAGAGGTAGGAGAGTTAATATATACTGCAATGGATAAAGTAGGGAGAGACGGCGTAGTTACGATAGAAGAATCTAGAACAGGTGAAACTTACCTAGATACGGTAGAGGGTATGCAGTTCGATAGAGGGTATAAATCTCCATATTTTGTAACAGATAATAACTCAATGCAAGCTGTATTAAAAGATCCATTAATACTCATTACAGACAAAAGATTGAATCAGGTAAAAGAAATACTACCTATACTAGAAGCAGTATCTCAACAGAATAAATCGCTGCTAATTATTGCTGATGATGTAGATGGAGAAGCGTTATCAACATTAGTAGTTAACAAGATGCGAGGTATATTACAGACAGTAGCAGTAAAAGCACCAGAGTTTGGAGATAGAAAGAAAGCAATACTAGAAGACATTGCAATCCTAACAGGAGGTACAGTAGTCTCTACAGAAAAAGGGATGCGATTAGATAAGTTTGACTCGAAGTGGTTCGGTAAAGCAAAGAAAGCAACAATATCTAAAGACAGTAGTACTATAATAGATGCATTAGGTTCTGAAGAAACTATAGAAGCTAGAGTAGAAGAGTTGAAAGCACAGATAGAAGAAAGTAGCTCTCCTTTCGAAATAGAGAAGCTTCAAGAAAGACTAGCAGCATTTATAGGTGGAGTAGCTATTGTAAATGTAGGAGGTCATACCGAAGTAGAGATGAAAGAAAAGAAATATAGAGTAGAAGACGCACTTCATGCAACTAAAGCTGCATTAGAGGAAGGTGTACTACCAGGAGGAGGAATCGCTCTATTAAATGCCTCAAGAAAACTAGCAACTATTGCTAGAAGTAACCCAGAGATAAAAGGAGACACTAAGACAGGCTATGAAATACTAACTAAAGCAATCCAAAAACCATTCAGTCAGATACTAGAGAATGCCGGATACCAAGAGAATGCACCTAACATATTTAGATCTATTAAGAAAGGTACTATAGAGGCAATAAAAAGAGAGGTATTTGAAGGAAGTGAATGGAAAGGATATAATCCTAGAGAACATAAAACAGTTAACATGTTTGATAAAGGTATTATAGATCCAACAAAAGTAACAAGACTAGCTCTAGAAAATGCTGCATCAGTAGCCGGAACAATGTTAATCACAGAAACAGTAATCTCAGACTTAAATGAAAATAAAGGACCTGCAGAGATAGACCCTAGTATGTTTGGACCAGGATAATGGAAAAAGTAACAACTAGAAAGTACAAGAACGAATACGATCTTTATGATACATGGACCTATAAGGGTAGTAGGTTAGTTAAGACAGAAATGACATACCCAAAAACTAGAATTAATAAAAAAACAAAACCAATGAGTAAAAAACAAGAGTTATTCGAACAAATTGAAGGATTATTTACAGACTTTCAAGAACAACACAACGGAACTACTAAGAAGTCTCAAGCAAATGCTAGAAAAGCTATTGGCGAGATTAAGAAACTAGTAACAGACTACCGAAAAGAATCGGTAGCAGAAGGCAAGTAGACGAGCGAAGGGAGAAGGCGTTCCTCTCTCTCTTGGCTTTGCCACGCGCAAATTCTCAAAAGTACCTACCACGCTACCCATAAGAACAGCGTACCAGGGTAAGTCATTTGCAAAGGCCCTCTCGGTACCGGCAGGGTCTTTTTATATGTTTTGAGTAGATATTTATAATAAAATTCCTTATATTTAGGTATGGCAGACAGTTTTATGTACTATAATGAAGAATGGAACAAGGACATTACAGACAATAACAAGAACTTACCAGGAATGGAGAGATGCATTGAGGGTACCTTTACCGGAGAGGAATAAAAAAAAATACTTGAGAAAACAGAAACATAAAAACAAACTATAATGAGAATACGGTTAAGTTTAGCACAAGCAACAGCGTTAATAGATAAAGCAGAAAGTAAAACAAATCTATCTACAGATCTAGGAGATGGAATATCAAAACCAATAGGAGAAGGGATTGATCCAAGAGTATCTTTAGAACAAGCTATAGTATTACTTAAGACAGCAGTAGACAACGAACTGCAAGAAACCGCAGGACGTATTGATTCAATGATACTAGACCTACAAGAACAAGGATATACAGAAGTATCTGAAGATTTAGATAAAGTAAAAACTAGAGTTGACTTTCTAAATGGTAAAACGAAAGATAAGTATTTCGATGAAGAAGGTAATATTAAAGAGGTAGAGAAGTAGAAAAATAAAAGTTATGAGCGATTCAATTAAAAAATATTACGAACTTAGTGATCAAGGCGGTACATATACTATACCGGGTAGAGGAGGTGAAAACGTACCAACAAATTATATCTACGAAGATACTAACGGAGAACTAACTGTTAAAAACAGAAGATTTAATAATATCTCTGAAAGCTATACTGAATTAGAATTAATAGAGACGGTTGTAAATATTGCGCGACATTCCGATAGAGTAAACCACCTATCTGCTGAAGTATTGCTTGCTTTAGCGAAATCTGAGTTATCTGTGAAAAAAGTTTGTGATTAGGATTATTCTTCATATCTTTAAGTATGATAACAGAATTACCATATACACCAGCTCATTCAGTAGAATGGCTTGAAAATTTTTTCACTAAAAACTACTACAAAAAACCTTATGATAGGTTTAAGTGGTGGAGAAAGTATACGTCTAAGACAAAGCCATTATCTAAAAGAGTACCACTAAGTGATAGGATACTTAACGGAGACTTTGATATAGGGCCTTATAGGTACGAAGCTGAACTTGTAGAGCATACTTTAAATGAAAAATATACTAGACTGTATCATGATGTAGGGAAATACGTAGAAGAGAGTTCATTAGATAGAGCTAGAAGGAAAAGATTATTAGAAGATTTTCATAAAGACGAAACTAGAAAGTTAGAAGAGTTAGTAGAAGCTATTAGGGATAAAGTACCTATCGCAAAAGAGGAACTCTGGGAAGAGTTAGCAAATTACGATGATACACTAATTGAATTTTACTATTATATAATAGAGAAACATAAACAAAAAAAAGATAAAAAATGAGTACATTATTAGTAACATTAGGAGTAATTCTCCTTGTAGCAGCAATCGTAATAGTATTAACTAAACTGGATAAAATCGAAGACAGAGACAACGACTATATCCCAGATGTGATCGAAGATACAGTAGAAGAAATCCAGGAAAAAGCAAAGAAGGTTAAAAAAGAAGTTAAAAGAAGAACTAAGAGAGTTAAGCAAGAAACTAAAGATGTAGTAGAAGCTATTAAAGAAGTTGGTAGCCAAGCTGGAGATATAGTGGATGCAGTAAAAGGAGATGTTCGTAAGGGACGTAAGCCGGCAAAGAAGAAAACAGTAGAGAAAGGTAAACCAACTACTAAGAAAAATACTAAAAGTAAAAAGAAGTAATATGCAACAACCACAAATGAACTTTGACATCAGTCAAACCCAAGGCGTAGTATGTGAAGAATGCGGACACGTACATTTCCAACAAGTACTTTTAATCAGAAAAGCTTCCGGACTATTAACCGGAACAGGAAAACCAACCTATGTCCCAATACCAGTATTTGCTTGTACTGACTGCGGACATGTTAACGCAGAGTTTCTTCCTAAAGAGGTAGAGACATTATAAGATATGGCGCATCCTTAGCTATCATGAGATGCTTAAAGTAGTTTAACTATTGCCTATGCTAAAAGAGACCTTACATACAGGGTCTCTTTTTTTTATAGCTATTTATTATTAAATCGTTACACTTAATTACGTTATATTATGATTAAATATTTAAAAGATAAGATAATGGCATTCAAAAATTTATTTGATGACGATAATAAGATTAACGAAAAATCTGTAGTAGGATTTTTAGCATTCGCTGTAATGGTAATATTTGCAGTAGCAGATCTAGTAACTGGATACATCGGTACAGATTTAGTAATAAACGAATTTATATACGATTCCTTTGTATGGATAGTATTAGGTGCTTTTGGAATTGCTGAGATCGGTAAAGTATTCGGCAACAGAGGAAAGTAACTTAAAATCAATGTAACTTGTAAAAGAGGGCATTAGTCCTCTTTTTATGAATAATTAATTATATGAAGAGATTAACCTTTATATTACTATTAATTAGTGGTTTTTATAAATACATAAACTATAATAAACCTAAAATACAAAGATGAAAAAACTACTAATACTACTTGCAATTCTGCTTTCAATACAATCGCAAGCACAAGAAGATAAGCCTAACCTATTTAAATCTGTATATAAAGATTTTTTAAAATATGGAACAGTATATGCAGCTGGGGATATTTCTAATTCTATAGAAGCCGCTGAGCCAACTTACTTTTTAAGAACTAATCCTGATGGAAGTTTATACTCTATTCCAGATGTAGTCAATAATACTGAAGTATTTCCTTTTGATTACAGATATGGGTTCGGTATTAGGAAATTAGCTAGATTTGATTACGAAAGAAAACCTAAGAACTTTTACGATGGTACAGAAGAACAACTAGTATTTTATGCTCCAACATCAGCTGTTACTGGGTTAGAGTATCAATTCCATTTTGAAAAGGAAAGATGGAGAGGTGAAGATTTTACTAATTATAATTTCTTCTTAAAACATACAGGCAAGTACCATATTGCAAAAGTACAAGCTAGAGAAGTAGGTAAAATTAATTTAAATTATAACTCAGCTGAATTAAGAGGAAGATTACCAATTGGTAAAAAATTTAGTATATCAGCAGGAGCTATACTAAGAGGGCATGAACGAGCTTATGGTTATAATCCATCTGAAATATGGTTAAATGAATTAGATGAAAACGGAAACCCATTAAATCCCTGGTATACATTAGGATTTATGTATGGGTATGATGACATATTCTATACATCAACAGATGAAAATGGAAATGTAACTCAAGACTGGTGTTGGGTAGACGCAGATGGTGTTCAAGTAGCTCATTCGGATTTATCATTTAGAGAAAATATAATGCCTAGTTTAATGAATAGGTTTAATGGGGAAGCTTGGGATTTATTAGACCCTTGGATGGAAATTGCTCCTATAGTAGGAGTAGATTTTTACCATTATAAAAGAAATTTTTGGTTGCATGCCTATGCTAATTACATATTACCTGCTCACCAATACATCGCAGGTGAGAAAGAATTTAGCTACCTGAACAGAAATAATTGGGGTAAAGGTGGGTTAAGACAAGATGCAAAATTAGAGCAATGGCACGACTATTCTTTTGGAGCTTCCTTAGGAACTAAATTAGGAAAAAGTTTCGGCATATTTATAGAGGGTGAATATTCTCAAATGTGGGATAGTAAGTTATACCAAACAACATTCGGATTAAACTATACATTTAAATAAAAAATGGCAAAACAGATAGGAGAAGAAACTAAAATCACACTAGATCTTAAAACAATAGGAATAATTTTGTTCTTTATTGCAACTGTTATCGGAATGTGGTTTTCACTTCAAGCAGATATTAATGAAGCAAAAGCTCTTCCGGAGCCTGAAATTCAAAGAATAGAGTTTCAAATGAAAGATGAAGCTATTAGAGACGCTATTATTAACACTCAGGATGATGTAGAAGAAATAAAAGAGCAACTTAAGAAGATTGATGAGAGGCTTTTTGACTTACAAAAAAGAAACTGATATGAAAAAGTTTATAGTTATAATACTGATACTACTTTCAAACTTGATTTACAGTCAACAGATTTTAACTGATGCTGATTTCGAACAAGCTGTAGAAGGAAGATCAGCTTTCCAAGATGATAATATTTCAATAGTCGTAGTAGAGTTCTGGGCTTCGTTCAATGATGATAATTCTTTTGAACATTGGAATAAAGTAAAAGGCGTTAAATATTACAGATGTGATATCGCTAAAGCATCTAAAGCTAAAAAGAAATACAAGGTAAGAACAATCCCACACATTATAATATTCAAAGATGGTTTTGACGAGGTACACTTTAAAGCAGGTTTAGACTTTAAGATCTCAGAATCACTAGAAGATATACAAAAAGAAATTAACGAACTATTAAACGAAAGTAAATTTTAAAAAATAAAGATTATGGCAAACGGTGAAAATACAACACAACCTTACAAACCTAGTTTAAACGCAGGTGCTAACGCTAACGCTGAGGGTGGAACGGATAATACAGACACTAGTCTAAACGGAGAATATAGAGCCGGTGCTGGTATATATGTAAACGCTCAAGGTGAGTGGACAGACCCAAACGGTACTGTTCTAAGAGGTGAAGCCTTAATGAAAGCAGAAGCTAATGCATCCGCAAAATATGGCGTTGGTTACCGAGATGGTAATCTATATATAGAAGCAGTAGCGGAAGCAAAATTAAGAGCTGAAGTTGCTTTGAAAGCAGAGATACAGAATGGAGATAATGCCGCAGGTGTTGAATTATATGCATATGCAGAACTTTATGCTTGGGCAGGTGGTGAAGCTAATGTAGGTACAGATGGATGTTGGTTCGAAGGTGGTGCAATAGCTGGAGCTAAAGCAGGTGCTGGTACAAAAACATACTACACAAACGAAGCATTAGGAGTAGCCGCAACTAATGACACATCAGTATCCGCAGGAGCACAAGTTGGTGGAACTATCGGTGGTGGCTATCAAGTACCAGATTGGAACAAAGATAGTAAACCAATTACAATAGGTGGTTCAGTAAACCTAGCACTTATTGTAGGTGTAAAGACTGAAGGAACTGTTACAGTTGATGTAGACCCAGCGTATGATGCGATTGTAGAAACAAACAATAAAGCAATTGATGCAGCAGCAGCGTTACTTAAAACTCAAGAAGCTGAAAGATTGAAGAGAGAAGCTGAAGCAGCTCAAAGAAAATTAGAAGAAGCAGCAGCAGAATTGCAAAGACAAAAAGATGCAGCAGCGGCTGAATTAAAAAGACAAACAGACGCAGCAGCAGAAGCTTTAAGACTGAAAGATGCAGCAGATGCTTTAAATAAAGCAAAGAAGAAAACTAAAAAGAAATTAGATCCTAGAAACTGGTAATAAAAAATAATATGAGCTGTTATACAAGAGAACAAATCGAAGAAGCAATGAAAGCCAAAGGCTACAAATACTTCGCAGGTGGAGACTACGATGTTAATATCATTGGAGTAAGAAACTCAGAGACAAAAAATAGAGTCACTAATGCATTTGATGACTGTGTTACTATATCTTACAAAGTAGAAGGTGAATGGAAATTTAATTGCTATAAAGCAACTACAGATCCCGGAACGCATTGGGTTAAAAATGTAGTGAATGATAAAGGAGTATCAATACTTAAACCAGGACAATATAGAGGTTCACATAAATTAAGGTTGCATGCAGGAAAGTACTTGGCATTAGGTCAAAAAAAACCTGTAAAGGTTTATAGAGATAACAACAGAGATAATAAGTACGACTTATTAGAAGAGAATGTAGAAGAAGGTATCTTTGGAATTAATATTCATAGAGCTACTGGAAGAGTAGGAGGAAAATCAACAAGAGTAGATAAATGGTCTGCAGGATGTCAAGTTATAGCCGGTAATGATGATTGGCATGAATTCTTAGATATTTGTCAAATCGCTAGAGAGGCATGGGGGAACTCCTTTACCTACACTCTTCTAGAAAGTAAAGATATAGCATAAAAGTTGCCTATTAAGGATATTGTTACTATATTATAGTTATGAGAGCAAACACATTACAAGGTTACCTACTGTTCGCAATCCTAGGAGGATTCGTAGCATGGATGGTTTGGGGTCAACCTAAAATAGAAGTAGACGTTAAGGCCTATGAAGATAGGATTAATAAGTTAGAGATGAAAGTAGATTCTCTTCATGCTAAAAATATGCATCTAGAACTCGAATCAGATTCACTAGCTTCTAAGTTAACTGCCTATACTAATAGGATAAAGAATTTAAATAATAGAATTTATGTCATACAGAAAGAAACTAAAGCTAAGCTTGACGCTGTTAGTAATTACTCTACTGATGAGCTTCAACAGTTCTTCACAGACCGTTACAGACTCGATAAAGATAGTATTAACTAAACCTATCGCTAAATTAGTAGTACAGGATATAGTAGCAGGAGATCAATTAAAACTTAAATTGAAGACATTAGAGGAGATCCTAAACGAAACTAATAGTAAACTTACAACACAAACACTACTTGTAACTAACTTAGAAAGTCAAATACTAAACTACAGAGGTATGGTAACTGATTTAAATTCTAAGAGTTCAATACAAACTAATTTATCTAAAGATTTAGAAGCAGCTTTGAAAAAAGCTAATAGAAAAACCAAATTGTATAAAATAGGAACTACTGTAGGAGTTGTAGCTTTAGGTATACTTATAATTCAATAATATGTATAAATTAAAAAGGAGTTTATTTCCATTATTTATCGCAATATCTGCTATATCAGTATCAGGATCAGCAGCATTCTATTCTGTAAGCGGGCTAAGTAAATTATTTGCCGGAGCATCATTCGAAGTTATTATTATGGCCGGTTCGTTAGAAGTAGCTAAATTAGTAATTGCTTCACTACTATACCAGTATTGGAATACACTAAATAAATACCTCAGAACGTATCTCACTATAGCTACAGTAGTTTTAGTATTGATTACTAGTATGGGGATATACGGATTTTTAAGTGCAGCTTATCAAGATACTTACAGACAGCTAACTGTAAAGGAAAATCAAACAGCATTCCTAGACCAAAAGAAGCAATTTTATGAAAACGATGTTATTCGATATGATGAAGAACTTAAAAGAATTTCTAGTAACATTAGTGCTCTTTCCAATGCTAGGTCTCAATCGATCCAAGTACGAGACACCTCGGTGGCTGGGGGCGTTAGAACAACCATCTCTACTTCAGAGCTTAGGATGGCACAGAAACGTATCGAAGTTGAAGAGCAAAATAGGAAGAATATTCAAAAGAAAAGAGAAGTAGTAGCCGATAGCTTACAAAAATATCAACTCGCTATATTGGAATTAGATAATAATGTTGAAGTTGCTGGTGAACTAGGGCCTCTCCAGTACCTTTCAGGACTAACCGGAGTATCTATGGATAAGATAATAAACATACTCCTCCTAGTTATAATATTTGTATTTGATCCATTAGCAATCTCATTAGTAATTGCAGCAAACTTTGCATTTGAAAAAGCATACCCACGTAAACAAGAGAATATATACGGAGAAAAATTAGAAGAAGATACTGAATCCTGGGATGAGTTTATTGAAACTGAAACATATGAACACGAATCAGTTAATCTTGATGAACAGGCAAAATACAAAGACTGGGAAGAAGCTGAAAAAAGAATGGATATTATAGGTCAAAATGGGAATGACGGTGAGCATTATAAAGCAGTTAATAAAGTAGAGACTAAAGAACCAGTAAAAACACCTCCTCCATCTACACACGCAGATAGGTATAAACGTAAAGAGGAGAATAATAGTACAAAAAAAACCTATATGTAGTTGTATATACCGATATATTTTCTTATTTTTATAAAAACAATTTAAAACAGTTATATGAAACACCAACTTTGGGAAATGCTAATGACTAATGCAGTCGCAGATAAAGCAAAAGCAGAACTCTCCCTACATTTATTATCAGAGAATCCAGCTGGTATAGGAGACCACTCCACAACAGACTTTTACAGCAACGCTGAAGATAGTTTATCTATGCTAGTGGATGCAGTAGATAGGATCAAAATGTTGAATAAGATTAAGTCTGGACAAGACGTTATACTAGGGTAGATGAGATTACCGATAATAAAAAGAATATCTACAGATTATACCCTCGCAGAAGCTGATCTATACGCAGCAGTAAAAGTACTAGAGACAATAGGAGAGGCAAGAGGAGTATCCGAAGAAGAGCTAGATGTTATAGGAGAACTTATATCTAATATAGAAGGGGCAAAAGTTGTAGTAGATCAAAATAGGAACCACAGCATGCCTATCAAAGACGCATTAAATACATTTATGAAAAGAGTAACAACTATAGGACAATAAAGAGATATGAGCAGTAGAGAAATATACGATGCTATGGACGGAGTACATACAACTAAATCTGATAAATTCGTTCAACAAGTTAAAGAAAAGTTTGAAGAAAGATCGCAAGTTGGGATTAAAAAATACAACACAACCTTAGAGAGAGATGATTTAAATTTCTTAGAATGGTTAACACATTTACAGGAAGAGTTAATGGATGCTACCTTATATGTAGAAAGATTAAAAACAAGTTATGCCGAAGAAAGTACCCAAAAAAGTAAAAGAAGTTTGGAAGAGTAATATACAGCAAGATACAAAGAAGAACAAGCATATATCTTACTCTCAACTATCAATCTTTGCTACCTGTCAAAAGCAATGGGCAGATAGATATATAAAAGGATTAGCACCATACACCCCTAACATACATACAGTATTCGGCTCTGCCTTTCATGAAACGATGCAGAGTTGGTTAGAAATACTTTACCACGGTAAGGTAAAAGATGCTAACGAGATGGATGTGGATACTTTGTTATATAGTAATATGATAAAGGAATATCAAAACAGTAAAAAACAAAACGGTGATAAACATTTATCGACGTTAGAAGAACTACAAATGTTCTGGTTAGACGGTAAGCATATTTTTGAATTTCTTAAGAAAAAAAGAAAAGCATACTTTACTACTAAAGGAGTATATTTAGCAGGGATAGAGACACTATTATACCAGGAACTACGCCCTGGAGTAATGTTTAAAGGTTTTATCGATTTAGTATTCTACGATGAAAGAGTAGATGAATGGACCATTGTAGATATTAAGACATCGACAAAAGGATGGAATAAATGGGCAAAAGCAGATGATAAGAAAAAAGCACAACTACTTTTATATAAAGAGTTTTTCTCAAAACAATTTAACATACCGTTAAGCAAAATAAAAGTAGAATACTTTATAGTTAAGAGACGTATACCTAAAGATGCTGAATTTGCTGCAATGCAGAAAAGAGTACAGGAGTTTAGACCAGTAGATGGACCTCGTAAGATGAAACAAGCAGTAGAGTTAATGGAAAACTTCGTTACTCAAGCTGTAGGAATGGATGGTAATTATATAGAAAAACAATACCCAACTAACCCTTCTAAGAATGCTTGTAGATTCTGTCCAATTAAAGAACTAAGGTTATGTGCTGACGCTATCTTTTAAGAAAGAGAGCTATTTATAAATATATAGATATATACCTATTAAATAAATAAACAGTTATGAGAAATGCAGATAAAAAGCTAACATCCGTTAGAGTAGATCCAGAAATGTACGAAGAGTTCCAAATGGAGTGCTTGAGAGATAAATTTTCCTTTCAAAAACTTGCATCACGTGCTATTTTCCTCTATCTTAACGATAGAGAGTTTAAAACAAAGATTCAGAAACAATTAATAAAATAAGGTTATTACATGAAAGATAAATTTCGTTACGTAAAACAGGAAGATCGGAAAAAAATACTAATACTATGCGATGACATACGTATGCATAGCGGTGTAGCAACTATGGCTAAAGAGGTAGTAATAGGAACTGCCCAACATTTTAATTGGGTTAATCTAGGAGCAGCACTGAAACACCCTGATGAAGGAAAGCTATTAGATCTCTCAGAACAAGTTAATAAAGAGACAGGCTTAACAGACTCTTCAGTTAAACTTATACCTTCTACAGGATACGGAACTCCTGAGAAAATTAGACAACTACTAGAACTAGAAAAACCAGACGCTATCTTTATATTTACAGACCCCAGGTACTGGACTTGGTTATTTGAAATGGAAAGAGAAATAAGAGCTAAAATACCAATTTTCTGGTTAAATATATGGGACGACTATCCTGCACCATTGTATAACAAGCCATATTATAACTCCGTAGACGTACTAATGGCAATATCAAAACAAACTAAAAACATAAACGAATTAGTTTTAGGAGAAGATGCTAAGGATAAGTTAATAAAGTACGTACCCCACGGGATAAATGAAAATAAATACTTTCCTATTAAAAAAGGACATAAACAATTTGACGAACTACAGAAGTTCAAAAAAGAAATGCTTAAATCAGAGGATATCGAGTTTGTAGTATTTTTTAACTCTAGAAACATTAGACGGAAAAGCATACCAGATACAATACTCGCATATAGACTTTTCTGCGATAAGATAGGAAAAGAGAAAGCAAAAAAATGTGCTTTTATACTACATACAGATCCAATCGATGAAAACGGAACAAACTTAAGAGCAGTCAAAACTAATATATGTGATCCAGAATACGTTAAAGTACTTTTCTCAAGCAGCAAGATACCCTCAGATCATATGAACCTACTCTATAATATAGCAGATGTATCTATATTACTATCCTCTAACGAAGGTTGGGGATTATCGTTAACTGAATCATTAAGTACAGGTACTATGATTATACCTAATGTAACAGGAGGTATGCAAGATCAATGTAGGTTTGAGAAAGATGGTAAGTGGATTAACTTTGATGCTGATTTTCCTTCGAATCATAGAGGTACAGTTAAAGATTGTGGGGATTGGGCAGTACCAGTCTTTCCTACTAATATATCTTTAGTAGGTTCTGTACCAACACCTTATATATTTGATGATAGATGTAACCCAGAAGACGCAGCAAACGCTCTAGTAAAGATATTTAATATGTCTTCAGAAGAAAGAGATAAGAACGGAATGAAAGGACATGATTGGATAACAGGAGATGAATCCAGAATGACAGCAAGGAAAATGTCGCAAAATATTATAGAGGTTTTAGATGAAGGGTTTGAAAGTTTTAAACCAAGAACTACTTTTGACTTCCATAAAGTAGAAGAAAGGCCAATAGAGTATGTACCACACAAATTAACAGGATATTAAAAATGAATATGGAAAACAAAACAACAGTACTTATAAGCGCACCCGTTGATACGTATTCCGGTTATGGAGCACGAAGTAGAGACTTTATCAAAGCAATTATAGACGTAAAACCAGACTGGGATATAAAGATACTAGCACAACGATGGGGAAATACTAGATGGGGATACCTAGAAGAACATAATATGTCAGAACTTACCAGTAGAATAACTACAAGAGTAACACAGCAACCTGACATATGTATTCAGATCAGTGTACCTAATGAATTTAAAAAAATAGGAAAGTATAATATAGGAGTTACTGCAGGGATGGAAACAACTTTATGTGACCCTAGCTGGATAAAAGGTGCCAATAATGTTGATTTACTTCTAGTATCATCTAAACATAGTAAAGATACATTCCTTAATAGTAAATTTGATGTTAAGAATAATAAGACAGGTCACATTAGAGAGACAATAGAATTAACTACAAAGATAGAAGTACTATTTGAAGGAGCGGATATAACTAAATACTACCCAATTCCTAAATCTACAAGTTTAACTGATATAGAACAAACACTAGATACAATTCCTGAATCCTTCTGCTTTCTAACCACAGGACACTGGATGCAAGGAAGTATAGGGGAAGACAGAAAAAATTTAGGGTTTACTATTAAGTCTTTTCTAGAGACATTCAAAAATAAGAAGGATGCACCTGCTCTAATCATGAAGTGTCACATTACAGGTACCTCCATTATGGATAGAGAACAGATCTTAGGTAAGATTGATGAAGTAAGAAAAACAGTTAGAGGAAAACTACCTAACATTTACCTAATACACGGAGAAATAACAGACACAAGTATGAACTTGCTTTATAATCACCCAAAAGTTAAAGCATTTGTGTCATTACCAAAAGGAGAAGGATTTGGTAGACCTTTTTTAGAGTTTAGTCTAGTTAATAAACCGATTATAGCATCATTCTGGTCAGGTCAGACAGACTTTTTAGATAAAGACTTAGTGAGGTATGTTAAAGGAGACTTAACAAACGTACACAAATCTGCAGTAGTTCCTAATATGATATTAAAAGAGAGTCAATGGTTTACTCCTGATTCTATAGATGTAGGTCAAGCATATAAAGATATACATAAACACTATAAACAATGGATAGTTAAAGCTAAGAAGCAAGGCTATAAGAGTAGAACTGAGTTTAGTTATGAAAGTATGGGAGAGACGTTAAAAACGATATTAGATACAATTCCAACAATACCTAAACAAGTAGGGATACAGCTACCAAAACTACAATTACCAAAATTAAAAAAGATATAAATATGAAAAAAGATCAATTAGTAGAAGGGCCGTTTGGAAGTAATGCATGTTATGAACAATCATTCTTACACGAAGGTGCAGAGGTGAAGACGTGGTTGTGTTTCGGCAGCGGATTTACAACATCTACTTTAATGACTAAAGGAAGCCCTACTGTAACTAACGCAATAGAAACCTCTCCGGAACTGTATAAAGATCTTATGTTTGAGGATAAGAACGGTAGAGTATGGTTACCGTCCACAATCACCTTACCTGAAAAAGGTATGGTGTTTATCGATGGAACATCTAAAGAGGATTGGAAATGGGCAGGGGTAAAAGCTATTCCGATAACAGAAAGTGACAAAAGAATATCTCCAGAACAGACTCATAAGATGGATATGCGAAACGTAAAGCATTTTGGACAGAGAGATTTTATGGATGCAGCAGAATATATAGGTATGTTTGAAGTTGGAGATCTGCAATAAATTTCATATATTTAGAATATGAAAATAAGCTATGCAATAACAGTATGTAATGAGTATGAAGAAATTCAAAAACTATTATCACTGTTACTACTACATAAAGAGGACAACGACGAAATTGTAGTCCTATTCGATAAAGGAAGAGGATCAGCAAATGTATGGGGGTACTTAAGAGAGTTAGAAGAGCATGATCATATAGTATTGCATGCTCAAACATTTAAACATCACTTTGCCGATTGGAAAAATAAGTTAACAGAGTTATGTAACGGAGAGTATATCTTCCAGATAGATGCAGATGAGTACCCTGATAGTATACTCCTAGAGAATATTCATCAAATCCTAAAAGAAAATAAAGATAACGAAGTTTACTATGTACCTAGAGTAAATACGGTAGAAGGGCTAACTCAAGAACATATAGATAAGTGGAGGTGGAATGTAAATGAAGAAGGTTGGGTAAACTGGCCTGACTACCAGATGAGGATATGGAAGAATAAACCTGAAATATCTTGGAAAAACAAAGTACATGAAATTCTTCAAGGATACCAGACATTCTCAGCCATACCTGCTATGAAGGAACTAGCACTATATCACCCAAAGGAGATTAAAAGACAAGAAAAGCAAAATAAATACTATGATACATTATGAGTAGGTTGAATTTAAAAAGTAGTGTTAATGAAGTAGGAGATAAGATAACGCAGATTATACACTTTAGCGGAGGAAATAAAAGAACTTTTTCAAATATAATTTCCTCTCAAATATCTCAAGGCCAGTTTACAAAGTTGTATCAAGAAGACGGTACATTAATTATGGTAAACGATAAAAATGTAGATTGTATTGAAATATTTAAAGAAAAGTTACAAATTAAATCAAAGATATGAATAAGAACATACCACTATTTAAAGTGTATATGAACAGCGAAGCTCCAGAAGCAGCTGCAGACGTACTAAGGAGCGGATTTATAGGAGAAGGTCCGCAAGTAAAAGAGTTTGAAAAAGAACTTAATACAAGATTCAACAGTAGTAACGTTGTATTAACAAACTCTGCAACCTCCGCTGAACACTTAATATACCATTACTTAAAGAAAGATAGGGACTTAAGAGAGGAGTTTACAGCAGGATATGCAGAAATAGAGTGGAGTAAGTTACTACCGACCGATGAAGTATTAACCACTGCATTGACATGTACTGCAACAAATTGGCCTATTATACTAAACGGACTTAACTTAAAGTGGGTAGATGTAGACCCATTAAATCTAAATATGTGTTTAGACGCCTTGGAGAGAACAATAAACAAACATACTAGAATAATAACAGTAGTTCACTGGGGAGGTAATCCTATAGATTTAGATAGGTTAAAGCGCATTGTAACTCAAGCAGAGGAAAAATACGGTAGGAAAATACTAGTAATTGAAGACTGTGCTCATGCTTTAGGGTCAATGTATAAAGGAACGCCAGTAGGTTTTACAGGTAATATGTCAACGTTTAGTTTACAGGCAATCAAGCATCTTACATCAATAGACGGAGGCTTTATATCTTCTCCATTCAATTCATTTACTAGGGATGCAAAACTACTGAGATGGTACGGAATAGATAGAGAAGGACCTAGAGAAGACTTTAGGTGTGAAATCGATATCCCAGAAGTAGGATTTAAGTTCCACATGAACGATGTATCTGCTGCAGTTGGTAGAGCAAACTTAAGAGACTTTGAAAAAGTAATCGGAGCAAATAAAGCAAACGGAAACTACTATAACGACCAACTAAGGAATACCCCAGGAGTAACCTTAATACCTCAAGTGGAAGGAGGAGAATCCGCATACTGGCTCTATACTTTACATGTTGAAAATAGAGGTAAGTTTATAAAATATATGAATGAAAAAGGAATAGCAACATCAAGGGTGCATGAACGTAACGATAATCACACCTGTACTGTACCGTATAAAAGTAATCTACCGGGTGTAGATAAGGCTGTTAAGACTATGGTAAGTATTCCTGTAGGGTACTGGGTGACACATGAAGATAGAGAATATATTGTTGACTGTATTAAAAAAGGATGGTAATATGTACATACATAAGAATGGATTAACATTAAGAAAACTTGAACGTGGTGATTTAAAACTACTTAAAGAATTAAAAAATGAAAGTTGGTTTGGTACTCATAATATAAATTTTGTAAATGATTTAGACCAAGAAAGATGGTTTGAACAATTAAATTCATCTACAACTTTAATTTTAAAAGCATATAATATTAAGGGTGATATTATAGGTTTATATAAAATTCAAAACATAGATTGGATAAATAGAAAATACGATTCTGCTCATGATGTTTTTAAAGAACATAGAGGTAACGGATATTCAAAACCTGTTTTAGAGGCAGGGGTAGATTTTGGGTTTGAAGTATTAAACATGAACCGTATCGATACTGAAGTATTAGAAAACAATATTGCCAGTCTAAAATCAGCACTATGGGTGGGTTATATAGAAGAAGGAAGAAAAAGAAAGTGTATCCATAAATGTGGGGAATATTTAGATAGTATTTTTCTAGGAATATTAAAAGAAGATTGGTGTAAACTTGAAAGAGTAACTCAATATAAAGGAGTTTGTAATTCTTCTTATCAGCCTAAAAATAATTAAAATATGAGACAGTGGCAAATTAAAAATGATAACATATATGATTTAGGAGAAGTAGCTTACTTAGGTACTCCTAAAGAACAAAATACTTCGCTTTTACCTGTGGACTATGACGGATGGTTTCCTTTTATGAGATTTTGTTACTCATTTGGAGACTTAGGAATTGTAAGTGGCTTGTTTGAAGCTATGAAACAAAAGTACCCTAAACTTAAGATCGCAGTACCCTCTAACGACTATGTTACTACTATGTTTGGATCAAGACTAAACCAGTGGAGTTACGATCAAAAAAACTCAGCAACCAATAACATGGATATGGTATGGGGCAACAACCCATATATAGACTATCGATTCGAAAAAGGTGAATTTGATTGGATCTTTACTGATCATGATCGATCGTATAGTTCCCTTATTCATGATGGGGATATGGTAAGATCATGTGACGAACCTCTTGTTGAACAAATACTAAGGAGGTTTGGATTTACAGAAAAAGACTTACAGACGATAGATTCTAAGCCAAAACTATATTTTACTCCAGACGAAATCAAAAAAAACACAGAAACAATCTTTTCAAAAGTACAAGAAAGAGAGTACGGATGTTTACTATTTGCCTCTAGGTTAGAGTGGGCAAAAGGTAGATGGGAGAAAGACTATTTACTCTACGAAGCAGCTGAAAAATTTAAAGGACTGCCTGTATTTTACTTTAGCGAATTTGATATTGCGGAGACAGAATGGGGAAAATACTTTCCAGAAGCATATAATTTTGCAGACATGGACATATCTATACGAGATCAAATATACATTAAAAGACACGCTAAATTTAACATTAGCTATCAAGCTGGTGTAACAGATGCATCAAACGGAAGCGGCAGTGAAATGCACATACTATGTCCTTATCCTACGATAAGAGAGAATTGTATTAGAGGTGCTCACTACTACTATCTACACGAAGACAAAAAGACAGTATGAAGATAGCAATTTTTACAGAGATGGAGTTTAGGGGAAGAATACCTAGGAGCTATAAAAATATGAGGACTGAGTTTGCATGGATGGTAGCGCTAGACGCGCTTCATTACAACCTATTAGATACTCCTGAAGATTATTATGACTTAGGTATAGTAATTAACTCTAAGAACTCTCCTGAAATAGTGAATATCGACAGGTTGAAAGAGTATTGCAGTAAGGTAGCTATTATGCAAGAAGGACCTTTTTGGTACTTTCAAGACTACCAACTAACTAATCAGATACACTACTACAACAATCTACAAACTGCTGATATAATACTAGTACATAACAAAGTAGATGCACAATACTATAGAGGCATTACAGCAGATAAAGACATTAGGATACTACCCACACTAATGATAGAGGATCCAGTAGATACAAAAATGCTACATGACGTAGAAAAACGCTCAGGAGTAATGCTAGGAGGTAATCTGAAAAGCTGGTACGGAGGATTTGATTCTTTTATACTAGCAAAGTCTATCACAGATGATATACATTCTCCTAAGATGGGAAGACGACAGGAAGGAGAAGAGGAGTTAGGAATAACACAACTACCCTACCTAGAATGGAGTGAATGGATAGTAGAGTTATCTAAGAGGAAGATAGGAGTGCATATGATGAGAACTCATGCAGCTGGAACATTCGCATTAAATTGTGCTTACTTAGGTATACCTTGTATAGGTTATAAAGGATTAGACACTCAAGAGGTATGTCACCCTAACTTAACAGTAGAACTAGGAGATATAGAACATGCTAAATTTCTAATAGAAAAATTAGATAATCAGAAAGATTTTTACTATATTAATAGCCAAGTAGCAAAAACAAACTATAAAGAAAAGTATCATGAAAATATCTTTAATACAACCTTCAAGAAACAATTTAAAATATCTTAAATGGTCTTACGATTCAATCCGTAAAAACCAAGGTAGGCATGAAGTAGAAATCTGTGTAGCAGATGACTTTAGCGATAAAGATGGAACTTGGGAGTGGTGTCAAGGAATGATGGAAAAAGATCCACATTTCAAAGCAATCCGAAATGAAGGACCGACACGTTTAGGACATACAATACTGTACGATACTTTAGTAAATGAAGTAGCAACACACGATATTTGTATGATCTATCATGCAGATATGTACCTATGCCCAAACGCTTTAGATACAATTGAAAAACATTTAAAAGAAAAAACTATTGTATCACTTACTAGAATTGAACCACCATTACATCCACCAGGACCAGAAAAAGTATTGAGAGATTTTGGGATTGAACCTGAAGAGTTTAACGAAGAAGGGTTATTAAAGGAAGTAAAAGAGTTAAGAGTGTTACATAAAAACGATCCTGGTACCACAGAAGGTATTTTTGCACCTTGGGCATTTTGGAAAAAAGACTTCCAAGAGATAGGAGGACATGACCCATTATTTGCTCCTCAATCAAAAGAAGATACAGATATTTTTAACCGTTTTTATTTGAACGGAATTAAATTTATACAGACATGGGAAGGATTTGTATACCATATGACTTGTAGAGGTTCGAGATTTGCAGACGGAGCAAAAAGAAACCCAAATGGCGAAGTGTTTATGAAAAACAGAGAGACAGACGAATGGCTGAAACAAAATCAGAAATCAACTAGAGAGTTTATTCGCAAATGGGGACACTACTGCAAGCACGATGAATATATGAAACCGATAGTACCGCCTAAGTACGACATTGGACTTATTGTTAAAAATTGCAATTCAAGTCTATTAGAAATGTTAGAACCTTGGTGTGATACTATTTACATCGAGGATGATATGCAAGTTATTACTATTAATTACTTCGAAAAAGAGAAAAACAACACTCAATACGACTTAAGCGAGAAAATCAAACCTTATAGCAACGAAAAGAATAATGAAATACTGGTTAGAATAGATAGAGCCTCCTTTCGTCAAGAAGATTTCCAAATCCTACAGAAAATATCAGAGATCATAAAAGACAGCGGAGAGATAGGAAGCTTTCAATTAGGAAATCTATTTATAGATATAATACAGATGAATGAATATCAAAATAACTTAATTAAACTATGAAAAAGGAATACACGGTACTATTTAAGGAAGTTAACGGACACGAATATGAGTTTAAGTTCGTAACAGAGAATATAGACAAAGCAATAAAGCAATATGTTAGGAATAGAGATATAGTAGCACATCAAATACTAGAAGAAGGAAATAGCAATCAAAAACAAATGCTTTTTGGATAAAATAACACACTATTTATTAGTATAACATATAAATTATTCTTATCTTTACTAAATGAAAACAAATCAAAAACTTATATTAGAGACAATTAAAGAAGTCATAACAGAGTCAGCTAAGATTAAATTTGCTGGGCATCAATTTATGTTGAAAGTTGATGTAAACGAAGATCCTAACAAAAAAGGAATTAAAATACAGTTTATACCGACAACTTTTGGACAGATGAGCTTGACACAGCAAAACGATATCGCTATAGAGCTTGAGCAGAGATTAGAAGATGGATTAGATGAATACGGGATGAAGGTAGAGAGAGACAGAAATTTAAAAGATAAAACTATCATTGGATTCTTTGTATATATAGAATACTTAGATAAGATAATACGCCAAGCATTATCAAGCCAGAACCCAGGTCAGCCAGAAGCAGTAGAAGATGAGCAAGTATAGTTTTAAAATGAAACAAGGTACGGAGTACATAAGTACTATCGCTGCAAGAAGTAAGGAAGAAGCTCTTGAGTTATTTGCTAAGAGAAAAAGATTAGATAAAGAAGTATTTACAAAAATATATGAAGTTGTTGAAAGATAATATAAGGAAGATTTTAAAAGCTAATATAGATGTTAGTTATAGAATTAGCTCTACTGAACCTAATAAAGAGGATATGAATAAAAAGGCATTTAAAGATATACTCACCGAATTGCAGAAAATAGAAGAGAGGAGAGATTTCATGATAGATGAAATAGGGATGGATATGACCCTGTATGAGGATCAATTCTTCTCCGTAATAGAAAACCTATTTAAACTAGCGTTTAACCAACAACAATTAGAACTAATACAGATGTACCTATATCAACTAGTTCCTGATAAAGAATGGGATGGAACTATTATAGTACAGCAAGACAAAAAAGAGAAAACAGTAAGCTTCAGAACTCCTGAAGACGTCTGGAATGTTATACTAGAATTAAAATAAAATAAAATAAAAGGTTATAAATGAATATAGATATGAAAATGATTATCTGCCCTAAATGTGGCAATGAATTTCCAGAGAAGAGAAAAGAGTTAGGCTACCACGTATGTGTAAATTGCTCATCTGAAGAACCTGTAGTAGGTATAACTACTGTAGAAGGTTCAGGAGATCATACATACAATGATATTATCATAATGAAACAAAGTCAAGCTAGAGCAATAGCTAAGAAGGCAGGAGAACTTACAGGAAAGAAGGTGAACTTAGAGGTGTTAGATTTTGATAAAGACGAAGCGATAGAGATACAATCACAGAAAGAGAAACTCGATAGGATAGAGGACAAAGATATTTCTGATGAAGACGAGTATGAAGATGGAGAATCAGAAGGAATCACAGGAGAGGTAGAAGGTATCGATTACTAAAGAGGTATGAAAAGTGGGAAGACCAGCAAAGATACTTAAAAAAGAAGATATAGAAAGAGCAACTAAAATGACGAGGTCAAACCGTGCAGCTGCTAGATATCTACATGTATCTTTTACTCATTATAAAAAATACGCTAAAACTTATACAGATCAAGAAACAGGAAAAACTTTATACGAACTGCATAAAAATCAAGCTGGAAAAGGTATTCCGAAATTCTTATCTAATAGCGGAAAAGAACCGCCTATTATGGACCTCATAGAAGGAAGGACTCCAGCAGAACACTTCGACCCTAAAAAAATCAAACAGAGAATAATATTTGAAGCTTTAATAGATGAGCAATGTTCTCACTGTAAATTCTCAGAAAGAAGAGTAGTTGATACAAAAGTACCATTAATGCTTCATCATAGAGATGGGAACAAAAAGAATTGGAATTTAGATAATATACATTTTCTATGTTATAATTGCTCATTCCTATATGCTGTTTCACCTATAACCGACCAACAAGTAGAAGTAGCAGAAGATTATCTTGATAGGAATATAGACGAAGTAGATTGGGAACTCGACGAACACCATATCAATCACTTAAAAGAATTAGGATTATACAGAGAAGAAGAAAAACCAGGCTCACAATATATAAGCCGTCAATAAATCTTTATACATATGGCAGATAAAAAGGTAAATAAATTCTCTACATTTAAGAAAAAGAAACCACTTGAAAGGAGAGTTGCAGACGACCTGGTTAGAAAATCAGAACAAAACGAGAAGCTTAGAGAAAAGAACATAAATACATCTTTCTTAGATTTATTTTAAGTATTAGTTGTAGGCTTCTATAATATTTCGTATATTTAGGTTATGGGAGAAAAAAGAGGAAATACAGTTAAGATACAGTACGATTTTAATACTTCAGGAGTATTAGAAGTGATGCTTAAAGGAGAATGGAGAAGAACTACCTCCAGGGAATTCAGATCATTTGATACTAAAAGACGAATCACTGAACCGGTTCGAGCTGAGTTAGGGAACGTAGACGTACCTATGAGAACGTATGAGTATGACGGCCCAGCTTATGTATACGATACGAATATTGAGATTAAAAAGAGTAACTCTGGAAAGTTTATTACAATGGACTACTGGAAGAGTATATCTAAAAAGAAGAAATAATGAAAAAATTACATTTCCAGAATACAGAAGAATTCGAAAGATTATTTAAGACTAAAGATACTGTAATAACAGATGCTATTGCAGAAGCTATTAATGAAGCGTATAAGTTTCAAAAAAAGACAGCAAAGTTATTTGAAGTATCTTTCGAAGATGCTGAGGTTGCTTACGATATCAGCTTACCGTCGACTCAATGGGAAATAGCATTAGAGAGTTGTTTAGAGCATTATAGAAAAGAAGAAGAATCAGATAAAGCAATAGATACGTTTCTGCTACAAAAAGAGGTACGAAAATGGTTAAGTTAATATGCTTAAATAATGTATACTACCAACTTGTAAGAAGCATTACTATAGAACAAGTAGATGGTAATATGGAAGGGTTGAAAGCTTGGAGAGACAGACTACATTGCGATCACGTACTTAAACATCAAAACCAGTATTTAATGGTTAGGAAAGTAGAAGATGTAGAAGTAGAATAACTTACATTATTTTACTATAATAGTTGCCTACTACCTTATTTATTCTTATATTTAGGTATAAGAAGTTTTAATAATTTAAAATAAAAGTTATGTCAGATTTAATTCAAAGTTTTAATAAAGGTTTAGATTCTTACCTATCAAAGGATCAAGTAAAAAAGGTTTGTCCTGTAGCATTTAAGACTGCTCCTACAAACCCTAAAGTAACAGATAAGTACCTATTCGTTAATACAGAAACGATTATAGACGATTTAGATAAATTAGGATGGAAACCAGTTTCAGCTGCAATGCGAAAAAGTAGAGGAAAAGAATCTATCTTTTCTAAACATATGGTTACATTTCAAAACCCAGACATTATGATCAAAAGTAAAGATGGAGACGATGCTTTTCCTAGAATTATTCTTTCTAATAGCCATGACGGTTTACAGGCATTTAAATTTTCTGTCGGGATATATAGGTTAGTATGTTCGAACGGGTTAGTTGTAGCAGATGAGAAGTTCTCTGATTTTAAGATAAAGCATAAAGGGTATAGTTTTAGCGAATTAAGAGATGTAGTATCTCAAGCAGTTAAAGATCTCCCTAACAAAGTAGAGGTATTAAATAAGATGAAGAGTAAGATATTAAATAAAGAAGAAAAAGAAAAGCTAGCTTTAGACGCTATGTTGATACGAGCTGGAATTACCCCGGATTCGGATAAAGCAAAGAAGTTTGAATACGATCAAGAAACTTTAGAAGATATTTTAGAGCCAAAGCGAGAAGCTGATAAAGGAGATGATTTATGGAGAACCTTCAATGTAATTCAAGAAAAAATTACTCAAGGAGACTTTCATGCTGCGCTAAAAGGAGCTAAAGTACGTAAAGTACGTAAGATAAAATCTTTCGAAAAAGACTTAGAAGTTAATAAAAAGTTATTCAAACTTGCAACTGCATTAGTCTAATGATAGAAGTAATTAAACATACGTTAGGAATATGTGGAGAGCATTGGCATCCAAACATTTGGACTGCCTTTGCATCTACTCCTATAGTAGCACCAGCCGTGTACTATATTAAATGTAAATGCGGCGGATGGTTTAGTAAGCACAAGAACGATTGTAAAAATAAGTAAACAAGTAAAGTAAATTATGGAAATACAGGAAAAATACTACGTACCGTCATCAAAAATTAATGCTAAAATATCAGATACAGTGTTAGAAGGTATGCATATAGAAATTGACGGATTAACATTTCAACAATTATCTAAAAAACCTAGAGGTAGGTCAATACAGAGAAAGCTCTTAAATGAAAAATCACATACTAGATTAGTAATTTACAGATAGATGTACATAGGATACTATATAATAGCAGGATGTATTTGGACTGGTTGGTTAGAATACTTTACGACAAAAAACTTAGAAGGCGAATACGGACAACCATGGAATTGGCCGGAGAGAATATTTCATATTGTACTCCTCCCAGTCAGCTTATTTACATTTATTAAAGGGTTTTTTAAAAACTAAGACAGTATGAAAACAGTTTGGGTTAACGGATGTTTTGACATACTGCACAGAGGACATTTTGAATTATTTAACTACGCTAAATCACTGGGCGATTATCTTGTTGTTGGAATTGATTCCGATGAAAAAATTTCTAATGATAAAGGGCAAGATAGGCCGTATAATAAATTAGATGATAGAGTTTATGCTTTAGAAAGTTTGAAAGCTATAGATAAAGTACTAGTGTTCGGTAATAGAGAACTTCTTGAATGGTTAGTAGAACTAACTGAACCTGATATTTTAGTTGTTGGAAGTGATTGGAAAGGGAAAGAAATAGTAGGAGGTCAACATGCTAAAAAAATTGTATACTTTGATCGAATAGGTAATTATTCAACCACTAATATATTAGAGAATGAGAGAAAGTAAATTATATTCTGAAGATCAGTTAAAGGCTTTTGTCGACATAGACGAAACTATATGTTTCTATGAGGATAAGAGAATATATGAATTAGCTATACCTAATATAGACAACATTAACAAAATTAACAAATTAAAAAAAGAAGGATGGCACATAACTTACTATACAGCTAGGGGAGGTGCAAGTAAAATTGATTATACAGAATTAACAACAAAACAGTTAAATGAGTGGGGATGTATTTTTGATGATCTCGTAGTTGGTTACAAAGAAGATATTACAAAACCCGTAAAACCCTCTTATGATCTAATTATAGATGATAAAGCAAAACGAATTGAAGAATTATGATAGTAAAGCCTAAAATTGTCCAAAAAGGATGGGGAGAAGAAATATGGATCCATAATGATAAAGAATATTGTGGAAAATTGCTTAGGTTTTTTAAAGCTGGCAGCAAATTTTCTCTACACTACCATATTATTAAAAAAGAATCATGGTACGTAGGTAAAGGTAGTTTTGAATATATTAGATTAGATACTGAAAAAGGTGTAGAACATACTACAGTAATAAAAGAAGGAACTTGCTTAACAATAGAAAGAGGCTCCCCTCACCAATTAACAGCACTAGAGGATATGTCAGAAATCTTTGAAGTATCAACAGAACATTTCGATAAAGACAGTTATAGAATTAGAATAGGAGATAAGTTATGAAGATAGTAGTTATAGGAGAGTCATGCGTAGATACCTTTATATACTGTACTACTGATAGATTATGCCCTGAAGCACCAGTACCGGTTATAGTCCCTCAATACACAAGCTCTAACCCGGGTATGGCAGGAAATACACTTGAAAATCTTAAAAGCCTTACTCCTACAGCGACAATTAAGTTAATTACTCAGACACAGACTATAAATAAAACAAGGTATGTAGAGAAGAAATCAAACCAAATGTTTATTCGAGTAGATAACGGTGAACATATAGTAGATCGATTTAAATTCTCCCCTGACATTGTAGATACTATTACAGAAGCTGATTATGTAGTAGTTAGTGATTATGATAAGGGGTTTTTAGAGGATGTTGATATAAAAACGATAGGACAACTCTCTAAAGTGTGTATATTAGATAGTAAACGTAAACTAACAGATGATACTGTAAAAGACTTCACTTTTATAAAACTAAACGAAAAAGAACACTTAGCGAATCAATCACTTAAACACGAACAGATTATTACAACTCTTGGAGATAGAGGAGCAATGTTTAAAGAAATTATATACCCTACTGATAACCCTCAAGAAACTATTGATGTAAGCGGTGCAGGAGATACTTTTACAGCAGCATTCATAACGAAGTATTTTGAAACAAGATCGCCATCCACTTCAATTAAATTCGCTAATAAGTCAGCGTGTAAAGTAGTTTCAAGGAAAGGAGTGGTTACGTGTTAGTGTGAAGATAGTTGTTAATTGTATAATTATTTCGTATATTTAGTTAATAGAAGAATTAGTAAAAACTAATATTATGTTTGGATTTTTTAAAAAACAGAGTAAGTACGATAGACTTAACAAAGAATATCAAAAAGTACTAAAAGAAGCATTTGAACTATCTAAAATTGATCGCTCTAAAAGTGATGCAAAGTATGCAGAAGCAGAGAAAATATTAGAAAAAATGGAGCATTAAGATTATGATAGAATTAATAGCATTAGGAATGTTTATTCTAGTTTGGGTTTGGGTAGCATATGAGATATGGAAAACCCCTGCAGTAGACGAATTCGGCAATATCGAGATAGATAGAAAAGATATTGATAAGGATCTAAACCAAAACAAAGATAAGTAAATAGAAATAGTAAAAGAATAATATGTCAAATATTTGTAGAACAGAAATTAAAATGCAAGCTTCAAAAGAAGCAATTCAAGACTTTGTAAACCGATGGGAAAATTGTGTAGACGGAAGATACCCAAATACTGAAAATGATAAACCACATATCGCAGATGAATTTGGAGCAGATGCAGAATTGTTTATTGATAAAGTTGGTTCCAAATGGGTAAGCTTTTACGAGGGGTATGATTATGGTATATCTGAACACGATGATACAGAAGGTAGCAGCGAGGTAGTTTTTGAATTAGAATCAGCTTCTTACCCACCATCAGATATGATTTTAGAGATCTATAGACAATTAGCTGAATTTGATAAAGATGAAGATAAAGAAGTTAGGGTGTTTGGTTCATATTGGGATGAGGCTTATAATCCAATAGGTGTTTTTGAAGTTTATTATGGACAAATAATTGAGGAAGAACATTATGACCTAGATGAAGAGGAATGGGAAGAAATGGTTGAGGAAGAAGATGAAGACTATGATAGGAACTTTTGGGACGAGGTAGTAGGCCCTACATTTACCCTACTTCAAGAGAGATTAGATAAAGTAATGAAAGAAATATAATATGAGTGAAGTAGATAAAATATTATTTATATCAATTTACTTTATACAATTAACTATATGGTGTGTTTACAGTATGCAAATAGATAATAAATAAGATATGATTAACAGCGGAAGAGAATGGGATTGGATGGATAATAATAATAATACAAAAGCTAAAGTAATGATCTATAGAAACATAGAAAAGGTAATATTAGAGACACCTAACGATATGGAGTTAGGGAAGAAGATAAGAGAGTTGTACCATAAGGAGGTAGTAAATTCGAAAGAAGAAGAATGGGACGAAGATCATGCTCTTGACTTAGTAATGAATGATATAGTAAAAGATTTAACAGAAGAAGATCTTAAAGAAATTACAAAAATAAAGTAATGAATAAAAAGAACAATTATTCCGAGATATTAGAAGATATTGAGAAATGGGAATCTACTAGATTAGGGAACCAAAATGAATATAAAAAAGAAACTAAGGCAGTTGTAAGGTATAGGAACAGATACGGGGATGAGTACACATTTACTAAACTGGAAAATGGAGATGTACTATGGGAAGGTGACTTTGAGTATATGAGGTCTGGAAATGATTTTATAGACCCATCAGGCGGTCCTTTTATCAAAATAGGTCAAATGTTATCTCATGTAGTGTATGGTGAAGGTTTCAATGTCATAGTAGAAGGATTTACTAATACAAAGAACGGGATACTTATTAACACGAAACCTCATGATTATGACCCAAAAGATTTTAGGTATTTAGAAGATAGAGATATAATCGGAGGAATAATATAAAGATATAAGTTATGAGACTATTTAAATTTTTAGTAGGAACATTTATTGAATTAGTATGGACTCTTATTGTTGCTGTATTAACATTACTTGTAGCAGTAAGTTTAATAGGGTTTATGTACAACTTAGTACCGTAGGTATGAGTATGTTAGAATTCTATCCTATGTTGACTCCTCAAGAGATGTTAGAAGCAGGAGTATTTGGAGGCTCTTACTTTGGAGTAGAGATTCTGGAAGGTGATTACGATTACCAGAGTCTATTCCAAGAAACATTAACTGGTGTATCGCCTTATTTATATTTAGGTAGTAAGTACAGACCTAAAGATAATAAGTTTAAGATTAGGAGTGGAATGCCTTATGACTATTGGAAGGAGATGAAATGGATGCATAAAGATGATCCTTACGGATGGTTTGAATGGTATATTAAATACCATAACGGTAGAAGACATTCAGATGATGATAGGCAGATTAGTAGATGGCAGGACTTCTGTGGAAGAAACGGTAGATGGAGAAAGAGGATATATAAGATGATAAATGAGACAGGCAATTGGGATGTTAGCCCGCGCATACAACAATCATTACTACATTGGGGGTATGTTGTTAATGAAAAAGATTACGAACACTACTTAGAGCATAAATAAACCGATAAATAAACAAAAATAAAATTATGAAAAAACTATTAGCAATATCAAAATGGTTCCTTATTACAGTCCCTTTAGGGTTATTTGGAATCGTAACAGCACCAATTCTATACCCACTCTTCGATCTTACTAAATGGAAAGTACTTTGGATATACGGGGATGATAAAAGGATAAAACCTGACGGAAGCTTCTACCCTGACTATAAAGTATTCTTAATACAGACTGTAGGAGAAGCAAGAGAGACGTTTTGGGCTAGGTACAAATGGATGGGTTTCCGGAATAGAATTTGGAACCTAAGGACTTGGATAGAGTATATACAGACAGGAGACGGAACAGGTTTAACAGAATTAGAAACTGTTATAGACGATTTAACATTAGGTGGAAAGAAAGTAAGTGATGGAGTAGGGAAGTGGAAGCAAGAAGCAGGATTAAAATATTTAGCAGAACCAGGACAGAATCCTTGGCAGGTATGGAGCGGAGACGTAATAGATTTTAGATACTCAATTATTGGTCAGAGTTTAATTTGGTTTAAGCAAGACGGAATATTTTCATTTAGATACTCTTACTGTAAGTTATGGTTTGGTAGATGGGTGACACTTAAAATAAACTTAATGAAATCAGATACAGTACTGACTTTAAAATTTCAAAAAGATAATTAAATAAGGGAAGTTCTTTAACAATTAATAAACAATAAGATATGGAAAATTTAGAATTTATTTTAGGTGTCCTATCCACAGTAGGTATATTCTTAGTAGGGTATGCTTCGATAGGAGTGTTTAAGGTGAGAACCAAAGTTAAAGAAGTGAATCGAGCTCTAGATAATTTATTCATAAGTATGGATAATGCAAATAGAGATCATTATAAAGCAATAAGCGATGCAGAATCGGATTGCCAGAATCAGATTGATGAACTATATAGACATATAGATTCAAGATTTGATAAGTTTGAAAATAAGTTAAATAAGTAATAACCGTTTTAAGAACTTTCCTTTTATACTAACTACTAAAGATTACAATAAACAGAGAGGGGCGCTTCTTCTCTTAAACACGACCCGCGATTTTTCTAAAGGGGGTAACCATAAAGTATCAAGTAAGCAGCATAGAACAACAAACTCAGTAAACTCTATAGATAGAATAAGAAAGAGCATCAGTATATATAACAATATAATAAAGGACTATGAAAGGTAAGCAACAAGATAAGAAGAGTAAGATAGTAGAAATGGAACTATGGGATCACTATTCGGAACTACCTAACCCTTTATGGTATGAATATAAAGAGAACAATAAAGAAGAAAAAGAGTAAGTAAAAAGAGAGGGGGCGCTTCTCCTCTTGTTCGACCGCGCATATTCTTAGGACCTTCCATACAAAACAATATATAAATTGTAGATAAAATGGAGGTGTAAAAGATGGTCTCTGAGGTACTGAATGACTATGACTATTACTTGATATTAAAGTCTAATCAACCTAAGAGATACAAAGGGATAACCATAAAAGAAAAGGTCTAAAGGGGGTATATGTAAGAGAATAATGGAAGTCTACTAAAAAATATATACGTATATAAATAAATAGAGATATACATATAGTTATATATAAAAAGTAAGGTAGTGTGTAAAAATACACATATATAATGTTAGAAAAATAAGAAGGGATAGATAGGCATGCCTGTGCCTCTTTTATTTTTTTTTCTATATAGATATCGATTCGATAGTAGATATTACGGAATTCACAATCGTACCTATAGTAACTTCTCTAAAAAGTAGTTATTCCGGACCTAATCCTTAATTAAAGGGGTTATAATGAATTAAAGGGGTATATTCCCGCTATCCTCACGCCATCCTCACGCCGTCCACTAGTTTCTCACGGAATCCTCACTACGTCTTCCCGCCGTCTTCACGAGGCCTTATCCTCACGCCGTTCTCACGCCGTATCCTCCCTATACCTCTCCCGTCATTAGTTTGCCTATAGAAGTGTTTAAGGAAGGAGTAGGGATAATAGAGATAGAGTAGGTAGACTGAAAGATAGTTCGTATATTAGTACTATGGTGATAGATAGAATACATACTCAGACTTACCTATGGGTAGAGAAGTGCATACACTCATGTAAGACACACGACCAGTTACGTAATGCCACTAACCTAATCTCGCTTTACGAGGATAGGCTTAAAGAGCTAGTAAGGAAAGGTAAAGCTTCTTATGGCAGCCTTATGTTTATTAACATGTTAGGAATAACCTGGGAAGATCAAGAAAGGTTTATTGCAGAGACAGAGAGAGAAGCTACGTAGGGGTTTCCTATTCAAGTAACTAACCTATACTAGTACTTACTATTACTTTAATTTCTAGTCCCTATTCAAGTTCTTGCTCTATTCAATCAATTAACGCTTACTGTAAAACCTGCCTCATTCAAGTTTTTGCGTCTATTCAAGGTTTTCCTCTATTCAAGGATTCGCCTTATTCAAGTTTCTGCTCTATTCAAGCTTTTTCAACCATTCAAGCTTTTGCGTCTATTCAAGCTTTTAATACATTAAGGAAAAAGGGGTATATATAAGAGGTTTTTTGAAGAAGGAGGAAAGGAAGGAGTCATTTGACACTTGCGTACCCGACCGTCTACTCTTCCGATCTTATCTCAGGATCAGGCCCCTATATCTTTCCTACTTACCTAAATATACGAAGAATAATCCTTTCTAGCAACTTTTTAAGTAACTAAATTAAAAAAAATAAAGTTGGTAGTTACAATTATATTTCTTATATTTAGATATAATTAAAAAAATAGACATTATGACACAGTATCAATTAGATTTAGAGAAGCCATTATATATTAATGGAGCAACATCAACTAGAGCATTTTACAACTTAGTAGTAAGTATTAGAGATGTTAAGTTATGGAAGGCTGGAATAAAGCCTCATAGAGCTTGGAGGATCTCAGACGTTAAGAATTACTTTGGAGTTAAGGGGAATGCTGAGAGAGTATTAGAAGGGTTGGAAGGTATGAGAGGTAGAGATTTTAATATGTAGTTTAATTAAAGAGGAAAGGTAGTCAGTAAGTTGGCTACCTTACTTATTTTTCTTATATTTAGGTGTATTAATAATTAAAACAATAAAGGTTATGTCAACAAGATCAACAATTTCAGTAGTTCAAAAAGATAATTCAGTTAAATCAGTATATTGCCATTTTGATGGTTATATTAATAATGGTGTAGGGGAATATTTGAAATCTTATTTCAATTCAGATAGATTAGCTAATAATGTTATTTCAGAAGGAGATATTTCTAGCATTCATGGAAAATCGGTTGATTCATATTATTCTAAAAGAGGAGAAGATATTAATATAGAAACTTATACTAATTTAGAATCATTCTATAGTAATAAAGATAAGCAGGAATTCAATTATTTATTCATTAATGATGAATGGCAGGTTGGTATTGGAGATGATGATTATAAAGTATTTTAAGAAATAGTTGTGAGTTACAATTATATTTCGTATATTAAGGTATATTAATTAAAAAACAATAAAGGTTATGGTAGAATTTGGAGATGGTATTATAAGTATTACTTTTGGAGATTATGGGAATAAATCTCATATGGAGGTTGCTGAAGAGATTCAAGTACATTTAGAGCAATATAAAGAGGATAAAGATTTCTTCCTATATTTGAGAAGAGGAGATGATATAGCTTCCGGAATGGATTTATATAATCTAAGATTATTAGAGGATAGTAAATTAAGAAATTTAATAAATTATTTCACAAACAGGTAATATGGTAGAATCAGGAAGTTTAAAAGAGTATGTCGTTAATAATATAATAGGATTAATTAACGAAATGGAATTAGATGGAGAGACTATTCAGGACATATTAGAACAGACCGGAATGGATGAACAGATGTATAAGCAATTAAGTGTTAAATTTAACTTACAAAAATAAAGTTGCTAGTTACAATTATATTTCTTATATTTAGGTATATTAATAATTAAACAATAAAGGTTATGACATCAAAACAAAAATCACAGTTATTAGATTTAGTAGACTATACTATCATTCCGGCAATTTATGAGGATTTAGGGTTAGTTAAGGAAAAGGATGTAGATGAGGCAATAACATTTATAACTAATACTATGAAAGGTAAGATTAGTTAAAATAAAGTTGTGAGTTACAATAATAGTTCTTATATTTAGGTATAATTAAAAAAATAAAAGTTATGTATAGTTTAAATTGTAGTTATTTTGATAAAGAGTATAATTCAGTAAATGAATTAGTGAATGATGTAATTGTGTCAGGAATGGATCCAAATTATGAGATTACTTATAATGGATTAGGGACAGGAGAAGATTGTGTAGATTTTATAGTAGAGTAGTAATAGATAAATCCTATGGGGGATTAGTTGTTTGTTAAGTTTATTTTTCTTATATTTAGGTACTAATAATTAAAAAATAAAAGTTATGGTTATAGAATGCACAAAAGGTTGGTTTGCAGATGGTGGAAGTGATCTACCAATAATGGAGGGAGAGAGGTTTAAAAGAAAATGGGAAGATGGAGAGATTGTATGGACTAGTATGGAGGGGAATCTAAATCCTGGAATGGAGTTTCAATTTGTAGGTAGACAGTTAATGGAGTGGTTTAAGGTAATTTATTATGATAAATAGTTGCTAGTTACAATTATTTTTCTTATATTTAGGTATGTTAATAATTGAAAAATAAAGGTTATGAATTATCAAGAACAAAATGAGTATTTAGAAACACTAAAAGTATTTTGGAATTATAAAGGAGGTCAGAGATGGTCAACTTATCCAGATATGGCTGGAAAAAAGAGAATAGTTAATCAAAATGAGATTTGTGAATTTATTAGATTAAATCCTGGATATACAGAATCTGAGATATTTGAAGAATTGTATAATTTTGTTAGAGGAGGAATTTTTTCTAATAAGAAATATGCTGATTGTTTAAGGAGAGCTATGAGATCTGGTAAAATCTGGAGAGTTAAAGGGAAATATAAAAATGAATCCGGAAAATCATTATATAGATACTATTTTAGAACAGAAATCTTATAATAAAGTTGCTAGTTACAATTATAATTCTTATATTTAGGTCTAATTAAAAATACAAGTTATGAAAAAGAGTGATTTAAGAAAGGTGTTAGTAAAGGCATTGGAGCAATTAGATAGTAGTGAGGCTCCGGAAGAGTTCCTATTCCACCACCATATAGATACAGGAGGATATAGTGATGCTATTCAGAGAGTCTGGAATTTTGATTTAGACCTGTCCTGGCATAAGGAAGAAGGAGCAGTACTATTAGAGTATTTTGGTGATGAGGATCCAGGAAGTTAATTAAAAGTAAAGTTGTGAGTTACAATTATAATTCGTATATTTAGGTATATTAATAATTAAAAATAAAAGTTATGAAAAGAGAGAGAAAAGTCTATGAGAATGGATATTGGCCAAAAGTTGAGTATTGGAGTGGATTATTAGGGATAGCTGTGAAGCAAAATGATCTTAGTGGAGCAACCTTATGTACTTCTAAGTTAGATTATTTTACCGGAAAGCAAAAGGAGTTAGAAGATAATTTAAAAGAAGCGTAGTATGGATGATAGAGAAAGACAAATAAGGGATAGTGAGAAGATAGTAGTTGGGTGTTGCATAGCGTTCTTAGTAATACTAGGAATAGTCTGGATTCAATCTCTCATATTAGGATTATAGTTGGTACTTACAATTATATTTCGTATATTTAGGTATAATTAAAAATAATAAAGGTTATGAATTACACAGCAAAACAAATTGATAGAATGTCAATAGATGAGTTAGAAGGATTAGGATGTTACTTAAGTCCAGAACAAATGTCTAAATGGTCCGGAATGGGATATGATGGAAAAACATTTGTAGAATTAACTAAAGAATAATAGATATGAATGAACGTGATTTAATAGCTCAAAGTGAATTCGGTATGGATTATGATCAATTAGGAGCAAACGAACAAGAATGGGTGAGGGATGAAATATACTGTATTTATGAGTTACGTAAATAGTTGCTAGTTACAATTATAATTCGTATATTTAGGTATAATTAAAAAGATAAAAGTTATGAGAAGAGGTTATTATGATTCACCAATCCTTCCTTGTGGAAGGGTTAACGTTACGACAGGAAAATTTACATATGGAAACTTCTATGGTTTCTGGGGAGATAATACAACTTACGAAGTCTATAGAACTGAGAAAGAAAAGATCCGAGTAGTTGCTACTTCCGGAACTGAACCTACTGATATTAAGGTTGGGGAGAGAAAAGGATTTAGGCATGATCAAACTTTTGCATACTTATTTGAAGGTAGGTATTTAGAATCAGTTGTAGGAGATGATGGATTTAGATCCCTTAAAGAGAAGTATGGAAATTCAATAACAGTTGCAACTTACAAATAGAAATTTTAAAATAAAGTTGTGAGTTACAATTATATTTCTTATATTTAGATATAATTAAAAAGATAAAGGTTATGAGTAAATTAGAGTATTATTTAGAAGATGGTAGTACAGTTGTAGATGTTAAATTTGGTGACTATAATAAAGGGACTCAATTAATGTTAGAATTAGTCACAGAGCAGGGACATGAATTTGATGATATTGCAGATTATGAAAATATTGTTGAGGAATTAGAAGCTTGTAGAGATCAAGATGATGTAGAAGAGATAATGTATGAGGTAGGAACTGATTATATAGATGAATTAGAAGCTCATATTGATTGGATGGATCTTATGTTTCCTAGACCTGAAAAAAGTCCTTATTTAAAGTATGATGAATAAGGTATATTAATAATTAAAAAATAAAGGTTATGATGAGATTCGGTAAATCAGAAATGATTAAAGTATTAGAAGGATGTATTGAACAACTTAAGGATGATAAGATTCCGGAAGAAATAAACGTACATCATGTTATTGATAAAGGGGGGTGGGGTGATGATATGTATGAGATTTATGATTTCGATCTAGGATTTGATTATGATGAAGAAGATAATGTATTGATTCTAAGTTATCTTGGAGATGAAAATCCTGGAACTCCTGATATGCCTTAAAAAAGAATAGTTGTAAGTTACAATTATAATTCGTATATTTAGGTATAATTAAAAAGATAAAGGTTATGAAGGTACAAATTAGTTTTGAGTTAGATTTAGAGAAGATTATTGATGATAATAGTCATTTATGGTGTTATAAGGGTAGGAGTAAGGATGAGATATATTCTGAACTAAAAAGAATATTCGGTGATGATTTAGATAAAGGAATGAGTGAGGATGTAAAGAGAGAGTATAATACCTTACTTTATCAAAACCTTTCATTCTTCCTTCTTTTATTAACTCCCTACTAAAATGAGTAGGAATATTTATCTCCTTATTCCTTTCATAATCACTCAATCCTTCTCTAATAAGTTTATACTTATCTTCATCAACTTTTTCTTTTATTTCTTCCATACCTAAATATAAGATTTATAATTCAATTAAACAACTTTACCTTCCTTTTTTTCAAAAAAGTATTCTCTGATTTGTTTGTTTACAAAATCTATATTTAAAAGAGGATTACTTAATAAACCTATAATATATCCTATATCCTCAGAGGTTAGCCATCCTATTATATTAGTATCAAATTCTTGGAAATCTAATAACTTATTTTTTTCCACATCATCAGAAAATATCAACATCTCAGCAGTAGCTGATACATTTCTACCTTCCGTAACAAACTCTCCGATATCTCTATTAGAACAGTAATTACCTCTACCCCATTGTACTGAGATACTATACCCGTTCTCAAACTTTAAACAAAATCCTTTATTATCATTACTTATAAACATACAACCTTTTTTTAAAAGGGGCCGTTTAAAGCCCCATTAATTTTACCACCCCAATTCATCTTTTGCAGTTCCCGGAAGATATCCTAATTGTCTTCCTTCTCCTAAATAAACAACTTCCTTTTCTTCTCCTCCATTTCTACCCTCATCATTACATATTACAATTTCTCTAATTGAATACTCAAAAGGCCAAGATGGTTGAGAAGCAAATCTTACTTCCGTTTCAGGATTTAAATTTTCTAATTCATAAATCAAATCTTCTACTGTCATAACTTTTATTTTTTAATTATTAATATACTCTAAATATACGAAATATAATTGTAACTAGCAACTATAATTCCATTAAGTAATTCATATCCTTATCATAAAACGCACCATATCC